>Ga0187883_10002390_pt1 | contig 11297 bp, 14 predicted proteins | sample June2016WEW_20_1_2_FD_132966 | JGI IMG/M metagenome (GOLD analysis project Ga0187883, IMG submission 132966) | Peatland microbial communities from SPRUCE experiment site at the Marcell Experimental Forest, Minnesota, USA - June2016WEW_20_10 | ecosystem: Environmental > Terrestrial > Soil >...
AGGGAACGGGACCCCCTACCTGTTCTTCGCAGGGGGGATCTACCTCCTGGGGATCGGACTGTCAGTCCCTCCCGGTGGAGTGTGGCAACTTGGGTTGGGGGCTGCCATCTTTGGAACGACTATTCTCGTGATTGGCTACCTGATCGGGTTTGGAGGGACTAGCTGCATCATTTGACGAGGGATAGACCGATGACAGGTCCCCCCTCGGCAAGCAAAGGGCCCCCAAAGCGGGACATGTTGCGTGCCCTGGCCATCGCAATGATCGTTGCGGCGGTATTGATCAGTGGCTACGGGCTCGTCTCGCTTTATGGACTAAACCGCTCTGACTTCTACACCGCCTTGGTAGGTGCCGCGGTAGGGCTCCCACTCGGCATGTGGCCGATCCTTCAGTACCTCTTCAAGAAGCCCGCAGTTTGACGGCACTTTTCACCCTTCCGACCCACGGTAGGCTTGACAACGGACCACCTCACACCAGTGTCATGGACCTCGTCAGAGTCTCATACTGCCTAGATTGCGGAGCCGATCTTCGAGTCGACCCACGCTTGGTCGACCTCGCTAGGCCAACTCAGTCCCCTCTGTGCGGTTCAGGCATGATCTTGTCGAGTATGCCGAGGACGATTCTGTAACAACGCTGCCTAACTCAAGGGAAGAAGGATTCTTCGTCAATCTCATGTCTGACCGCGTCCCGCAGCTTTACCTGACTTGTCATGTCGATCCCGGTCCTCGACTTGAGCCGAGCCAATGTAAAATCTTCGGCAATCGAGCAAACCGAGCAGTTAGTGTCGCAGCTACAAGCCATCAGGTGGGCCGCTGCAAAGAGATCGAAATCCCGTCCACCGGCCATTACCCCCCATGAGTGGCGACGGCATTTTCGAGCAGCCGGGTCGAGTTGCCGCTTTACCCGGTAGAACATCCAGAGCTCCAAATTAGGCCCATGCTCCGGAAGATCGAACGCGACGATTAGTTCGGTACCACTCTTCGCCATGTTGTCGTGCTTGACCTCCCGCCAAGTATTCTTGAGTCGATGGCAGAGTTGTACGGATGTTCTGAACTCGATCTGGCGGATGCCCAATAAATCTAGCGTAGTGATTCGGTTCCCGTCCTGTGCCTCACCGATCACATAGTATGGACTGAGCCGGGAAACACGGGGGCCCAGGTCGAATTCCTTATCCCACTCCGGATCGCCACACCGCGTGCAATTGCCATGAGGGATTCCCGAGGGGCGGTGTAGGGTTTGGTCGCACTTCCTACACTTGACGTTGCCGGAATCTTCGTTGGGGGCCATCATCGACTCACACCGGTGGGCGATTAGACCCCTTCCCGGCCTCAGGGGACGCGAGACGCGTAGTGTACGGGCCCAGTGTCACAACCAAACCTTGAAGGGCCAGCCATCGTTCCTCGGTTTGATGTCTCCGCTGAGCACGGCGTGGCCGGATTGCGAGATCGTCCAGGTCTTGGTATACATTCACGGGAATTGTCCAGGAGACAATCTGCCCACGACCCCATGCGGTGGTGGCCCGTCAAAGGCAGTCGAGATCAGGGGGGCACCGACTCATGCCAGCGTGACAGGCGAAAAAGTCGCTGGGCCGGTTCATTCGTTTACGCTCTGTCAGCACCACCGGAAGGAAGCAGCCGTTCGGTCAGCTAAGCTCTCTCCCTGACCCCGCCAAGCGGACATGACTGACTCACCCCAACCGACGCCTGAAGACTCTCCGGCAGAGTTCACTAAGTGGTTCTCACGAGAATTTGACAGGGGAAACCTTGGGGTGATCATCGCAAGTGGCGTGATGTTCGCAATTATTGTCGCGACCCTTGCCATCCAGATTGGTCTGGTCATCGTCCTCTGGGTCTACGTCTATCCTACAGCAGTCGGGGCGACTGAGAAGACTGTCGTTATAGTGTCGTTATTCGGCGGGCTCGCCGTCTTTCTCGGAGAATTGAGCACCGTCTTCCAACAAAGCTTGGTCTTCCAATTCCTTTCTAGACCTAATCGACGAAGACCGGTGAGAAAGTTGGATAGCGGATAGTACTTTACGACCTGATACCCGAGCCGACAGCAATCCACCTTCTCCCCGGGAGTAAGGGAGCTTGCTTTGATCACCGGATTGGTAATTAATGCCGCACTCTTGCAGCCCAAAGGTTCGAAACGACCCTCAGGACTCGACTGTCAGGGTTTCTTCTGGGGTGGTCTCTTGCCGAGGTCAATCAGGTTGAGGACTGCGTTGATCGCAGATACAACGCTCTGAAGTGCTAAACGAAGTTGACTTCGAACCAGTTCGACGACCGACTCATTGACCGTGCCGCCCTCATTTGCCTCTCCTTGCAGGGTGTCCAGGTCCCCTATTTCGAAGTCGTTCGTGTGAGCAAGGGTTCCACCAGGTCGAACTGACGTTGCCGCAACAATCGCTACCCTTCGACCGCTTTTCTCGTGCTCAAAGACCAATTCGAGCCTAATGGGGCCGGGCTCCAGTTTCTCTTGTAAGGATAGTTCCTTGAATTGAGTATCATTGTCGCCCGAAAGGGCTTGGACAACATCTTCACTGTATACCTTCAGTTCCAGGACCCGATAGCCCGACTCTCTTGGGGCGATCTTCCCGAATACCTCGTTGATGACGCTGATGACATTCTGAAGGAACGAAGGTTCAGCATTGGGCGGCATTATTTACTACTCCATTTCCACACGCAGTATGTTTTAAAGAGAAGGGGTTGGTCGCGTGCTATCTTAGAGCGCCCTTGCGAGCTCCCGGATCACCTGGCCGACCTTCGGTGTCAGCCGGTAGTACTTAGCCGCCCGCCCAGTGACGGCAGAATGATGAGTGGGGGGCTCAATCTCTCGGAACTCACCATCGACGAATCCATGCTGCGCCAACGTGGCAAGGTGGAACGAGGTCACGCGTGGTGACTCGCCAATCTCGGCTGCAATCTCGGTGATATACATCGGTCGGGGAGACTCTCGTAGCAGCTGGATTATCTTCTGGCGAGTGGGCTGCAGCAGGACGTACAACTGGCCCGCGGTGTCGATGTTGGTGGCGTTCTCTTCGGTTTTCATTTTTGCCCGAGGGGGGCACCCGTCAATGTGTCTTGCATATATATCTATGTGTTCGACGAAAAGCCCTTACTAGTCAGAAAGGAAATGTATAACATCTGCGGGCAAGGTGAGACCCCGAAACCCCAAACCCAACCGTCTTGCATAGAAATGATGCCTAGGGAAATCGGAGTTCAACCTGTGTGTCGCCAGGAAGAATCTCGACTATACAAGTGAGCCGCGGACTGAAACAAGAGCCATGAAAGTCCGGCGACCATGAAAGTCAGTGACACGTCGATGGAGATTACCGCCCTCGCTGGTCCCAGCACGACGGCGACAACTGCCGCGAATGCGGAGATGCTGAAGTGTAGGTGCACGATGAAAACAGACCGTCTGTCAGGGTGATCCACTAGCATTAGCGTGGACCAGACGCCCACCGAGAGGCCGGATGCAATCCCAAAGTAGAGTAGAAGGAACTCCTCCGATATCGTCTCATGAAAGCTGTGCCAAACCGTAAAACCAACGATGATCAGCATGAGGGCGGTGGCAAGAAGTAGGCCGACTAAGATCCAACCCGGGGATATCTGTCCCTGATCAGTTCCAGCCGCATCCTTCCCTCCCTCTGGGGGGTTGGATTGGCTGCCAGAAGATTGCGTCAACAGGTCCACCTAGAGCGCAGCCCGAATCTCTCGGACGTCCGTCAGGATCCGGGTAATGTCTGATGCGGCGGTCTTCTTCCTGGAGAGGTAGGGGACGTATCCGTCGTCCTTCTTCGAGGCTGACAGACTCTCGGTGATTCGAGCGCACTCTTCGGAGTACGCCGATACCCTGTGGACTCGTAGCCGCTCTTGGATGGAATGCGGAGCACCTTTGTAGATATCCGATACGCTCGAGCCGTCGCAAGTGGCACATTCACAACTGAGAGGCTCACCCTTGAGCGCCCCCCGCCGGTATGCACCGTAGTCCGCTACTCGGTAGTATCGAAGCTTCTCCGGGTCCAGCGTGCCGGCGCCCCACATCTGACCACTGGTGCTGTCGACTCCGTATGGGTGAGTGATGATGTCAGAGAGCGGAGTCACATCTTTCGAGGACTTCTTGCTGGTCGCCGCATTGAATACGTGCAGGTAGTACGTCTCGCCCTGAGCGCGGGAGCGTCTTTTGAGATTGAGCCGTTCCCGAATCGACCGGACGACTGATCGCATCAGTGCAGGTTGGTTAGACGCCCCGGAAAAGTCGACCCCAAAGAAGCGTACCCCAATCTTCGCGTAGGTTGTGACCATGTCGCGCACAAGTTCTAGATTGTCCGTCGTAGGAATGTAGCCGATGATGTCCTGTTTCCCGCTAGAAGTTTGGACGGCGACCCGGGTCCTTTCCAGACATCGTCGGAAAAGTGCCTCGTTCGACAGTCCAGTCGGGAGAGGTGGGATGACCAGACTCGCCCCAGCCTCAATTTGGACGTCAACCAAAGCTGAGGCACGGATGTCATCAAGTGGGGGCATGGGCAACGGGACCCCCTCAGAGGTAGTGAAACGACCGGGAATTCGGGTGTATACGAGGTTGATGCAGTCGTCCATGCGCCGAGAGCCGAGGCGTCTGATCAGCTCATCCGTGGACGCTTTGCTGTAGCCGACTGTCTCGAGCGTAGGGCGTGCCAGTGGCTCGCCAGCGATCGCTAGGGTTGGCTTGGAAGGCCCGGGCTTCCCCTTACGCGAGATCAAGGTCCTCTCTCCCCGAGTCGTGGCGTGGAGCGGAGACACGACCTCCGCTTTGAGGGGGGCGAGAGCAGACTTGCCGTCTACCCTAAGCTTCGACGCGTGAGCAAGAGAATCGGAATCCTCGAGGAGCCACTCGATTTCCATCTCTATACGCTTCCGGATGGTTTCATATTCAGGCTACGTATCTCCCTGAGTATAGCGTTTTCCACCAACTGGCCCAGAGTGACATCGCGCTCTAGAGCTGCTCGCTTTGCCTGCCTCCATATATCGGGAGATAGCTTAATCGAGATGGTCACGCGCTTAGTTGTGTTGGGTTCGGTCATGTTACACTTAGCCGGGTAATCTAGTTTGTAAGTAATATGCTTTCCTGGTACGTCGGCGGTAATATAGTAATACGCCGGTCGTCCTCTTGATGACGTCAACTCGGGAAACCCTAACGCCGGTATGCCCCCAGGTCGAAAGCCAACTCAAGCCCCACCTCTCGGGACTCTTCTCGGGACTGGTTAGAGGGTACCTGCCCCAAGCTTGGTGCTTCACCACTGAAGATGGCACGGCAACGCTCCACGTAGATTCTGCCGGGAATGCAGTCGTACTGGACGGAGCACCAGCCCCGCTGGATGTCAGCATCAGCTGGGGTCAGGCGCAACTTGAGTGGGCCATTATCAATCAGGGCAGGGGCCCCAGGCCTCCGGGGTCAGATCCCCAGGTCACTTTCCACACCTCCAAGGGTAGGACGGCTTTCGGCTTCCTGCGGAGTCGGTTCAACCTGTAGTATCTCTAGACCGTTCAATCGTCGGAAGCGAGGATCAATGCAATAATATGACGAACTGTACTTTCTGCCCTGAACCCAGCGTGGCCTATCTTCAGGTATTCCAAGGTCGGAAGAAAACCGGGTCGTACCCCGTCTGCGTTCGACATGCCGCCTGGGGATATGGGTTTCAGGAGATCGGGCAAGACTGGGCTCGGACCGCCCTCGCGGAATTCTTCGGCGTGAAGAAGGGGAAGCTCCCCCGGGTCAAGGTCAGCTTGACACCGTAGTGTGCTTTGTCGCGGAACCTCATTTGTGAAGCAGAACCCTCCCGGCCTGTAACGCACCCGCACCCCCCATCTGTTGAGCGGCTTGACGCGGGAAACATGCTTCGCAGGCGTCAGGGCCCGCCGTCTTGACAGTTGGCTTCCAACGTCCCACTTGTTGAAAATCGCGCCGCGGGCTCGCCAGAGCACCCGGTGGGGCCTCTGGAGCCGCCACCGGGTCCAACACCTTCGTTAGTGTTTCGGGGCCGTGTTCTGAGCGGTTCACGAACCAGCAAGGCAACCGATGTTAGGGGTTCCGAGCCCGTCCACGCCGCCTGAATGACCCCTCATCGCATAGAAGCAACCCGGGAAGAGGTGCCAATAGGGCATGCTGTCGAGGGAATATTCAGAGTGTTGGCGCCGGGCATATGCTGATTGGGCACAAAGTCGCATTGAAGTCGATTACATTCGTCAAGGAACTCGGTGTGTTTGGCAGTAGAAACACCCCAAACAATGTCATTGAACTGAGAGTGTCTGCAGGTACGTAGGTCTCCAAGCTCTCCACTGAAAGCCAAGGAAAAACACAAGGCGCAGGGCTGCAGCCAGCTCCCTGGACGGGAAATGGTCCCGATACGTTGGTGAAGACCCAGAATGACAGATTTACAGGAGGGTACCAAGTTACGAGCGGGATCCTGATAGCGGCTCCTGCCTGGGCTCCAACCGGACAAAATGCACAGCTGTCGTTCGTCGTCGGGCCGAAGTACCCTCCCCAATTCCCCTTGTAGACAAGCTGCCTATCGACACCGTTTATCTCGATGATGATTGGATTCTCCTCTGAAACAGTGGTTCGAAATGGGAGTGCGCCGTTGTTGAGGACGAGGATTGTTGTTAGAATGAGCAAGATGGCTGCAAGGACAGCAGCGACTACGGTTGGGACGCGCCGAACCACCCACGATCGGTGCGATATCTGGGGTTGCTCGTTTCCGGTCAAGACGTGTGGGGACTCGGGTTTAGAGTCTTTACTGCGTCCCCCATCAACAGTGTTCACAAAACCCCCAAAGTATTCGCCGAACTGCTTCCAGGGCCATATCCTTTTTCTGGACGCGAGGAGGGTAATGGTTCGTCGATGAGTACAGGGGCGGGAATGATGGGGACTAGTCCCGCACGACGCGACAAGTTCGAAGTGTGCATTTGAGTTGCTAGCCCGCAAGTAGCCCGGGGAGCTAGTTCGTGACGGCCCCGATCCAATTTCCAACCCGATTGATTCACACCCCGGGGGTTCCGATGAATGAATGGGTGACTTGGTTTGTCAGTGCCTCGGATAAAATGCTGGAGAGCGATGGATCATTGTCCCCCTGATGTAACGGATGCCTATTTTCAGCAGCTGCTCACAAGCCAGGTATGTGCCACAATCGCGTTAGAACTCGAAGAACTCGAACCGCCCTGTGTGTTGGTCAAGAAATACGCGTATGTGCCGACTGAGTATGGGTTGGTGAATGTGAAAGTCACGGTCGTGGAATACCCCGATGTGGACTCCAGCGTGTTCTGAATTGGCACGTCGACCTGCAGCCCAACACCCACGCCGGTACCATCTGATTGAACACCCAGAGAGAAACCTAGTTCGACATCGTATCCCGTTTGGACCTCGTAGGATCCAGCGATTGTCAGTGAAAAAGTAGCGGATGAAGTATCGAACTTGGTGCACGCACCGCTGGATGGCGTGGTGGTTTGCCAATCATGCCATTGGTTGAGGTTGAAGGAATACCCAACCTGATCGAAGAAGTTCAAAGTCGACAGCGTCGGCTGCCGCTCGTTGTTCACAGCATTTATCGTCAGCGTGCCCGTGGTCCACTCCTCTGCATTCGTAGTCAAGTTGTCACCTGAAGGAACGGAGGTCGTGCCCCATTGACCGACTGCGGAGACGCTCGTTGAAGCTCCACTCCCTCCCAGGTCAACTATGCTGCCCGTCGTTGTGTAGATTGAGGAGGAGTAACTGGATATGTCGGCGTACTTGGTGTGAACAAACTCTGTGCTCGCCGGCACGTATGTCTTGTAGTTTTGTGGAGCCCATATCGTGTAGAATCCGGGGGCCCAGATTGTTGTGGAAGTATTCCAGTGCCCAACGCCGCTGACTAGCCACCAGGGGGCGGTCTGGCAGTCGGGGTTACCTTGAATGACGATGCAATTGGTACCCGCCACGTCGCTATAGTTTAGAATGAATCCAGGTGACTGCATGCAACTACCGGGGGTTATCGAGAAGGTTCCTCCCGACGCGATAAATGTCTCAAAGGTTTGGTCCCCACTGCAGAGCGGTTCGTAAAGGGATACGATCTGGTTGGCAGGTGCGAGGTTATCAGACTGGTCTCTTACAACCCCCACGATCCTACTCGAGGAGTCCGACCTAGTATTCCACGAGGCGGTATACGTGGAGCTTGTATGGTACATGTGGACGCCCGAATCATCCTTACAACTTGACCATCCCCATAGCCAATAGCTATAGGTCGAGGACGGCTCCAAGTAGTCGAGGAAGACACTCCCGGCAGTTGGATATGCGGTTCCCAGAAAGTTTGTGAGGGCTAGAAAGTCCGAGGAACTTCCGGGTCCCCAAGTCAAGTTGACGTAAGAATATTGTAACGAGTCCGTTTCTATAAAAGAAATGGTGGTATTGGTATCGTTCGCCTGGACCGAGATGGTGTAGGTTAACGAGATGCCAGTCGGACAGTTAGCGCAAGGGTCGCACGCGGTACACGGCTCACAAATTACACCGGGACCTGCGATTGCTACTCCGCTTGCAGAGATGAGTGATCCTCCGGCCGCTAGGAATGAAAGGGAAATGAGAACCGATATGATGCTTCGCGAGTCAATTCCCTTCGGTCGAACCCTCGCGGACTCCTTGGTTTGATTCCGCTCCATTGCGGCTCACGATCCGTCGGCGTTATCTCACGATCGGCGTGAAAATGTTCAGTCAAACTCTGTTGACGAAAGAACTGAAATAATGGATGATTACGATGGTGCCTACCGGGCCGCGCTCTCTGAACTCTTGCACAAAGCCGTCGCCCCCCACGCCAGGGCCCCCCAAGGCCCCGGGATAGCGAGCGGCCGTTCCGCCTCCTGCCTAGTCCGACCGAATAAAATAACAAGTCGGGGAATAGAATCACAGAGCACCCCTCTCGGGCATTAAAATCCCAAAGCCATCGGCGTGCAGCTCTCTCTAGAATCTGCACCAATCGAATCATATCGGCCGGGGTCGGCTTGTCCTGGTACCATTCCCCGACGGCCGGCTTTGCCCTACGTCCTTTGTGGCCGTTGGGGAGACGTAGCGGATTACCCGAGTTCGACCAATTGTCTCGCCGTGGATCCGACCCTTGGCTTCTAGACTGATCACTGCGCGGTCTACTCGGGCCCGGACCAACCCACCCACCTGGACGAACTTGCTGACGCTCCACAGCGCGGATGGGTTTTGCTCCATTAGCTCGATGAGCTTGGCCTCTGCCCCCTTGTCAGCGAACGTGTCTGACACGTCAAGGACAAGTGCACCCGACATGGTCAATCTATCGACATGTGTCACATGATTAAAAATGTGACCATTGATTATTCAGATAATACACTTATAATCATCTTCGAAGATTAGTGGTATTAATCCTCCGAAGCGTTTCATCCCGTGCGAACTCGATTTGATCGCCCATCGCGGAGCCCTCCGTACGAGGGCGTCCAGCGTCGGTTGGACTCCTACTTCTTCGTCGCAGCGTCACCCTGCGACTTCGAAACGATTACTCGAGAGCCCTTAGGATCCAAGGTCCACCTGAGGGAGTCACCGGCGTCAACTCCGAGTACGTCGACGACGGTCGATGGGACGGTTGTACGCAGCGAATCGGATCGCTTGATGGCCTTGACCAGTTTGGACTCGATCGCTTTCGACACTGGATTCACCACGGACGAAGTCCTGGCGATACTTGAGGCTTTTGACCCACAACTGGACCAACCAGTAGGGCAATATGTGGGATTAAGGCTTAAGTACTCTCGACTTGTAGGTCAATATGTAGGACAACGCATGATTGACCTCTCCGAGAAACTACCGGTCCGGGAGCTGCGTGCTCTCGAGATGCTCCGCCGCGGTGTGCGGGCACTCGAATCTACTACGCCCGGTCGATTCCTGGTTCCGTCCGAGAAGGGAACTGGCTTCCACGCGGTCAATGGAATTGGTATCGGGGGGGCCGGCGAGGCCTGTGATTGCGAGGACTTCGGCCGTCGGGAGCCGGCCCCTTGCAAGCACATCTGGTTCGCCCGCCTTTGGATTCAGGATTCACTGACTCTGGCGGCGCAGTTTCGTGGGCAGACTTCAACACGTCGGAAGAAGATTGACTGGCCAAGTTACAATCGGAGTCAGGTCGATGAAGGTCGGCTGTTTCCGATCCTCCTCCGAGAACTTTGCAAGGGCGTTGCCGAACCCGACCGGGACCCTCACCGAGCGGGCCGACCCCGTATACCACTTCGGGACCAAATTTTCTGTGCCGTGGACAAGGTCCGGGACGGTGTAGGTTGCAGACGAACCGCCGAGCTTCGTGTGGATGCTGCGGCCAAAGGACACATCGGCGCGTTTCCGACTTGGCAGGGCATTTCGGACTTTCTTTGCCAGCCTGAAATCACGCCCGTCCTGCTCGACATGGTCGCTCGGTCTGTCCTGCCGCTTCTCGCGATTGAGAACCGATGCGCAATCGACTCGACCGGATTCCGGACAACTCGATTTCACTACTACCGAAACGAGAGGTACACTCCGGAGCGCAAGAACATGTGGATGAAGCTCCACGCAATGGTTGGGGTGCGAACTCATGCAATCCTCGCGGCAACAGTCACCGAAGGAACCGCAGGTGACGCTCCCCAACTTCCTCTCCTCTTGGAGCGGGCGGCCGCCACGGGATTCAAGCTCCAAGAAGTCCTGGCGGACAAGGCCTACGGATCTCGCCGAAACTTCGACGTTGTCGCCGACTATGGCGCACTGCTTTTCAGCCCGCCCAAGTCCAACGCCACTGGCAAGGCAAACGGGAGCCGAATGTATCATCGGATGTTCCAGTACTGCTACGCCTATCGAGAGGATTTCGACAACCACTATGGGGATCGTGCCCAAGTAGAGTCCGCATTCGGGGCGATGAAACAGACGCTAGGGGAGACACTACTCTCGCACAAGTTCGATTCCCAAACCAACGAACTCTTGTGCAAGGCCATCGCCCACAACATTCGGATGCTCATCCACGCGATGGTGGAATGCGGCGTCCTGCCAAGCTTCCTTACTCCGCCACCACTTGACCGGTTGGACGTTCCGGCAGGCCTGACACCGGAAGCGAAGGCCATAATGTCGGAAAATTGGCAGGGACCCGACATGGGTGTCGGAATATCCCCCCCTCCGGGGTGATTCTCCGACAACCTCCATTGAACGCAAACGTTTATGTAACAACCCCCCGACTGCTTCCCCAGAGCGTATGACGCTCGTCTGACAAACAGGATGGGATACGCACCAATGAAGTCCATCATCCAAGAAGCGATCG
>Ga0187883_10002391_pt1 | contig 11290 bp, 11 predicted proteins | sample June2016WEW_20_1_2_FD_132966 | JGI IMG/M metagenome (GOLD analysis project Ga0187883, IMG submission 132966) | Peatland microbial communities from SPRUCE experiment site at the Marcell Experimental Forest, Minnesota, USA - June2016WEW_20_10 | ecosystem: Environmental > Terrestrial > Soil >...
CAGCACGACGAGCGTCGGGCCCGGCCAGACCAGCGCGAGGATGCCGGCGATGATCGAGATCACCCCGAACAAGGCCGGCCACCACCAGGACCCTCCCACCCGGGTGACGTGACCGCCGTAATCGGTGCTTCCCCCAGCGAAATTGCGGAATCCCATCTGGTTCACAGCCTTCACTGTCCGGGTAAGTGCGCGCGGAATGCGGACCTAAGGGTGCCTCAAGGGGCCCGTGTTTCAGGGATGCCCCAGTTATACCAGGGTGCCCGGCTTGACAACCTGGCCCGAAGATCCTTTAGGACGCGAAGTCGTGGGCGGGGATGGTGGCGTACCGGGTCATGATGTCGGCCAGCGCCTTCCCCGACGGCGGCTGACCGGACGCGAGAAGGTCGCGTACGTCACGGAAGTACTGCACGTAGAGGTCGGGGGTGAACGTGTTCAGCACGACCGCGGGCTTGTCACCGGGGTTGGCGAACGTGTGCGGGGCACCGGGCGGGATCATCACCATCGTGCCGGCCGGCGCGTCGTAGGACTGCTCCCCCACGGTGAACCGGGCCGCCCCGGACACCACGTAGAAGCCCTCGTCGTGCCGGGCGTGCAGCAGCAGGAACGGGCGCCCTTCGCCGCGCTGGGTCACGGTGACGGGAACGGGGCCGATCCCGTCCACGGTCACGGTGTAAGTGTTGGTGCTGGCAGTGTCAGCCATCGGAACTCCGCTTCGTAAGAGTGAGGTCTCACAAACAACTTAGGAGATCCTGGCTCATGATGCAAGTTGACTTTCACAAAGAGAGCCGACTTGACTTATGCATGGCGGACGACGATTATGAAACTATGACGAATACGCAGGTCCCGCCGGGTAAAGCCGGACGTCAGGCCCAGCTCCCCGGGGCGAGGGGGCAGGCGGGGCAGGCACCTCGCGGCCGGGAGAACCAGAAACAGCGCACCCGGATGGCAATCGTCGACGCCACCCGGAGGCTGGCCCGCACTGGCATCGAGATCAGCATGCCCGCCGTGGCCCGGGAGGCTCTGGTCTCGGAGGCCACGGCCTACCGCTACTTCCCGGACCTGGCCAGCCTGCTGCGGGAGGCTGACGAAGGGGGCTGGCCCGACCCCGCGGAGGCGCTCGCGCCGGTCGCGGACAGCACGGACCCGGTGGGGCGGGTGGCTTACGCGACCGAATTCCTGCTGCGCGGGGTACTGAGCCACCAGGGCGCCGTCCGGGCCATGATCTCCGCCTCGATCACCAAGCCGCCCGCCGCGGCCAGCCGGCCCGGGCACCGGTTCGGGCTGATCGACTACGCGCTCACCCCGGTGGCCAGCACGCTGGCCCGGACCAGCCCCGAGGCGCTGGCCCAGCTCCGCCGGGACCTGGCCGTGGTGATGAGCGCCGAAGCGCTGTTCACGCTGATGGACCTCTGCGGGCTGGAGCCGGAGGCCGCCATCGCCAGCGGGGTGGCGACCGCCCGGAAGATCACCCAGGCGACCCTGCGTGATCTTCCGGCCGCCTAGCTGACGAGCTGCCCGGAGCACGCACCGGCTCGAACCACCATGATCGGACCGGGTTTCCGCATTTGAGTTAACGTGGGGCTGGACCGGGGGCGGCTGCGCCGCGTTGGGTCTCCTGTGACGCTGGAGGTACCCCCGGCCCGGGCGCCGGTGCTTACGGGGAGCGGCCTCAGCCGGAAGCCGGACCTCACGCGTTGATTACGGTCGTGGCGGGTTGCCCACCAGCGGGCGGGCGGTCCGTCACACTTGGGGCGGTGAATGTCACGGTGCCCACAGCGATCGAGCGGCTACTTACGGCGGACGTCGCGCAGGAGATCGCGCGGGCGTTCGGCGATCGCCCGATCTATCCGGAGCGGGTCCTGATCGACGGCCCTGACCACCCTTCGCTATCGGGCCCGCGGGGGCCTGAGCGCAGGTTTCCCGGCTGGCCAGGGCCTGTGCTGGTCCTCTCGGACGAGAACCAGGGGGTCTGCTCCTGGGGTGTTCCGCTGGACGGCGATCAGGTGCTGGTCGGCGGCGCCGCAGCCGGGGGCACCTCGGCCTACGCCGCGTCGGTCGAGGAGTTCATCGCCGCCCGGCGGTGGGACTACCAGTGCGCCAGCTCAGATCTCTGCCTGACGGCGCAGGCCGCCGAGCTTGACCAAGGATCGCTCCGCCACCTGCAGCAGCGCCTGGCCTCGGCGGTCACGACCGCTGGCTGGCCGGGCCTGCGGCAATACCGGTTCGAGCACTACGACCAGCGGGTCATGCTCTGGTGCGACACCGGGCAGTGCGACTGGCTGATATCGGCCGCCAGCGAGGCGTCCCTCAAGGCCCTGGCGGCCGCGGTGCTCGGCCTGTCCAACCTGCGTGAGGTGCTGCGGGCGGACGACACCAGCAGCAGGCGGCTGCTGGACGAACTAAGGGCGTCGGCGCCTAGCTGGTAACGGCCATTTTGCCGAACCGGAAACGGCTACTTGAGACCGGTGCCTGCGACACCCTCCACAATCTGCCGCCGGGCCAGCAGGAACACGAAGACCAGCGGCAGCGCGCCCAGCACGGCCGCGGCCATCTGCAGCGCGCGGAACGGGTCAGGCCGTGACGGCGCTGGCGGCGGAGGCTCCGTGGAGCTGGGCGGCCCGCCAGCAATACCAGGCCGCCACCGTCCGGTACGGGCGGTACGGCTCACCCAGCAGATCCAGCTGCTTCGGCGTGGGGGTGGGGATCCCCCAGGCCAGGCCGTAGCCCTTGCGGATGCCCAGATCGCCGGTGGGCCAGACGTCCATCCGCCGGAGCTGGAACATCAGGAAGATCTCGGCCGACCACTTGCCGATCCCCCGTACCGCCGACAGCCGCGCCACCACTTCTTCGTCGCTGACCCGGGCCAGCCGCCGGGCGTCGAGCACGACGGTGCCGTCCAGGACCCTGGCCGAGAGGTCCTGCAGGGAGATGACCTTGCGGGCCGACAGCCCGGCGGCCCGCAGCGTCTCGGTGGGGGTGGCCAGCAGGCGCTCGGGGGTGGTCTCGCCGCCCAGCGCCGCGATGAGGCGGCCGTGGATGGCCCGGGCCGCGGCCCCGGCCAGCTGCTGGTAGACGATGGAACGGACCAGGGTGGCGAAGTTCGTCTCCGCCGGCGGGGGGATCTTCGGCGGGCCGGCCGCTTCGGCCAGGCGGGCGATCACCGGGTCCCGGCCGGCCAGAATCCTGGCCGCCTCGCGGTAACTGACCCTGGCCATAACGGGATCATCTCACGCGCTAACGCCACCGGGCGGCAGCCGGCGATCTGGGCGTTCAGCTCGGCGCCGAGCAGCACCGCGAGCGCGGTGAAGTACAGGAACAGCAGGATGGCGACCGGGGCGGACAGCGCGCCGTAGGTGGGGCTGCGCCCGATCGCGAAGACCAGGTAGGCGCGCAGGGTCAGGCTGCTGACCAGCCACAGCAGCATGGCTACGATCGCACCGGGCAGGTCCCGCCGCCAGCGGCCGCGCACCGGCACGGCCACGTGGTAGAGCGTGGCCAGCAGGCCCGTGCACAGCAGCACGAGAACAGGCCAGTAGGCGATGGCCAGCACCGGCTTGAGCACCGAAAGAACCGCGTCCGGGGCCACGACGACGATCCATTTGGGGGTGGCGACCAGCAGGGGCAGCGCCACCGAACCGGCGATCAGGGCCCCGAGGTAGAGCGCGAACGCCACCAGGCGAGCCCGGACCGCGGACCGCATGTGCCGCATCCCGTAGGCGATGGTGATGGTGTTGACGTAGGTATTCATGGCCGTCGAGCCGGTCCACAGCGCCAGCGGGAAGCTCAGCGAGATGATCTCGCCCCGGCCGCGGGCCAGGACGTCGGTCAGCACGGGTTTCAGGATGTTCTGGACGGCGGCGGGGGCCAGGAAGTGACCGGCCCCGCGCAGGATGTCCTGCTCCAGTTCGACGGTGATGTGCCCGCCGAACAGCGGGGTGAGGTAGCCGACGGCGGCGACCAGCACGAGCAGCAGCGGGGTCAGCGACAGCAGGGCCCAGAACCCGGCCTCGGCCGCGAGCCCGAAAATACGGTCGGCCCACGCCTCTTTGAGGGAGGCCCGCAGGACGGCGCCGGCCGCGGGCAGCAGACGCGGGATCTCCTGGGCCCGGCTCCAGGCCCAGCCGAGCAGACGGCGGCCGGGCCTGCGGCGGGAACCGGGGTCCGGTTTCGCTGCGACCGGGGGCGCAGCAACGGACTCCTGCTCTGACACGCGCCCAGCCTAGCTGCCACTACGGCGGCGGCGGCTCAGGCGCTGAAAGACCGGCGATCCGGCCGGCCCAGATGTGGGCCGGCCCTGGGCGAGGAGGGCGGGAACGCACGGCGGGCGGCCAGCACGACCAGCAGGCCGGCGGCGGCCAAGGCGGTCAGCCGGCCCGGTGCTGGCCCGGCCAGGACTGGTCCGCGCGGGGAGGCCGGAGCTGCGTCATGGCCGTATCATATGATCGTTGAACGAGCTTATTAGGACCCTGGGATGATGAGACTCATGACTACACCGCGGACGTCAGCGCAGACGGCCCTGCTGCGCGCGGTGCACGACCAGCCCGGGGCGACCCGGGCGTCGATCTCTCACGAGCTGGGCATACCGAGCGGCTTCGCCGCCGAGACCGTGGCCCGGCTCGTCGCGGCGCGGCTGCTGACCGAGGAACCTGCGCCGCCGACCGGCACCCGGGGCCGCCCGACCACCTCGCTGCAGGCCCACCCGGACGGGCCCGTGGTGGCGGTGGCCGCCATCTCACAGGGAACCTGGCAGGTCGCCGCGGTGCAGCTGGGCGGGACGCAGATCAGCTCGGTGTCCGGGACCCACGACCGGCGTCAGGAGCGGGTGCTGGCCGCGGTGGCCGCCGGGCTCAACGAGATCAGTGCGCGCTTCGGGCCCCGGGTCCGGGCCACCGCGGTATCCGTGCCCGGCACGGTGGTCGGCAGCCGGCTGGTCAGCGCGCCGAACCTCGGCTGGCATGACGTCGACCTGTCCGCCCTGTGGCCCCGCTACGACCGGGGCGTCCCGCTCCTGGCCGGGAATGACGCGACCTTCGCCGCGGTCGCCGAATCCCGGCACGGGGCTGGGTCGGGTGCAGGCACGATGGTCTACCTGCACTTCGACGCGGGCGTCGGCGGGGCGATCGTGGAAGGCGACCGGATCGTCCTCGGCGCCAACGGGATGGCCGGGGAATTCGGCCACATGCCGTTCGGTGACCCGGCCCAGCGCTGCCGGTGCGGGGCGATGGGCTGCTGGAACACCAGCCTCGACGGCTACGCGCTGGCGCGCGCCCTCGGCCAGCCGATGCCCGCGGACGAGGTCAGCTACCTGCGGCGCGTGCTGGCCGCCGCCCGGACGCGCCAGCCGGAGGCCGCCGCCGCGGTGCAGGCCGCCGCCCGGGCGTTCGGCCGCGGCGCCGCCGGGCTGGTCAACGCGCTCGACCCGCACCTGATCGCGGTTGGCGGCCTCGGCCGGGAGCTCCTGGACGTCGCCGGGGGGCACGTCACTGCGGCCTATCACGACGGGCTGATGGCCTTCCGCACGCTGCCGCCGCCCCCGCTGGTCCCGGCCCGCCTGATGGCCGACGGCCCGCTACTGGGCGCGGCCGAGCAGTGCTTCGACCGGGTGCTCACGGACGAGGGCCTGGCGGCCTGGACGTCCGGCGTGCGGGTGAGCGGCTAACCGCCGGCTGAGGTAGTCGAAGGTGCGCTCCATGAGCCCGCTGGCCCGGCGCAGGTCGGCCGAGCTGGACTCGGCGTCGGCGTCCAGCCGGGCCCGCAGCGGCGCCGGGATCTCGAACGCCGCCGCGGCGGCCAGCCCGGCGCCGATGCGGGCGGCGCTGCGGACCACCTGGGGATCGACCGACCACACCATCTCGAAGGTGCGGTCCGGGTCCGCCCAGGTCTCCTGCCCGGGGCGCTCCCAGCCCGCCAGGCAGGCCGGATGGTCGGGTGCGTCGCAGACCAGCGCCCACTCGCGGTACAGCGGGGAGCCCTCGGCGATCGGGATCTCCGCGACCTGGCCGGCCTGCGGGCCAGACTGCGGGCCAGACTGCGGGCCGCGCTGGCCGAAATCGGCGAATATCAGCGTCTGCGCCGCGGTGCGGGCCAGATCCGTCCAGCGTGGCCGGGCCTGCCGGTAGAAGCGCTGCCGCTGGAAGGCGCCCACCAGGACGGGCCGCTGGGCCCGGGCGCAGCACTCGTCCTCGATCGCGTGCGTCAGCGCCAGCAGCATGGTCTTGGTCATGACGTGCACCCGCAGACCGGGATGACGCCGCCGCAGCCCGGCGAAGATCGACGTGTCCCGGAACGGGCCGGCCCCGGATAGCGCGTGCGCCATCGCCGCGGCCAGCGACAGGCCCCGGGCCCGGCCCCGCAGCACCTCGTCCAGCAGCAGGCAGTCCGACTCACGGTAGCGCCGCCGGCCGTTCGGCAGCCGCTCCGGCCGGGGCAGGCCGTACCGCTGCTCCCAGTTCCGTAGCCCGGCCACCGGAATGCCGGTCCGCCGGGACACCTCGCCGATCGAAAGCACGGCAGGGTCGTCGCCAGCAGTCCCGCCATCAGATATAGACTTCGTCAAGTTGATGACTCCAACCTCATCACGTTGACGAGAGAATACCGCGTCAGGAGGAGCAGTGACCACCACTTCCCACCTCGAGGGCCGCGCCTACGCTGACAGTCCCCGCCGGCTGGCCACCCGGCGCCCCGGGACCCGCCCCGGCGGGACGGGCCGCCTGCCCCGGGCCGATACCGATCCGGACCTGTGGCGGGAATCGGCGGCGTGCCGTTACATGGATCCCGAGCTTTTCTTCCCGCTCAGTTCGACCGGCCGCGGCGCAGCCGACGCCCAGCGGGCCAAGGCTATCTGCGCCGGCTGCCCGGTGCGGCAGCGCTGCCTGGCCTTCGCGCTGGCCACCGGGCAGGAGTTCGGCATCTGGGGCGGCCGCGACGAGGCGGAACTGCGCGCCCTGCACCGCGAGCAGCACCTCGCCGAGCGGGCCGACCGCGAGGACCGTACGCTGCCAGCCTGACGAGCGAGCTGACCAGGGACGACCCGCTGAGGCACCCGCGGCTCAGCGGCCGCGGCATCAGTTACGGGGCAGTTTCAGTTAGCGGGCAGTTAGCGGGCAGTTTCAGTTACCGGGGCAGTAGCAGTTACGAGGCGGCGGGGGCGGCCCAGGCCACCCAGCCGTAGAGACGGTTCCTGGCCACGACGTGCCAGCCCGCCGGCGCCTTGGCCCAGCTGTCCTGGGCGGGCTTGCCGGACGGCCAGGGCACCTCGACAACCTTCACCCCGGCTGGCACGGGCGAGCTGTCCGCGTAGAAGAAGTCGAACGTCGTCCAGGACCAGGGCCAGCACAACCCACAAGGCCAGCAGGGCCACCGCCACCGCGGTGGACTTGGCGACGCTCAGCCGGGTCCAGCCCTGAGCCAGCACCGCCGGCTCGGCGAAGTTGAACGCGGCGAAGCCGGACGTGCTGATACTCGCGCCGACGTAGTTGGCGACCACGGCGCCGGTCCCGGCGGCCAGCACCGCGGCGCCGGACGCGTAGCCGACCAGGCGCCAGGAGCGCGCGGTGAGCAGGACGGCGATGCCGACGATGAAGAACGTAAGCTCCATGGCATCCGGGTAACGGCCGGACGCCCAGACGGGCGGCTGGTTGACCGGCAGCGCCGCAGGCGCGACGTAGACGGTGGCCGTCGTGACGCCGAGGACGAGCACGGCCATGATGCGCAGCTCCTGGTGCAGCCCGCGCCGGAACGCGGCCACCAGCACGGCGAAAAGACCGATCCCGCCGATGCCCCAGGTGTCGAGGACGATGCGCCACACCTCACCGCCAGCCATCTCCAGCACGCGGATCTGGTCATGGATATTAGTCAGCCGGCTCAGCGCCTCACCGGACAGGCTCCGGGGCAGGGAAATCGCGACCAGCATCGCCGACGCGGAATTCGGCCACCGGATAACCGGCGATGTGCTGCGTATCATCTTTTTCAACATCTGCGATACGCCGGGATTTTCCGCTTTAGCACGGAATGCCCGGATAGGCAGCTGTCCGGGCGCTCGATGACGCTCGCTCAGGTCTGGTGACTTTGCTACTGGTGCGCGATGCTTTTTCTGTTGTGTCCTTCGCAGGCGGGTGGCGCGGTGACCGAGAAAGACGAACAGCGAGACCGGCGGGAGCAAACGCCCGCGGCGGCCGACGTCACAATGGTCCTGGCCGTACTGGCCGGGCGCCTCGACACGGTGGACGGCCAGCTGTCCGAATTCCATCGGCGTTCGGCACACCGTGAATCGATTATCGACCGGTTGCACGAAGAGAACCAGCGGTTTCGCGGCGGTATCGAGCGGGCCATCCTGGACCCCGTTGTGGCCGACCTGATCAGGCTGTACGACCAGCTCGGCCAGGAGGCGCGGCGCCTGGAGGCCGGCGGGGCGGGGCAGCGACTGCTCCGGTCGTTCGCGGACGACGTCGCGGAGATCCTGGACCGGTGCGGCTACGAGGTCTACTCCGCTGCTTTAGGCGATCCCTTCGACCGGGACCGGCACCGGCCGCTGGGCGTGGTGCCCTGTGCCGATGAATCCCGGCACAACACGGTGGCCGAGGTGGTCGCAGCCGGGTTTACCGAGCGCGCCACCGGCCGTGTCAGGCGTCCCCTGCACGCCCGTTTTCACCAGTACTCCCCCGGGCCCGGGGCGGCGCAGGGGCGCGGGCCGATCCCAGATCAAGCGCATTTCCAATGAGGTGACATGGCTACCTACGGAATTGACCTTGGCACCACCTATTCCTGCATCGCCTACGTCGACGACACCGGACGGCCTGTCGTTCTGAAGAGCATGGCGGGCGAGGACACGACACCGTCGGTGGTCTACTTCGAGTCGCCGGGCAGCGTCGTGGTCGGCACGCAGGCCAGGGACTCGGCGCTGCTTGCGCCGCACCTGGTCGCCGAGCTAATCAAACGGCAGATGGGTGAGGACGTCCACTACCCCTTCCACGGCCAGGACCACACCCCGGAGTCGATCTCCGCGCTGATCCTGCGCGAGCTCGCCCGGGCCGCGCAGGATCAGACCGGCGAGCAGGTCAGGGAAGTTGTCATCACTGTGCCGGCCTACTTCGGCGTGCTGGAACGGGAAGCAACCCGCAAGGCTGGGCAGATCGCCGGGCTCAACGTGCTGGACGTACTGGCCGAGCCGGTGGCCGCCGCGCTGAGCTACGAGGCGGTCGGGCACAGCACCGGGGTCCGGCACCTGTTTGTCTTCGACCTCGGCGGCGGCACCTTCGACACCACGGTCATCCGGATCGACGGCGACGACATCCAGGTGGTGTGCACCGAAGGTAACCATCATCTGGGCGGCGCTGACTGGGACACCATGATCAGCGATTTCCTGCTGAACGGCTTCAAGGACCAGTACCCGGACCTCGACCCGGAGGGCGACGAGCAGTTCATGCAGGACCTGGCCAGCTCCGCTGAACAGCTGAAGAGACAGCTCAGCGCTACCCAGGCCCGCAAGCACAATGTGCGGTTCGGCGGATCGGTCGTGCAGCTCGAGCTGACCCGGGATCAGCTGGAGGAGATGACGTCCGAGCTGCTCGAACGGACCATGGAGATCACCGAACGGACGATCGCCACCGCCCGCAAGAAGGGCGTCGAGCACTTCGACGATGTGCTCCTGGTCGGCGGCATGACCATCACCCCGGCCATCGCCCGGTCGCTCAGGGAGCGGTTCGGGCTGACCGCCCGGCTGCAGGATCCGCACCTGGCGGTAGCCAAGGGCGCGGCGCTGTTCGCCCTGATGAAGAAGGTGAAGGTAAGCATGTCGGCCGAGGGTGAGCACGCCCGACCCGGCGAGGCGGCGGAGCAGGTCGCGGACCAGCTCGGGATCAGCGTCGAGCAGGTCGAGAGCATCGCCCGCAAGCGGGTGGCGACCGTCGTGCCGCGCGCCTTCGGGCTCAAGGTGGTCGACGGCAGCGACCCGCTGTTCAAGTCCGCCCCGGACCGGGCCCGCAACTACGTCGAGCACCTGCTCACCGCCAACACGCCGCTGCCGGCCGACACCGGGCCGCAGACATTCCGGACCATCAAGGACGGCCAGCGCCGGGTCAGCCTGGAGGTCTGGGAACAGGCCGGCTCGGTCGCCTCGGCGGAACTTGAGAACAACAAGCACATCGGGGAGGGCGTGCTGCAGGATCTACCGTCCCGGCCAGCCGGGGCGCCGTTCGAAGTCGAGTTTCACATGACCGAAACCGGGCTGCTGCAAGTGCACGCCTGGGAGGCCGGCGGCAGCGACGTCCGCTTCGAGATCCAGATCGGCGGCCTGGACGAGGCCGACGTGGAGCGGGCGACCGCGGCGGTGGCCCGTTACGAGGTGAGCGGATAGGTGACCTGGGACCGGGAGCGATATCTGCGCGATGTGCTGGAACCGGCCCGGAAGGCTGGCAACGTGCCTCCCCCCGACCTGTACGTACGGTACGGCCTGCCCGCAGAGGCCGCCGACCCGGCCGCGTTCGCCGCGCAGATCCGCACCGTCACGGGCTACTGGCGGGAGCTGAAGAGCAAACGGACCTACGCCCGCCTCGCGGACACGCTGCTCGCCGCGCACGCCGATCTGGAGCGCGCCGGGCGCGTCACCCCGGAAGGTTTCGCCAGGCGCCAGGCGCGGGCGCGGCAGGACAACATCGGCCGGCTGGGCCGCCTGGCCGAAACCGAAGCGGGCGCGGCCACTCACGTCGGGCCGGCCACGGTGGCCCGGCTGCGCGCCGCCGCCGGCGGAGCCGTCAGCGACGAGGATGTCGCCCAAGCGCTGGGAAAAGCAGGGGTCCGGATCGTCCGGGCGTTCCCCCAGCTGCCTGCGAGCCCGCATCCGAAGCAGGCCGACCTGGCCAAGCATCTCGCGCCGCTCGGCCGGTGGCTCTCGGCCGAGATCGTTTTCGGGGATGCCGTCGCACGCGGCTTCCGGGTGCTCGGCGGGTTCCGGCTGGCCAGCGGGGAGGGCCTGAATGAGGAAGCGATCGCACGGGCGGGCCGCACGGCCGGCGCGCTGCCCTACTCGGATCCCGGAAAGACCCACAGCGAGAACGTCCTCGCCGTACTGCGCACCGCGGCGCGCCAGCCTGGGGAGCTCGACACCCTGCTGCTGTCGGAGGTCACCGAGCGACTCCGGCAGTTTGCGCGCAGCGGTTTCGTGCAGAAAGGCATCACCACCCAGGCCGCCGAGCTCGGCCTGGATTACGAAGAGGCCGGCCTGATCGCGGCTGCCCTGCTCGCCCCGGACGCGGCTGGGACAGCGCGCCAGCAGATCGAGAGCGAGCTGTCC
>Ga0187883_10002397_pt1 | contig 11280 bp, 11 predicted proteins | sample June2016WEW_20_1_2_FD_132966 | JGI IMG/M metagenome (GOLD analysis project Ga0187883, IMG submission 132966) | Peatland microbial communities from SPRUCE experiment site at the Marcell Experimental Forest, Minnesota, USA - June2016WEW_20_10 | ecosystem: Environmental > Terrestrial > Soil >...
GCGGCGCGCCTTGCGAGTTCCACGTAAAATGACGAGTCCGGTGTGGCCTCATTGCCAAGCTGATAAATGAGGAGGTTCAGCAAAGGCGCGGTCTCATTCGAACCGCCGAACTCCAAGATGTCCTGGCGGCCGCCCCCGGTTTGATGCCGCCGTGCGACATAGCGTGTCGCGTCTCCCGAAAATTCCGGCGTCTTGAGGCTGAAAACTTCAGGTGAGCTGGCGATTTCGATCCAGGCCGGCAAAGGCGCGGCCACCGGATTTTGGGATGGCAACCGGGCATGCCTGGTTTCCGTCACTTCTGAAAAAGCGTAAAGAAGGCCACACAGGGCAAGACAGATCATGCCGAGGCGCCAAGGAAAACGGCCAAGCCGCTTACCTCGCGGCAAAGACGCAGTGCGGTTCCGCGTGTTTGCCCGCCTGCCACTCAGCCCTTCTGAGCTTTGACTTGGCCCTATCATTTGTATCGGAGCGGCGAAACGCATGAATGATCCTGGCGCCTGCTGGCGGCGCGTTTTTTGACAGACTACATTACGGCTTGAAAATTGTGCGGGCGTTACCATCCGGAAACTGGTTGCAAACAACGTCAACGCCGCGTTTACCAAGGCGGACGCGCGTTAAGCATGTTCGTTTTGGCTCTTCCCAGGCGGGAGCCGGGAGTAGAGACAAGACTCTGAACGCCGGCCGTTGCGGCTTTCCGCGACATCGCCTATTCAGTGAGCCGCTGATGCGGAAGACGGTTGCCGGATATTAACTATCGCGTTTAGCGGATGGAGCAAAAAATGGGTTTCAAAGTTGCCGTTGTTGGCGCGACGGGAAATGTCGGGCGGGAAATGCTCGATATTCTTGCCGAACGCCGGTTCCCGGCCGATGAAGTCGTGGCGCTCGCGTCGGCGCGCTCGATCGGCACGGAGGTTTCTTTCGGCGACAAGACCTTGAAATGCAAATCGCTCGAAAACTTCGATTTCAGCGGGACTGACATCTGCCTAATGTCGGCGGGCGGCACCGTGTCGAAGGAATGGTCGCCGAAAATTGGCGCGCAAGGCTGCGTCGTCATCGATAATTCCTCCGCCTGGCGCTATGAATCGAACGTGCCCTTGATCGTGCCCGAGGTGAACGCCGACGCGATCACTGGATTTTCCAAGAGGAACATTATCGCCAATCCGAATTGCTCGACCGTGCAGCTCGTGGTTGCCTTGAAGCCGCTGCATGATAAGGCCAAGATCAAGCGTGTCGTTGTCGCGACCTATCAATCGGTTTCCGGCGCCGGCAAGGAAGCCATGGACGAGCTTTTCGCGCAGACCCGCGCGGTGTTCGTGTCCGACCCAGTCCAGACCAAGAAATTTGCCAAACGCATCGCCTTCAACGTGATCCCGGAGATCGACGTCTTCATGGAAGACGGCTTCACCAAGGAAGAATGGAAGATGATGGCGGAGACGAAGAAGATCCTCGACCCCAAGATCAAGCTCACCGCCACTTGCGTGCGGGTGCCCGTTTTCATCGGCCATGCGGAAGCGGTCAATATCGAGTTCGAGCATCCGATCAGCGCCGAGGAGGCGCGCGACATTCTCCGCGAAGCCCCGGGATGCCTGGTGATCGACAAGCGCGAGCCCGGCGGCTCAATCACGCCGCATGAGGCGGCGGGCGAGGACGCGACCTATATTTCGCGCATCCGCGAGGATGCGACGGTCGAGAACGGTCTCTCGCTGTGGTGTGTCGCCGACAATCTGCGCAAGGGTGCGGCGCTCAACGCGGTTCAGATCGCCGAGGTGCTCATCAATCGCAAATTGATCGTGCCGAAGCAAAAAGCTGCGTAAAACCCCCTCACGCTGAAGGCTCGGTTTTGCCGGCGGCGGACCGCTGCTCGAACCACGCCTCGATCTCGAGCATTGGCACTGCCTCTTCGTCCGGCCCGTCAATGCCGACGATTTCATTGTCGCCCTGCGCGAGATTCCAGGCCTCTTCGAGCGCTTCCTCCTCCGTGAACAATTCGCGCGAGACCATCTCATGCTTCAACTCGTCGTCGATATAGCGAACAAACCATCCCATCTTTGTTTCTCCCTATTCTGTCCACCCAAGACGCCCGGAATTTGAAGCGGTGCGCGAGGTATAAACCAACGTGGCCATAGCCTTAACATTTGCCGCAAGGAACAGTTGCAGAAGTTCCCCGCTATCCCCATTTTAGGGCGAGCAAACAAAGGCTTAATGACCATGATCAACAAGCGCTTCCCGCAAGATGGCGAGCATCGTTCCGAGCCAGAGATTATCCCCCCTGGCCATACGGACATCCGCGAGATGGAAAGCAGATTTTGGGGAAGGGTTAGCACTAATGAGGGCGGCTTTCACAGAATCTATGTCTCCAGGATCGGACCTTTTAGGCTGCTGCCTTTTTTCCTGCTGACGGGCTTTTTTGTAGCCGCCATGCTGGTTTTCGCCTTGGGCGCTTTTTTAATATTGCTTCCCGTGGCGGGGTTCGTCCTGGCCGCCGCCCTATTCGCCGGTTTGCTGCGCGGACGCTCGCGGTGGCCGCGATAGAGCGCATCCGGTTCACTCTTCCCATTTTTCGAGGGGCTCATCCGCAAACCGCTCGGCGGCCTTTGCGATGGAACGGCCGGCAAGCGTCAAATTGGGCGCGATCTCGGCCAAGGGCACCAAAACGAAAGCCCGTTCGAAAAGATCCTTGTGCGGCAGATTCAACTGCGCATGCGCGAACGCCGCATCGCCATGGAAGAGAATATCGATATCGATCAGGCGCGGCCCCCAACGCACCGACTTTTGCCGGCCCATGTCATTTTCAATTGTGTTGACCGCGGCAAGCAGTTCGAGCGGCTGCAAGCGGGTTTGCCCAAGCGCGCAGGCATTGGCAAAAAAATCCTGGTCCACATATCCCCAAGGCTTTGTGCGGTAGATCGACGAAACAGCGGTCAGCCGGACAATTCCGCGATCCTCCAGCAGCGCGAGCGCGCGCCTGATGTTGGCCGCCTTGTCGCCGATATTGCTGCCGAGACCTAAGCCAATCTCGGTCAACGGCCCGGTACCCAAAAGCTCAGCGGCGGGCGATGGCATCGAAGACCTTAAAAGCGGCGGCATGTTCGGCCACATCATGAACCCGGAAGAGGGAGGCGCCATTCGCGGCCGCGGCGAGATTGGCGGCGAGTGTACGAACGACGCTGGTATCGACAGGGGTTGCGTCCGGCTCGGCAAGCAAGGATTTTCGCGAGACCCCGATAAGGATCGGCAGGCCATAGTCTTTTAGCGCTGCAAGATTGGCAAGCGCCGTGAAATTTTGCGCCCGGCTTTTGCCAAAGCCAATGCCAGGATCGAGAATAAGGTGCGCACGGGGGATTCCCGCGGCATCGGCGAGACTCAAGGACCGGTCGAAGAAGCGGCGCATATCCGCGACGATGTCGAGGCCGGGATCGACGCCGTCGCGATTGTGCATCAGCACTGCTGCTGCGCCGGTTTCGGCGACTGTGTCGGCCATGGCGGGATCGCGTTGCAATCCCCAAACATCATTGATGACACTCGCGCCGAGTTCCGCCGCACGGCGGGCGACTTTGGCCTTGGACGTATCGATCGAAAACGGAAGATCAATGGCCCCCGTCAACTCGCCAAGAATGGGCTCGATGCGCGCAAGCTCCTCTTCCTCTGCGACAGGCGTGTGCCCCGGCCTGGTCGATTCGGCTCCCACATCGATAATGTCAGCACCCTCGGCCGCGAGTTTCTTTGCCTGATGCATGGCGGTCTCCAGGCTAAAGAATTTACCGCCGTCGGAGAAGGAATCGGGCGTGATATTCAATATGCCCATGAGGAGCGACCGCGTGCCCAAGAGCCCGAGAAACCGGTCGCGCCGGTCAAGCAAGGCGGGACGCTCGGTCCGCGGGGTGGAAGCCTGGCTTCCCTCAACCATGCGTCGAATGATCCTTGATCAAAGCATCATGCGGGAAAAAAGATTTCGCCTTTACCGAGAGCCGCCATGTCGCCAGCGAACCGCGCGAGTGGGCGTCCAAGAAGCCTCGCAGCGGCACGGCTTTCGTCTCGCAGCAGCCCCGCGAAAACTTTGGCGAAGGCAAGTTCGTGGATCCCGCAATCGACGAAGGTCGGCGCCAATTCCGGCGGATTTGCCAGCACGATCGTGCCCCGCCGCATCAGATAACCCGGTAATGTGCCGCAATTCTTGAGGACGATCAGGGTTCCAGCGATCATCCGGCTTCCCGGAAAATCCCCGGCTGAGCCTTCGATCACAATGGTGCCGCGGCGCAGACGGTCGCCCGCTCGCTCACCGGCATTGCCGCGCACGATCAACAGGCCGCCGGTCATGCCCTCCATCTCGCCTTCGAGCGGCGCGGCAAGAAAGTCGCCAGCGTCGCCCCCAATTTCGAGCCGTCCCCCGGACATGGCAGACCCCGCGAAGGGGCCGCAGTCTCCAGCAACCACAAGATTGCCGCCACTCATCACCCGGCCCGGCGATTTGCCGCAATCGCCTTCGACGATAATCTCGCCGCTCTTCAGGCCTTGCCCGACATTGTCGAGGCGCAGGGATCCGCCCTCGAACCGGATCGAGCCCACGCCGCCGGAGCGGATCTTGAAAATATCCCCCGCCGCGATCTTTTCGCGGGTGGTCTGCAATTCGATCTCGGCGATCTCCTTGGCGGATTTGCCATCGAGCAGATGCGGGACGAGAGGAGAAAGATCGAGCCTTTGATCGGGCTCTTGCTTCAGGGCGAGGACAAGCGGTTTCACGGCAGAAGATCCTTCAGATGAAAGTGGAAGGGGCCGAGCTTGCCGCCATAATTGCCGGCGCCGACGCGCACCGCGCCATGATCCGGCCCGAGCTTCACGATCGCCGCGAGGCCGGCCCGCATTGCTTCGGCGACAGATTCTTCCGTCAAGCCGTCGATGACGATTTCGAGGACACAGCCGATATCTTCGTCGAGACTCGTCTTCACCGCGCCGCGCAGGGTCGGGCAATAGGCATCATTGGTCGAAGCCATCATGGCTTTGTATTTTGAACCGACCTTGGAGCCGGACCGCACGATGCCGCCGGGAAATGGCAGAATAACGCCCTCGACTTCGTTCATCGCATCGACCGCGAGTTCGGCGGCGCGCATCGTGGTCTCCGGGGTCGCCCCCATGATAAGGAGATTGCCGCCGCCGACGGCTTTCTTGGTGAGCCCCGTTGTCGCTTCGCAGAGGAATTCGCCGTCCATGACCGGAACCCGCCAAAAATGCCGGTCCCCGAATTTTTTCGAGACCTGCCAGCCATCTCCGAAATAGCGAAGCGAATCGCCAATCGGCAATCTGTCGGTGCCGTCGAGATCGGCGAAACAGGCGGAGCCGGGCGATGTCAGAACGCATTGGCCGGCCCGGTTGACCAGCTGAGTCTCTAAAGTATCGCTCGACATGGCAAACACGAGGACGCGGACGCCTGGGCGCCCATCCGGCGTAAGTTTCCCGGACCGTTCGCCATCGATGCCCGCTTCGGCGCCGCAGCCGATGACGGAGGTTGCAAATCCGGTCATGGTAATCGCCGCCTGCAGGGCCCAACGGCGCGTGGGCGCCGTGATCAGGATCGCCGTGCCGCGCATCGGGAAAGCCTCGGCGAAACTATCGTCGATGCGGACGCCATTTTTTTTCATCGGGCGCATGCGACCTCCGAGAAAGCATCGGCACGCGGAAGCAGATGCTCCTTTACCGCGAACAAATCGCGCGAAGTGCCGAAGTGATGATCGTAATAACCGGCAAGGCGGCGGTCGATAGCTTTGTCATAGCCAGGATTGACCTTCAATGTCTTGCCCCAGCGATAATGGGAGACGCGCCCGTCGCGCACGACGAGATCGCCATCCTTGAAAACGAGATGGGCAAACCGGAACATTTTCGCCAAATCCTCGCCGGGCGAATAGACGGCGATATCCGCGAGCCCGCCCACGCCAAGATGGCCGCGATCTTTCAGGCCGAGGAGCTTTGCGGGCGCGGCGCGCGTCATGATGGCGATTTCATTGAATGTGTATTCGCGGGCGATCGAGGGCAGAGTCGTTGTCGCGACGGCCTCTTGCGGCAGGCGGGCGGTGGCCTCGGCGCGGGTGTCGCGGCTCATGATCAGCGCGAAAATCTCAGGATAGGTCGTGAATGGCGCGCCATTAGGATGGTCCGTCGTAAAGAAGACCTGCCACGGATCATTGACGAGAAGAAACAATTCGAGCCCGCAAGCCCATTGCACCGCATTGTAGAAATCGTTCTCCCGATAGTTGTAGGGCACGATGCCGCCGCCGTTCGCATCGCCGTCGCTGATCACGGATTTCTTGGGACTGGCCGTGCCGACGGCGTTAAACTGCCGCAGCACGTCGGAGGAGATGGTCACCGTCTGCCGGAACATGACCTGGCCAACATCGACCGTGACATTCGGCGCGGCATTGACCGCCGCGGCGAGGGCGGCGGCGCCGGACGAAAAGCCATGCCCGCCTTCATCGCCATAGGCATAGAATTGAAGATGCGCGAGATGCAGAGGCTTTCCTTGGGCCGCCGCGATTGTTGCGATCGCTGTCGAGACATTGCCTGGAATGCCGAGATTATTGCAGTGCAGATGCACCGGATGCGGGACTTTGAGATCCGCTATCGCCCTCTGCAGAGTCTCGACGATTTTGCGAGAGGTGAGTTCGTAGAAAGGCACGACGTCATCGAGACTAAAGGACCGCACATTGTATTTGAATGCGGTCGCGCCCCCCGCATTGATGCATTTGACGCCGAGCCCATTGCTCGCCGCGAGAGCGGACCCGACATAATCAGCCACGGCTGCCGGTCCTTCGCCGTCGTGTATCAAAGACAAGAGGAAATCATCGTTGCCGAGCACCGTCAGCGTTCCCTTGTCGATGATCGGAATATCCGAGAGTTCGAGATGCGCCTGGAGTGCTTGATGCGGGGGAACGGCCGGTTCGATCACCGTTGTGAAGCCCATGGCCGCATAGCGGCAGCCGGTTTCGAACGTCGACCATTTGGCCGTCGCGAGCGGCAGGGAAAACGGGTGCGGCCCCTCGCCCCTGTGCAATTCGGGAAGCAGCAACCGTGCGATATTCTCATTGCCACCGGCGATATGGGAATGAATATCGATGGCGCCCGCCATGACGATCTTGCCGGAGACGTCGTAAACTTCGTCGGCCACCCCGCCCGGCGGCGGCGCCACGATGCGATCGTTCTCGATCCAAAGATCGCCGATCTCATCGCGCCCGTTCACCGGATCGACGATGCGTCCGCCTTTCAGAAGAATCAGCATTCAGGCGTCTCCCCCGAGGTATTTCTCGATTTCACCGACAATAGTTGCAACCGAAGGTATATGGCTTGGCTGCGAGGCGAGGCGGCCAACGATCGCCGCCGTTTCGCGGGAAAATTCGGCGGCGTCATGATCCACGCCCGGGCAGCCGACCTCGATGCAAACCTGCGGCTCTCGCGCGAAAGCGGTTTGCGGAGCGGTCAGCGCAACTACCGGAATATGCTTCTTCCACGGTGGCACCTCGCCGCCATAGGCGGAGATCCACAAAGCGGCGTCGGCCTCGCCGCTCTCGATCAAGCGCGTTGCCTCGAACCGCCATGTGTCATGTTCGGGAAAGCCACGGCCGAAGGAGGTCCGCACCGGAAAACCGGTCATCCATCCCGATGTCTGCACGACACCGGCCGCATTGGCGCCAACGCCAACAGGCAGACCGGAAAAACGCGTCGTCTTGTTGAGATCGAGAATGAGACCGTGCAGCATTTCAATTGAAAGGCTATCGAGCTCATCGCCTCCCCAAACAGCGACGCCAAAACGCGCGTTCTTAAGAACGTCCGCGAATTCGTCGAGCTTGCGCAGCGTGCCTTTGGCCCCATAGACCGCCTTGCCTGCGACCCGCGCGCGCAAGCTTGCGAGCGCCGTGTGCAAATCCGAAGAATCGAGCGTTTGGACCGCGAGCCCTTCAATTTTGCCACCGCCGCGTCCGGGCGCGATCCACAAGAGCTTGCGCTGCTCGCGGGCAAGATCGTAAGCCGGAATTTCAGCAGGCGACAGGCGTTCCAGCAAGTCCGGCCAGATTTTGGTCAAATCCTTGCCGATGAAGAGAAAGACATCGGCGCGCAGTCGCGCCTCGTTCGGCGTCGTGAACATCAGCCCCGCCTGACGCATAACGTCGAGGTCGGCGAAAATCCGCGTGGCATGCATATGATCATAGGCGCCACGAAGCCTTTCGGCGAGCAAAATGGCAGCGCGGGCGCCCGCGACATCGGTGCCGAGGCCGGCAACGACGGGCATTCGCGCGAGCGAAAGTATCGCCGCAGCGCGCTCGGCCGCCGCTGCAAGCGAAGCAGGCTTGCCGTTTATCCGCGCCTCACTCATGTCTCCTCCAGCCTCCTGCCCCAAACGTCTTCCGCCAACCGCCGTGGCGCGGTTTATTTCGCGGAGCCCGCGAATGGGCGCTGTTATGCGCAGGCCGCCAGCACCGTTGCAAGCCCACGGCTACGTCATGCCACCAACGGGCGCAAGATGATGATTGATTTTTTTTGGCAGCGTCCCTCGAACCCTAGGATTTTAGGCCGGTTTAGAGCGGCGGGCGTATCAATGACCGTTGACGCACGCGCAATAATATGCCCTTACGCCATTTTGGACGTTTCCTGGAAAGCGCGGTGTGGAGTCCATGGTGCATCAAAAGACAATTCGCGAAACTGCTGGTTTCGCCGGTGCCGTGTCGTCCTCGCGGGCGCTTTTTCCTCGCGCCCGGCGCCTGCAAGGCACTTGGTTTGCTTATAAAGGCCGGCCAGCCGCCCGCCCTGCTGAGCCGCCCAAGGCTCCGGTGCCCCCGAAACCGGCGCCTCAGCCCGCGACTGGCGCGCCGGAGCCCTCCTCACCAAAACCGCAAGAGCCCGCGAAGAAAGGTCATTAGGGAAAGAACTTGCGCGGCGATTGCCTTGACGGCGTGAGGCCTCCCGTTCGGTTCGTCTGTGAGACCATTTACCCTTGTCTGCGTGGCGAGGAGAGGGAGCGTTGCGTGGGCGCGCCGGTTCCCCATTTCATCCGTGGGCGACACCTCGATTTGCTGAGAGAAGCCTCGCGAACGGGAAGTCAAACTGCCGGCTCCTATTCCGGCGCGATGGAGGCGCGAAGGCAGCGCGATGCATGTCATCGAAATCGATTTTTGTGACCCCGCAGAGGCCGCGCAGGCGCTTCGCGATCTGCCTTTCTTGACCTTTCTCGACAGCGCGATGGCGGATAGGAAGCTTGGCCGCTACAGCTTTATCGCGGCGGACCCTTTCGCGCGGATCGTCACTGGCGTGGCGGGGGCAGATTGGGCCGCGCGACTAAAATCCCAATTGGCGGCCTATCGAACGGCATCCTTGCCCGGATTGCCGCCTTTTCAGGGAGGCGCCGCCGGGCTGTTCTCCTACGAGCTTGGCCGCAGTCTGGAACGCTTGCCACAACCCGCAGTGAACACGCTTGCTTTCCCCGATCTTTCGCTGGGGATCTACGACGTGACCGTCGCCTTCGACGTGATCCAGCGGCGCGCCTTCATCCTTTCAACGGGCTTTCCCGAAATCGACGAACCGGCGCGGGAGCGGCGTGCGATCGAGCGCGGGCGCTGGTTCGAGGCAAAACTCCGGAAAGCCTCCATTGCGTCCCCGGCCGGACCGATTTCGCTCGACGGCTGGACCAGCAATTTCACGCGGGCAAGCTATGAGCGGATGGTCCGCGAAGTCATCGAGCGGATTCTCTCCGGCGATATTTTTCAAGCCAATGTGGCGCAACGGTTCGAAGCCCCCGTGCCAGACGGCTTCGATCATTTCGGCTTCTACCGCCGTTTGCGCATGCTCAATCCAGCCCCTTTTTCGGCCTATCTCGCGCATGAAGATTTCACCATCGCCTCGGCCTCGCCCGAAAGATTTCTGAAAGTCGAGGGCGACCGAGTCGAGACCCGGCCGATCAAGGGCACGCGGCGCCGTTTCGCCGATGCCGTTCTCGACGCGTTTCAGGCGCTCGCCCTGACCGAGAGCCGCAAGGATCGCGCCGAGAACGTCATGATCGTCGATCTTCTGCGCAACGATCTTTCGAAAGTATGCGTGCCGGGCTCGGTGCAAGTGCCACAGCTTTGCGGTCTTGAGACTTTCGCCTCGGTCCATCATCTGGTCTCGTCCGTCATTGGGTGTCTGCGAGAGGGGCAAGGAGCCGTCGACGTTCTGGCCGCGGCTTTCCCCGGCGGCTCCGTCACCGGCGCGCCAAAAGTCCGCGCGATGGAAATCATCACCGAGATGGAAGGCCATGCACGCGGCCCCTATTGCGGCGCGATCGGCTATATCGGATTCGATGGCACGATGGACACCAATATCGTCATCCGCACCGCGGGTTTTCGCGGCGGCTCCTGCGTCGTGCAGGTGGGAGGAGGGATCACCACGGCTTCCGATCCCGCTTCCGAATATGATGAAACCTTGGACAAGGCGCGGGCGATTTTCGACGCCTTCGGCGCCAGGGAATTCGCGAAGTGATTCTCGTCATCGACAATTATGATTCCTTCGTGCACACGGTCGCCAATTATCTCCGCGAACTCGGTGCCGTGCCGGAAGTGGTGCGCAACGATGCGGCGCTGCCGTGCGAGATCCCCGAGGCCATCGTCATTTCGCCAGGCCCTTGCACGCCGGATGAGGCCGGAGTCTCGATGCGGCTTATCTCGGAGTATTCCGGCCGCGTGCCGATCCTCGGGATCTGCCTTGGCCATCAATGTATCGGGCAAGTGTTCGGCGGCCGCGTAACCCGCGCGGCACGCCCGATGCACGGCGAGGCGAGCCTGGTACGCCATGAGGCCTCAGGTATTCTGGAGGGCTTGCCCGATCCGCTGACTGTCGGGCGCTATCATTCTTTGATTGTGGAGCTCGACCCGCAAACGAGCCCGCTAGCGGCGGTCGCCTGGTCGAGCGAGGGCGAGATCATGGCTCTGCAACATCGCCTGCATCCGACGTTCGGCGTGCAATTTCATCCCGAATCGATCCTCACGGAACATGGCCACAGAATGCTTCGCAATTTTCTCGGGCACATCGGACGCCAATGATGCGCGTGTGGCAGGATGGCCGGCTACTCGCATTGGAAGACGCGCATGTTGCAATCGCCGATCGCGGACTTCTGCTCGGCGATGGTGTATTCGAGACGATGGCGGTTTATCACGGCCGGGTTTTCGATCTCGAAGCGCATCTCGCGCGGCTGGCAATCGGTCTTGGCATTCTGGGATTTGCGCAAGCGGTCGATAGCGCCAAGCTGCGCGCCGGAATCGCGCA
>Ga0187883_10002410_pt1 | contig 11261 bp, 8 predicted proteins | sample June2016WEW_20_1_2_FD_132966 | JGI IMG/M metagenome (GOLD analysis project Ga0187883, IMG submission 132966) | Peatland microbial communities from SPRUCE experiment site at the Marcell Experimental Forest, Minnesota, USA - June2016WEW_20_10 | ecosystem: Environmental > Terrestrial > Soil >...
ATCTTCCATATAGAAACTAGAATTAAGATATTGCATTATAGGTATCAGTTTTAATCTGTGTAATTTGTGTAATTTCTTAGTTATATTAATTCATTAGATATTGAAAAAATGATTATATAATTGTGTAATTTCTGTGTAATTTAAAAGATTTGTAAATAATTGTAATTATCTATAAAATTTTATTATTTCTTGAAAGAATATTTAGCTAATCTTCAAGATCATTGACTTTTGTAATCTATCCCATTAACTGCATTTCAGCGTATCCTGTTATGTTAATCAGAACCCCAAAAGTTTCCATTATTGACTTCATTTTTCGTATTGTGAAGATTATTGTCTTCGTCAGTATCTATATCATTAAGGCCAATAAGTTCTTCCGCAATTGATCGAATAATCCTAACTCCTGAAAAAGTCTTTTTATCTCTTGTAATTTTGTTAGTATCGGGTCTCTTTTTGTCATTTGATACTATGATTCCACGATCCAGCAATTCGTGTTTAATCTTTGAAGGTGAAAACCCTTCATCTTTCATCTTTTTAGTGAATTCAGTTCCTATGATATCGATATGATCCCTGTCTACGTACCCACATATCCGACTTCTATCTCTTATAGTAACATAATCATGTTCAATGTCAACTTCTACAAATCTCCCATCAGAGTGCACCCAATCCAAAATTAAACGAATAGCTCGGATGAACTCCAGCTCTACAGGATTATCACGGATACACTTTTGGTAGTATTCATTCACGATCGCAACAGGATTTTCATTTGGAATCCCGATGTCTGAGAATACCGATTCTAGAATCTTTCCAGCAACCATTATACACGCAAAAATATTTTTGGATCTACCTTCAATATTGGAAGTGTTTTCTGGCAAAGAATCTAAACACTCGTCATAAAGCGCATAAAGGGAACCATTTTCACGAAGTTCAAATATCTTCTTGATATACAATTCGACGATATGCCCGTGATGATCTCGAATCACCTGTTTTACTTTATTAATTTTTTTGGTTGGAATATCTGGAAGAGTACCACATAACTCCGTGACTCGATATTGCTGGCCAGAGTTCATAAGACAGTCTTTAATAGGTCTTTCCCCTGTAAACATTACAGTAGTATGATATTCTTCACCACCATCCCTAGCACCCATTACAGTACTTTTGACTCTACCTTTGTTACTCGTCAGAGTATATACAAGATCTGCAAGGTTATCACCAGCGTCGGATGATTCATCGATAAGAATAGGCAAATCCGAAAAGTCCCTTCCATGTACCAGAATACCTTTTGGTGTACTTTTTGCTCCGATAGTCAGCTGCTCTGCATCTCCAATCATAGAAAGAGCAATCCAGGAAGAGAGTGTTTTTCCACAAGAAGTGTTGCTATAGTGATCGGTGCAATGCGATTCCACACCAAGTATAGCTTTCAAAGGTGCTGTCATCGAATCATGCATTTTGAACCTAAGAATCTTAGTGGTATCATGTTTCAAAAACTGTTTTACTCCATCTATCCATCCCTGGAGATCCCCTTTCTCATCGAGTTCGGGAAAACCCTTTTCATTTGCTACAGCTAATACTGGCTGAGTACCTTTTGCAGTAATCCCCCGGTTTCCCAATACAAAAATGGATTTATCGGCGTTCCATCCATTCCTTTTTGCAGAAAATTCTTTCTTGAATTTTGGTCCAAATTCAGCAATACATCTGCTAATATACTCTAGAGTTTTTATTAAAAGTGAATTTTCAGGACAGTTTATTCCTTTTGAAAGAAAAAGCGTTTTAAGTTCCTTCTTTGACAATAGATTGCTTTGGCTCGCCCAAAATTCCTTTACGTCCCCACTATATGTTGCACACCGAATCTTGTAATAGATAGAATCGTCGCTCAAAGGTTTGATAATCCCGCATAATACAAAAGGGGTCCGACAAACATCCTTGATAACAGTCCGGCACCCATCCATTGTAACAGTCTGACAAACATCCTTTGTAACTGACGAATTATCTCTTTTCCCTTCATTGATAGTCTCAATGACTCTAAATATACCCGGTTCCCTTATTTGATATTCTCCATTTTCCACAGCTGGAACTTCATAATCTGTCCACCCACGGAAGACATTATTTATATACGATTGCTCTCTCTGAAAAGACTCTCTTGATTCTTCAATTATCGTCTTTATATCTTCAGTGTTCCACGTTTCTTCTTTGTAACTGTCTATAATTTTTGAAATATTGTCTTCTGAGAAAACATACTTTCTTTGAACATTTTCTTTTTCATCAACAGGCTGCATCACTTCTTCCAAAATCGCCAGAGTGGAAACAAGTCTTTCACAGGATCGCTGTCTACTAAAAAACACAGAATTCAATTCCGGATAAACAAATGACCACTCTTTTAGATCCTGATCAAAAGCAGGGCATTTATTATACTTATCTCCAGGAAGAACCATTAGGATCCCTTCCGCCAAGTTAAACAAATACGCTTTTCAAGTCGTTTTTCTTGCGTACTCTCTGTTTCAATTGCTTCTAGAGCTTCCTGTTCCTTTTCTTCCTGGATGGCCACAGTTTCTTCAATAAATTCTCGTTTTTTCATCGGATCTAAAGAATCCCAAAATCGACTAGGTTTGTAATCAGTTATCAGAGTTTCAATATCTTGAGATTCGAATAGGCACAACTTTACAATAATTTTAATATAAATCGAACACGGGTTTATACTTTTATTGATGTCCGTGCTGATTAGACAATCCAGTTCTGGATCATTTGTCATCATGTATATAAGCTCATTATCAAGGCTAGTGTTGCCATAGATGCTGAACTCTGGATGTTTGCTGAACCTAATTTCAGGCAGATCTTCTGTGGCAATTCTCAGGCCACCCTGCTTTCTGTGCAGAATTGGTGAATTTTGTGGATAAATGAGCTCAAGACTCATGTTTTATCCCCCGTGTACATCGCAAAATCTTTCCACAATCAACGCACAGTGCCATAATAGGACACTTTCGACAACCTGGACCACCTGGAATACAGTTACAATAAAAAAAATCATATCTTGGATAGATATCGACCAAAAAATTAACGAAAGCTATTTGATTCAGGCCTCCCAATCTAGAAACATTAAAATCTCGATGAGATCGTAATCTTTTGCGCTTGCAGTTATTGACATCCACAGATCAAACACGTCGTCTGCTATCGAGCTTAATGTCTCATAAAATTTAGGTTCATTTTTGGGATCAACTTTAGATAGTTGAGTTTCTAACAGATCCCATAAAGAAAAGGCTGATCTCTCTGTGTGCGTGAAACATTTATTAGTAAGTTCAATGGTGCTTTCTTCTGGCAATGCATAAAAAGATCTAGTTTTGCTTTTTCCTAACATTTTTAATCTCCTTGTAGATTTATATGGAGAACAAAAAAAGCCGCAAGCACTTGATTAGTCACCAATGTGTAAAATGCATTATCTTAATACATGACACATTTAGTAAAAAAGTTTAAATACTTAAAGAAACGACATGCTATTGGTATAAAAAGTGTCGTCATAAGTATTTAAACTTTTGACAATCTTCGGCTGGAGATTGTTTCAGCAATCTCCGGCTTTTCCGTTCATTACTTTATGTTTTTTATTATGTAGTTAAATTTTCACTAACGATATCGTCCAATACAGTTTTGATGAGACTGTTTTGATAAAATACAGCTGTTCGTAGCTTCTGCCAAGTCGGCAAGCTAACTCGAATCAATTTGTCATTAATCTTCAACTTCGGTTTCTTTGTTTGCACGTTTCACTATGAAGCATCTAGACTACACTATGAAGCATCTAGACTATTTAAATTTTTGCCTCATTTTCAGTGAGCATTGACACAACTGTACATAACTACTTGCGACAAGACACAACTAGTTATAATAACTTTAGAAAACAACCTTCCTTCTCTGAGCTGCAAACTTACAATAAATAAGACAAAAATGGATTTTAGATCTTTTTATTTCAAGTAACTGTATGCTTGGATTTCACCAAATCTGGTCAATCTAGACATAATATTTTAAAAAACTAATACTTAATAAAAAACTTTTTAAAGTATAACGGTTAATACATCTATGCAGAACAGATCAATAAGCTTTCAGACACAAGTTAGATGCTGTTGGTTTGTGCATCGCCAACAGTATCGTCCTCTCCAATTCATTATGAACTTTGATTTCCATAATAGTTAATTTTTGCGATGCTCAGACTCGTCCCCCAGGCTCCGTCTTATTGCAATTGAGCACGGATTGGATGTCCTTTTACTAGAATATACTCTTTTTGGTTCAATTTCTCAAACTTTGGTAATTTCTAGATATTGATAACCCAGCAAACTATCTAACGTTATTGAATTATACCCACACTTAAGCCCAGCAGCAAACAAATTCCAACAAAGTGGGCTTTTATTGTTTGTGATCAAGATTATTTTTGATATAAAGTAGCTTTTACTCATACCCCTTTGGAGCTTTCGTATCGCCTATATGAGATGGCGTATGCCATTCCCACTCCCAATAACTAACATTATCACCCTGAGTGGTACTATTAGATTCTGAAAAAGCATGGGTATAAATGACCGCCGAAGATGAATGATTAGGCTCTACAGCGGCCGATCCTACTAGAAGGAGTATTACCACCAAAAATCTCACTGGACCAGATATTGAAATATTCAAGTCTGACTCCAGCAAGTTTGAAATCGGCGGAAATGATACAAAAGCTGCCATGAATATAAATACTGCTGGAATATATTCGCGTTCTGTAACCATCCCTGCAGCGATTACTATAAAGAATAATCCAAATATCCAACGGATAATTCCACTTAACGTTATTTTCAATGGCTCTTTTGGATTCATTTGTCTACCCCACTTCAGTTACCAAGTAATATATCAAAAAAATATAAATAAGTTAGTAAAAAGTCCGAGACTAACCTTATACTATAACTTAGATAATAAAAGAAGATTACATATATATCTAAACTGTATTTAGTAATTGAAAAAAAAAATATAATTTGAAAGGTCTAGGGGTTGCAGCCCTGGACCCTATCCCCATAGAAGGAGAAAACAATATGTTAGAAAATGTACTATCTAGTGATAACTACGCGATCTTATATTTTAAATGTTTCGTTCGTGATATGAATTCGAGATCCATCCCAAAGCTTACAGCCATGGGAGTGATTCAATGAGCACTGAAGCGATCTTCGGGTCTTCTAAAACAGAAAAGATCAATCAGTTTCTGATGCTGATGAAGGATCCTGATGTTCAACCTACTTTTAGAATGTATATCGAAAATGTCCTTGCTACTTCTGAGCTGAATATTTTAAAACGGCTTAAAGTTATTGAAACGATGCTTGAACTTAATGATTACCCAATTGAAGATGACGAAGCTGAGAGTACAATTCCAAAACAAATTTCTTTACTTTCAAATCAAATGAAAGAAGTTATAAAAACGAAGAATAAACAGTCAATTATAAAACCAATTCACGAATCTGTCCATATTGGAATGAGTAAAACAACCGCCAGAGCAATACTACTGTTTAAAGATGTAATCGAAGTGGCAATCAAAGGAAAAGATCAAATAGTGATCGGGTCACGCGAGATTAAGAATTATCTAACAAATCATATCCAACCAGAATATAGAGTGGGGGATGTTAATAACTTTAGGAAGGTGAAAAAGGATGTACTGACAACATTAAAAAAACTGTTACCGGATAATGTTTTGTTGGATAGAAAAAAATATGGACGACGGGAGATCAGACTGGTATACGGAACGTAACCAAATTGTAACCATGTTACGGACAATATTGAAATGATTGTAATGGAAATATATCTGGATCTCATGAATCCAGTTCATAAAAAGAACTGTTTTCCTATAAAGAAGGAAATCTAGCGTTATAAAGATTGTACTTCTTTGAATATTATATACAGATGAATATGATTAGTGGTAGGTATATAAAATTAATTTGTTATTATTGAATAAAGTATCTATCTTGAATCTGAATTTCAGTTTGATCGGATGTAACTAGTTACGATCTAGTTACGGTTGCTGATCAAAATTTGGGCAGACAGTAAATATGACTCTTCCAAGCTTTCATCCTGTCTTTTTTATTGCGAGTGTTTTGGTGGTAATGTTACAGCTTTAAACCAAAAGTCTGCTATGGATTTAATTATTTTCATAAATTCTTCAAAATCAAGTGGTTTAACTATATAGGCATTGGCATGAAGATTATAAGCCCTGATCAGGTCCTTTTCAGCGCTGGAAGTAGTTAGAATGATTACGGGTATATTTTTAAGATTATTATTCTCTTTTATTTCTTTAAGAACTTCACTTCCATCCTTTTTTGGCAAATTCCAATCCAAAATAATTATATCTGGGAGTGAAGAACCTAAAAACTGATCCTTATCGCATAAAAAATGGATTGCTTCTTCTCCGTCTTCTGCAATATGAATATTAGTTATAACTTTTGCATCACTTAAGAACTCTGTTATTAATCCAATATCTCCTTTATTATCTTCAACTAAAAGAATTTCCAAAGGCTTAGTTGACATTTTCATTTTTAAAACCTTTATAAATAGAACTAAAAGAGTTTATTGAACAGTCGGTCTGAATTTTGGATCATTACTTGTTATAAACTTTTTATTTGATATACTTAAATATTTCTATTTTTATCTTCAGAAAATCATATAGAAACTTTCAATAGCTACTTAAATACAAGATCTCAAAAAGTCAAACCAAAATGGAAAAGTTACTAATCAAAGAAGATGCTTAACATTCAGTTTTAAATTTAGTGATGATACTAAATAATTAAATCATGAATTCACACCTAGAATCCACATACATCTACAGAATGCGATTTAAAGCAGAATTGGAGAGTTATGACTATAGAAGAGCTGGGAAATAAGTGTCCATCTGTAATGGATGAAAACCTGAGACATTCTGGCATCGATATTATTGACGATGTCCCATGGGGAACACATTTCTGTCAGTTCTACGAAGGCAAGGAAGATTTGATCGACATACTTGTTCCTTATTTCAAAACAGGACTGGAAAATAATGAATTTTGCATGTGGGTCACATCACAACCTTTGGAAGTAGAATATGTAAAAGAAGCCCTTAGAAAGGTGGTTCCTGATATTGATGTTTATCTAGAGAAAGGACAACTTGAAATTATTTCTTACTCCCACTGGTATGTAAAAGACGGTGTTTTCGATTCAGATAGAGTATTAAATGGGTGGGTTGAAAAGCTCAATCAGGCTCTGGCTAATGGCTATGATGGCTTAAGGTTAACTGGAAATACTTTTTGGCTGGAAAAAGAAGATTGGAATGATTTTGTTGATTATGAGAAAAATGTGGATAGTGTCATAGGTAACTACCAAATGATAGCTCTCTGCACTTATAATCTCGATAGGTGCAACGCAACTGAAATCATTGATGTAATCATCAACCACCAATTTGCTTTGATCAAAAAGAAAGGAAAATGGGAACAGATAGAAAGTGCCAGGCGTAAAGAAGTAGAAAAAAGAGCAGATCAAGAACGTGAGATGGCGGTAGAATTCTTACAAATCGTGAACAATAGCAAGGGGACAGTAGACCTGGTTCATTCTGCCATCAATTTCTTCCACGAGCGCTCCGGCTTCGAAGCCGTAGGTATCCGGCTCAAGGATGGTGATGACTATCCATACTTCGAGACAAGTGGGTTCCCTGCAGAATTTATGGAGTTGGAGAGAAGTCTCTGCTCGCGAGATGCTTTAGGACAAATAATCCGCGATAGCGATGGCTATCCTATTCAAGAGTGTATGTGTGAAAACGTTATCTGTGGAAGGTTCAATCCATCTAAGTCGTTCTTCACGACACGTGGAAGTTTCTGTACTAACTGTACCACAGAACTGCTGGCTACTACGACTGATGCTGACCGTCAGGCTTGCACACGTAACCGATGTAATGGAGAAGGGTATGAATCCGTGGCTCTGATAGCTCTACGCGCGGCTGGGGAGAGGCTAGGTCTTCTCCAGTTGAATGACAGACGTAAAGGGCGATTCTCCCCGAAAACTATCTTGATGTTGGAACGGCTGGCGGACTATCTGGCCGTGGCCCTGGCTAAAATGCTGGCTGAGGAATCTTTGCAGAAAGCTCACGAGAATCTTCAGTTGCAATCAGAGGAGTTGCAGGCTCAGTCTGAAGAGATCCAGGCACAAAACGAAGAGTTACAGGTTCAGTCAAAGGAACTTCGTGAAGCATATAAAACTCTGCAGGAAAGCGAGGAGCGTTTCCATGCTATGGTTAATGCGATCCCACAGTTGGCGTGGATAGCTTATCCAGATGGTTCTATTTACTGGTATAACGAACGCTGGTACTCTTATACCGGTACCACACCGGAACAAATGGAAGGGTGGGGTTGGCAGAGTGTTCACGATCCAGACGTGCTACCAAAAGTCCTGGAGCAATGGAAGGGTTCGATTGCTACGGAACAGATGTTTGATATGGAGTTTCCTTTGCGCGGTGCTGATGGTATTTTCCGCCCGTTCCTAACGCGCGTTTTGCCTTTGAAAGATGCTGCAGGAAACATCCTTAAGTGGTTTGGGACAAATACCGATATCACAGCGCGCAAGAAGGCAGAGCAGGCGCTGCTAGAGAGCGAAGCAAGTCGTAGAGTTGCTGAAGTTGTAGAAGCTGAACGGTTGCGGCTCTTTGATATGCTAGAGACGCTGCCGGTAATGGTATGTTTGCTGACAGCTAACTATCATGTTGCTTTTGCCAACCGCAGCTTCCGTGACAAGTTCGGTGAGTCTGGTGGGAGATGTTGTTATGATTATTGCTTTGGCCGCACAAAGCCGTGTGAGTTCTGCGAATCATATACAGTATTTGAAACCGGACAGCCTCACTATTGGGAATTCAATGGCCCGGACGGAAGTATTATTGAAGCCTATGATTTCCCGTTTACTGATGTTGACGGTTCACCTATGATTCTTGAGATGGATATTGACGTTACAGAGCGCAAAAAAGCAGAAGAGGCTCTGAGATTATCAGAGATTTATAATCGTAGTTTGATTGAAGCCAGTCTAGATCCTTTGGTTACCATTGGGTATGATGGCAAAATTACTGATGTAAACGAAGCTGCAGAACAGGTCACTGGTTATTCAAGGGATGAACTTATTGGTACAGACTTTACGAACTATTTCATTGAGCCTGAGAAAGCTAAAAAAGGGTATCAAGAAGTGTTCAAGGAAGGAGTGGTGTTTGATTATGAGCTTGAAATCCAGAACAAAAATGGACATGTAACTCCAGTTTTGTATAATGCTTCAGTTTATAAAGATGAATCTGGAAAAGTTATTGGTGTTTTTGCTGTTGCACGTGATATCACTGAGCGCAAGCGAATGGAAATAGAACTCGAGTCTATAGCACGTCTGCCACAGGAAAACCCCAATCCAGTAGTACGCTTGGACCAGGGCCATATAATCAGCTATAGCAACCCTGCTGCTCAAGTGTTGTTGACAGATTGGGTTTGTGGCACTAGCCAAGAAGTTCCTACAACAATCACAGAACTAGCTATTATGGCCTTGAATAACGGCATCCAACGTAAATTTGAACATAAATGCGCCAATAACACATACAGTATAAGTCTTGCTCCGTTTTCCCAATCTGGCTATGTTAATCTTTATGCCCTTGACATCACAGAGCTGAAAAAAGCAGAAGAAACTTTAGAGTTGAAATTAGAAGAACTTTCCCGTTCAAATGAAGAATTAGAACAATTTGCGTATGTTTCATCTCACGATTTGCAGGAACCCTTGCGGATGATAACAAGTTATTTGCAGCTTCTACAAAGGAGATATCAGGGTAATCTCGATGATAAGGCGGATAAATACATACATTTCGCTGTTGACGGGGCTTCCCGTATGCAAAATCTAATAAATGACCTTTTGGAATACTCCCGTGTGACTAGAAGTGCCAGAAAAGCTAAAACTACAAATTGTGAATTTATTTTGAATCAGGCACTATTGAATTTAAAATTGATGATAAAAGATAATAAAGTTACTATATCTCATGATCCTTTACCTGATGTAATGGCAGATTCTACCCAGCTGATTCAGATCTTTCAGAATCTGATAATCAATGGAATAAAATTCCACAGTGAAAAAGCACCAAAAATTCATATCTCTGTGGCGAACAAGGAGATTGAATGGGTATTTTCAGTGCAGGACAACGGAATTGGAATCGATCCAAAATATTCAGAAAAAATCTTTGAAATTTTTAAAAGATTGCATACCAGAGAAAAATATTCTGGAACAGGAATAGGGCTTGCGATTTGCAAGAGAATTATAGAGAGACATGATGGACGTATATGGGTAGAATCTGAATTGGGCAAAGGTTCAACTTTTTATTTTACTTTACCAATCAAAACCGCACAGAATTTCTAAAAACAGATTTTAATGCATAATAGAAACATTTTAAGATATTTATTTAAGTTTACTTATTAAAGAAGTCTCATACATGTGGACACCTTTTTTCTTGCTTGACGTTGTGATATTACCATCTAAATCTTTTTTATCAATATTCAGCTGGAGCCTAATCTAATATGTTGGCCACAATTTGACTATCGTGATACGTATGTAATTATAAAAGCTATGTGTTTTACATTAATTTGAGTAAAGAATGCTCTCAATTTTGGGTTAACAATGGCACAAATACAGAGATTTTGCTACAAAAACTATGTATATTATATTAGTTGATGCTTTTTTATTTTTTGGTTACTGTGAACTTAATAGTAAATTCCAGCCCCTTATTCCTTTTCAGCTCAAGTTCTCCATCTAACTGATCTATTAAGGTAGTTACCAACTGTATGCCAAGACTGTTACAATTTTCTAAATCGATACTTTCAGGTATACCTATCCCATCATCTGCAACCTTCAAAATAAAACCTGTACTTTTACAGCCTTCATATTTGCCGTCTTCTCTGTTACTTATACGTTCTCCGTTTTTTTCTCTATGCAGATTGATATAAATTCTCCCTTCATTTCTCCCTAAAAATGCATGTTTAATAGAGTTTGAAACTAGTTCAGTGACAATTATTCCCCAAGGAACTGCATCATCCATATTTAATAATACATTTTCTTCCAGGTCCATGTGCAAATGAATATTTTTGTCATCTAATCTGTAAGTCTGAAAAAGTTTTTCAACCAGTTTTCGAATGTATGCCGATAAATCCAGAGTTTCGAATTGTTTACGTTTATATAATTCCTCGTGAATAAGAGCCATAGATATCACTCTATCTCGGCTTTCTCTGAAA
>Ga0187883_10002412_pt1 | contig 11258 bp, 8 predicted proteins | sample June2016WEW_20_1_2_FD_132966 | JGI IMG/M metagenome (GOLD analysis project Ga0187883, IMG submission 132966) | Peatland microbial communities from SPRUCE experiment site at the Marcell Experimental Forest, Minnesota, USA - June2016WEW_20_10 | ecosystem: Environmental > Terrestrial > Soil >...
CCCGCCGGCCGCCGGACACAGCGGACGGCATCCCGGCGGGCGATCTCCAACGGCGAACGACCATCAGGGCGGGCGGCTGGAGGGGAACGGCGAGATTCCGATGGTGACCCATGTGGCCAGACAGATGGCGACCAGTAGCCGAGGGGCAGCCGTTTCCGTTGCCCATCCGATTCTGGCATCGAAGATTACTGCCCCCTGTGTGCCCGACCTGGCCGTCCGGCGCCCGCGGATCTCCGAATTGCTGGCCCGGGGTACGCGGTGGAGCCCGCTGACTGTGGTCACAGGCCCCCCTGGGGCAGGCAAAACGATGGCTCTGGCGTTGTGGGCGGCGGCGGAGCACAGGGCTGTGGCCTGGGTCGCTCTGGACCGCTACGACAACCGCCCGGAGGCCTTCTGGTCCTATGTGGTCGCGGCACTGCGCGGTTCAGGGATTGTCATTCCGGAGGAGCTGTCTGCCGACCCGCAGCAGCAAGGAACCGATCACGTGTTCTTGCTCCGGCTTGTGTCGGCCCTGGCCGCCCAGGACCCACCTGTGATCCTGGTCCTCGACGACTTTCACGTGCTAACCGAGCCGGAGGTGCTGAAAGGGCTTGACTTCGTGCTGCGGAACGCCGGATCCGGCCTGCGCGTGGTGGTCTCCTCGCGGACGGATCCGCCGCTGCGGCTACACCGTTACCGGCTGGCCGGCGAGTTGGCCGAGATCCGTGCCGGCGACCTCGCTTTCAACCTCGCCGAGGCCGGCCTGCTCATGGCCCAGCACCGCGGTTCGATTTCAGCCGATTCACTCGAGTGCCTCATGCGGCGGACAGAGGGCTGGGCGGCGGGCCTCCGCCTCGCGGCGATCTCCATGGACACTCATCCCGACCCCGACCAGTTCGTCAAGGAGCTGATCACTGAGGACAGTGCCCTCACTGGCTACCTGGTGGAGGAGGTTCTCCAGACCCAGCCGCCTGAGGTCCAGGAAGTCCTGCTCAGCACGAGCATCCTGGAGCAGGTCAGCGCGGAGGCTGCCAGCGAACTGGCCGGCGACGCGCAGGCCGCAGGCATCCTCCCCGCTTTGGCGCGCGCGAACACGTTTATACAGCCCATCGGATCCGGGTGTTATCGCTACCATCCGTTGTTCGCGGAGGTACTGCGTCTCAAGCTGAGGCTCAAGTACCCGGAACGGATGCCCGACCTGCACCGCCGGGCTGCCCGCGTATACGAGCGGAACGGCTCGCTCATCGACGCAGTGCGGCACGCCGCCCAAGCCGGCGACTGGCAGCTCGCCGCCAGGATGGTGGTCGGCGCCTTGGCAATAACCGAGATCATCCAGCCACAGGGCAGCCAGTCACTGGCCCGCGCGTTCCTGACCATGCCGGACAGCAAAGCCTGGAGCGAGCCCGGGCCCTACCTGGTCTCCGCTGCGGTCGCGCTGGCCAGTGGCAGAGGGGAAGCTTGTGCCGCCGCGCTGACTACCGCGGAAGGCATCCTTGAGCGCCTGCCCGCCGAACAGGAGATCCCAGGCCGGCTGGCCAGCGCGATGCTCCGCCTGGCCGCCTCTCGTTACGCTGGTGATCTCCCGGCGGCCGCCGCGGCTGCGGATCGCGCAGAGGTACTGGCTGGGCAGGTCCCTGGTGAATTGCTCGCCCGGCATCCCGGGGTACGCGCCCACGTCCTGGCCACCCGCGGGGTTGTTGAGCTGTGGTCGGGCCATTTGGACGAGGCGGTCCGTGTCCTCGATTCGGCGGTGGCGGCGGCAACGGTTTCGGGCGCGGAGTACGAACAAGCCGAATGCCTCGGATATCTCGCGCTGGTGGAGGCTTTGCGCGGCGGGCTCCGCCGCACAGCAGAGCTGACTGCCCGGGCGGCAGCGCCCGGCGAGCGGCGCCCGCCTGTTCAGCGGCCGAACCCTGCCGTACTCGTGGCAATGGCTTGGGTACGCCTGGAGCGCAACGAGTTGCGCGAGGCGCGCAGCCTGCTCAAGCAGGTGGACGATGCCCTTAGCGCAAGCCCAGACAAGCTGATCGGGTCGGCGGCATGGCTGGTAGCCGCACACGTAGGCCTGGTCGAGGCACGGGCACAAGTCACCGCGCAGTGCGTGACGAAGGCACGGTCGGGTTGGCGTGTTCCGGATTGGCTGGAACAAAAGCTGAGCCAGGTCGAGTCCCGGGCATGCCTCGCCGCCGGCGACGTCCGGGCAGCGCTCGCCGCCGCCAGGCGCGGCGACTGCGATAGTTCGCCGGAGGCGGCAGTGGTGCGCGCGCGCGCGTGGGCGGCCGCCGGAGACATCGGCAACGCCAGGCGCGCGCTTGCACCCGCGCTAGCGGCCCACAGTGGAGCGCCTGAGCAGGTGATGGTGCAGGCGTTGCTGGTTGACGCCCAGCTCAGTTACAACAATGGCGACCCGGCACGAGGTGCGCGCTCACTTGCGCGCGCCCTGCGCCTGGCTGAACGTGAGCAGCTCAGGCTGCCGTTCGCCATGGAGCGCGTGTGGATTAGGCACGCGCTACGGGATGACCCTGAACTGGCCCGCAGCTATCAACGTCTGCTGGACCCGACCCTCCTCCGCGACCAGCTCCCGGCTCCGCGGAACGCCCCGGATCAGACCGCGATTGTATTGGTCGAGCAGCTCACCGAACGCGAACGGGAGGTCTTGCGGCACGTCTCAGAGATGCTCAACACCGCAGAGGTGGCGAGTGAAATGTACATCTCGATCAACACAGTCAAGACGCACCTCAAGAGCATCTACCGCAAGCTGGCCGCGACCCACCGCCGTGAGGCGGTCCGCCGAGCCCAGCAGCTTGAGCTGATCTGATGTCACTCCCGGCCGCACGTAGGTGGAGGTAGGCCCGCAGACGGCACAGGTCGCGATTCACCCCTGGCGGGTGGGGCGTTATGGCTCAGAATGCCCAAATCTGAAAGTCTGGTTGTTTGACTCCAGATCTCGGGATGTGACATGCCATCTTCGTACTACGAGATCCGCATAGCGGGGATCGTCCCGCGCGAAGCCCTGCTGGATTTCGAGCAGTTGACTGCCTCAGTAGAACCAGTCCAAACACTTCTGCATGGCCCACTCCCGGATCAGGCAGCCCTGTGCGGCCTCCTCGCACGACTCGAGATATTCGGCGCACGTATCGTGGGGCTTCGAGTTCTCCCGCAAAGAGGCCCACGGGCCAAAAAAGGTACAGCAGCCGGGTAACAGGCCGCCAGGCATTGTTACCACACTGCGCGGGATCCTCTCGGACACCAGCCTGACCCTGCTGCGGCGGCAACCCTGACCGCGACGAGGGTTGACCCTGATGCCTTCAGGGGTGCAGACCAGGGTGCGAATCGGGGCTGATCCTGATCGACGGGGGGATCTGCCGACGGCAGTGTTGAAGCATGAACACAACCACTGCAGGCACCGGGTCCGGACGCCAGAACCGCTCCCGCTGATCCCTGACTCGCTCCTCATCTCGACCTGAACGGAGACTGATCACCATGCCCCGGATACTCGCCCTCGTCCTCATCGCTATCGCGGTCCTGGCCGTCCTCAGCTTCACCATGCACATCCTGTTCTCCCCCTGGCTGCTGGTGGCCATCGGCATCCTCGTCTGGATCAAGTTCCGCGCGCGCCGCTCCCACCAGTAGTCCCCGTTGCCCGGCAACCCGCTGCCCGGTTGGCCCTGAGCAGGCCGCCGGGCAGCGTCGCGATCATCTCAGCGGGACCCTGACGCCGTGGCAAGTTGCGTCCGATCGGGCACGGTGTCACAGTCTGGGGCGGCAATCGCCCGGGTCTCGTTCTCCAGAAGGCCCGCCGGCGACGTTGCCTCAAGGAGCAGCACCGCGACGTCGTCGTCGAGCCTGCGGCCCGTGTGAGCCAGGAGGCGATCGAGCAACTCGTCGGCGGCCGCGTCGAGGTCGGTGCGGCGCAGCGCGTCGAGGCAGTCTTCCAGCCGGAAGTACCGGCCCGACCGATCACGTGCCTCGAGCAGGCCGTCGGTATAGAAAATGAGCCGGTCGCCGGGACTCACCGAGAACGTAGATGTCTTCATGTCGGGGTGCAGGCCCAGCGGCGTCGCGTACGCGGCGGGGGTGAGGGCCTGCAGGCCGCCGTCTGCCGTCAGCCGCAGCGGCGGCGGGTGCCCGCAGGTGACGAGCTCAAGCCAGCCGCGTGGGTCGAACTCCGCGAACAAGGCCGTCACGAAGTCCTCCTCCCCTGCAGCCCGCGTGACTGACTGGTCCACTACCCGGGCGATCTCGGGCAGCGACAGCCCCGGCTGGGCGCAAGCGTCCCGGAAGCTGGTCATCGCGATGCTGGCCAGTCGCACCGCGGGCAGTCCCTTTCCGCGCGTGTCCCCGATGAGCCAGCGCGGGTGGCCTCCCTCAGAGACAACCTCCAGCAGGTCCCCGCCCACCCGTGCCTCCGCCGCAGCCGAGACGTAGCGCGAGGCCAGCCGTCCCGCGGCGACGGTCGCCGGGACCTCGCGCAGCAGTGCGCTTTGCGCCACCCGGGCCACGGCGCGGACCTGGCTGAGCCGCCGCTGCGCCGCGGTGCGCAGCACCGAGTTGGCGACAGCGAACCCGCCCAGCAGCACGAGCACGCCCAGGTGCGGCGCGAGCGTGCCTGGCCGGCCCGGCTGGTCCATGATCAGCCCGAGGCCGAGCAACGTCGCCCAGCCCGCCAGCACGGCGGTGATCCACGGGCGTAGCACCAAGGACGCCAGCAACGGCCCGACAGCCAGCCACGCGACCATGAGGGGACCCCTGCCCGTGCGGTACTGCGCCACCGCCACCACCGTGATGCCCAGGGCTATTAGCAGACCCAGCACCCGCTTGGCACGCACCGCGGCCGGCTGGGAAGGTCCCGACACATCCAGCCGGATGCCGCGGCCAGATCGCACCAGAGACAGCCACCAGCGCCGCCACTTCTCCGGGAGCGAGGCTCTGCGGGCGCAACGCCGGGCCCGGGCCGCGTCACCGACACCCAGCCCGGGTCCGCTGGTTGTTCCCGTCCCGTCCGCAGGCGGCGCCGCTTTCAGGGCGTACTGCGAATGTGCACTCATGAGTGCTGCCTCTCATCTGCGGTGCATCTCCGGCTCTGCCCACGCACTGAGAAGCAATAATGCAGGTCAGGCCGGGACAGTAGCTGAACAGGTGCTCTGAGTTAGCTCACAGACGTGGGCGGACAACGTGTTTTCAGCGGCGGTCGTGCAATCGCAAGGTTGCGCGGCGAACGTTGGATTATGGATTCTCCAGCCGGCGCAGCGGAGGTTCGTCTAATGCGCCAACATCGAGATGCCCGGCCGCTATGGCAGGTACAGGTGCAACCCGGCGGGCATGTGCTCAGTGACGGCGATGGCGCCGCGGAACACCCCGTTGATGTACGCGGCGACGTTGGCCGGATAGGCGCCACCCGGACTGTGCTCCGCGGTGAGGCGCAGGATGGCCGACGGCTGGCATTTGTGCCCGTCGGCCAGCTCTGCGAGGGACATCTGGCCGCCAGTGGTGTGCTCGATCATCGTGGCTCCTGTCGCGGGGTCCTTCGGGAACGCCCACTCTGTCATGAGAGGGACCCGCCCAGGAGACGGGCCCGCAGCCGGGCTCACCCAAGGATCGGGCCGGAGCTGATAAAGAAGGTGGCTGGGCCTGATTCCCGGCAGCCGGGAAAACTGCTTGACTGCCCCGGACTGGCGATCAAGGCTGCCGTCATGACCAGCCGTATATCGCACACCTCGTTTGACGCCCGGAATGCCTACGCACAGTCGGTCTTCTGGTCTCAGGTGCTGGACTTCACCGAGGATCCTGACGACCCGAACAAGCCAGAGCATCAGGAATGCCTGATCATGTCGCGCGACCGGAGCCAGATGCTGCTCTTCATCACTGTCCCGGACCGCAAGACGGTGAAGAACCGGGTGCACCTGGACTTGCGGCCAGCAGACCGCACTCGCGAGCAGGAGACCGAGCGGATCGTCGCCCTTGGCGCATCGCGGTCGGCCGACCACCGGCGGCCCGATGGCAGCGGCTGGATCACGCTCGCCCATCCCGAGGGCAACGAGTTCTGCATCTTGTCCAGGGAGCTCGCCGGCTCCGGAGCCACGACCTGACCGCTGAGTCTGACGCAGGTCCAGTGGGCCTAGCCTGGCCTAGGCTTCCGACATCATCGCACTGAACAGACGCTCGTAGCGCAGCAGGTGCAGGTCGCCCACATAGTTCTCCCGAATATGCGCCTGAGCGGCATTTCCCATGCTGCTAGCTTCGTCCGGGTCGTCGAGTAGCCGTCGTACCGCCGCCCCGAAGGCTTGCAGGTCCCGGGGGCCGGGCAGCAGGATGCCGGTGCCGGGGGCGATCTGGTCGATGATCCCACCGACTGCTGACCCGACGACGGGCCGCCGTTTCCACATGCCCTCGGCCACGGTCAGCCCGAAGCCCTCGGCGAGGCTCTTTTGCGAGATGACGGTGGCGTGCCGCTGGAGCGCGTTGACCATAGCGGCGTTTTCGTCGATGTCATCCAGGGGGAGGGTAACCAGCAGAACCCGGGCGCGGGCCGCGGCCGGCAGATCGTGCCATTGCAGCAGGCAGTCTGCGAATACTGCGGCGCCCTCCGGGTCATCGCTCACCCCGGCGACCGCCGGACCGGCCAGCAAGAGGTATGCGCCGCCACCGGGCGCGACGTACTGGGCGAAGCCATGCATGACTCCTGGCATGTCCTTGAGCTGATCCCACCGGGAAACCTGAACCACCAGCGGGTCACGGGGGCCGGGGCGGCCTTCGCCGGTGATCCCCGCAGACCGGGTGACGACGCCCGTAGTGCCGTCGCTGCGCAAGAATGTCGTCTGCCCCTCAGGCGGGGCACCGTCCAGCACACCGATCCTGGCCAGGATGCCCCGCACAGTGTCGTCATCGAGATGCTGGTTCTTCGGGGAGAAAGGATCGATCGACGGCGGTATGACCCAAACCTTCTCGCTCGGAATCCACGATGGCACATACTCGCGGCGAGAGAAGACGTAGCCGTCTGCGGAGCCCAGGTACGGCCGCAGAAAGTCCCACCCCGCCCGGGTGGCGTCGTTTTCCCAATCCACGCCGATATGGCAGCGCCACGCTACCCGCGCCCCCGCAGTCGCCAGTGCCGCCGCCAGCCCGGCGGTCTGCGGGTCGTGCAGCAGCACCAGATCCCCCGGCCGTATCTCGTCGAGCAACCCGACGGCGTTAGCGGCGAGCATCCGTGCGTAATGGTCGGCGGCGGCCCCGCTGAGCGGGCCTCCCGCGGCCTCGCCGTGGATCTGGTTGTGCAGGCGCTTGGTGATCACGAAAAACTCGGCATCACCGGTGATCACCCTCCAGCGGACCGGGATATCGAGGTCCTGGATATAGCCCACCAGCACCCGCAACATCTCTGCCACCCCACCGCCGACCGCGGTCGAACTGACGTTCCACACGGTACGTCCGGCCAGGCGCTGCCGAAATTGGTCGGCCGCCCCGACCAGCCGAGCCTGCCGCTCGCCGCCGATAACCCGCTTCAACCGCGCGACAGGGTTCCCTGCCACTTCCACCGACCTCACCAGACTCATCTTTGGCTCCCTTCCGTGGCACTCCCACCTTGGTCGCCAGCCCTCCGCAAAGCAACACCCCACGCTCCATCGCCGCCACGGGCCGGCGGCGGAGTACGGCCGAGGAGTCATCGGCCGGGGGCGGGCAGGCGACGGCGCTGAATGCCGGCCGGACGCCGCAGAGCCTCAGGACGCCCATACCGCGAGCGCCATGAGCGTGAACGCAGCTACGGTGGCCTCCATGGGGACCAGGGCTACCAGCCGGCGAGAGCACGCTGTAAGCAGCGGCTCATCCCTCGGGTCTTCAGCCCAGTTCCTGATTCCGCACCGATTGGAAAGGAGTGTCGAATGACGTCAAAAGCGTCCTTCTCCCCCGAGGAGTGGAAGGTGGTGCTGGAGGGCCCGCCGAGCGCCGGCATGATCGTGGTCACGGCGGCGCGCGGGGGCATGATCCGCGAGTCGATCGCGATGTCGAAGGCCTACGTCGAAGCGCGCGCCCAGCACGGCGAGAGCGAACTCCTCGACGAGATCGTCGCGGCGAAGCCTGAGACGGATCACACGAGGTATCACTCCGCCGCAGAGCTCAGGGAGAACGGGCTTAAGCATCTCCGCGACGCGGTGGCGCTGCTCGGGAGCAAGGCGACGACCGGGGAACTCGACGAGTACCGGCGCTTCGTCCTCGCCCTGGCGAGCAAGGTCGCGGCGGCGCACAAGGAGGAAGGGCAGAGCGTGAGCCCCGCCGAGGCCGAGGCGATCCAGGAGATCACAGCCGCGCTCGGAACCACCAGTTCCTGAACAGGACGGTGGCGGCGAGAGCTTCGCGATGCTTCGTCCAGGCCCGTCGGTCTGAGCTCCCCTCAATCGTTCCCCGCTCACGGGATCAACATCACGCAGATTTTGGGGTCTGTGCACGAAGTCCCTGCGCGTTTATTCTCCGGATAGGGGCCGTGGCGGCAGGAATGGTGGGCGAAAGGCCCATCAGCCTGTAGGCGCGGGAGGGGGCGGTTATGCGACCATCAGGTACGGCTGGCGGAAGCGATGCGGTGCCCCGGACTCAGATCGAGACAGGTCCGGGGATAGCAGATCCGGCCGCGGAGTGGGCTATTTGCTGCTCGGGTGGCGGAATCCGTTCTGCTTCCTATTGCCTCGGCGCGCTGCAGAGCCTTCAGGGCCCGGAGGCAAACGGGCTGTTCCGGAAGGTAGGCCATATTCTCAGCGTGTCGGGAGGCAGTTACATCGCCGCCTCGCGGGCGCTCGTCGCCCGCGATCTGGAGAACACCGCCGCCCCGGCCTACGGGCCGGGCACGCCCGAAGAGCAGCACCTGCGCGACAACACCCATTACATTGCCCCGAACGGCGGGATCGTGCTGGTGGGAGTGCTGTCGCTGCTGGTGGGCGTAACGGTCACTTTCATCGTGGTGTTCGCTCCGGTGTTCGCAGTAGCGCACGCCTGGGGCTGGCTGCTGCGGTCACAGAAAGTACTCTGCCCGGGCTCGGTGCAGCGATGCGGCGCCCCCGGACCGTTCGTGGCCTCCGTGACCAGCCCGACCTGGTGGTGGCTGGTCCCCACGGTCGCGGCAGGCCTCACGCTGCTGCTGTTCGGATGCTGGTGGCTGACGCTGAAGCCGCAGCCGGAAGATCGGCAGGTAGCACCACGCCAGAAAGAATCCAACGATCGCGGGAACACCCTTGCGCAGGTGACAGGCTGGGCCGCATTCGTGACCACCGTGTTGGGGGTGGCCATGCTTCTGTTCCCTTTACTGCTCTCCTGGGTGGCCAAGCTGCCGGCCGGGCCGTTCAAGTCCCTGGTGTACGACCTCGGGTTCGGCGTAGGCCATAAGTGGACGCCGGCCGCGCTTACAGGTGTGTTCGCGGCCCTGATCGCGGTCGCGCAGTCCTGCCGGGCCAAGCTCGCCCAATTGCAGCTGCCAGGTGCGCAGGGAAAGCCGGCGAGCCAGCCGACGAAGGCCCAGACTCAGCAGGGCGCAGCCCAGACAGGGTTCCTCGCCGGCATTGGGGGATGGATCCGGACCTACGCGTTGCCCTGGGTGGCCAGCGCTGTGATCGTTCTTGCCGCTATCGTCGCCGGGTTGCGCTGGGTCAAGGACGGTGCGGCGGCGGGTTACTCAGCAGAGCAACTGTGGCCGGTGCTCATCGCGCTGGGGGTGGTGCTGGCCACGCGTGTGCTCGCGGACGTCAACCGGATCTCGATGCACGATTTCTACTGCTGGCGTCTGGCTATCGCGTATGCGGTGAAGCGTGACCGCTCTGGCGGACCGGGGTCTGAGAAAGTGACCCCCGATCCCGGGGCGCTCCTTTCCAGCCTCGCGGGACGGTCGCCCAAGCTGGTGATCTGCGCGACCGCCAACATCAACGCAGACAGGCAGGTCCCGGTCGGCCGCGGAGGAATGCTCCTCGCCTTCGATCCCGAACGGGTCACCCTGCGCGGAGAAGACCCTGAGCACCAGGTACGCGCCTCGACCAAGGACTATGAGTCTCTCGTCGGCAAGCGCCGCTTCACGCTGTTCGATGTGTCCGCGATCAGCGGGGCGGCTGTCTCCCCGCTGATGGGCTCCGCAACACGCCAGGCCTACCGGATCCTGCTGACCATGACGAACGTGCGCCTGGGCGTCTGGCTGCCTCATCCCGCGATAGTCGTCGCAGCCCGCAGGGAACTCAATGCACAGGATGAATTCGAGAATCAGCGCACTAGGGACCACTGGTGGCATGCATGCGGCCTGCTGCTGTGGTACGCGTTTCCGTGGCACCCGCGCTGGAGCAACGCCACTCAAGAACCCGGTGGCGGTGAGGCCAGGCTCTGGGCCTACGTGCTGCGGATGCGGCGCGAAGACACGTGGATAAGCAGCAGGATCGGAGGGCTGTTCTACCACGCCCTGCAGCCCACGCTTGGCATGTTGTGGGCTGAGGCAGTCGGGCACACGAGTTATCGCTCCACCTGGATCTGCGTCTCCGACGGCGGCCACTACGACAACCTCGGTCTGGTGGAGGCACTGTGGCGGGGCGCCGCGGACGTCCTCGTGCTGGACGCCAGCGGGGACAAGGCCGACACCTGGTACACCCTGGGCGGCGCGATCGGCCTGGCCAGGGTAGACGCAGGGGTCAGTGTCGAGCTCGACCCGACGAAGATGTGCCCCAAGCCGATGCACCCGGGAGAGGTGGCCCAGCCGTGGGCGAACGGCCCATTCACCCGGATCAAGGACTGGCAAGGCAGAGGTGTGTCGCCTGCCGGCCAGGGGCTGCCGGACACCGGGACGATCTGGGTATGCAAGCTCGGCTGGTGGGCCGGTGCGCCGTGGGATGTCCGGGCGTACGCAGGCCAGCACGCCGAGTTTCCCGGGCAGTCAACCATGCAGCAGCTGTACGACGGAGCGGAGTTCGACGCCTACCGCGAACTGGGCCTGAGCGCGGTGGACGCGGCGCTCAAGGGCGGGCTCAGACCCGCGCATCCGCGTGCCCGTTGGGGCCGTGACGCCCTCGAGCGATGGCTGAAACTCCCGAACGGACACCGCCCGACAGTCATGCCAGGCCGCCCCCAGGCTAAGTAAAGGGTTGTAGCAGCTCGCGTCGCCTTAGCCGAGGGCAAACCGCGTATCCGCGCCTCCGCTGCCTCTAGGCCTGGCGGGCCTTGCGCCCGCCCAGCTGGTTCGCGCTCCGCCGCTTGTCCCAGGCAGCCAGGCGGGCGAACGAGCGAGTCCGGCCCGCCCGCCCAAGACCTGCCACCGCGAC
>Ga0187883_10002415_pt1 | contig 11251 bp, 10 predicted proteins | sample June2016WEW_20_1_2_FD_132966 | JGI IMG/M metagenome (GOLD analysis project Ga0187883, IMG submission 132966) | Peatland microbial communities from SPRUCE experiment site at the Marcell Experimental Forest, Minnesota, USA - June2016WEW_20_10 | ecosystem: Environmental > Terrestrial > Soil >...
CCCACGCGCCGCCATCTGTCGGAGATCGTGGACAAATCCGTCTTCGCCGTCCCCGACGAACATACACTCCCCTGTTTGGCCGGTTTCTTTCAGCTTGCATAAAGCACTGATAAGAAGATCCTGCCCTTTAATCGGCACCAAGCGGCCGACACAGGCAATACGGTTGACGATTCTTTCTTGCGCAGACACGCCCTGAAGCGCGAGAGCCGAAGGAGCGTATCCGTCATACAGTCGATGGAGCCGGATTGTATCGAGTTGTCGGAATCGTCGGATTTCTGTCTCGACTGCCGAACTAATAGCGATAATCCCCCGGAGCCGACGTGGGCTGGGGCACTTGCTCGCGAGGTAGGCAGCATCTTCAAAGATGCGGATATGGGCCACGATCGGTAAATCCAAAATCGTCGCCGCAGGCAGAGTCACCTTGTACGACCCACATTGATTGAGGTAAACCACGTCAGGTCGAAACTCCACACATGCTCTCAGCACCCCGGCAGCGGCCTGTAACCGCTGCCGTCGCGACTTCTTGTGAAGATCGTAAATGAAATACGGCAACGTGCGGATTTGCCTTCTCTCCAGTTCTCCGTTTAAGGACATTTGCGCTGGACAGCAGACCGCCACCTCAAGCGTGTGAAGGCTGCCGAGCAAATCAAGCAACGCACGCTCGGATCCCCATAAGTTGCCGGAACCTTCGATGACCAGAGCGCGCTTCATCGCGGAGCCGAGCTGTATATGTCATACAGGCGGCGCGCAGAGTTTTCAATCGAGAACGCCGACCTTTCCAAAGCCCGACGACACATTTCCAGCGACGGACGGGGCTCGGACATCGTCTCAAGGAGTGTGTCCGTCCATCTCTCGATCGGTTCGCTCAAAGAAAGCGCATGATACAGCTCCGGAATAACCACGCACTCGGACGGCACGGCAGTACTGGCTAGGACCGGCAGACCGGCGGCCTGCGCCTCCACTGCCACCATTCCCAGCCCCTCCTGGCGGGAAGGGAAAAAGAGGACGTCCGCCGCTCGCATCAGCCGCGCGACATCGTTACGAATGCCGATCAGGCGCAGTTTGTCATGCAATCCCCACTGTTCGATCCGGCTCTCCAGTTCTTGACGCGACCCGTCTCCGGCACCTGCCATCAATAATCGAACGGAAGATTGCCTCTGGACCGCCGATCTCACGACGTTGAGGACAAACCAAGAATTCTTATGATTTTGAGGATGGTCTAACTCCAGCGCCCGGTCCAGCCGACCGACAAAAAGTACAAGTCGGGATTCCTCGGGCCAGGAAAACTCGCGCAAGACGGAGGTGCGATCACACTCGCGATTTTTGTTGAATTTTCCAACGTCGAATCCGCAGTGAACTGCGCACACGTTCGGCTGTGTGTTTGTACACTTAAATCCGTATCGACGAAGAATCTCCTCGGAAGTACCACAGACATCAGTTGCCAGCTGACAAACCAGGTGTTTGCCGACCGTTGCGGTGAGCCGTCTTAAGGGACTGGTCGCGTAGTTAGCTTCGATGTGAAGCCATGGATTATGCACGTGCGTTACCCTAACCGCCGGCAGCGTGCCTGAAGCCATTAGGAAGTGCCATCCGCTGGCATAGTCCTGGTGATCATGGACCGCATGGTAGCGCCCCTGACGAAGCACGCGCCGGAATTCCCTAGCAAATTGCACCAAATCGGGGCGTCGGTAACGTACATAATGGATTTGCGCTCCCAATTGGCGCGCTTCGTCGTCAAAGATTCCGGGATTGCCGCTGGTTGCCAGAAAATCGAGATGACAAACGTTCGTTTTGCACCAGAGCCGCAGCAGCTCCATCAGCCACGTCTCTGCACCCCCCATCCCTAGGCTATCGATAATTTGCAGAACCCTGATTTGGGGCGGACACTTCACCTATAGAGCCCCAGCAGACTCTCGAGCGCCCGGTCGATATCCATCGGCGATTCGTTCAGAGCAGCGACCACAGCAGCTCGCGATGGTGCCTGTTGATGCAGAAGTTCCATAGCGGCCTTTGCCCACCCATTCGGCCCTTCAGACAGTGCGAGGCGGCGAAAACAGGCCGTCGGCAGCAGCGGGTCGTCGGCGATGCCGCGTGACAAAAGCATGCGCAAGCCCGCGAGTTGCGCTTCCACCACCGCAAACCCAAAGCCCTCGACTGGATGCTCGGGATGGGGAAGGATAAACCAGTCGCTGCAGCACATGATTTCGGGGACATCGTCGCGCCAGCCTAAATAACGAACTGCGGAATCGAGCCCGAGTGCCGAGACGCGCTTGCGCACATCTGCCTCCAGACCTCCAACGCCGGCAAAAACCCCGAAGACGGCACGGTTCAGCTTGCGCATCTCGAAAAGCACATCGACGGCAAACACGGGATTCTTTTCCGGCACCATTCGCCCCGCGAACAGCAGGATCAAAGAGTCCTCGGGAAGACCAACCTCACCGCGGAATGCCCGGCGGTCCCCTCTGGCTTGCTCGAATCGAGCGGGATCGACTGCCATGTAATGCACGGCATCCCTCCCCGGGCGCCGCCTGCGACCCGCGATGAAGGTATCCAGCGTGTGATTAGAGTTCGCAACAATCTGGTCAGCCATTACTAAGCAAGCACGACGCAGCAGGGGGCGAAACAACCATTGCTTAAGGACGTTGGGTGTGAGGACTTCTTCATCCGCATTATGTACGTGGACCAGTCTCTTGCCGATCGGAAGGCCCATGGCTGCTATGAGATAAACGCCCGACACAAGATCGTGGTGGCTGTGGAGTACCTCGTACCTACCCTGCCGTAATTCTTGCCGTAGGGCAAGGACAAAGGCCAGTTTCTCGCCGATGGGAACCGGTGAATGGACGACGCGTGCGCCAAGAGCCTGGGCGTGCTTGTCTTTAGCCCCAGGCCGTTCCAAGGTGCAGTAAAAGCTCCAATCAAGCGGAATGTGCCTCTGCCACGCCTGTCTCAGCATTCGCAGCAGCCAATTCTCCGCCGAACCCTGATCCAGACTTTCGACGATGTGAAGAACCCGTCGCGGTCTCGTCTGCATGTTCGAGAATGAGGCTCCGCCGGCCGGATGCTACGCGGGCCGTTCCAGAACAACAGCGCCGTATTGCGCTTGTTCGCCAATCTCGGTGTCTTGATCGAGATAACGGACGCGCCGGCCCGCCGCAGCCGCTAGGTCTTTGAGCTCCGATAGAGTGTTGCCGAATTCCGGCCACGCGTACGGATGAAGTTCGCAAACGATAAGCGCGTTCCCCAAAAGAAGTTGTCGCGCACCTTTCAGGATGCGGATTTCGGCTCCTTCGGCATCGATCTTTACGCAGCGAGGCTCTGGCTGGTTGTGAGCCGCGAGGTAGGAATCCACGGTGACCAGAGGTACCCGGATCTCTTCAGCTTTCTGCGTAGCGGAGAACTGGACCGCTGACCGAACCAGCGAAGATTGGGCGTTGCCGCCCCGGCTGAATAAGGTTGCCTCGCCGTCCACGTCCGAGCAGGCGCAGGCTTCGACCACGGGTCGCCGGATATTGGGATTTAGGTCCAGGTTCTTTTCCAGCACTTCGCGGGCGTAGGGATCGGGTTCAAACGCGACGACGCGCCCACTTTGACCACACTTAGCCGCCATCAGGATGCTGTATGCACCAAAGCACGCTCCAACATCGATCGCGAAATCACCCTGCTTCAAATGAGAGGCGAGCCAGGCTATTTGCAAAGCGTCGTAGCGAGTAACGCCGTCGTGCGAATGGACGTAGCGCAGCCGCACCGGGCGCGTGCCAGGCAGGTAACGCAGGGTATCGCCGTCGATTCGATATGGCTCGCCACGGCGGCCATAGAGCGTGCGCTTAACCCGGAGGACGATTTCCTGCTGAAGCCCTGAGGTCATTCGCTCTTGCCGGGTTGATCTGCGCCGTAGCCTGCGCTCAGATGGCGGCTGAGAGTATGAGGTACTACCGATCAATGCACCGCAAGCATGTCTTCGGCGCCGGACGGCGCGAAGCGATAGCCGTAGTTAGCTAAACGGTCGAGACACTCTTCGCGTTCGGCTTTGGTCAGATGCTTGACTTCCCAATGGATTATCGCCGGTAACACGCGATCGAATGGGAATAGGGACAAAAGATAGGCGTCCGCGCCCTCGGTATCAATCTGCAAGAGATCGAGGCGCTTGCAATTCAGTAGTTCGAGGACCTCGTTGAAGGTGACGCACTCGACGGTCACCTCCTTGATCATCGTCTCTAATCCTGGAACCAACGTCGCGTGTTTCATGATCGTCTCTCGCCGGAAGGAAGCCATTCCGCCAGCCCAGGAGGGCGCGGCTTCTGACTCCACCGTGTAAAGCGTGCGGCTTCCACATTCGTAGTCCAATGCGGCCTGGAGGATGATAATCCGATCGTTACCTTCGTAAAGCTCTTGTAGCTTCTCGGCCGCCCGGCGTTGCGGCTCAACCAGAGTGCCCCTCCATCCGCACTTGCTGATGTATTTTCGCAGTGGGTCACACGTCACACCGTCCCAGGCGCCAATCTGGACGAAATTGAGTTCTGGCCCAGCCTCAAACATGCGGCGGCAGATAACATCGTCAAATTCGAGCGTCCGTAACTTTGTCGAATCAAGAAGCTGGCCGGGGATGTACCGAACTCCCTCAAGGCGGTAGCCAAGAGACGTGAGAACTCTTTTCAGCACACGTTTCATTCTTCGCAGCTACACGTCAGCTCGGCGCGACAGAGTCTTGATCGCGAGCAAGCTGTCCGCGAAGTTTCATCTTCGCTATTACTTGAACGCGAAGGCTCTGCTGAGTGAAGGAGTACCCGCAAATCGCCAAAAGCCGTCCTGCTTGACCCCACGGAAGCCGCCGGAAGTACTGCTTTTCAAAGAACGCAAGGAGTTCCGCGCCGGCCATTTCTCTTTGCCGCACCTTCTTGATACCCGCCCAGTGGATCACAACAGGCGCCGCCGCTCGTCTGGAGACCGTTTCCACATCCAACCCATCCATCCCGAAGGGGGGATAACGCATAATTTTGCGACGCTCCACTTCCAGACCGTTGAGCCGAGCCTTCTGGTTCAGGACATAATTCAGGACGCCCTGATCACCGTTCATGAAGTGTTTTGGAAAGGACAGCCTGCGCGGCATACGCCATTCCAGCCACGGCGCAAAATCATCGCGCGTGAGTACGCCCGCGGTTCCGAACCATTGTCCTGAGTTGAATACAAACTGCGGTGGCTGGGCGTTCGGATCAATCTGGCGCACTTTCGCCCAGTCATAATAGAGCCGCTTGGTGTCCGCCTCGGACTGCTTTTCGTCGTCAACCAGGAACGGCGCGTGGCTTTCGCTTCTGGTATCCAGAACCGGTCCGGCGAGTATTGTATCGGAGTCGAGCACCAAGAACCTCTCGCCCGCCGGGCCAAACAGTGGCTCCAATTTCACAAAGCCCCAGCCGTAATCTCCCGGAGGAATGCCAGCCCCCCCAACGTCCCAATACCGGCGAAGCTCGTACGCCAAGCCGCGCTGCAAGCGGCCGCCGGCCAGGAGCCGAATCGGCACCTCAGGGTAAAAATAGCGAATACTGGCCACGCAGATACGCGTGTAGCGGGCGTCGTGGGTCGAAGCAGTGACGTAGATACAGTCAACCGCTCCGCCGCCTTCTCTAGAAGAGACCGCCAGAAGCGAACGCTCTGCTTTCATCTGTGAATCGGCCGGTTGGACGGATGGAGTCCGATTTATTTATGCGCTTGCGTAATCCGCAAAGTAAGCGCAGTGATCACAAGCGTCGGACGCTAGGGATGGGACCGGGATGCCGGCAGCGACGAGTTCCTGCACCGGCATAACAGTGTTTGCGGGTCTGGGGTACGGCGATGCGACAGGCCCGCACGGCTGCACCAACTGGCGCGACGCACCAAGGACATCCGCCCAAATCAAGCCAACCTCGAAAAGACTCAAGGGATCCTTGCTGCCCAGACTCACCACGCCGTGAAAGCCCTTTTCCAGCAAACGCGGAAGGAAGGTTGCCAGGCCGGTGGTGCTGATCGGATTGGAAAACTCGCACGTTGTCATCTGGATTCTTCGGCCGCACCGCAACGATTCCCACGCCCAATGAGAGCCGTCGTAAATTTTTGCCCGAATGGTCAAGTTGCCGAATGACTCGCTGTCGCGCTTGCTGCGGCCGTACTCGTTCACGGGATGGGCCGCGTAGTCGCTGGAGATATGAACCAGCAGCGCGCCGACCTCCCGCGAAGCCGTAGCGAGATGGGCGACGCCCTCGACGTTGATTCGCCGGGTAGCAGCCGGGTCGCGCTCACAGAGCGGCAGGTCCGTTATAGCGGCACAATTTATGACAATGCTCGGCCGGACTTCCTGGACCACGCGCTTCACCGAGGCATCGTCCGCGATGTTGATTCCCACCCGCCCGATTGCAATCGCTCTTGGGAAAAAATGGCGCAGCGCTCTCGCGAGGCGTCCACACCGGCCGATAATGAGCGTTCCCGGTGAGTCGAGCAATGAATCGAATTCGCCCTTCCCTTGCGTGGCCATGTCCATCGCTGACCGTCTGCAGTGAGGATTAGCATTCGCCACTGATGCGCACGTGGGGCAGCGGCACAATGAACCTCCCGCCGGTTGCGAGGAACGCACGCTCTTTTTGGGCAATTTCCGGTTCGTAATTCCAGGCGGTCATCAGCGCGTAATCTGGATAGTGGCGTTGGAAAGTCTCGGTGGGACGCACCGGCACGCGCACCCCGGACACGAGTCGGCCATGACGAAGCGGCGACATATCCACGACGTAATCAATCAGCGCGGGTCCTAACTTGCAATAATTGAGCAGGACTGTCGCGCGACCGGCCGCGCCATAGCCGACGACTGTTCGGCCTGCGGAACGAAGGTCGCGAATGAGCTTTTGCACCGTGACGCAGCGTTCCTGGACGCCGGAGGCGAAATGCGCGATGTCCCAGTTTTTCTCTGCTTCCAGCATCCTGCGGACGCGGTCGCTGGCCGGCCGCTTCGAGTCCGCCGGGGCCGCTACCACCCGGATCGACCCGGAATGGATCGGGATGGGCTCCACATCGAGGACTATGAAGTTGAACCGCCCGAGTAATTCCACGAGCGACTGCAGCGAATAATAACAAAGGTGTTCGTGGTACACGGTATCGAACTGAAAGTCACCGATCAGGTTACCCTGATAATGTACCTCGAAAACAAACAGGCCATCCTCTCTTAGAACTTCGACGACAGCCGACATCGTCCCGTCCAGATCGTCGATGTGCGCGAACACGTTGTTTGCAACCAAGATCTTGGCGCGGCCGTAGCGGCTGAGCACGCAGTTCGAGCTCCCTGCGTCAAAGTATCCCGCCACAAGCGGCCAGCCTTGGGCCTCGCTCGCTCGGCGGGCAACGTCGGAGGGATCCACGCCCACCGCATTTACGCCAAGCCGGCGCAGCGGCTGGATCAGCACGCCGTCGTTGCACCCAAACTCGAGCACCAGATCCTCGCCAGCGACGCCCATCGCCACGATATCGTGCGCCATTTCGGCAAAGTGCCTCCGCAGCGTGTCGGTTGTACTCGAAGCATACGAATACTCGGCGAATATGATGCTAGGGTCGACGACTTCCGGCACCTGCATCAGGGTGCAGTCCCGGCATCGAGCTAGGGTAAGAGGAAAGAGGCGTTCCTGCTCAACGTGAGCCGGATCGAGGAAAGATCCCGCAAGCGGCATTGGCCCAAAATCGATGACCACGTCGAGACGGTTCGAATGGCAAGCCCGGCAATCGGTCCTCTTCCTGACTAGCGAAGTCATCCCTGTTTGCACGCGCAAATTCGCGTCAAATGTAGCTGTTCGTATCGCCCATGGCGTCCAGCAGAGCTATGATCTGATCAATCTTCTCGAACTGAATCGTGTTAGCGGACGTATATTCCGCGCCAAAACAGCCGTCGTGCTTGGGGATCTGCTGCCTGTATTCCGGATAGATTACAAAGAAGTTGTCTGACTCCGTCGAGCGGGTCATTTCATATTCGTTGACCAGCACCTCGTGGCGCTTTTCTCCCGGCCGGACACCAGTTATTTCCATACGGTCAAAGTCGCCGTCGGCGTATTTTGTCAGAACGGCTTTCGCCAGGTTGAGCACCGTCGCTGCGGGCGCCTTTTTCACGAATACTTCGCCCCCGACGGTATGGTGGGTCGCGTGTAGGACCAGTTCGACCGACTGTTCGAGAGTCATGAGGAAGCGCGTCATGCTCGGATCGGTGATCGTCAGCTTCCTCCCTTCTGTGATCTGTCGCTGAAATAGCGGGATGACGGACCCGCGGGAGCCCATCACGTTCCCGTAGCGAACGCAGCAAAAGCGTGTAGCGATGGGATAGATGTTTTGCGAGCAGATGATCTTTTCCATCATTGCCTTGGAGACGCCCATGGCGTTGATTGGCTTCACCGCCTTATCGGTGCTGAGACCCACGACGACGGCAACATCATTCCGGATCGCTGCCTCAGCCAAGTTCTGCGCACCGACGATATTCGTCTTGACCGCCTCATAGGGATGACTCTCGCAAGCCGGGACCTGTTTCAATGCCGCTGCGTGGAAGACAAGATCCACGCCCTTCATCGCGGTATTCAGCCGTTCCGCGTCCCGAACGTCGCCGAGCATGTACGCGTAATCGGGGTGCCGTTGCTCCATCTCGTACTGTTTCTTCTCATCCCGGCTATAGATCATGATTCGCTTCGGATTATAGCCTTCGAGGAATTGGGCCACTCTGTTTCCAAAGGAGCCCGTTCCGCCAGTGATTAAGATACTTTTTGCTGTAATTCGGTCAGATGTCTTCATGTGGCTCGATTTGAGGACAACACAACTCGACACCCACCCTACCTCGCTCTGGCCAGCGGCCGACGCCATAGCTGGTCGCCGAACCTTGGCCGGACGCGGGACGCGGGAATTTAGGCAATCACGAGCGCAGAGGTGTAGAGATGAACTGTCGATACGGATTATCCTCCTCCTTCGAGGCGGAGGGCATCAGGCCAAGGGTTACTGCGAGTGAACGGGCTGCTGACCGGACGTATCTCTTCACGGCCGACCCAGCACCCACGCGCGCGCGCCACTCCGGAATCTCAGTCATCTGGAAGCGGCTCCGCATCATCGAGTTCAGACTCACCAGTTCCCGGTTGCGCGGCTGCCGATCCTGATTGCGGCTGTAGAACACGCCCGCGCAAGTGTCGCGGATAAAATCCAGGTAGCGCTCGACCTGATCGGCCTTCATCTCCTGGAGTGACGCCGTATTGAGAACCAGGTCGAAAGATAAGGGCCGAAGCACTCCAATCTTATAGTTTGGGAAAAGTGCAAAATCGAAGGCGCCGTTTCTGATCCGTGAAAGCGTGACCTCCGTATCGTCGGTGGGCTCATAGAGGTAGATCCGTTTGCCGGGATTTTGGAGGGTCAGATACGCGGCGGAGAACAACAAGGACTCGGGCAAGTCCACGATCAGGTAATGGACCCCGGGGAGAACTTGGCTGATATGATGTGCCAGCCCGCCATACCCCGCGCCGATTTCAAGAACGGTGGAGGCCTTGCGTTCCCGCAACGGGCCGATAATACCGGACCTGTATAACGTGTTGATTACCTTTTGGAAGCGAATTGTGTCCTCGCTCAGGAACCTTCCGCAGGGATAGTGGAAACCTATGCCGCCAGCGGGCTCATTGATCACGAGTCCTGGGGGAATGCCTCGGGTGAGTTCGGTGACGTGATTGGCCGCCCAGAACCGGTCTGCGTTACCAAAGTAGTACGTTTGGTAGGTTTCGGCCGTAAAATGATACGTGTGAATGCGGAGCTTCAAGAAGGCAGATTCCGGCAGGCCCAGCATGTAGTCGAAAGCCGAGCAGAAATCAGTCCAGTAGCTGCTGGGCGGTGCCCCTGGATCACGAAGAGTTTGCCTCTCCACTAGCATGGCCTCGATGTTCGACTTAATTTCCCGGATTCGGCGACGTGCCGATTCGTCCATCGATTGATTCCCGATGGCACAAATTTGCGGGCGCGCCGCAGTTGCGAGATCAGTGACGGATTCCAGACTCAAAACCGATCCCCCTTCCCCTCTTAAGCGTCGGTAATCAAAGCTCCCAGAGTCTTGGGCTTTCTGAATGTTCCCGATTCGCCTGCTCTGGCATGAATGTTTTCAGACTCATCCTTTTCAACCGCCTCGCCGCTGCGGCGGCTCGAACAGCCACTCCGTACAGGTGCCGCGCCCAGCGGGAATGAGAAATCACGTGCAGTGCTCTTCCGGTCCCCGCAATCGATTTTCGGGAAGCTTCGGGGCCGATCGCCGCTACCAGGTCCTGCAAAATTCGAGTGCCCGCTGAATACAGGTCTGGACGGCCTCGCCACAGAGCTTCGACAAACAGAGAACTAAGGTGGCGAAAAGCCAGCGAGTATACCAGACACGCGTCTTCTTCAGCAATGCACTCCGGATGCGTTCGGAGGAACCTAACTTGGTAGAGATAGTCTTTCGAGACGCGAAGACTAAGCGACTCCATTCGGGAGCTGATCGAGTCTTTGTGAACTCTAACCGACGCCAGCGGCTCGGAGATTCCCACCACGTCGGTCCGAGCAGCAATCCGTATAAAAAAATCGTTATCGGCCAAGATGCCAGCTTCCTTGCGAAACGGACATTCCTCGATGAATAACTTCCGCTCGACTACAACGCCTGCGCAGCGATGAATCTCGCTGTGATTCAGACAGCCGGTTAGATAATTACGGAGGTAGGTTCTTCCGTCGTACAGACGCGGAGGCGAGGAGCAATTTGGCCGGCAACCCGAAAGCGGCTTTCCGTCAGCATCAATATACCTGGAAGCAACGTAGCAGAATTTCGCCTGAGGATATGCCAGCAGTAAGCTCTCAACAGAGCTCAAGAAGTTCGGATCCAGAGTGTCGTCGGAGCTGAGGAAGGCGACAAATTCGCCGGCCGCCAGACGTGCGGCGCGGTTGAAGGCATCGGCGAAACCCGTTGCGCGGGCATTGAACACATAACGAACCTGGCCGCGCCACTTGGTATCCGTTGCGATGGCCCGCGTTGCGTCGGAGGAATTGTCATCAACAACCAAAACTTCATCCGCAGGCCGGGACTGCGCCACTGCCGACTCAATCGCCGCTGCTAAGAATCGTTCCCCGTTGTGAACCGGAATTGCAATTGTAAATTTGGGTTTTCCCATGGAAATCAGTGCGCAGTCCCGGGCCCCATCGGACCCAGTGCCGCCGCAGGGAAACTACTTTTCAGTTGTCCGACGGCCCTTTGCCCCGCCCGTCG
>Ga0187883_10002423_pt1 | contig 11228 bp, 8 predicted proteins | sample June2016WEW_20_1_2_FD_132966 | JGI IMG/M metagenome (GOLD analysis project Ga0187883, IMG submission 132966) | Peatland microbial communities from SPRUCE experiment site at the Marcell Experimental Forest, Minnesota, USA - June2016WEW_20_10 | ecosystem: Environmental > Terrestrial > Soil >...
GCTCCGCAGTATCCCGCTCCGCAGTATCCCGCTCCGCAGTATCCCGCTCCGCAGTATCCCGCTCCGCAGTATCCCGCTCCGCAGTATCCCGCTCCGCAGGTGTGCCAAGCCCTTCAGGGCGGCCAGGGCATGCCCGAGGCTACACGGGAAGTGACGGCCTGGTCATCCAGGCCAAGCCAGACGGCGGGCCGCGGTCTCACAGCACCCGGGCGAACCGGTCCTCTGGTTTACGGATCACGTAACGCAGCTCATCATGGCTGCACGTCAGCCTGGATCTCGACAGCAGCTCCACAGTCTTGCGGGCCAGCAGCAGCCCGGGCGGCCTGCGCTGGCCTTCCAGCGTGTTCAGCGCCTGCCGCCGGGCGACCACCAGGCCGCGCCGTAGCACGTACGACTGGATGCCGCGTCCAGATACCAGCTGCTCGTAGCTGGCCGGGTAGGGACCTGGCTGGCCGGGGTGGGTGCTGCGCCAGATCGCGGCCCGCAGCGCCAGCGGGAGCTTGCGATCGAGGAACCCCGCCGCACTGTCCCGGTCGCCGATCCGCAGCAGCAGCAGCCCGCCCGGCCTCAGCGCGTCCACGAACCTGTCGAGCACCAGCTCGGCGTGCTGGATCCGGTCCAGCAGCATGGCGCAGACCACGACATCGAACGAGCGCGGCGGCAGCGGCACCGTCCGCAGGTCACCCAGCGTGCAGTCGGCTCCGTCGGCGCGCTGGCTGACGGCCGTCCCGACCACGTCGTCGTCATCATCGATCGCGCTGATGATCACCTCGAGTCCGCCCGCCCGCAGCTCTCCGACATCCAGCGCGTCGCCTGCCGTCGCGAACCCGGCCAGCAGCACGGTGATGGGCTGGTCAGGCCGCGCGGCGGCATAACCCTGCACGCTTCGGGTGAACATCTCAGGACCTGGGCCATCGGGCGGCGGAACCTGCAGCGCCGCCAGGCCGGAAGGCTGGATCCTGCCATCCGGGCCTACCCGGTGCCGCCCGCGCCGGTCGGGCCCATCAGGCCGGTCCGGCCCTCGCGGTCCGTCGAGCCGGTCCGGCCGGCCCAGGCTGGCCTGCGCGACGCCGCCCGTTCCAGGTTCGCTTGCGTTCATCACAGATCCAAAGCGTAGCCCTCCGAATACCTTAAGTAGCTACAAGGTGACCGCGCGGCGGCCCGCGCCGTGCACTGCGGGCTTAAGCTTGGCGGGTGGCAGGGCCGGTCAGCCGCGCGGGCGGCCGGCCGTAAACTGACAGATATCCCGCGCTCCGGCCCAGTTGGTGATCTCCGGGGCAACTTGGGCGCCGAGAGCGCCGGGCGCGGGGGTTTCGTGCTGTCAACCAGTGCTCACCAAACCAGTGCTCACCAAACCAGTGCTCACCAAACCAAGGATGCAATGAGCCTCGCCGGCCTTCTGAAGATCGTCGCCGATGACCCGCAGCTGCGGCCTGCGCTGGAGCAGGCAGGCCAGCCCGCCGCCGGGGGAGCTGACCTCATCGCGCCGCCCGCGCTCCGCCCGCTGCTGACCGCCGCACTCGCCGGCCAGGTCCCCGGCGGGTTCGTGCTAGCCGTGACGGCCACCGTACGGGAGGCCGACGACCTCACCGCCGCGCTCGGCTCGCTGCTGCCGGACGGCGCCGCCGCCTGCTTCCCGCCCTGGGAGACGCTGCCGCACGAGCGCTTGTCGCCGCAGCCGGACATCTCTGGCCAGCGGCTCGCGGTGCTGCGCAGGCTTGCCCATCCCGACCCGGCTAACGTCCGGACGGGCCCGCTCACCGTGGTCGCCGCCCCGGTCCGCAGCCTGCTTCAGCCGATCGTCGGCGGTCTCGGTGAGCTGGAGCCGGTCCGGCTCGTCCCCGGCCAGGAGGCGGCGTTCGACGACGTGGTGACCACCCTGGTCGAGATCGGCTATGCCCGCGCCGAGACCGTGGAACACCGCGGCGAGCTGGCCGTCCGCGGCGGCATCCTTGATGTCTTCCCGCCCACCGAGCAGCATCCGCTGCGGATCGAGTTCTGGGGCGACACCGTCGAGGAGATCCGTTATTTCAAGGCGGCCGACCAGCGCAGCCTGGCGGTGGCGGACGGCGGCCTGTGGGCGCCGCCCTGTCGCGAGCTGCTGCTGACCCCGGCGGTTCGGGACCGCGCCAAGAAGCTGGCGGCGGCCCATCCCGGCCTGTCGGACATCCTCGGCAAGCTCGCCGACGGCATCACCACCGAGGGCATGGAGGCGTTCGCCCCGGTGCTCGCCGAGCGGATGGAGCTGCTGCTCGACTACGTGCCCGCAGGCGGCTGCGTGCTGGCCTGCGACCCGGAGCGGATCCGGGCCCGCGCCGCTGACCTCGTCCGGACCAGCCAGGAATTCCTCGCAGCGTCCTGGGTCAGCGCAGCCGTCGGCGGGCAGGCCCCGATCGATCTGGGGGCGGCCGCGTTCCGGCCGATCGCCGAGATCCGCACCGCGGCGGCAGGCCTGGACCTGCCATGGTGGACGATCACGCCGTTCGTCTCGGAAGACCAGGGCATAACGGATAGCCGGGCGGAACTGCCGGGGTCCGGCACTGACCTGGCCGGGCGGGCGGGCGAGCAGGCATTGCCGGCGCCCGGGGCAGACCTGGCCGGGCGGACCGACGGGCGATCATCGTTTCGGCTGGACGCGAAACCGGCGGACGCCTATCGCGGCGATACCGCGCGCGTGATCGCCGACGTCCGCCAGTGGCTGGCGGTTGGCTGGCGGGTCGTCCTGGTGACCGAGGGGCACGGCCCGGCGCAGCGGCTCGCTGAGCTGCTCAGCGGCGAGGACGTGGGTACCAGGGCCGGGGATCTCGCCGAGCCGCCGGAGCCTGGCATCGCGCAGGTGGCGACCGGGATGGTCGAGCACGGGTTCAGCTGGCCCTCGGCGCGGCTGGCGGTGCTGTCCGAGGCCGACCTGGCCGGTCAGCGGACGGGCGGCGGCCCGGGCGCGGCGCGGATGCCGAGCAGGCGGCGCGGCGGCATCGACCCGCTGCGGCTGACGCCTGGCGACTACGTGGTGCACGAGCAGCATGGCGTCGGCCGGTACCTGGAGATGACCAGCCGCACCATCCAGGGCGCTACCAGGGAGTATCTGGTCATCGAGTACGCGCCGAGCCGGCGCGGCCAGCCCCCTGACCGGCTCTACCTGCCGACCGACCAGCTGGACGAGGTGACCAGGTACTCCGGCGGCGAGGCGCCCTCGTTGCACCGGCTGGGCGGCGCCGACTGGGCCAAGACCAAGGGCCGGGCCCGCAAGGCGGTCAGGGACATCGCGGCCGGGCTGATCCAGCTGTACCAGGCCCGGATGGCCTCGCCAGGGCACGCGTTCGCCCCGGACACGCCGTGGCAGCGCGAGCTTGAGGACGCCTTTCCCTACGTGGAGACCCCGGACCAGCTCGCCGCCGTCGACGAGGTCAAGCAGGACATGGAACGGCCGGTCCCGATGGACCGGCTGATCTGCGGCGACGTCGGCTACGGCAAGACCGAGATCGCGGTGCGGGCCGCGTTCAAGGCCGTGCAGGACGGCAAGCAGGTCGCCGTGCTCGTGCCGACCACGTTGCTGGTCGGCCAGCACACCGAGACGTTCAGCGAGCGCTACGCGCCGTTCCCTGTGGTGGTCAGGCCGCTGTCGCGGTTCCAGTCGAACGCCGAGGCCGCGGACACGCTGGCCGGCCTGGCCGAGGGCAAGGTCGACGTGGTGATCGGCACGCACCGGCTGCTGTCGCCGGAGACTTCGTTCGCCCGGCTCGGCCTGGTGATCATCGACGAGGAGCAGCGGTTCGGGGTCGAGCACAAGGAGTTCCTGAAGCGGATGCGCACCCAGGTCGACGTGCTGGCCATGTCGGCCACCCCGATCCCGCGCACGCTGGAGATGGGCCTGTCCGGGATCAGGGAGATGTCCACCATCTTGACCCCGCCTGAGGAGCGGCACCCGGTGCTGACCTCGGTCGCGCCATATGACGAGAAGCAGATCGCCGCGGCGATCAGGCGCGAGCTGCTCCGCGATGGCCAGGTCTTCTTCGTGCACAACAGGGTGTCATCGATCAACCGGGTCGCCGCGCGGATCGCTGAGCTTGTGCCCGAGGCGCGGGTGGCGGTCGGGCACGGCCAGATGAACGAGCACACCCTCGAGAGGATCATGGGGGAGTTCGTCGAGCGCCGTTGCGACGTGCTGGTGTCGACCACGATCGTCGAGTCAGGGCTGGACATCCCGAATGCCAACACGCTGATTGTCGACCGGGCCGACGGTTACGGGCTGCCCGATCTCCATCAGCTCCGCGGCCGGGTCGGGCGGGGCCGGGAGCGCGGTTTCGCGTACTTCCTCTATCCGCCGGAGAAACCGCTCACCGAGACCGCGCACGAGCGGCTTGCGACGATCGCGCAGCACACCGAGATGGGCGCGGGCATGTACGTCGCGCTCAAGGACCTGGAGATCAGGGGCGCGGGCAACTACCTCGGCGGCGAGCAGTCCGGGCACATCGCCGCCGTCGGGTTCGACCTGTACGTGCGGATGATCGGCGAGGCCGTCAACGAGCTGCGCGGCGACGGGCCCGCCGAGCGGCCCGAGGTCCGGATCGAGCTGCCGGTCGACGCGCACATCCCGCACCAGTACGTGCCGGGGGAGCGGCTCCGGCTTGAGGCCTACACCAGGATTTCCGCCATCGACACCGACGCCGACATCAAAGCGGTCGCCGATGAGCTGGCGGACAGGTTCGGCACGCTGCCAGCGCCGGTACGCAACCTGCTGGCGGTGGCCGCCTTGCGGGCCAGGGCCCGCAAGGCCGGCCTCGCCGACATCACCCAGCAGGGCAGCCATATCAGGTTCTCGCCGGTTGTGCTGCCTGAGTCGCGGCAGGTCCGGGTGGAGCGGCTGTACCCGAGGACGCTGCTCAAGCCGGCAGTGCGTACCATGCTCGTACCGGTGCCGAAGGCGGACGGCGGCGCGCGGCCGGGGTCGGCAGGCGGCGGGACCGGTTCGGGGCGTACTGGCCCGTCGTCGGCCGTGTCCTTCGGCGCCCCGGCGTTGCGTGACCGGGAGCTGCTCGCCTGGTGCGAGGATCTCATCGAGCAGGTGCTCGGCGGGATCTCGCCGGCTGGCCAGGAGACAGCCGGCGAGTAAGCGTGCCGGCTAGTAACCGTGCCGGTCGTTTAGCGTGAGGAGGAACGCCGACGTGCTCCGCACCTCGATGAAGTTGGGCACCGTGGTCAGGCTGGGCACCGTGGTTAAGCTGGGCACCGCGGTGCTCGCCGCTGGCATTGCGGTGGCCGCCTGCGGGACCGTGCAGATGGGTGCCGCCGCGGTTCTCGGCAATTCGCGTATCTCCACAGCGACGCTCGCCGCTCAGGTGTCCAACCTGAACGCTGGCTACACCGTGTACAAGAACAGGGTCTCGCTGCAGTACCCGGTGTCGCAGATGCCGCAGCAGGCGCTCAGCTGGCTGGTGCGATTCCAGGTGCGGGACACGATGGCAGCACAGCAGAACATCACCGTGACCGCCGGTGCCGTGCAGCGCGCCCTAGTTCAGATCGATGCCCAGGTCAGGCAGGGCGGGAGCGGCGCCACGCTGCCCGAAATCGCGGTCGCTAACGGGCTGCCACCAGACCTGATCCCCGACCTGGCCAGGTACCAGGCGATCCAGAACGCGGTCATCGCCCAGCTGGACGGCGGCAAGCTGCCCACCCGGAAGGCAGCGCAGGCGTCACTGCAGGCAACGTTCAACACGGTCCAGTGCCAGGCCTCCAAGAGCCTGAACATCAAGATCAATCCGCAGTTCGGCATGCTCGACTACAGCCAGCTCAGCGTCGTTGCCGCGCCGCCCTCCCTGTCCGCGACGGCTCCCTCGGCGACGCCATCCGCTTCGGCAAGCGCCTCAGCGAAGCCGCAGCTGACGCCGCCCTGCTAGGAGCCAGAACCGCCGTGACGCATGACCCGCGGGCCCCGGACGCAGGCCGGCCAGCGCCTGGCGCCGCCCAGGACGCTCCGGGCGCCGCGGGCCTCAGCCGGGCCACGCCGCCGGGTCCTCCGGACGCCGCGGGCGTCAGCCCGGCCACGCCGTCGGACGCGCCGGGAACGGAGCTGCTCGAGCTGGTGGCCGTGATGGACCGGCTCCGCACCGAGTGCCCGTGGGATGCCAGGCAGACACACGAATCGCTGGCCCCGTACCTGCTGGAGGAGACCTACGAGGCACTTGAGGCGCTGGAAGCCGGCGACGCCGCTGCCCTGCGCGAGGAACTCGGTGACGTCCTGCTGCAGGTCCTCTTCCATGCCCGGATAGCGTCGGAACGAGCCGACGGGACCGGTTACACCATCGACGAGGTGGCGGACGGTATCGCCAGCAAGCTGGTGCGCAGGCATCCGCACGTGTTCGGCGATGTGATCGTCACCGGGGCTGGCGAGGTCAAGCAGAACTGGGACGAGATCAAGGCGGCCGAGCGTGCGGCGGCCCGTGCGACGTCCGGCGGCGGTGCGGGCTCTGCCCTGGACGGCGTTCCGTTCGGGCAGCCTGCCCTGTCCCTCGCGGCGCAGCTGCAGCGCCGCGCCGGGCGGGCGGGCGTTCCGGCTGAGCTGGCTGACCTGGCGAAGCGGGCCGGTCTGGCGGAACCGGCGGGTCTGGCGGAACCGGCGGGTCTGGCGGAACCGGCCGGCCTGGCGGAACCGGCCGGCCTGGCGGAACCGGCCGGTCCGGTCAGCGAGATCGGCGCGGACCTGTTCGCGCTCGTCACCAGGGCCTGCGAAGCGGGCCTTGACCCGGAGCTTGAGCTGCGCGCCGCCGCCCGGGTCTACCGCGACCGCGTCCTGGCCTGGGAGCGGGCCAGCGAGCTCTAGCCGGCAAGCTGCGGATGTGTTGGACTTCGGGGCGGCGTGGCTGACCAGCGGCCGCCCGCCCGGCGTGGCCGCTGCGCAGCGCTGAGGTCAGTCCACTAGGCTCCAATGCGGACATGTCGTCTCCGTCTTCGCAGCGTCGGGAGTTCTCAGTTGGCCGCCATCGAAGCCATTCATGCCAGGCAGATCCTGGACTCGCGCGGCAATCCCACCGTGGAGGTCGAGGTCGTCCTCGACGACGGCACGCTGGGCCGCGCCGCGGTGCCCAGCGGTGCCTCGACCGGTGCGTTCGAGGCCGTCGAGCTCCGGGACGGCGGCCCCGAATATGGCGGCAAGGGCGTCAGCAAAGCGGTCCAGGCGGTGATCGATGAGATCCAGCCTGCAATGCTCGGCTATGACGCCGACGATCAGCGGCTGATCGACCAGGCGCTGATCGACCTGGACCGGACACCAGACAAATCCAGGCTCGGCGCGAACGCGATCGTCGGGGTCAGCCTCGCCGTGGCGAGGGCGGCGGCCGAATGGGCACGGCTGCCCTTGTTCCGCTACCTGGGCGGCCCGAATGCGCACGTGCTCCCGGTGCCGATGATGAACATCCTGAACGGCGGCGCGCACGCCGATAGCAACGTCGATATCCAGGAGTTCATGGTCGCGCCGGTTGGTGCAGGCACGTTCGCCGAGGCGCTGCGCTGGGGCGCGGAGACGTACCACGCCCTGAAGTCCGTGCTCAGGCAGCACGGGCTGAACACCGGCGTAGGGGATGAGGGCGGCTTCGCCCCTGACCTGAAGCACAATAGGGCGGCGCTTGACCTGATCGTCGAGGCGGTCGGGAAGGCGGGGCTGGTGCCAGGGCAGGATGTCGCGCTCGCGATAGACGCGGCCGCCAATTCGTTCTACGCCGACGGCGGCTACCAGTTCGAGGGCAGCCGCCGTAACGCGGCGGAGATGACCGGGATCTACGCGGACTGGCTCGACGCCTACCCGATCGTCTCGCTGGAAGACCCCTTGCAGGAGGAGGACTGGAATAGCTGGCACGAGCTGACGGCGGCGCTTGGCGACCGCGTCCAGATCGTGGGCGACGACATCTTCGTCACCAACCCGGAACGGCTGCGCCGGGGCATCGCTGAGCGCTCGGCCAACTCACTGCTCGTCAAGGTCAACCAGATCGGCACCTTGACCGAGACGCTGAACGCGGTGGCCCTGGCCCACCGGTCCGGGTTCACCTGCCAGATCAGTCACCGGTCGGGTGAGACCGAGGACACTACGATCGCCGACCTCGCGGTGGCGATCAACTGCGGCCAGCTGAAGACCGGAGCGCCCTGCAGGTCCGAGCGGGTCGCCAAGTACAACCAGTTGCTCCGCATCGAGGAGCTGCTCGGCGACGCGGCGTCGTACGCGGGAAGGGCAGCGTTCCCGCGCTCGTCAGCTGGCCGCCAATGACGGCACCGGCGGACCGCAGTGCTGGCCAGCCGGACTCGCCGCGTTTCACCGGCCGCGCCGCGCTGCTCGCCGTGGTGCTCTGCGCAATCGCGCTGAGCCTGGCCTACCCGGTCCGTGAGTACATCGCGCAGAGCCGTCGGATCGGCCAGCTCGAGGCACAGCGGCAGGAGATCACGGCGCAGGTGAATGCGCTTGCGGCCGAGCAGCGGCGCCTCAGCAGCCCTGCGTACGTGGAGCAGCAGGCACGGGACAATCTGCATATGTGCCTGCCGTCCCGGACCTGCTATGTGATCGTCAACGGCAGTCAGCGTGCGGGCAGCCAACCGCAGCCGCACGTCGCCGCGCCCGCATGGTACGAGCGGCTGTGGAACTCCGTCCAGCGGGCGGACAAGGCCGGATCCAGGTGATGGTGGGCGCCAGGGCACGACCGCCTGGGGGCGTGGCCGCTGCCGATGTGGCCGCGGTGGCGGCGCAGCTTGGCCGCTCGCCGCGGGGCCTGCGGACCGTGGCGCACCGGTGCCCGTGCGGGCTGCCCGATGTCGTCGAGACGGCACCGCGGTTGCCGGACGGCACGCCGTTCCCGACCCTCTACTACCTGACATGCCCGCGCGCGACTGCTGCGGTCAGCCGGCTTGAGGCTGCGGGGATGATGCGCGAGCTGACCTCGCGGCTAGCTGCCGAGCCAGGCCTGGCGCGGGCCTATGCGGCGGCCAACCTGGATTACCTGGGCCGTCGCGATGCGGCGGCCCGCGCGGCAGGCATCGAGCCGCTACCGCCAGGTACCCAGAGCGCCGGCGGCATGCCGGGCCGGGTGAAATGCCTGCACGCGCTGGTCGCGCACGAACTCGCGGTCCCTGGTGTCAATCCCCTCGGCAGCGACGCAGCGCAGGCCGCTGGAGAATGGTGGCTCGCGGGCCCCTGCGTCGCGACCGGCTGGCCTGCCGGAGCCCAGGACCTCGGCGGCGCGGGCGGGCTGCTGAAATGAGCCAGGCGGCCAGCCAGCCGGGGACGGTGCGGGTCGCCGCGATCGATTGCGGCACCAATTCGCTGCGGCTGCTGATCGCCGATGTGAATCCGCTCCGCGCCGAGCTCACCGATCTGGTCCGGCGGATGGAGATCGTCCGGCTCGGCCAGGGCGTGGACGCCACCGGCATGCTGGCAGCGGACGCGCTGGACAGGACGTTTCGGATGCTGACGGATTATGCGCGCGCGATCAAGGCCACCTCGGCACAGAAGGTCCAGATGGTCGCGACGAGCGCGATCAGGGACGCTGTGAACGCCACGGAGTTCATTCGCGGGGTGACCCGGATACTCGGGGTCGCTCCTGAGGTCCTCAGCGGCGACCAGGAGGCGCGGCTGGCGTTCACCGGGGCGACGGCCGAACTCGCTGCTGGGGGTGACGGGGCCGGGCGTCACGGGGCGGCCGGGGATGACGGGGCCGGGCGTGACGGGGCGGCCGAGAAGGCCGGGGCAGCTGGTTGCGAGGCGGCTGGGATGAGCGGGGCAGCTGGTTACGGGGCGGCTGGGACAGGCGGGGCAGCTGGTTGCGAGGCGGCTGGGACAGGCGGGGCAGCTAGTTACGGGGCGACCGGGCGCGACGGGATGGCCGGGAACGACGGCATGGCCGGGAACGACGGCATGGCCGGGAACGACCGCCGCCCGCGGCCAGGACCGGCCCGCCTGGCGCCGCCCTACCTGGTGATGGACATCGGCGGCGGGTCGACCGAGTTCGTGGTCGGCGGCGACGGCACCGGGACCGCTCATCTGGCTGCCATCTCCGTCGACATCGGCTGCGTCCGGCTGACCGAGCGGCACCTGCATTCCGACCCGCCGCTGGCCGCCGAGATCACTGCCGCCACTGCGGACATCGACGCGGCGCTTGCTGCCGTGAACGGGAGAATACCGGTGGCCAGCGCCCGGACCCTGGTGGGCCTCGCGGGCTCGGTGACCACGGTGACCGCCATCGCGCTTGGACTTGACGCCTACGACCCCGCACGCATCCATCACGCCAGGATCCCGGCCGACCAGGTCAGCGCGGTGACCGCCGAGTTGCTGCGGCTCAGCCGCAACGAACGCGCGAGCATCAGCGTCCTGCACCCGGGCCGGGTGGACGTGATCGGCGCGGGGGCACTGGTACTCGACCGGGTACTGCGGAATTTTGGCTTCGGGGCGGTGGTGGCCAGCGAGCACGACATCCTGGACGGCATCGCCTGGTCGCTGGCGGGCAGCGGCGCGCTGCCGTGACCGGTCCGGTACCGCCCGGCACCGGCTGGCCAGATGATCCAGCCACGGCTGACACCCCGGTCGCGGCTGACGTCGGAGACGTCCGTGCCCTGGCCGCTTCGGCGGGGACCCTGACCGAGCTTGCCGCCCGGCAGTCGGTCTGTCGGGCCTGCGCCAGGCTAGTCGACTGGCGCGAGCAGGTCGCCGCGGACAAGCGCCGGTCATTTCAGTCCGAGCCGTACTGGGGGCGGCCGGTTCCTGGCTGGGGCGCCGAGCAGCCGCGCGTGCTAATCGCGGGCCTGGCGCCTGCCGCACACGGCGGTAACCGCACCGGGCGCATTTTTACCGGAGACCGCAGCGGCGATGTGCTGTTCGCCTCGCTCTACCGGTGCGGGCTTGCGGCCAGGCCCGACAGCATCGCTGCCGGGGACGGGCAGCGGCTCGACTCCGTGCGGATGGTCGCGGCGGTGCGCTGCGCGCCGCCCGCGAACAAGCCGTCGGTTGCCGAACGCGATGCCTGCGCGCCCTGGCTTACGGCTGAGCTCGGCCTGGTCTCGGACCACCTCGCAGTCATCGTGTGCCTCGGTCACTTCGCCTGGCAGGCAATGTGGCAGCAGCTGGCCGCGCTCGGGCTGCCGATCCCCAGGCCGCGTCCCGCATTCGGGCACGGTGCCGAAGTCCTGATTGACCGGGGCGGCGCTGAACGGGGCGGCGCTGACCGGGGCGGCGCTGAACGGGGCGGCGCTGA
>Ga0187883_10002424_pt1 | contig 11224 bp, 10 predicted proteins | sample June2016WEW_20_1_2_FD_132966 | JGI IMG/M metagenome (GOLD analysis project Ga0187883, IMG submission 132966) | Peatland microbial communities from SPRUCE experiment site at the Marcell Experimental Forest, Minnesota, USA - June2016WEW_20_10 | ecosystem: Environmental > Terrestrial > Soil >...
ACGAACGGATTTTGCTGAAGAAAACGTCTTCCAGATCGGGCGCGCTGGGAGCAAATCCACCGTTGAGCGGCGCCGGGCTGTAGACATGAAGAAAAGGACGTCCGCCGACCAGCTTGCTCGAGACCACCTGGTAACGCTGCTCGTAATCGGCGAGCTCGGTTTTGGCGATGGAGATTTGCCAGATTCGCCCGTTCAATTGAGCGATGGCATCCTGCGGACGCCCCTGATACAGCACCTGGCCCTGGTGAATGATCGCCATGTTGGTGCACAGGTCGGTCACGTCTTCCACGATGTGGGTGGAAAGGATCACGATCACCTGCTCGCCAATCTCAGCCAACAGGTTGTAGAAGCGATTCCGTTCTCCGGGATCTAAGCCCGCAGTAGGCTCATCCACAATCAGCAGTTGGGGATTGCCAATCAGCGCCTGGGCAATGCCGAAGCGCTGGCGCATGCCTCCGGAAAAACCTGTGAGCGCCTTCTTGCGGTCGTCGTACAGATTGCAACGCTTGAGCATCCACGCGACTACGTCTCTTCGTTCCTTAGCCTGGGCGATGCCTTTGAGCAGAGCGATGTGGCTGAGCATGTCTTGCGCGGATATGCGCGGATACACTCCAAACTCCTGGGGCAGGTAGCCGAGCCGCCGCCGCACTTCGTCCTTTTGCTTCAGTACGTCGACGTCACCTTGGATGTCGCCGAGCGTGGCTCTGCCGCTGTCCGGCTCCTGCAAAGTTGCCAGCGTGCGCATGAGGGTGGATTTGCCGGCGCCATTCGGGCCGAGCAGTCCGTACATGCCTGCTGGAATGGTCAGGGAGACATTGTCCAGCGCCTTAACGCCGTTTTTATATGTTTTCGAGAGGTTTTCAATTCGAAGTTCTATGCTCATGTGCTCACTCTTACGAAGCAAAAAATAAACGCTCTATTCCTCTAAAAGGGAGTCTGCTGCAAGATTGTGCTAAAAGAATGATTGCGTCAATTTCATAATATGCATAATTAACTTGCTTAAGCTGCAATATTCGGATACCCTTGGCTGCGGTGAGGCCTCCTCTTGTTTGCGGAACTGGAAGCGCTGGTTGCGGTAGCTGAGACGGGCTCGATGGAACGAGCAGCCAACGATCTCTACCTTACGCCTTCAGCGCTGACTCGAAGGATTCAGCGCTTGGAGGTCGAACTTGGCGTTGTTCTGCTGGACCGGCATTTCAAACCTCCAAAGTTGACGCCAGCGGGATTCGAGGTTCTCCAGAAAAGCCGCGGTATTCTTTCATCGCTGAGCGATTTGAAGGCTTCGACGTCTGGGGACACATCGCCGGTTGGACCTTTTCGTCTGGGGCTCTCTCATGCTCTGGCGCGGCCAGACATATCCAGGGTTATTATCGATCTGGGCAAGCAGTTTCCTCTGCTTCAACCGAGCATTTCGAATGATATAAGTTGCCAGTTATTGGCACGCCTGCACGTCGGGGAGTTGGACGGGGCACTCGTCGTGTTGCCCGTCGAAACGCCTCTGCCGCACGACTTGGAGGGAGTTACGCTCTCGGTTGAAGCGATGCGAGTCGTTCAAGCACGAACCTCGGCCCAACCAAGGTCTTCGAAATGCTCAGAGTTTTATCGGCGGAATTGGGTTCTCAATCCAGCCGGATGTATGGTGCGAGAAGAGATAAAGAATCGGGTGGAACGGCTGGGCGCGTCACTCATGGTTGCCGCCGAGCTGCACAATCCGGACTTGCAACTCTCGCTCATTGCGGGAAATGTGGGAGTGGGAATGTTACGAGCGAGCTTTCTACGGACCCACCCTCTGCGGGCTCGACTCAGCATCATTGAGCATCCGAATTTCAATATTTCAATCAGGATCGCTTTCTTTCGCGGCAGGTATCTGGGCACACGAGAGCAGGTGGCCCTCGAACTTCAGCGGACACTCGTGAAACACTTCGAAAGTGCCAGTGAGGTCCCCCTCCGGGTCATTCGGCGGATCGTGGCGGGCAGGGCTTCTTAGGCTCGACTGGTAGCGGCCATCATTGTTATTGTTATTGTCATCGCGACACATTTCAGCCGCGACGGCGTGGCATTTCGGGAGCTGCAAGTAGCCGATCGAACCAACTTAGCAGAGACCGAGAATGATCGCGCTGGATAGGATTAAACCCTGAAATAACCTCGAAGCTGTAAGCGCGGATTCTCCGAGCGCGAGATAAGCATCCTGCCCGGCTGGTACGACCGTCGAACGGGTGGTGGCCGGCTCCAGCCAGCAACGCACGACCGCAACGCTCGTATCGCCGAAAGCCCCGGCGCTTTTTCTGGAGATGAGCTTCTCGGCGCCTTGCCTGTACCTGGCGAACGGCGTGACGACCATGCGCACGACGGGCAGTGTCGATGCTTATACGGACTTAGAACTCAAGCACGGCAGGTGAATTTCATCGCGGATGCGGATTTTCCGATCCCCCCTCTGCTTGGAGCCAACAACGGTCCCGGATTTGGATGGCACGACATCACCGCCGAGAAGTTAGGCTTCGATTTCAAACTAAGCCCGAAGCTGACGCTGCGCGCCGGATACAACCACTCCGGTTTGCCGTTCGATGCCAGTCAGAATTTGTTCAACGTACTCGCCCCGGCGGTGGTTCAAGAGCACGTGACGGCGGGAGCAAGCTGGAGTCTCCAAAACGGCAAGGGAATCAACATCGCCTATCAGCACGCCTTCGAGAAAACCTTCGGTGGAGTGAACTCGATCCCGGCCGGGTTCGGCGGCGGCGAAGCCAACCTGCGCATGTATCAGGACGCAATCAGCCTCAGTTTTGGATGGGGCAAGTAGACTAGTCACGGAAGGAGGCAGTCATGATGGATTTCGTCTCCGCCCCCTGGCCATGGTATGTGGCTGGTCCGGTGATTGGATTATTCGTGCCCGCGTTGCTGATTCTCGACAACAGGTTATTCGGCGTCTCCAGCAGCCTGCGGCATGTATGCGCGGCTGTGTTTCCCGCCAAGCTGGACTATTTTCGTTACGACTGGAAGCGAACTGGTTCCTGGAACCTCTTTTTTGTGGCGGGAATTTTCGTGGGCGGACTCCTGGCTTCGCATTGGGGATCGTCTCACGACGTCGCGATTTCGGAATCGACCCGGTTCGCCCTGACAACACTCGGCATCCATAATTTCTCCGGCCTTGCCCCACGCGAAGTTTTCTCGTGGCCGGCATTACTCACCCTCAAAGGATTTGTATCGATCGTTGTGGGTGGTTTCCTGGTCGGTTTCGGCACGGCTTACGCTGGAGGTTGCACGTCTGGCCACGCCATCTCCGGACTCGCGGACCTGCAGCTGTCGTCGTTAATCGCCGTCATGGGCTTCTTCGCCGGCGGTCTTATCGCAACCCATTTTCTGCTTCCACTGATTTTCTGAGGATCGTTCTTGCGAGGAGCAATGTCAGCCGAACTGGAAACTCGACCGCAACCTGCCGCAACGACAGAGGAAAAAGCCGAGAATATCCTTCTGACCTATTTTCTGTTCGGAATTTTCTTCGGGATCACGCTGACCAAGTCGGAGGTGCTTTCCTGGTTTCGCATTCAGGAGATGTTCCGGTTTCAGTCGCCTCGCATGTACGAAATCATTGCCTCGGCCGTTGTAGTGGCCACTGCTTCGGTTGTCGTGATCAAGCGGCTTCAGTTGAAAGACGTGTCGGGCGAACCGATCACAATTCCACCCAAGACGCTCGGGCACGGCGTTCGTTACGCGGTTGGCGGTACGATCTTCGGCCTGGGATGGGCGCTCACGGGAGCGTGTCCGGGGCCACTCTTCGCTCTCGTAGGCAACGGCGTGACTGTGATGATCGTTGCCATTGTAAGCGCGCTGGCTGGAACCTGGCTGTACGGATTGTTACGGCCGAAGCTTCCACACTAGACTCCGGTCTTTGGGTCAGTCTTGGTACGAACCATGGCGCCCAACCGCCCACAGGTGTTGACCATCGCGGTTGTTCCGAATAGCGATATAAGGTCCTCTAGGTAGTCACGTCCAGAAGTACCATGAGACGAAAACACGAGTTGAGCTGCAACAGCAGATGACGTGCAGACTCTGCTCCGTCACGCGAACGTGAAGACAACGCTTCAGCTCTACGCTCACAGCGTGTCCGAAGATCGGTTGGAGGCGCAAGGGCTCGCGCTGGCGGCTTTTCTGCAACCGCCGTCAGCGACGGTGCAGTGAAATAATCATGGGTGGACGATGGGTGGAGGAAATATCGTGACTGCCGGTAAACTGAAGAAAAGAATGGTAGGCACGAGGAGACTCGAACTCCTGACCTCTACCGTGTCAAGGTCCTCTTCAACGGTAACTGATTGACATTCAACGGCACTGGCAGCCACCTTTGGCGTTGTAAGGAACTTTCAGGGACTAGTAACGGACCCGAATTGGACCCAGATTTTCACGCTCGTTTTGTCGCCTGACCGCGCGGGTGACTTCCCAGAAGCCGACTTCTGGCCCGGCGTGAGTCTGTTTTGGCCCATAACTTCAGAGTTGCCCGTGATACGACCGCGATAGATCAATGTCGGTGAGAAACAGTGTGAAAGCTGAACAGCGAGAAGTAACCGTCAGTCCTTACTCACCACGCCCATTGGCCTCGCGAAAATGCCCCGATACTGGGAGGTTCAAGGATTCTAGGTTGTTATTTCCGCCTGTGTCCGTGGTCTGCTGCATAGTTCTGCGACTGCAGCATCTCCGAGCGCAGGTAGGACAGCCGCAACCGCTGGCGACAACTCTGTGCCCCATCCAATGCTTGCCGGTTGCACACCCAGCAGTACGACCTCGGGAGGTCGATGTGCAAGAATCCGGAGTGCGACCAGCAGATCCGCAACGCCCAGTTGGTGGACACTTCCTCTGCCGGGCAAAGTTTGCAGTTCTTCACCAGACATCCGAACCAGCGTTCCGGGAGGCTGACCGACATCCACTGCATCCAGTACCAGCAGGTAGGAACAGTCCCAGATGTAGGTAAGCAATTCCAAGCCCAGCGTACCGCCCTCAATCAGCGAGACATCCCCCGGCACTCGCGGATCGCTTCTAAGTTTCTCTATGGCCTGCGGGCCAACACCATCGTCAGAGTGGAGGGTGTTGCCCAGGCCGAGCACAATGCAGGTTGCTGGCGCCGGCATTCAGTCCGCCTCACTCAGAACCGCATCTTCTTCTTCTTCTTCCAGTTCGGCCTCCGGAACAAACTTGTAGCCGGTGAAGATGCTCTCGATCAGGCCATTCCGTTCTTCCCAGGACACGAGCACGGCGCTGTAAACGTGGTGAATCACAAACGCAAAGAAGGCAAACATGATGCAGAAGTGAGTCAGCCGAATGTGCTGGATGTCTAGCACGCCCGGGATCCAGCTGAATAGCCAGCCCAGTGCCCACTTCCCGCGTACCTGTGTGAACATAGTGAGGCCGGTAATGATCTCAATGAGCATCAAGGTGAACATGAACAGATAGGTCACAGCGGCCAAAGCATTGTGTCCGACCTTATGCACGGGGTCTTTGCGCAGGAAGGTGTAATATTCCACCATTCTGCCCATGCCCCGCCACTGCCGGCGGTGGATCGGCACGAACGCCCGCCAGTTCGACCAGTTGTTCCCCATGAAAAACCAGTACAGCCGCAGTAGAAACGCGCCAATGAATACAAAGCCCGCGACCACGTGTATGAACCGCATCGTCGCCATCAGGAAAGTTGTGGTGCTTTTGGCGACAATAAACGGGTTATGGATGTAGTATCCGGTGAAGGAGAGCACAACTACAGACAGGAATATGACCCAGTGCGAGATGCGGACTGGCAGTTCCCACACGTAGACCCGCTCGGTCGGAAACGCGGGTTCCGGCCGGTGGGCTTCACTCCACCCATACGTCCTTAACTCAGCCATTGCGGCCTCCTTTCATCTCGCTTCTTGCACGGTATAGCGCCGTCCATGGCCATCGACCACGTGCACGGCGCAAGCCAGGCAGGGATCGAAGGAGTGAATGGTGCGCAGAATCTCCAATGGGCGCTCCGGATCGGCGATTGGGGTTTTCAATAAGGACGCCTCGTAGGCTCCCCGCTGGCCTTTCCCGTCGCGCGGCCCCGCGTTCCACGTTGTGGGCACCACGCACTGGTAGTTCTTGATTTTCTTTTCTTCAATTTGGACCCAGTGGCCGAGAGAGCCGCGAGGCGCCTCGTGGAAGCCGAAGCCCTGAGCCTGTTTGGGCCAGGTATCGGGATCCCATTTCTCACCGTTGTGCACACGCAGATCGCCGTGCCCGAGCTTGTCGCCGAGTTCCGCCACCCACTTGCTGACTAGTCCGGCCATCACATGGGCTTCGATCGCCCGAGCCGCAATGCGTCCCAGAGTCGAAAAGAGCGCTGTTGCTGGCGCGTTGAGTTTGGCCAGGACGCCGTCGACCGCAGCCTTCACTTCGGGATGCCCTGAGGCATAGGCCACCAGCATGCGTGACAGCGGGCCGACCTCCATCGGATGATCCTGGTAGCGCGGCGCCTTGAGCCAGGAATATTTCTGGTCGACCTCTAGATGCTCGAATGGGGGCTTTGGTCCGGTGTACTTCGGGCTGGTTTCGCCCTGATAGGGATGCTTCCCGTTCTGATCTCCGTCCGAATAATCGTACCAGGAGTGCGTCACGTACTCCGTAACGTTGGCAGGATCCACCGGGTACACTTTCGAGAGATCGCGGTTGAAAATCGCACCACGCTGCAGGTAGAAACGCGACGGATCCTTGATGCTTCCTTGAGGAAAGTCGCCGTAGGAGAGGAAATTTCCCAGTCCCTCGCCTCGTCCGAACCAGTCGCGATAGAACCCGGCGACCGCGAGGACGTCGGGAATGTAGACCTGATCGACGAAAGCCTGCGCCTTGCTGGCCAGCTCGGCGAGAAAAGTAATTCGCTCGGGATTGATCGTCGCCTGCGGCTCGTTGGAATCCATGGCAGTTGACATGCCGCCGACGAGATACGTCTGGAGATGCGGGTTCTTCCCACCCAGCACGGCATGGATGCGGATGTAGTCCCTCTGAAATTCCAGCGCTTCCACATAGTGGGCGACTGCCAGCAGATTGGCCTCGGGCGGCAGGTGGTACGCGGGATGCCCCCAATACCCGCTGCTGAACAGGCTCAACTGCTTGGTTTCGACCAGCGCCTTCACGCGGTCCTGGATTTCCTTGAAGTAAGCGCGGCTGGATTTCGGCCAGGGCGAAATGGATTCCGCCAGTTGCGAAGTTTTCCCGGGATCAGCCTTGAGCGCCAAGGTCACATCCACCCAATCCAGCGCATGCAAGTGGTAGAAGTGGATCACGTGGTCCTGCACGTATTGGCTGGCGCCAATGATGTTGCGGATCAGGCTGGCATTCTCCGGGACCTCGATGCCGAGCGCGTCCTCGACAGCGCGCACCGAAGTTAAGGCATGGACCGTGGTGCAGACGCCGCAAATGCGTTGCGTCCAGATCCAGGCCTCGCGTGGATCGCGGCCGCGCAGGATCATTTCGATGCCCCGGAACATGGTTCCTGAACTCCAGGCATCGGATACCGCACCACCGTTGACTTCAGCCTCGATGCGCAGATGGCCTTCAATGCGGGTCACTGGATCAACCACGATGCGTGCCATAGGCTCCTCCTATGCTTTCCTCGGTGGCTCATTGCTCACCGACGGTGATGCTGCTGGCGGCAGGGGCCGCATGCGGTCACGAACCGCGCTGGCGATCCCATGCACCACGGTTGCGCCAGCCACGACGGCGGTGATTCCCAGCCCGATCTCGCCGGCGGTCACGTCTACGCCGAAGCCCGGAACTGTGGGTAGCCGGTCGTAAAATGGAGAGCGCGTATCCCAGAAGCGGTGCGAGGCGCATGCCAGACAGCCGTGACCGGCCTTCACTGGCCAACTCGTACCGTCATTCCAACGTACCGAGGGACAATTGAAGGTCGCCTGCGGGCCCTTGCAGCCCATTTTGTACAAGCACCAGCCCCTGCGATGGCCTTCGTCATCCCACTCCTGAACGTAACGGCCAGCATCGTAGTGGGCGCGCCGCTCGCACTGGTCATGGATAATGCGTCCGTAGGCGAACAGAGGACGGTTGAACTGGTCCACTGCGGGCAACTGGCCAAAGGTCAGGTAATGAACCAGCACGGCGGCAGTGTTCACCGGATTCTGCGGGCAGCCACCGAGATTAATCACTGTGGCCTCGGGCACCGCCTCTGAGATACCCACGGCGCCAGTGGGATTGGGGTAAGCCCGCACGAGTCCTCCATCCCACGCACACGCTCCGGCGGCAATCGTGGCGGCGGCGTTTGGGCAGACGTGGCGCGCGATATCGAGTGCTGTCCGGCCGCCCACGGTGCAATACACACCGTCGTCAGCGAGCGGGATCGCACCCTCGACGACGGCAATGAACTTGGCCTTTTCCTCGCGTACGACACGCTCCAGCGCAGCCTCCGCCTGGTGGCCGGCACCGGCCATAATCAACTCGTGGTACTCCCAGGAAAACAGATCCAATACCACTTCCAACACGGTGGGGTGGCTGGAACGGAGGATGGACTCGGAGTTCCCGGCACAGTCCTGAAATTGCAACCAGACCAGCACCGGTTTCCTGGCTTTCTCCAGCGCGGCGGCCACCTGGGCGACGTAGCGCGGAGGCAGCGCCAGAGTGGCCGTCATGAGGCTGCAGAATTTCAGGAAGCGGCGGCGATTGATGCCTTTCTGCTGCAGGGCCCCGGACAACGAGCGATTCGACGGGAGCATGGGCTCACCTCGCGGTCATTTTTTGCCAGGGAGCAAGTCGGCGCTGGTCACCGGAAATCGGGGCTGGAGTCTCTTGTCCCTGGGTACGGATTTTGCTTGAATAGCATCCACTTCCCGGCAACGCTGTGACTCCAATCACTATTTAATGTGAGACCACGCACATTCGACTGCCAGACTGGCTCCGAACTTGGCGCAATGGTTACATGCGAGGGAGAACTCCGGGATTGTTGTCCAGAAACGGGCTTCGAGGAAGTCTCGGCTGGGTCGATTCCGACAAGCCGACTTGTCGGTACCGATCTGGCGCGCTTCCCAGAAGCCCGTTTCTGGCCCACTTCCGGGCTTGCCGACCAGCCGCTAACAATGCGAAGAACTCGTTCCGAAGAGCTTGGCGCGGTAGATTAGCCGGAATCAAATCATCATCGTTGACTGGCACCTTCCGCTACAACTCAGCAAGAAACACACGGGCGTGCTTAATGTTGCATATTTGGTCCGAATTTCCCTGAGCACGCCAATAAGGATACCGCGTCAGGCAGCCATCTCTTCGGTCTTGGCGAAGGCCAGCAGCTTCATCAATTCGCTGATCTGGATGTTCTCCAGCGAACACACGGCAGCTTTGATTTTTCGGCTTAGTCCATCGTCTATGCGCGTCGCGACCATCTTGTCGAATTTCGCGTCGATCTCCTTCCAGGTGAATGGCTGCGCAGGGGCCCCGGGGAAATCTGAGATTTCCTGGGTGAACGACGTGCCACTCTTGAGCCGGACGGTCACTCGGCTCGCGAGGTCGGCCGGGTAACGGGCCGTAAGGCCAGCGTCAGGTCGCACCGTGACCTTCTGCATCAAATCTTGGACATCTCGCTTTTCAATCCGGCTGGGCTCGAGTTGCGCCGGCTGCACATCGCCGTCCAAGAGCGCGACAGCCATGAGGTACGGCAGGCTGTGGTCGGCATCCTCCTTGGTGTGAACATCGTGCTTGGGACCGAATCGCCCGCCCCCGGTGAAATCGTAAGCGTCTTGGAAAACTTCAGCCTCGACGCTCACGATGTCCGCCGGATTAAATGGGTGTACCTTATGCAACGCGATCGTGCAGAACACGCCCGATTGTGCCGGAATCGCGGTGTTGTAAGTCTTTAAGGCCAACCGATCGAAGCAATCCAGTTTCACGTTCTTCCACTCGATCTCGATCGATTTGCCCAGCGCATGCGCCAGCCCGTTTGTTCCCTCAATTACATACTTCGGGCCGGTCACCCCGCGAGACGCTAGAAAGACGCCGTGCATAGACGACAACGCAGTTTGGGACGAGTTCAAGCCCTTCCATTGCGAGATCGGCGTGGTGCGCACGACCAACAGCGGAATGACGTCACCGCAGATTTCGACCGCCGCCGCGGTTTTTGCCTCGTCCAGTTGGAGTGCCTTGGACGCCCCGGCTCCTATTGAGAATGAGAGCGGTGTTGTTAGGTCAAACCCCTCTTCCATGAAGGGAGCGACAGAAGTCAGTTCCGACTCGACTTGGTAGGCAACCGCCAGTGCGGTCAAGAATTCTTTGCCGGATCGCCCCGCGTGCTCGCAGGCGGCCAAGACCGCTCCAACGTTGTCCGACGGGTGACACAGCGACACCGGACCAAGATAGCTGTCCATTAGGTCGACGTACCGCACCAGTGCCGTGTTGGCCGAAGCTGCATAGATGACGTTGGCATTTCCCCCGCCGATCAAAGTGCATTGCGCGTCCGAACCGCCGAACTGTTTGGCCTGTTCCACACAGGCCACCGTCGGAGTCGCGCCGAGAGCGTTGATCGCGCATGCCAAAGAATCGAGAACGCTCACTTTCAGGCGTTCCCGCCGCTCGGGAGTAAGGTCCTCGTAGCTCGCCCTGTACGAGAACATCGCGATTCCCTGCGCTTGGCTTTCGCCCGTGATGATCGGCTTAGGCTTCGTTGCATAGTGACCGGCGGTTTGGCCCACAGCTTGAGCTGGAACTCCTGACTGCAGACGAGGATCACTCTTGGGGCCTGCACCTTGTGTACTCATTGAGCTTTTACCTCCTGCACGACGCGGACATTTTGCCTCCCGTCCGAAGCGCACGTCAAGGAGCGGATAACGAGCGATGCGGAAGTTGAGCCACGAAGAGGCAGGCGGGCCAGAAGTCGGCTTGGGCGAGATCACCATTGATCTTCGCCAAGCCCGTTTCCGCTTGGCCGACAAATCGTCCGTGAAAGCGAATCGAACAAACAACGCACCAGCCGTGGCGGTTCTTCGAGAATCCCCTTTGGCGGGCCGAGCCGCTCCGGGCCGAGAAGGCCGATATCCCTTGAAACCGAGGCACGTGTGTGTGTATCTAATCAGCCGTGGCTCGGGTTAGCGGTGCACCGCAATCCAAACAAGAGTGTGAAATCTGAGTTTGGCTGTGAAGCGCAAAGAGGGTAAATGCAATGGCAAATCTTCAGGAACGACTGGACGGGTTTAAGAAGTCATTCGAATCCGGAGCTCCGCCATACAACGCGCCACGC
>Ga0187883_10002425_pt1 | contig 11223 bp, 12 predicted proteins | sample June2016WEW_20_1_2_FD_132966 | JGI IMG/M metagenome (GOLD analysis project Ga0187883, IMG submission 132966) | Peatland microbial communities from SPRUCE experiment site at the Marcell Experimental Forest, Minnesota, USA - June2016WEW_20_10 | ecosystem: Environmental > Terrestrial > Soil >...
ACTCGGCAGTCGAAATCGGGATCGCCCATGCGCCGCACGAAGTGTCGACCAGTTTTGAGCTCGGCAAGCTTGGAATGTGGGTGTTCTTGGCCGGCGAAACAATGGTCTTCGGCGGGCTCATGGGGATATTTATTCTGGTAGGGATCTCCCATGGCGGATGGGGATCTGACGGTGCGCATGTCAACTGGGTCCTCGGAGCGTTCAACACGCTCGTTCTGTTTACGAGCAGTCTGACGGCTGCGCTCGCGCAAGGCGCCGCACGCGTCCAGGATTTGTCTCGCGCCAAACGTTACCTGAGCGCCACTGCGCTTCTCGGTGTGCTCTTTGTCGTAATCAAGGCCTTCGAATACGCTGGCGATTTTCGCGACGGTTTCACTCCCCTCGCCGCCCTATTCTGGAGCTTCTACTATCTGATGACTGGGCTGCATGTGCTTCATCTGCTCGCCGGAATTGTGGTCATTTTCGGACTGATGTTCATGGTGACCCCCCGTACTCCTGCCGGTTGGTTGGAGCGCAAGCTCAAATACGTTTGCCTGTATTGGTATTTCGTGGAGACGGTTTGGGTTTTCCTTTTTGCCTTGGTGTATTTGGCGCCCAGCGCCGGATAGGTGACAACGATGGAACAAACCGAATTCAGCGTCTCAGACTCGCTAAAGACTTGGGGATTGCTGGTTGTCCTGTTACTGGTTGGCGCCTTGGCGGTGGCGCTGGGCCTGTCGCGAAGCTTGGCGCTGTGGTTCATATTTGCCGCGGCTACCGCACAGGCCTACGTCATCGGACGCTACTACATGCGCCTGCGATCAGAAGACGTACTGATCTATACCTTGGCGCTGCTTCCGGTGGCGACGGTGATCATACTCGCGTTCGTGCTTATGCCCGACGTCGCGATGCATCGGTAGGATTAGGATAAGGGGTCAGCACTTGGCTGCGGCAACTCCGCTTCGTCCGGTTTCTGATCTTAAGCGCGCCGCCGCGTTCGGCAGCGGTGGTTCGGGTCCAGCCGGGTCGCTAAAGAGCGCCGATCCGACACTCGGCGTGTTGATATTCATAGGCTCCGAGGTGATGCTCTTCGGAGGCCTGCTCAGCGCATTTCTGGTTTCGCGCGCGTCGGCGCCATTTTGGCCCCCTGCGAACCAGCCCCGGCTTCCGGTCGCGGTCACGGGACTCAACACCGGTCTTCTCGTGTTGAGCGGGCTTACGATGTGGAGAGTGGTGCGCTTACTGCGCCAGCACGATAAGACCGGTGCCATGCGCTGGATGGGCATAACAATTACGCTCGGCGCCCTATTCCTTGCCATCCAGGGGACCGAGTGGGCAGGCCTTATTCGGTTCGGGCTGACGATGACATCGAGTCTGTACGGCGGAATGTTCTATCTGATCGTTGGCGCCCACGCGCTTCATCTCGTCGCCGCTGTTGCTGTTCTCTTGTTCGTGGCGTCGCGGGTCTGGCGAGGGCGATACGAAGTGGACTACCGCGGCGTCGTTGCGTGTTCGGTGTATTGGTCATTCGTAGTAATTCTATGGCCCATAATTTATGCGCTGGTTTATTTTAGTTAAATTCGCCGCCTTCGTGATTTTGGCGGTCCTCGTCTGCGCGCCTGCAGCCTATGCGTGCCCGCTATGCTTTGCGTCATCGGCGCCGGGCGTCTTGCACGCTTATCTGGTGAGCGCCTTTTTCATGATAGCCCTAGCCTGGGGAGTGATCGGGGGAATAACGCTATACGCGTTCCGCGTCTATTCCGAAAAATTGGAACCGGGAGATACGAGCACGCATCTGCAAGCGGCGCGCTCGAGCACGAGTCCAACTGCGCCTTTCGAGTGACAAAGAGCGATAACACAAATAGTGCCTGGATGCGCTGGAGGGAAATGTAAGGATTATGAAAAAGATGCAACTGCTCGGCGGGGGTTTGCTGGTCATCGGTGCGTTGACGCTGGGTGTCGCGATGCCGTCGTTCGCGGAAACCGTGGAGGTTAAGATGTTCGACACACCAGCGAAATTCGTTCCCGACCCGGTGAAGGTCAAAGTGGGCGATACAATAAAATGGGTGAATAAGGGCGACACCATCCATACTGCGACCACCGATCCGGCCCAGGCGCCTGACAAAAGCTGGGCATCGGTGCCGCAGGGGGCGGAGACCTGGGACTCTGGTTACCTCAACTCGGGCGAGGACTTCAGCTACACGTTCAAGGTCCCCGGGGTCTACAAGTACTTCTGCACGACGCACGTAAAGGAAGGAATGAAGGGCGAAATCGACGTCGAGAAATAGCCTGCACTCGCTCGTCGGCGAGTTGCGGTAGAGCTGGCTTTTGGTCGGTTGTTTGTCGTCTGCGACGCTTTCTGAGGGAGGAGACATGATGCGACGCACACATCGCCTGGTTATCGCTGGAACCTTTGCTTCAATCGCGCTGACAGTGCTGCCGCTGGGAAGTACGCGCGCGGATGAATCGTCTATCTCGAAGCCAAGCTCGTCGGGCGATCCCGCCGAGCCGAAGCCGGGCGCCTACGATCGGCTGCTCCGCGAGCTCGAGGCAGAGCGCCAGCATATGAGGGAGGTGGAGCGCAGGCATGAGGAAGAGGAGGCAGCGGAGCGCAAGCGTATTGAAGCGCTGGAAAAGGAAGTAAGCGCGATCAACAGCGCGAATCTGCAGCTCCAGCAAACCCAGACCACTCTGCAGACTACCAACGCTCAAACTGAGAAGCAGGTCAGCCAGATTCAGAAAACCGTGTCTTCCGAGCTTGGACCCTTCAATTTTGGCGATCGCATAAATTCCTTCCTCGGCCAGCATACCTTCACGATGGTCGGAGACGCCTCCGTCGGGTACTACTACGATCATAAAGGGGGCGTGAACGACCCGGTACTGGAATTCGAAATCAACCCGATGATTCGGCTTGCCGACTGGATCCAGTTCTATGGTGCTATCGGCGCGGTAGCCGGCCCTGGCGGAATTTCCACTATTGGTCCGACCCTTGCCAACCTGCAGATCTTTCCGCTTGGACAGGAAGCTCCGCTGGAGCTGGTCGCCGGGCTATTCGACATGCCCTTCGGCGACTTTTTCGAGAACCAGGGCCCGCCCTGGGTTAATCCGTTCGTAACGGCGCCGCTGATGTACGGTGCTGAAGCGATCCTGCCGCCAGCCTCGCTGGGATTGCAGGCGCGCGGCGGAATTCAGTGGGGCAGCCTCGGGCAGGACGTTGACTATACGGTCTGGGCTGACTCGGGACCGAGTTTCGAATCGTCACCCGGTGTGAATGTGATTCCCGCACCGGTAATCGGTGAACGCCTGAACCCGCTGACCGGAACTAACATTGCCACCAACGGTAAGGGTTTTGGAGCACGCTTCAGGCTGTTCCCAGTGCCAATCAGTGAGGATCTTGGACGGCTTGAGCTTATGGCTACAACCTACAACGGCAAGTGGCTGGACTCGCTCTGGTACAATTCCTGGGGAGTGGGCTACGCCTATCGCGTCGGACCGTTTCGCACCCGAGGCGAGTGGGGGCAGACCTACCGTCAAATGCCCAGTCTCACAGCTGCGGCTGCGTATCCTGGCTGCTGTGGACATGAGAACCGGCAGGGGTGGTATGCGATGGCGGGTTATTTTCTTTACGGAATTCCTCATCCTTATCTGGGTGACTGGCTGGAGCCGAGGTTCAATAAGACTGAATTCCTGGTGCGCTACTCCGGCGTGAATCAGAGCGGCATCCTCGCCAACGACATCACGAATGTGCCAGTCCAGGGCTTCAACGGATCGCCGTCAGTCTTCAGCCCGCATGCGCGCGAAGTCGCACTGGGGCTTGACTACTGGTTTGCGCCCTCGATTGTCTGGCAGAGCGAGGTTGACTTCGAGCTTCCGGGCAGAGGCGGGACGCTCTACAACTTCGCAGGCACCTCCAGCACTCCAACTGCGAGCGGCATCGGCGCAACAGAGAACGATGTCGCGGCGATGACCCAACTCACAGTTGGTTTCTGACCGACAAGGGGCGACGACAATGAAATCACTTGTTGCTAGAGTCGCAATAATTTCAGTCGTGCTGCTGAGCGCTGTCGTGAGTGCGCACGCTGCCAGCCTCATGGGCCCCACTCCGGAACAGCAACAGCGGCATCTTGAGCTATTCCACGAAGGACAGGCCTTGTGGCCAATTTATTGCAACCATTGTCACAACGCTCGAAATCCCGCTGAGTTCGCTCCTTACCAGTGGGATCAGATCATGATGCATATGCGCACGATGGAGAACCTGCCACCCGAGGATGAGGCCGCAATATTGGAGTATCTGAAGACGGCGCGTTGACTATCTGCATTCTCTTTCTCCGGCGGCTGTGGCTGCCGCTCGCGCTCCTTGCGATCTTTGGCGCGCTGTGCGTGTTGGTCTATGGGGAACTCGAGGGGCTGGCTTGGCAGGATGCTCTTTTCTGGATCATCCACCCCTACTCAATAGACTATCGCACGGTACAAAACGCGACCAAGTTCTTCTCCCTGTTCGTGTACATCGCCGTGTTTGCTTTTCAGATCTGGATTGCCGAGCGCGTTCTTGTGACGATTTTTAGCCAACAAGGAAGGGAGGGCTGGAAATTAATGCTCAACGAAGCCAGCATCGCAGGACTCCGAGATCACTTCATCGTATGTGGATATGGCCAGGTCGGCCGCACCGTCGCCGATCAGCTCAATCGACTTAAGATCCCCTTCGTGCTTATTGAGACCAACGAAGGGATCTGTCGAGAGCTCCTAAAGGAAGGACTGTTTGTCTTGCAAGGCGATGCCAAGCGGCACGACATTTTGAAAATGGCGGGCATCGCCCGGGCTCACGGTATCTGCATCGTCATAGATAACGACGCCGACAACCTCTACATTACTGTCACGGCAAGGTCGCTCAACCCGAACGTAAAGATCATCACCCGGGCCGGCCAGCAGCGTTACGCAGAAGCGATACGGAACTCCGGCGCTGATGAGGTGATCATACCGGAATACGAGGGTGGCCTGATGGCAGGGAGAATGATCGAAAAGTACTATCCCATGCACAGAAAGGTCGACTAAGAGCTTCAATTCCCAAACCGCACTTGAAGCTGCTACGCGTAAACCACCCTCATATGGCTCTTCGTTGTGCCTGCCGATAATGTGATCCTGACTGAGATTTTCGGCAGGCTGTCAGCGTATCAATGCCAGACACAAGCGAATTTGACGTGGTCATCATCGGAGGAGGCATCGCTGGCGCCTCGCTCGCCTACTTTCTGACCGAGCGCGGAGTGACCAAAGTTGCGCTCCTGGAGCGAGAGAGCCAGCACGGCTATCACTCCACCGGCCGCAGCGCCGCAAGTCTCGTCGAGTTCGATCCGATTCCCGCCGTGCAGCGCCTCAAAGCAATGGGCGGGGAATTCCTGCGAAATCCTCCGGCCGGCTTCGCCGACAATCCCCTGCTGATTCCGACCCTGGTGATGATTCTGTATCGCCGGCCCAACTTGCGCGAGTTCCAGCGCGCAGCTGCCGGACTGCGGCGCGACCGCGTGGCGTTCGAGTCGCTAAGTTGCGCGGAATCGAAGGCTCGTGTGCCCGCCCTCCTCCTCGACGAACCGGAGCGCGCGCTGATGCTTACCTCCTGCGGCCGCATCGACGTACACGAACTTCTGACCAGCTATCTCCGTCACGCGCGCCGCCGCGGCGTGCTCGTCCGCACCGGGAGCGAAGCGCGCGCGATAGTGGTTGAAAACGGCCGTTGCCACGCGGTCGTGACCGACGCGGGAACGCTTCGCGCGCGATGCGTCGTCAACGCCGCCGGGGCGTGGGCCGGCCCGGTCGCGAGCCTCGCCGGTGCGATGCCGATACCGCTCGAACCCCGTCGCCGCACTATCGTCACCTTCGCCGCTGCGCCCGGCCTCGACGTCAGCGGATGGCCGTTCGTCATCAGCGAAAGCGATCAGCTCTACTTCGCGCCCGAGTCGGGCGGGTTGATGCTGAGCCCGATGGATCAGGAACCTATCCTTCCATCCGACGCTCAGCCCGACGACGAGGTTATTGCCTCCGCGCTTGAGCGTCTGCGCGCGCTCGCGCCCGCGATTGTGCCGCGTACTTTGAAGCGCAAATGGGCCGGGCTTCGCACATTTTCATCCGACTCGGTCCCCGTAGTTGGCGCCGATCCTCGCGTGTCGGGATTTTTCTGGCTTGCGGGTCAGGCTGGCTTCGGAATCGAGAGCAGTCCGGCCATTGGCCAAATCGCCGCCGATCTGATGGTTCGCGGCGCGACCGACAGATTCGACGCTTCCGTTCTGGCGCCAGCCCGTTTCGGCGCTGGCGGCTGACCAAATCCTTCTCTTGACTCCGTGAGCAATTACTCTAAGAGTTAATGCTCATGAAGTCGTACAGCCTGCCCGAGCTGGTGAGGGCTTCTGCCTTGCCCGTCGACACCATCCGTTACTATCAGAGCCTCGGCCTGCTCGACGGACCCCGGCATCGCAGCCGCACCGCGGTCTATAGCGATTCACACCTTAAGCGGCTGCGGCTGATCCGCTCGATGTCCGCACGCGGACTTCCGCTCAAGGTGGTCAAGACCCTCATCAGCAGCACCAAGAAGGATGTCGTTGATCGAGCGCTGGTCGCCGCAGTCAAGGAAAAGGCCGGCGAGGCGCGTTACACCAGTGCCCAATTCGCGGACCTGCTCGGGATTCCAAAGGGACTGCTCGATCTGGTGGACAGCTCCGAACTGCGCGAGGCAGTGGCCGGCGAAACCGGCGACAACCTTTATTCCGATGTTGACCTCGAGGCCGCGCGCGGTGTCATGCGTTTGCTCGAATACGGCTTGCCCATCACGCGGCTGCTCGAGGTCGCCGTTAAGCACCATCGTGCGACCGGCCAGACGGTTGACGAGGCAATCGATCTTTTCAACGCCTATGTCCGTGGCCGGCAAAGGGACGGTGATAGCGTCGAGGCGGTCGCCGACGCATTTCGCGAGATGCTGCCGATCGTAGTCTCGCTGGTCGCGCAACACTTCCATCGCTTGTTGGTCGGACGCGCGCTGGCGCGGATCAAGCAAAGCGGCGATAAGAAGGCTTTTCGGGTCGCGCAGCGCACGGCTGGAGAAGTCAGGCTTCGGCTCGCGCAGCGATGAATATACCCGAAGTGAGCCCCAAGGCTGCCGTGGTCAAGGCGATGTTCGACCGGATTGCCCCGCGCTACGACCTGATGAATCGCCTCATGACGTTCGGCATGGACCGGCGCTGGCGAAGGGATGCGGTCCAGGCGCTGGCGCTGCCGCGGGATTCTCGCGCGCTCGATTTGGCCTGTGGCAGCGGGGACTTCTGTGCCGACCTCGCAAGAATTGGCCTCCGCGTCGTGGGCCTGGATTTCTCGGACGAGATGCTGCTCGTGGCGCGAGTGAAACGCCGGGCCGCGTGTTCCACCTTGATCCGCGCGGACGCACTCCGCCTCCCGCTGCGCGCTGGATCCTTCGATGCGGTCGTGTCGGGCTTTTCCCTGCGTAATTTCGCGAATTTGGAAGACCCGTTTCGCGAATGTTTCCGCATCCTGAAGACCGGCGGAAAGATCGCGCTGCTCGAAGTGGACACTCCCGCCTCGCCCCTGCTCCGCACCGGGCATCGCATCTACTTTCACAAGCTCGTGCCGCTAGTGGGCCGGCTCGTTGATCGCGACGCATACGCCTGGCTGCCGTCCTCCGTGAGTTACATTCCCGATGAGACGCGCCTGATGGCGATGCTCGCCGATGCGGGGTTTCGCGATCTCAATAAGCGCACCCTTCTCGGCGGCGCCGTGCAGCTCATCACCGGACACCGATAAGGACTTGTGTGGCGATGTATTATCCGGGCTCGATTTTGTCCGAGACAGTTGCGGTCGATGAACCTGTCGATTTGCTCCGCGCGATCCGGCGCTCCGGCGCGGCTCCGCTCTTCTATTGGGAACGGCCCGACCGCGGACTGACTATCGCAGCGGCAAGCGCGGTTGCAGAGTTTCGAGCATCGGGCGCCGGACGATTCCGGGATGTCTCGGAGCGCGCCCGCGAGCTTCTCCGCTCGTTAATTCCGGGTCGTAACAGTGATCCGAGCGGCGGTCCGTTGATGGTCGGAGGCTTTGGCTTTTCCGATCGCGCCTGCGAGGCGCACGAATGGCGCGAGTTTCCGCCCGCAAGGATCTTGCTGCCCAGGCTTTTGTGGGTTCGCCGTGGCGCGCGATGCACCCTGACTACAGCTTGGGCAAAGGACGACAGGGATTCGGCCGATCGTCTCCTCGCGCGAGCGCTCGAGGCTCCACGCTCTTGCCATCGGTCTGCAACTGCGCCGCCATTTTTTGGAACTCCGGCCATTAACAACAGGATGTACCTCTTCGGGTGCGCCGGGATCGTCGCGGGTTCCGAATCCGAAGCGGAATTTGCGATAAGCTGACCGCCCTGCTCGGGAGCACCGCCCTTGGGTAGTGCGCTAATTCGGCCATCTACATACTTGACTCACTTTCCACAGACTCATGCATGGTAGGAAGAGGAGTTTATGAAAATTGGAATTGATAGGCCCGCTGCATGCCAGAAAATACTCGGCAATTTTGGAGAGTACCTTGTCTGCCATTGGCTATCTCGCTCTGGCTTCGAGGTTTGCCATGTCGTTCACACCGGTATGGATGTTATCGCCTATTACCCGAAAAAAAAGCTGCGCCTGGGCATCACGGTAAAGTCGCGAACTAGGATTTCTGGCACGGAAAGTAGCAGCGTTTACATATTCAGAGAGAAAACAAATGACCGCAGGAAGCTACTGGATGCATGCAAGGCCTTCGAATGTGTGCCGTGGATAGCAGTCTACGTTGAATGCGATGAGGACGCGGATCTGTTTCTTACCAGCTTAGCCAACTATGACAAGAAGTACAGGTCGAAGGAAAAGAGAGCCGTGGACGCATGGATAATGACCGGAATACAGAAGGCCAAATATGCTCTAGACCGTGAAGTTAGGCACATGGGAATCGAGTTCAAGGCCTAGAACAATTGGTGGGCTGCGTCAGAGCTGAGCCAAATCAATCAGTGCCCCAACTAAGGAACCTACCCGCCCTCGGAACTATCGCGTCATTCCAATAGCCGCGCCACCGCGGTCATGATGCAGGAGTTCGCGCGATCCGGCGTCCCCACGCCTGCATCTCGCCCGGCTCCCGTTCCACCGCGATCATCACCGGCCTGCTGCGTGCGCGCCGAGTCCGGCCATGGGTGATCCTCGACGAACGCAGCGCCGGATTTTTCGCGCTCGGAATGGCGCGTGAGACCCGCCGCCCCGTCATCCCCGTATGCACTTCGGGCACCGCCGCCGCCAACTACCTGCCCGCGGTCGTCGAGGCTTCCCTGTCGAAGATTCCGCTGATCGTCATCACCGCCGACCGTCCGCCCGAGGCGCGCGATTGCCGCTCCGCACAGACCATCGACCAGGTCAGGATGTTCGGTAGTCACGCGCGATGGAGCGTCGATCTCGCCACCCCCGCCGCGAGCCTCGGCCTCGACAGCTATTACCGCACTATCGCTTGCCGCGCGTTCGCCACCGCGACGGAAATGCCCGCCGGACCGGTGCATCTCAACCTGCCGATGCCGGAACCGCTTATCGACGTGAGCGAGGAACGCAAGCGGCCTGCACGCATCAGTGACAGCGAATTCGCGGCGGATGAATCGCGCCCGCCGTACACGCGGGTTTATCCCGTGCGTCTGAGTCTGCCGCCCGATTCGATTGGCGCGCTCGCCGGGATGCTGAGCGGATGCGATCGAGGTCTGATAGTCTGCGGTCCTGCCGCGCCGTCGCCGGATGCGGCCTGCTCGATTGCGCGGCTCGCCGGGCGGCTCAACTGGCCGGTCCTCGCCGATCCATTGTCGGGTCTTCGTGCCGGCCATCACGACCGCTCGAGGATAGTCGATGCCTACGATGTCCTGCTCCGCGACCCGGCGTTTTGTGAGGCTAATCAGCCCGACGCCGTGATCCAGTTTGGCGATCCTCCCGTCTCGAAGAGCCTCGGACAATTTCTCGCCTCGGGATCGCGCCGCTGCCACTTGATGGTCGCGGAGCCGGGAACCTGGCCTGATCCGCTTCAAATGGCCTCCGACGTAGCACGGGTCTGGACAGTTGAACTGTGCGACTCGCTGTTCGAGTCGCTTGATGACTCGCCGCAGATGTCGCCGCGGCTCGATTCGTGGCTTGCGGCATCGGCGCGATCGCGCGCGGTGCTCGACGCGATGCTCGCCGATGAAACCACGATGTTCGAGGGCAAGGTCGTTGCCGAGCTGATGCGGCTGGCGCCGGACGGTTGCGCCGTGCATACCGGCAACAGCATGCCGGTGCGCGACTTCGATACTTTCGTCGGACAGTCGGACCGCGACACCGCGCTATTTTGCAATCGCGGCGCCAATGGCATCGACGGAGTGCTCGCAACTGCCCTGGGTGCGGCCGCCGCGCGAAAAGCGCCGACCATTCTCGTGCTCGGCGACTTGAGCCTGCTCCACGATATCGGCGCCCTGCAAATCGCGGCGCGTTACCCCGTCCATCTGCTCGTGACCGTGATTAACAATGACGGCGGCGGAATTTTCTCATTTCTGCCTCAGGCCGCGCTCGGCGACAGCTTCGAAACCTTCTTCGCGACACCGCACGGACTCGATTTCGAGCGGGCTTCCGCACTGGGCCGGGCACGATACGCGCGCGCCGGCTCGTGGAGCGAATTCAACGCCGCAGTCGGATACGCTCTCGATCATCCCGGCTTGCACTTGCTCGAGATTCGAGGCGATCGAGCCCACAACCTCGCGATGCATCGCGGGCTAATCGAGAAGGCGCTTACCCGGCTCCACGCCACAGCCCGTGAAAAGTGAAAAAATTATCCGATGAATCGTCGAGTTGAGATCGGGACTGCGACCGTCGAATTCAGCGACGAAGCTCCATCCGCGCTGTCGCCGCAGACCCCGGCGCGCGATCCTGTCGTCCTGCTGCACGGTTTCACCGGTAGCAAGGACAGTTGGCGCGATCTGCGCGAGCAACTCCGGACGGATCGGCGCGTCATCAGCATCGATTTGCCCGGGCACGGAGGCACCCGAGTCGGAATCGGCGTTGAAAATTATTCGATCGAGCGCGCGGCCGCGATGGTGATTCGGTTGCTAAACGACGTTCTCGCAGTCCCGCGCTTCTCGCTCCTCGGTTACTCGATGGGCGGCAGGCTCGCGCTGTTTATCGCGCTCAATTACGGCGCTCATATCAACCGGCTGGTGCTGGAAAG
>Ga0187883_10002433_pt1 | contig 11209 bp, 6 predicted proteins | sample June2016WEW_20_1_2_FD_132966 | JGI IMG/M metagenome (GOLD analysis project Ga0187883, IMG submission 132966) | Peatland microbial communities from SPRUCE experiment site at the Marcell Experimental Forest, Minnesota, USA - June2016WEW_20_10 | ecosystem: Environmental > Terrestrial > Soil >...
CCAAGAACGAGCACCCCGAGCAGCGCCGGCCAGGGCGAGGTTTTGCCGCCGCGCAGATGGCGCTTGTGGCGATCCACGAAGTACGCGCGTATCAATACACCAGCCGTGCTGATCGCGATCAGCACCAGCCAGTTGTGGCGTGCCCCGAAGGTCACGGCATAGTGGTTGCTGATCATCGTAAAGAGTACGGGCAACGTGAAATAGGTGTTGTGCACCGAGCGGAGCTTGCCGCGCAGACCCGCTTGGGCGTCCGGCTCGCGGCCTTGCTGCTTGGCCCGCACCATTTCGCGCTGCCCGGGAATGATGACGAAGAAGACATTCGCCACCATGATGGAGCCCAGCATCGCCCCGAATTGAAGGAATGCGCCACGCCCGCTGAAGAGGTGGCACAGTCCGTAGGCAGCGACGCAGGAAAGAGCCGCAATGACCGCGGCGAGCCATGCCGGGCGTCGCACGAGCGGGCTGCGGCAGAGCGCGTCGTATATCAGCCAGCCGCCCACGATGAACCCGATGCTGATGGCGATGGCTCCGGGCTTGGTCAATGCGGCGACAGCGGGATCGATCAGGTAGATCTCGGCTTGGCCGTAGTACAAAAGACACAGCAAGAAAGCCCCGGATAGGAACGTCGAGTACGCCTCCCAATAGAACCAATGCAGGGACGGCGGCAGATCCTGCGGGGCGATGCGATATTTTTGTGCGTTGTAGAAGCCGCCCCCGTGCACGGCCCACAGCTCGCCGCCAACGCCCTTACGCACCAGAGCCTCGTCCGTCGGCGCCAGCAAGTGGTTGTCGAGCCAGACGAAATAAAACGAGGCGCCGATCCAGGCAATGCCCGTGATCAGGTGCACCCAACGGCCGAGCAAGCTTAAGAATTCGATCACAAAGGCGTTCATGAGTGACATGCACCGCAACCGCCCGCACAGCCCGGCGGACCCGTCTCGGCATGCGAGGCAGTGTTAGCGCCGGGCCCGACGACTCCCTGTTGCTGCAACAGTTGAGTTGCGATGGCAACGGCGATGGCGCCGGGAAGTTTGCTGGAAATGCCGGGTACGCCGATCGGGCAGACCAGTCTCGACACCGTTTCCCGGCCCAGGCCGTCGCGCAGCAAGCGCGACTTGAATCGTGCCGCTTTGCTGGCCGACCCGATCAGGCCCAGCCAGGATGAATCCGCGCGCGCAAGGATCAGGCGACACAACTCGTAGTCGAGCGCATGATCGTGCGTCATCACCACGAAGCGCGTGCCCGCCGGCGCGCCGAGCGCGAGTTTCGCCGGCTCGGCACAAGCCTGCGGAGTCACGCCATCGGGCAAGCTCGCGGGCAGGAACTCTGCGCGCGAGTCGATCCAGGTGATCTCGAAAAGTGCGAGCTCCGCGAGCAGCCGCACCAGGGCCTGGCCTACGTGCCCCGCGCCGAAGATCCACAGATCCGGACGACGTAGCCGCGGCACCTCGAATAGTGTGACGCGTCCTCGCGGCCCACGCTCGGTCTCCACCGCCGCCGCGCCTGCAAACGAGCGCCGTAGCAGCCGGTGAGTCACGACGCCGTCGAGGATTTCGCTGGCAATCGCGACTCCGGGCTTCGCGCGCAAACGGCCCGCCGCATCCTCGAGCCAACGAGCATCGTTGCGGGTCAATCGCTCCAGCCACAGCTCGACGCGGCCCCCACAGCATTGCCCGAGCTCGGGCCCGAGTATGAGGTCGGCGATTCGCACCGGTGTTGCGCGAGCGTCGCCCAGCAGTTCGCGGGCGAGAGTGACCGCGTGCCATTCAAGCCGGCCGCCGCCGATGGTGCCCACGATGCCACCTGCATCGACCAGCATGGTTGCGCCAGCTTCGCGCGGCGCCGAGCCGCGAAGTGCCATGACCGTCACGCGAACCAGCACCGGATGATGAGATAGATGAGTCCGTGCAGCGTCGACCCAATGTCCCGAGAGCGGCACCAACCATGAGCCTCTCGAACGCGATGCGCGGTGGCCGGATCTGATGTGTGGCACGCTCATGCGGCGTGTCTCCGGCGCAGCGCGCCCAGGGCGCGCAACACGGCTTCGGGCGTCGCGGGTGCGGTCAGGTCCGGCAAGCACCCGACCGGACCGCAGGCCGCACAGGCATCGCGGATGGCATGAAACGCGGAAATCGCCAACATCAGGGGTGGCTCGCCGACCGCCTTGGATCGAAAGATCGTATCCTCGCCGTTGGGCGCGGCCGGCAGCAATTCCACTCGAGCGTCCGCGGGCCAGTCACGGGCGGTGGGAATCTTGTACGTCGACGGGGCGTGCGTGCCGAGCTGGCCGTCACCGTTCCAATACAGCTCTTCGCAGGTGAGCCAGCCGACCCCCTGGATGAAGCCTCCTTCGATCTGACCCAGGTCGATGGCCGGGTTCATCGACGTGCCCACGTCATGCAGGATGTCGACGCGCAACAATTGTGTCTCGCCGGTGAGCGTATCCACCGCCACCTCCGCGACCGCCGCACCGAAGGCGAAATAATAAAAGGGGCTGCCGCGCTTGGCGTCTCTATCCCAATGAATCTTGGGCGTGCGGTAGTAACCGGTCGCGGACAACGACACTCGTGCCTCGTGGGCGCTGCGCGCCAGTGCGGCAAAGGTCAGCCGCTGCGCGCCCACTTGCACATGGCCGTCGGCGAAGCAGACCTCCGCGCAGGCAACGCCGTACTTCTGGGATGCCACGGCGGCGAGCCGTTCGCGAACCGTGATCGCCGCAGCCTGTGCCGCCTTGCCGTTGAGATCCGAGCCGGAGGAGGCGGCCGTGGCGGAAGTATTCGGCACCTTGCTCGTATCCGTCGCCGATATACGGATGGCGGAAAGCGGCAATCCCAGTTCGGCGGCGACCACCTGCGCCACTTTCACATGCAGACCCTGGCCCATTTCCGTGCCGCCGTGATTCAGCAGCACCGTCCCGTCCGTGTAGACCTGCAGCAGCGCGCCCGCCTGGTTGAACAGCGTGGAGGTGAAGGCAATGCCGAATTTCACGGGCGTCATTGCCAGACCCCGCTTGACGAGCGGCTGGGCGGCGTTCCAGCGGCGGACTTCTCCACGCCGGCGGCGATATTCGCTGCTGCGCTCGAGTCGATCGAAAATCTCCGGCAGCCTGTTGTGCTCCACCACCTGGCCGTAGTGCGTGACGTTGCGCTCGGCGCCGCCGTACAGGTTGACGCGACGGACATCGAGCGGATCCAGATTCAGCGTGCGCGCGATGTCATCGAGCACCGCCTCGATCACCATCATGCCCTGCGGCCCACCGAAGCCGCGGAATGCGGTGTTCGACACCGTGTGGGTCTTGCAGCGATGCGACGTGATCTCGACATGTTCCAGGTAGTAGGCGTTGTCGATGTGAAACATCGCGCGATCGTTGACCGGACCGGAAAGATCAGCTGAATACCCGCAGCGCGAGGCGAGCATCAGCGACAGCGCAATCAACCGGCCTATGTCGTCAAAACCGGCCTCGTAGTCGGCGATGAAATCGTGCCGCTTGCCGGTCATCACCATGTCGGTGTCACGGTCCAGGCGCAATTTGACCGGCCTGCCGACTTTTTGTGCCAAGACGGCGGCCGCGGCCGCGATGAGCGCCGCCTGGCTTTCCTTGCCGCCGAATCCGCCGCCCATGCGCCGGCACTGCACGATGACCTGATTGGAGGATAGGCCGAGCGCATGAGCGACGATGCTCTGCACTTCGGTGGGATGCTGCGTCGAGCTATGCACCAGCATCCCGCGATCTTCCTGCGGGATGGCCACTGCAATGTGTCCTTCCAGGTAAAAATGATCCTGGCCGCCGATCACGACGGTTGAGCAAAGACGTCGCGGTGCCAAGCTGAGCTGCGCGTGCGGATCGCCGCGGCGCATGGTCTGGCTGGGGAGAACATAGCTCTCGGCGGCGAGGGCTGCACGGATGTCGAGCAGCGCGGGAAGAGCCGCCAAGTCGAGCTTCGCGCGCCGCGCGGCGATTCGTGCCGCGCGCATCGAGCTTGCGGCCACGGCAAAGATCGGCTGTCCGGCGTACTGCACCAGATCCTGGGCGAATATCGGATCATCGTGCACCGCGCCGCCATAATTGTTTTCACCCGGAACGTCGGCTGCCACGGCGATCGCGGCGACGCCGGGCGCGGCAGCAACGGCGGCGAGCTCGAGCGCCGTGATGCGCCCATGTGCGATGGGGCTTAAACCAAAGGCGGCGTGCAGCGCGTTCTCCGGCAGCACGATATCGTCGCAGTACTGCGCCTGGCCGCTGACGTGCAGCGGCGCGCTGTCATGCATGCGCGCGCGGCCTATGCTCATCGAGCAGCGCCTCCTTCATGCCGTGGTTCACCGGCGTGTGAGGCATCGTTGGCGCGCAAGGCGTCGTGGGTACGCAAGGCGTCGTGGGTACGCAAGGCCGGGCGCTCGTGCAGGTTCTGCAGAAAAAAACGCCGCAGCAGATTGCCCGCGACTTGCAGACGATACGCGCTAGTGGCGCGCAAGTCCGACAGAGGCTTGAAGTCAGCGGCGAGCGCCGCGCTGCAGGCCTCGATGCCCGCCGAGCTCCACCCGTGCTCGATGAGTGCGCGTTCTGCGTGCCGGGCGCGGCAGGCAATGGCGGCCATGCCGCCGTACGCGAGCCGCGCACTGCGTACGCGCTCACCGTCGAGGCTCACGCAGAAGGTGGCGCACACGCCGGAAATATCCTGGTCGATACGCTTGGATACCTTGAAGCTGCCGAGCAATCGGCCTTGGGTTGCGGCCGGAATGGCAACGCCGGTCATGAACTCGCCCGTGTCCAAGGCTTTGTGCTGGTATCCCAGGTAGAAATCCTCGAGCGCAAGCCGGCGAACGGCGGTACCCTTGCGAAGCTCGACGCGCGCGTCCAGCGCAATCAAGACGGGAATCGAATCGCCGATGGGCGAACCGTTGGCCAGATTGCCGCAGAGGGTCGCAGAATTCCGAATCGGCGGGGAGGCGAAGCGTGCTGCCTGCTCCTCGAGCTCCGGGAACCGGCGCAGCAGAGCCGGCCAGGCGTCGGTCAGGGTGGCTGCGGCACCGATCCATAATTCCTCGGGCCGGTCCTCGATTAGCGACAGCTCAGGCACATCGCCTAAGAATATGAGCGGCGGCAGCTCGCGCAGCTGCTTCGTGACCCAGAGGCCCACGTCGGTGCCGCCCGCGAGCAACACGGCATCGGGGTGCGTCAGGAGCGCTGCGCTCAGTTCTTCGAGAGTACGCGGGGCGTGATAACCCGGATACCGCAGTGGTGCGCCGGCGGTGCGCTCGTGAGCCAGGCGTTCGAGAGCATCGAGCCTCTGCGGGGACCGGGCGTCCTCACGGCTCCAGTGGCCGGGTTCGGGGTAATCACCCTGGTGCATGCCGGCATCGATGATCGGCCGGTAACCGGTGCAGCGGCATAGATTGCCGGTGAGTGCTTCGAGCACCTGCTCGCGATTGGATTGGCTGCGTTGCAGGTACAGGGCAAACAGCGACATCACGAATCCAGGCGTGCAAAATCCGCATTGCGAAGCATGATGGTCGATCATCGACTGTTGCACGGGGTGCAAAGCACCGGAGGGTTGCTGCAGGCTCTCGACGGTGACGAGCTCCTTGCCGTCCAAGGTTGGCAGAAATCGGATGCAAGAATTGACCGCACGATAGGTGATGCCCCGACTCGACAGTTCGCCGAGCACGACAGTACAGGCACCGCAATCGCCTTCGGCGCAGCCCTCCTTGGTGCCGCGTCGGCCTGCAACCTCGCGCAGGTAGTCGAGAACGGTCAACGTCGGCGGTGGCTGATCGATGCATACCACGCGGCCGTCCAGAACGAACCGCAGGGTCTCTGCGGGGCTGGCTTTTGCATCGGCAGACAGCGGCATTGCGGTCAGCTTCCCCGGTACGTGGAGTAGCTCCACGGAGACACCAACAAGGGTACGTGATAGTCCCGGTGCGAATCGGCGATGCCGAAAGCGATGACGACCTCGTCCAGAAAGGGCGGTTCGGGAAGCTCGTGTCCGAGCGCGCGGAAGTACGCGGCCACACGAAAGGTCAGCGTGTAGCGGCCGATTCTGAAGGCAGATCCCTCGAGCAGGGGCGCGGGGCAGCGCCCGTCGGCATTGGTTTGCGCCGTGGCGATCGGCGGCAGATCGACGAGCGCGATCGAAGTTGCCGCAGCGACGCGCAATTCGATACCCATGCCGGCCGCCGGAATGCCCGCCGCTACGTTCAGAACATGTGTGGTCAGCCTGCCCATAGCACCCCACGCTGGATACCCATTACAGCACGTCCACCTCCCGTTTTGTACACAATGCCCCGCACCGATCGTGTGCGTTGTCGATGCGAAAGTGCCCCAAGAAAGCCCTGCGGCCGTCGGCGTGCCTCGCAACCGGTTCTCGCGGCGGAGGGTTCGTGTGCGGCGGCGGTACGCGCGTGAGATGCTGCCGATAAAGCTTGTTTGCGCCGCGGATGTATCGTAGAACCGACGAATAAAGAATCAAGGGATGGCAATGCTCAATCGCTTCTTTGGTCTAGATATTCACGGCACCACCGTTCGCACGGAGCTGCTCGCCGGCTTCACCACGTTTCTCACCATGGCTTATATCGTCGTCGTCAATCCGGTCATCCTGGGCGCCGCCGGCATGCCCATTGCAGGAGTGGCCGCGGCGACCTGTTTTGCCGCGGCGTTCGGCAGCATTCTCATGGGACTCGTGTCGAACTATCCGCTGGCGCTCGCGCCCGGAATGGGCCTCAACGCGTATTTCACCTACACGGTGGTCAAGGGCATGGGCGTGCCCTGGCAGATCGCGCTCGGCTGCGTATTCCTGTCGGGCTGTGCATTTCTCGTGCTGACTCTGCTCGGCGTGCGCCAGTTGATCATGAATGCCGTGCCGCGTGCCCTGTTTGCGGCGGTGGCGGGCGGGGTGGGATTGTTCATCGCCTTCATCGGCTTGGTCGATGCCGGCGTGATTATCGCCAAGCCCGGCACGCTGGTCGGTCTCGGCAATCTGACCACCGCCACACCGGCATTGTCGCTGCTCGGGCTGCTAGTGATCGCATCGCTGCAGGCATGGCGGATCAAGGGCGCCATGCTGGTCGGCATTCTCGTCACGGCCGCCCTCGGCTGGGCGATGGGCTTGGCGCACTTCGCTCCCGGTGCCTACCACTTGGGTGATCTGTCGGCCGCAGCTTTCAAGCTCGACGTGCGGGGCGCCCTGAATCTCAAGGGCGGCATCGGGTTATCGCTACTCGAGATCATCCTGGTATTCCTGCTGGTCGATCTGTTCGACAACGTCGGGACGCTGGTGGCCGTGACCAAGAGAGCGGGGCTGACGGCTCCCGATGGCTCGATACCGCGGTTGAACCGCATTTTGATCGTGGACTCGCTCGCCATGATGGTGGGCGCTACGTCCGGCACGAGTCCGGTGTCGAGCTATATCGAAAGCGCCGCGGGCGTGGCGGTCGGTGGCCGAACGGGCCTCACCAGCGTCGTCGTCGGAATCCTTTTTCTATGCACTCTATTCTTCGCGCCGCTGGTGCAGGCCATCCCCACCGCCGCGACCGCGCCCGCGCTGATCCTGGTCGGCGGCATGATGATGGGCGCGCTGGCGGAAGTGGATTGGGTCGATCCCCTCGAGGCCATCCCGGCATTCCTCACGGTCATCATGATCCCGTTGAGCTTCTCGATCGCGAACGGACTCGCATTCGGCATCACCAGTCATGCCGTCCTGAAGCTGGTGCGCGGCAAAGCGACCCGAAGCGACTGGCTCGTGTACCTGCTCTCGGCGCTGTTCATCGCGCGCTTCATCTACCTCGCTTAAGGATTTCTACCTCAGAACTTGCCGGTCAAGGTCAGATCGAAGCTGCGGGGCGGCTGCCGCGTCAGGAAGTCGTTGCCGTAGAAGGGGTTGTCGTTCAGCCAGTTAACCCTGTCGGCGAGGTTGTACACCATCAGCCTCGCGGTGTAGTGCTGCAGGAAGCTGTAGAAGACGCCGGCATTCAGCGTGTACTGCCAAGGAATGGTCGGCGGATTGTAGTAGCCGGTTTTCAGCACGGAGGCTGGGATGGCGTTGTTGATGGGTTCGGAATAGCTCCCGAATCCGAAATCGCTGTTGAGGTTGGATTCGAGCGCGGCGATGTTCACGTAGCCAGCCTGGGTGGTCTGCACGGGGCCGGTCACCTGCAGGTTGGCCTGGAACCCGAGGCCGCTGTCGAGCTTGTAGTTGACCAGGAAGTTGATCAAGTGCGTGGGCACGCCCGGATCTTCGAAGTTCTGATTGGGCCTGAATCCGCAGCTTCCGCTAATACACCCCAGCGCCGTGCCGGCACCATCGATGTTGAAGCCCGGCTGCGCCGGGAAGTTATAGAACGTGGCCGGCGTATCCAGCCGCGTGTGCAGGTAGGAGTAACTGGCGGTGGCGAAAAGATGCGCATTCGGCTGGTAGTTGAGCTCGAATTCGGCGCCGGTGATATGAGCATACGATTCATCGTAGATACTCGGGCCGGTGGATTCCTCGCGCTCCTGCTTGAAGCCTGCGATGGAGATGAACAGCGCCTTGCCCAAGAGGTCGAACTTCACCCCCGCCTCCTCCAGCAGCGTGCCCTGGCGCAGCTGGGTGACCGGCGCAACGTTGAGTGCGCCGACCGCTCCGTCGTTGGCTTCGGCATAGACGTACTGCGCCTTGTTGTACGTGAGATAGGTCGACATCCAATCCGTCGGGCTGTACACCAGGCTGATGTTCCCGTTGTACAGGCCGTACCACCCGGTGTGCTGCGACTCCGGAGGCGTCACGGAGTAGCCGTTGACATTGGCGGGCGAGGCATACGGGGCCGCCGAGACAGAGTACAAGGGGTCCGAATCGTTCAGCTGGACCAGGTCCCCGCGCAACCCGTACAGCACGCTCCACTGCGTAGAGAACGTCAGGCGGTGCTCGAGGAAGATCGCGGCGTCCTGGAGGTTGGAATCGATGGTGGCGTTCGGATACAGAATCGTGCCGAAGGCGGTACCTTCACCGGGGAAACCATACTGGGTGTGGCCGAACGCCCCCGAGTAGGGGAATGCCCCGCCGATCAGCTGCGCCGAATTCGGGAACACCCAGGTATTCGGACTCTTCGACAGGTCGAACACGCTCACGGGCTCATTGTTGTAGTTCTGAATGTCGAGCACGTGCGCGTAACGGTAGGTGAAGCCGGCGTCGATCTCGTTGTGCACCGGGCCCAGGGGAAACTTGACCTTGAAGTCGGTCTTGTTCTCGAAGGTGTAGCTGCCCTTGGCCGTGTCGGCGTAGTAGTCCTCGGTCTGGTTGTAGCGGTTGACGTAGTCATAGAACGTGTTGTTGACGATCGAGAAGTCATCGCTCAACGTGAGGGTCTGGATGACCTGCAGCATGGCATGCAGCGCGTGCGCACCCGTGCCGGCCGGCTCATCGATGATGGTGCGGGGGTTCAGCACCGTGGAGCCGGTTAAATCCACCTCTGTGCCGAAGCCCGTGACATTGCTGAGCGACGGAGCGCCGGTGAGGTAGGTGCTGTTGTCGATGAGGCCCTGGTTCAGTCGGTTGATGCCGTCATTCTCCCGGTAGCGCGAATCGGTAATGTCGCCATTGATCGAGATCTTGTAGTTGGATGTCACGTCGGCAACCAAGGCGGCATACAGCGACTGCTGGTGGAAATACATGTCGTAGTAGTAGCTGCCGCTGTCGTTGCTGGTGAAGCTGACGCGCCCGGCCACATTCTCGATCAGCGGGCCGCCCAAATCGAGGCTCAAAATGCGCTTCTGGTGAGTGTCCGCCTCGATAGAGGCAGTGGTCGCGAACGTGGTCATGGACGGCATCTTGGTGGCGATATCGATGGAGCCGCCCACCCCCGGCCCGGCTCCGCCCTGGACGCTGGCGGGCCCCTTGATGATGTCGATGGAATCCACCTGGTTGAAGCTGATCGGGGCGCCGTAGCCGTTGAGCGTGAAGCTGTCGCGCATCCCGTTGTAGAACATGTCGGCATACTGGCCGCGGATGCGGGGTATGTTCGGCTCGCCGAACGAGGCGTCCGAATAAGCGCTCGAGGTCAGCGAGGAGAATCCGCCGGGATTCTGCACATCGAGGGCGTCGAGCTGCGCTTTGGACAATACGGTATTGTTGCGCGGGGTATCCATCACGCCGAGATCGAGCCCGTAAGCCGAGTTGGAGAGGACGGTGGTGGGCATGATCAGATCACCGCGCCGGATGCCATGCACGACGATCTCATCGAGATTGTCGGATGAGCCCGACGGTGCCGTCACGGGATTCATGGTTTCGCCGGATGGCTGTGCATCGGCCGAGTGGTAGGCCGTGAGGATCGAACTCAACACCAGACCCAGGCCACGAATCCACGATTTCATTGTTTCATCCCTCATTGTTTTGTATCCCTGTTTTCTTCCGGCGTGAGCAGCTGTCCTGCCGCGCCACCCACAGCTCTCTGCAAGAATCGTGCGCAGCGGCACTGAGCCGACAATAGCGCTGCCGCGCGCCGCCTGCCTGGCCGGAAAGAGGACCCTTGGGAGCGGGCGGTGAGCTCCTAACAGCCTAATATGGTGAAAAAACTCCAGGGTCGACCGTCTGCGCGGAAAGCAGGCGCTCGTCTGCCCGTCGATGGTAGCGCACACGCGGCGGCGTGCACCAATTGTGCTCACCGGATGCCCCAGTTTCGTACACAGAATGAAGGCCGCGGTCGGTGGCAGAGCGATAATCTCCGAAGGGCCGGGCTCGCGGCAACGCTGGGCATTTGCGCATCATGGCGTGTCCACCGTATCGTTCGGGTCATGCGCGACCTGTTCTTCGGCGTCATCCTGTGTGCCTTCCCGATGTTGGGGTGGGCCGCGCCTGGGCCGGCCGCGCCGATGCCGATCAAAGTGGTCGTGGTGACCATGTTCGAGATCGGCAAGATGACCGGCGATAAGCCGGGCGAAGCACAGTTTTGGGTCGAGCGGGACAGACTCGATCACGTGCTGCCGTTTCCGTTGGGTGAGCACGAGCTACGGATGAACGATGCGGGATTGCTGCTGATTTGCACGGGCGCAGGCGTCACCAACTCGAGCAGTTCAATCATGGCGCTCGGTTTCGATCCTCGCTTCGACTTGAGCAAGGCCTATTGGCTCATCGCCGGCATCGCAGGAGGCGACCCTCTCGATGTGTCGCTGGGTACGGCGGCGTGGGCAAAGCATGTGGTGGATGGCGACCTCGCCTACGAGATCGACGCGCGCGAG
>Ga0187883_10002436_pt1 | contig 11203 bp, 10 predicted proteins | sample June2016WEW_20_1_2_FD_132966 | JGI IMG/M metagenome (GOLD analysis project Ga0187883, IMG submission 132966) | Peatland microbial communities from SPRUCE experiment site at the Marcell Experimental Forest, Minnesota, USA - June2016WEW_20_10 | ecosystem: Environmental > Terrestrial > Soil >...
CGCCTCGCTGGGCAGTTGCCCGGCCCGCCGCCCCGGCGGCTGCCCGCCCGGCGGGCCCGGCAGCGCCCGCCCGGTGCCCGAACAAGGCGCGCCCGGCGGCCGCGCTCGAGGCGAGGGCGACCACGATCGCCACCGCGATGGTTATGCCGCCGATCCGGGTCCAGACCTTCGAGCTACGCAACGGGGGTGCCTTCCGCGGCCAGCAGGTTCGGGGCCGGCCTGGTCTTTGCGGGCGCCAATCCGGAAAGCGCGCCGCGCAGTCAATACGCTACGGCAGCATGACACCTAACCTGCCGAATTCCGGCAGGCGGGCGGCATTCCGATGGCGCGGCGGCGCGGGGGACGCCGCCAGTAGTTGAACGCGATTCGCACCGCGGATGCTTCCTTGCTGCCAAACATCCAAGACCCGAAACGGGCCGCGGTGGTTGCCCGGACTCCCGGCGGGAGTCCGGGCCGGGGCACGACGGTCAATGCAGGCGGACCGGTACCTGCGCCGTCGCGGGCATCAGCACGCTAGCGGTCCGCTCCGCGGTGCCCCGCGCCCACCGGCCGCTGCTTATCGCGCCCACCGCGAACACGGCTACCCCGCAGCCTGCGATGATGAGCCACCCCGCATGACTGGCCTCCGCGAAACCGAATCTGAACGCCCCGGCCAGCGTCGACAGCACCACCGATCCGACCACCGCGACGCCTAGCGACGAGCCGACCTGCCGGCTTGTCGACGCGACGGCAGCCGCGACCCCGGCCTGCGTCCTTGGCATGCCGGACACCGCCGTGTTGGTGATCGGAGCATTCACCAGCCCGAACCCGATGCCGAAAATAATGTAGGCCACGATCAGCCAGCTCATGGGCGTGGTGTTGGTGAGCGAAACCAGCATGATCCCGCTGATCGTGATCGCGGCACCCGCCGCCAGAAGCGGCAGCCGCGGCCCGCGGGCAGCCACGATCCGCCCGGACAACGGCGCGAACACGGCGGTCATCGCCGCCATCGGCAGCGTGTACAGCCCGGCATGCAAAGCCGAGAAGCCGCGGACATCCTGCAGGTAAAGGGTGTTGACGAAGAGGAAACCGCCGAGTGCGGCGAACGCGCAGACCGCGATGACGGTCGCACCCGAGAACGGCGCGCTGCGGAAGAATCGCAGATCGATGAGCGGTTCGTCGCGCCGGGGCTCATAGGCCACCAGCCCCGCGACAGCCAGCGCCGCTAGCCCGAAGAAAGAGATGATCGCAGCTGAGCTCCAGCCCAGGCGCGGGCCTTCGATGATCGCGTAGGTCAGCGAGGCGAGCGCCACGATCACGAGCAGCTGGCCGACCGGATCCACCCGGCGAGCGTGCGGTGCCCTGGACTCCGGCACGAACAAGGCGGTGAGGATCAGCGCCGCCACGCCGACCGGAATGTTGACCCAGAAGATCCCGCGCCAGCCGACCGATGTGACAAGAACGCCGCCCACGACCGGTCCGAGTGCCATGCTGATCCCGATGACGCCACCCCAGATGCCGATCGCACGGGCTCGCTCGGCCGGCTCGGTGAACGTGTTCGTGATGATCGACATCGCCACCGGGTTGAGCATCGAGCCGCCTACTGCCTGCAGCATGCGGAACGCGATCAGCCAGCCAAGACCGGGTGCCAGGCTGCAGAGCAGCGAGCCGAGGGTGAACAGGATCAGCCCGGTCTGGAACGTCCGGCGCCGCCCGATCCGGTCCGCGGTGGACCCGGACAGCATCAGCAAGCTAGCCAGCACGAGCGTGTAGGCATCGATCGTCCATTGCAGGCCGGACACCGGAGCGTGCAGTTCCCGCTGGATCGATGGCAGCGCGATGTTGACGATCGTCACGTCCAGGCCGACGATCAGCAGGCTCATGCAGCAGATCGCCAGGATGACCATCCGGCGGCCGTAGCTGAGTTCGTCCGAGCCCATCTCTGCAGTATGCTCCCGACCACTTGCTGCACTACAACTAACAACCGGGTCCTGACGGGCCCACGTGATTGACTAACCGCATGCCGCGTGACGAACTTCCCGTGCTGGGATTCGCCAACCGGGCCGCCTGGGAGTCCTGGCTCGATGAGCATCACGGGCGGTCGGCCGGCCTCTGGCTCAAGATCGCGAAGAAGGGCTCGGGTACCGACTCGGTCTCTTACGCCGAGGCGCTTGAGGTGGCGATCTGCTTCGGCTGGATCGACGGCCAGAAGGGCAGCCTCGACGGCAGCTTTTGGCTGCAGCGCTTTACGCCGCGCAGGCCCGGCAGCAAGTGGTCCAGGATCAACACCGAGAAGGCGGCCGAGCTCACCGCCGCTGGCCGGATGCGGCCCGCCGGGCAGCGCGAGGTGGAGCTGGCCCAGGCGGACGGCCGCTGGGCGGCGGCCTACGACGGCCAGCGCGCGATGACCGTACCCGAGGACCTGCAGCGTGAGCTGGCGCGTAACGATGCCGCCCGGGAGTTCTTCGCCACCCTCGGCGGCGTCAACAGGTACGCGATCCTCTACCGGATCGGCAGCGTCAAGCGGCCGGAGACCCGGGCCAGGAAGATCGCCCAGTACGTCGCGATGCTTGCCGAGCACAAGACGATCTATCCCTGAGCACGATCTATCCCCGCGCGGGCCGGCTGTCCCCGCGCGCGGGCCGGCTATCCCCGCGCGCGGGCCGGCTCCGGCCGGCGGACCGCGTGGTCAGCCGATGTCCCGGCGGCGCAAGCCGACGAGCCCGGCGGCGCCCAAGGCCCCGGCGATGACGCACAGCCAGATCAGCGGTGCGGCACTGACCGGGCCGCCAGGCAGTTTCGGTGTGTGGGTGAACGGCGAGATGTCCAGCACCCAGTGCGAGAGCTGCAGCGAGGCGCCCAGGAACAGCATCAGGACGACTATGCCCAGAGCGGTCCAGGCGCCGGCCGCGCAGAAGCGCGGGGCCAGCCCGAACAGCGCGACGGCCAGTCCGGCTATCACCAGCGCGGCCGGCGCCTGGGCGAGCCCGGCGCCGACCAGCGCGGCCAGCTCGCGCCCGCCGCCCGGGGACCGCAGTGCGTACCCGAGGCCGGTGCCCAGCCCGGTGGCGGCCAGGATCAGGATCGTTCCCCCGGCCGCGATCAGAAGGTGGCTGAGCCCCCAGCTGATCCGCGTGACCCCGGTGGCGAGCAACGGGTCGGCCCGCTGATCCGTCTCTTCCGAGCGCAGCCGCAGAACGGCTGAGACCGCGTACCCGGCGGCGAACAGCCCGGTGAAGCTCATGATGGCGGCGAGGTAGGCATTGGTCAGCGCGGCCGAGCCGCCCAGCTTGACCAGAATGCGGCGGATCTCGGCGCTGCCGAGCAGCCCGGTGATGCCCTTGGCCGCCGAACCGATGATCACGCCGTAGATCAGCGCGCCGATCACCCAGCTGATCAGCGTGGCCCGGTGCAGCCGCCAGGCCAGCGCGAGCGGACTGCGCAGCGACCCTGCGGCCTGGGCCGGCCCGGGCCGGCCCGGCAGCAGGCCGGCGTCGTAGTCACGGCGAGCGGCCAGCACCCCGGCGCCGATCCCCAGGGCCAGGGTGGTCACCAGCGGCAGCACCAGAATCCACCAGCGGATCACGCCGAACGACCGGATCAGCTCCGCCCAGCCGATGGGCGACAGCCAGGTGAGCCACCCGGGACCTTTCGCGCCGGCCGAGTCCCCGACCGCCCGCAGCAGGTAGGCCACTCCGAGGGCGCCGATCGCGAGCCCCCGGGCTGACCTGGCCGCCTGCGCCAGCTGCGCCGCCACGGCGGCCACCGCGGTGAACACCAGGCCGCAGCCAGCGATGGCCAGCGCCAGCGAGATGGAACCGGCCGCGGGCAGCCCGAGCGCGATCAGGGCGGCCGACATCACCAGCGCCAGCACGACGTTCGCGGTCAGCGCGATCAGCAGGCCGGCGGTCAGCGCCGCATGACGTCCCACCGCCGCCGAGCCGACCAGCTCGAGCCGGCCGGTCTCCTCGTCGGCCCTGGTGTGCCTGATCACGATGAAGATGCTCATCAGCCCGGCGCCCAACGCCGCGAATCCGCCGTACCGCCAGGCGGTGAGTGACCCGAGCGAGTTGCCGTACAGCGTCCCGTAGAGGGACACCAGCGATGGGTTGCGGCCCGCCGCCGCGGCGAATTCCGCCCGTCCCGCAGCCGTCGGATACAGCTTCTTGAAGCTGTACGCGGTGCCTGCCACCAGGGCGGTCAGGACGTAGATCCAGGCGGGCAGCATGATGCGATCGCGACGCCCGGCCAGCTTCGCGAGCGCGCCGGTGCCCGCCAGCGTGCTCACGCCGGAACTCCGTCCTGCGCTACGGCTGGCGGCGCCGCGGGCCCGTCGCCCGCGTAATGCCGCAGGAAGAGCTCTTCGAGCGTGGGCGGCTGGCTGGTCAGGCTGCGCACCCCGGCGGCGCTGAGCCGCCGCAGCAGGCCGTCCAGCTTGTCGGTGTCCACCTCGCAGCGCACCCGGTTGCCTTCGATGTCCAGGCCGTGCAAGCCGGGCAGCCGGTCGAGCCCGTCCGGCGGGCTCGCGAGCTCGGCGGCGATCGAGGTCCTGGTGAGATGGCGCAGCTGGGCCAGGCTCCCGGACTCGACGGCGCGGCCCAGCCTGATGATGGTGACCCGGTCGCAGAGCGCCTCCACCTCGGACAGGATGTGGCTGGAGAGCAGGACGGTGCGCCCGCGCTGCCGCTCTTCCTCAATGCAGGCCCGGAACGCGGCCTCCATCAGCGGATCGAGGCCGGCCGTCGGCTCGTCGAGGAGCAGTAGCTCGACATCGGAGGCGAGCGCCGCGACCAGCGCCACCTTCTGCCTGTTGCCCTTGGAGTAGGCGCGTGCCTTGACGGTCGGATCCAGGTTGAAGCGCTGCAGCAGGCTGGCCCGGCGGCCGGGGTCAAGCCCGCCGCGCAGCCGGCCGAGCAGGTCAATGACCTCGCCGCCGGACAGGGTCGGCCAGAGCGCGACGTCGCCGGGCACGTAGGCGAGCCTGCGGTGCAGCGTCGTGGCGTCGGTCCAGGGATCGCCGCCGAGCAGCCGCGCGGTCCCGCCGCTGGCCCGCAGCAGGCCGAGCAGGATCCTGATCGTGGTCGTCTTGCCTGAGCCGTTGGGCCCGAGGAAGCCGTGCACCTCGCCCTGGGCCACCGCCAGGTCGAGCCCGTCGAGCGCGGGCGTTTTGCCGTAGGACTTGCGCAGGCCGGACACGGTGATTGCGTCGGTCATGGTTCAGAGCCTACAGTTTATTCATAAATTCCTGAAAGTTAGAACAAGAGACGCGGAAGCCGGGGGCCGAGACAGCAATGGGCGAACGGGACGACCCAGCCCGCGGGCCGGATCAGGCCCGCGATGACAAGGCGGTGTACCGGTTCATCGAACGCTTCTCTTCGGTGCTCGGCGAAGCCGGGTTCCCGCGGATGCCGGCCCGGGTCTTCGTCGCGCTGCTCAGCTCGGACTCAGGCCTGCTGACCGCGGCTGAGATCGCCCAGCTGCTACACGCCAGCCCTGCGGCCGTGTCGGGCGGCGTCCGCTACCTCATCCAGGTCGGGCTGGTCAGCAGCGAGCGTGAGCCAGGCTCTCGCCGGCACCGTTACCGGATGCCCGCCGACGTGTGGCAGGAGCTGATCGGGAGCAGGGACCGGATGTTCAGCCGGTGGAACCTTGTTCTGCGGGAAGGTATTGAGGCACTGGGCCCGGACTCGGCCGCCGGCAGCAGGCTGGCCGATACCGCGCGGTATTTCGAGTTCCTCAGGACCGAGGCGCCGACCCTGCTGGCCAGGTGGCGTGAGCGTGAGGCCGCGGCGGGAAACGCCGCAGGTGATGCCTCAGCTCGCTAGGCTCCAGGGGGCCGGCTGCACGCCGTCAAGCCCCAGCGTTCGCCGCGCCCATTCCCGGTCCGCACTGCTGGGCTGACCGCGACCGGCATGCGCCTTGGCGAGCGTGCTAGCGAGTTCCTCGTCCGCGTCCCAGCGATCCATCGCTTGCGAAATATACGCCGACACCGAGGCCGCCCGGCCCTCGGCGACCGCCCGGCGGGCGGCAGCGATGTGCTGCGTCGGCAGCGTAACAGCGATTTCCCTGGTCATGTCTTCCCCGCACCTCCAGTCCCCGGCGCCCCTCGCCGGGCCGACGCTGCTGCAGGCCAGGAAATCACCCAACCACCTGGTTGGCCCCCAAACCCGCGCAACCCGAGCAGACCATCATCGCGGGATGAAACCAGGACGCAAGAGGTGTGGAAATCCTGTGGATGTCCCCCTTATCACCGCAACACGGGAGCCCGGGCGGCAGCAGCAGCAGGACGGGCCAGACACCAGCAGAGCCAACCCGGTTTCGGCCGATGAGTTCTCCGGGTGCTGGGCTAGGTACTCTGGTCCCGGGAGCCCAACCTGGGCGCCTATTGGCCTGCATTCCCCTGGAGTCTCCTGGGTCCCCTGGAGCCTAATCGCAGGTCAGTCTGGTAAATCCGCAGGTCAGGGGCTTCCGAGGTGCGCGTGCCGCATGACCCGACAGACCTCTTCACGGTCGATCCCGACGTGCCCGAGCTTGATGACGTTGTGCTGCTCTACTACTTCGACGGCTTCATCGACGCGGGCGCTGCGGGACGACTCCTTGCCACGCACCTGCTCGCCACCCTCGAGCACCGCGAGATCGCCAGGTTCGATGTCGACTCGCTGATCGACTACCGGTCGCGCCGTCCTGCGATGATCTTCGCCAAGGATCACTGGGAGCAGTACGAGGCCCCGTCGCTCACCATATCCCTGCTGCATGACTCGCAGGGGACTCCGTTCCTGCTCCTGAACGGCCCCGAGCCGGACCATCAGTGGGACGCCTTTACCAGCGCCGTGCGCACCGTCTACGCGGAGCTTGGCGTCCGGCTCGCAGTCGGCTTCCACGGCATTCCGATGGGCATTCCGCATACCAGGCCGCCCGGCGTGACGGCGCACGCGACCAGCGCCGAACTGGTCGAGGGCTACCGGCCCTTCATCGACAGGCTGCACGTCCCCGGCAGCGCTGCGGGACTGCTCGAGCTTCGGCTTGGCGAGGAGGGGCGCGCGGCGATCGGGTTTGCCGTGCACGTGCCGCACTATCTCGCCCAGGCGGCCTACCCGGCGGCCGCGGTGACCTTGCTGGAGCACGTGCAGCAGGCGACCGGGCTGGCCCTGCCCGCTGACGCGTTGCGCGAGGCGGCCCGCCGGACCGACCTGGAGATCAGCAGGCAGGTCGAAGGCTCGGAAGAGGTCTCCGAGGTCGTCAAGGCCCTGGAGCAGCAGTACGACGCCTTCGCCGAGGGCCAGGCCAACTCGCTCGGCGGCGACCCGGAGGACATGCCGACCGCGGAGGAACTCGGCGCCCAGTTCGAGCGCTTCCTCGCCGAGCAGCAGGGCCACGGCGACACACCGGAACTCTGACCAGGGTGAGTTCTGGCCCGGGCGCTGGCTCACTTCGCGGAGCCTGCGAGCCGGGCATCCATACCCGGCAAATGACGGCAACACCGCGTGCGGGCAGCAACGGCAGGTTATGCTGGAATCACTCCGCGTAGCGCTGGTTGCTCTTGAGCAGCTCATCGGTGCCGGACGTACGTGCCTCCTGGCCGTCCTGACGGTGCTGACGCATCCGGCGTGACGTTTCGGGCTCAGCGGTGGAATCCTGGCTATATCCACGCTGATTCCGTTCAGCGCGACCCGGGTCACACGCAATCTTGGAAGTCCCTAGGGCAAATCGGGAAGCGGGCCAGGGAATAGTCCGGCCACCGGCTTCGCGGTGCTCCGGTCGCAGGGGACGGCACCGCGGCCGGGCCACGTATGGGGCCTTGTGCCCACGGAAATGGGCGGCAATGAACCGATCAGCGGTGCGCGAGTTCCCCGCGTCCGGCGCCGGCGTTGCACCGGGCGAGATTCTGGTGGCGACCCAGATCGGGAATCAAGGGCCAGGCGGCCTTCCCAGCCCGGCCGCGCCGCTGGTCGGTGCGCTCCTGCAGCGCAAGGGCGGCCAGGTCAGGTACGCGCCGATGCCGCACTACGACGATCCGGTGCATCACGACGGCGGCGCTGTCCTGTTCGTCGCGACCTGCCAGCAGCGGGACGGCACGATGGCCGCCGTCGGGGCGGCATCGGCCACCGCCGACCGGGTGGCGGCGGCTGCGGCCAGGTCCGCGGTGCAGGAATGGTCGGCTGTCTTTGCCACCAGGCGGCTGGTCGCGGCACCGAGCCCATGGTGCGACGGCGCGCGGCAGGCCCTGGAGAAGGCCCGCCGCGCGGTGGCCGGCCGGCGCACCGTGCACGTCTACGGCCAGCTGGCCGCCAGCCCCGAGTCGATCGCCGAGCTAGCCTCGGACGGGGCCGTCTTGGTCGGCTCGCTGGACGAGGTGCCCGATGGCGGCACCGTGTTCTTCCCCGCGCACGGCGTCACCCCCGAGGCGAGGGCCGCGGCGCAGGCACGCGGGCTGGAGGTGATCGACGCGACCTGCCCGCTGGTCGTTCGGACCCACGCCGAGGCGGCCAGGCTGGCCGGGCGCGGCGACGACGTGGTGCTGATCGGCCAGCTCAGCCACCCGGTCGTCGCCGGGATCGCCGGAACCGCCCCGGGCCGGATCTCGGTGGTCGGCACCCCGGCTGCCACCTCCGGCCTGCGGGTCGCTGACTCCAGGCGGGTCTCCTACCTGCTGCAGCCGGGTATCCCTGTGGAGGACTCGGCGCCGGTGACTACCGCCCTGGGCTCGCGCTTCCCCGCGCTGCGCAGCCCGCATCCGGACGGGTTCTGCTACGCCGCATCCGACCGGGCTGAGACGATCCGCGCCATGGCGGCAGATTGCGACGTCATCTTCGTGCTCGGCGGTGCGGACTCGCCCGATACCAGGCAGCTCTGCGCACTGGCGCGAAGCAGGGGGGCCAGGGCACACATGGTCAGCGCGCTCGGCGACGTGGTTCCTGGCACGGTCGCCGGGGTTGCCGCCATCGGGCTGGCGGAATCGACGTCGGCCAGCCCCGCGCTGGCCGGACTCCTGGCCGGGGCACTGGCAGGCCTCGGTCCGCTGAGCGTGCTGAGCAGGCGCGTCAGCACCGAGATCGTCGGCGCGCCGGACCGGGGTGCTTGATCAGGCCGTCTGGAGTTTCCGCGGGCAATTGCATGGCGGGCCAGGTAACCGTTGCGTACTCCCCTGGGCGCATATTGCCAGCTCCCCGGTTGCCAGCTCTCCGACGGCCAGCAGCCGCGGGTCGCCATCGCCGCGGCGCTCGCAGGCAGCCCCGGGCTGCTGATCGCCGATGAGCCGGCCAGCCAGCCGGACTCCGAGACCGGGCTCCAGATCATGCTCGTACCGCGGGCCGCCTACAATCCGACAGTAATGTACCGGAAAACGCAGCAACGACCGGCCGAGCGGCTCACCCGCCGCGACAAGCGGGGACTGGCCGTAGTCGGCATTCTTGTCCTGGCCGGATTCGGCGGCGCGGGAATCTGGGCGGTGGCTCATCCAGGCGACTACGGCCGCTCGCACGACGGCTGCGTCACCGTCGCCGCCGCTAGTTCCACCGGCGGCGCGCTCATCCACGAATGCGGTTCAGGCGCGGTGACGATGTGCCGGGCCGCATTCGCCCACAGCGACCAGCTCTCCATGCTCACCCGACCGCAATGCCGGCTCGCCGGACTGTCCCCGGCGCCCGCAACGGGCGCGTCACCGCGCGGCTGACCACAGATCAGGAGGCCGGAGATGCTCTTCCCCACCTCGCTCGTCGGCAGCTACCCGCAGCCGGACTGGCTGATCGACAGGGAGCTGCTTGCCGCGCGGTTCCCGCCGCGGGTGCGGGCCCGCGAGCTGTGGCGGGTGGACCCCGCCTACCTGGAGCAGGCCCAGCGGGACGCCACGCTGCTCGCCATCAGGGCCCAGGAAGACGCTGGCCTGGACATCATCACCGATGGTGAGATCGGCCGCGAGAGCTACTCCAACGCCTTCGCCACGGCGCTGGACGGGGTCGACATCGATAACCCGGGGACCGCGCTTGACCGCAGCGGGGAGCCGAACCCGGTGCCGCGCATCGTCGGGCCGATCCGGCGGCGCCATCCGGTCGGGGTGTCCAGCGTGCAATTTCTGCGTGCCCACACCGCCAGGGCCGTGAAGGCTACCGTGCCGGGGCCGTTCACCATGGCCCAGCAGGCGCAGAACGATCACTACCCGACCGTGCAGGCTGCCGCTCTGGCTTACGCCTAGGCGGTCAACGAGGAGGTCAGGGACCTGTTCGCGGCCGGGGCTGACATCGTGCAGCTCGATGAGCCTTACCTGCAGGCCAGGCCCGAGCAGGCCCGTGAGTTTGGCGTGCAGGCCGTTGACCGGGCGCTGGAAGGCGTCGATGGAACCACCGCGGTCCATCTCTGCTTCGGGTATGCCGCGATCATCCACGGCCGGCCTGAAGGCTATTCATTCCTGCCCGAGCTGGCCGCGAGCCGGGCGGACCAGATCTCGATCGAGACCGCCCAGTCCGGCCTGGACTGCTCGGTGCTCGCCGCGCTCGAAGGCAAGACCATCATCCTGGGAGTGCTCGACCTGAACGATCACGCAGTGGAGCCGCCCGGTCAGGTGGCTGCCCGCGTGCAGCGGGCGCTGGAGTACGTCCCGGCCGAGCGGCTCGTGCTCGCACCGGACTGCGGGATGAAGTATCTGCCGCGCGATGCTGCCTTCGGCAAGCTTGCTGCCATGACAGAGGCAGCGGCCCAGCTGCGCGGGGCGGTATCCGTCTGACCCGCGGGCGATGCTGGCCGGCTAGAGCGTGTCTCGTAAAGCGCGTCTCGTAAAGCATGTCTCGTAGAGCGTGTCCGGTGTTTCGGCTTGGCTGGCGGCGTGGATAATGAGCGGCTGCCGCGCCTCAATCAGGCTCTGGCTCCGGGCTGTGCCCACGGCGGAGCCTGGCGGCCCCGGCTGTATTGAGCGCGCCGGGCGGTCAGCCCCGCGGTCCCTTCCCGGCTGGCCAGCAGGGCAGCGATCCGGATCTGCTTGACATGCCAGCTAGGTATAAAGCTACAGTGCTACGTACCTAGTTGAAGTGAGGTCATCGTGATCGAGTTCCACCTGGACGCCCGCTCCGGGGTCGCGCCGTACCGGCAGCTGATCCACCAGGTGCGGCACGCGCTGCGGCTGGGCATGCTGCGCGAGGGCGACCAGTTGCCGAAGGTCAAGGACGTGGTCGCCGGGCTGGCGATCAACCCGAACACGGTGCTCAAGGCCTACCGGGAGCTGGAGTACGAG
>Ga0187883_10002438_pt1 | contig 11202 bp, 7 predicted proteins | sample June2016WEW_20_1_2_FD_132966 | JGI IMG/M metagenome (GOLD analysis project Ga0187883, IMG submission 132966) | Peatland microbial communities from SPRUCE experiment site at the Marcell Experimental Forest, Minnesota, USA - June2016WEW_20_10 | ecosystem: Environmental > Terrestrial > Soil >...
GGCTGCACGACTCCGGCAAGAGCGGGTTCTGGTGGCTCATCGGCTTCATCCCTATCATTGGCACCATCACGCTGATCGTGTTCTACTGCCTTCCCGGGACGCCTGGGCCGAATAAGTACGACGGATAGCGGGACAGTGAGCACGCCGATGGTGATCTGCGGCTCCAGTCGCGTCGCCGATCCTGATCGGCATGAAGAGCCCTGTCTCGCCCAGGGGAGCCACAGACGAGGCGTACGGGAGCCAGCGGCGGGCCGGAAACCCGGCATACCCGGCGCAGATGACGGCGGGCCAAGGAATCCGGGGAGCCAATCACGGGAGCCAATGCCCGCTGACTCTCCCCGGACTCGCCGCGACCGCCCGGGGCGAATCTGCAGGAGGAGGCTCCCCGCCCGACTTCCTGAGACCGGTCCAGACACCCGATTCGTGCCTGGGGGTCAAGGGGGGTCATCAAGAGGTCCCGGTACGTCGCGACTCAGCAGGCTGGAGCTTGCGCCACGGTCTGGGCGTCATACGTACTGAAAAGCTCCTCGATCACCGGTGTGATGTTTCCTGAGGTGGCGTTATCAAACTCGACGTTGACCTGGCCGTCACCAAACGCAGCAGCCAGATATCGTTGAAGATCATCTACCTATCGGGAAGGTTCCGTGTAGCCCCGCACCTGCGAACGTCCAGCAGTCAGCCGCCGTGGGGTTGTCACGCCGTCACCGATGTTTACGCTCAATTGTGTGAGCACGACCCAGACGCCGCTGCCAGGACCCGAGGCTGCACTCATCGGACTGGTAGCGCTCGTAGTAGTCATAGCTCAAGTCCTCTGGCCGCTCGCGGAGCACTTCAACGTGATGGCCCATGAGGGAATGCACGCCATAACTGCGGCCATCGTGGGCTTTACCGTCCTAGGCATCGAGTTGAACTCGAGTGCCGAGGGTGAAACCCGCTATCCCCCGAATGCCGTCGGCCCCAGGAGGGTCGTCACCTCATTCGTCGGCTACCTGGGCCCAAGCGCCTTCGGACTCGGCGCGGCGAAGCTCATCACCCTCGGGTACATCATCGCCGTCTTGTGGGTGGCTGTGATATTTCTTGCGCTCCTACTGTTGAATCTCGCCTTTCCTTCTTTCGGCTGCCTCTCCGTCCCCGTTGCCATCGCGGTGCTCTACCTCCTCATCCGTTACGCGTCCGTCGGCCTTGAGGTCGTAATGACTTACGGCATGACCTGGCTGCTCCTGCTGTCCGGCGTCCGCGTCGCACTACAACACGGTGCCAGCGCGGGGGACGCTTACAATCTCAGCAGGCGCACTCACCTCCCCCGTGTACTCTGGGCGCTTCTGTGGCTGGCAGGCACTTTCGGAGCTGTCTTCATCAGCGTGCGACTGCTGGTCTTGCGAGCCTGAGCCCGGCCGCACCAATCGCCGATCGGGGCCGCGCAGATGACCGATAGCCTGATCGTTGTCACAGCGGACAGGACCGGCCGCACGGAACATTCTTGTCCGTTTGCTGGCGTACGAACCCTCCCGACTTCCCTCCCTCTCTCCCACTGTGCTTGCCCACATGGCAAGGAGTCGGTACCTGAGTGAGTTACTGAGATGACAACGGGTACGAACACTGGCGGACTTCGGCGTATGAGCGCGTACCTAGGACTCCAGGTGATAGGCCAGTTTTCGCTGGTAGATTCGTCTGCAGAGATGCCTGGGGGTCAAGAAGTCGTGAATCGGCAGCCCTGTCCAGATTGTGTAGCCGGGCGTAGAGTGCACCCAAGTATGCGCTGCCGGGCAAGCGCTCAGGAGATGCCCTATCAGTGGTCGATGCCCGACCAGAGGACGCTCCACTGAGCCAGGCGTGGGGGGAAGCGGCGAACCGGCACAGCCGCACCCAGGGGAGGGGTAGTCATGCAAGTCATGACCAAAATCGCGCTGCCGGTCGAATCCTGTAACCAGGCCGTCAAAGGCGGGAGCATCGGCAAGCTGATCCAAAGTGCTGCTGAGCGCTGGAAGCCAGAAGCGATGTAACTTCGGCGGCTTCGAAGGGAAGCGGACAGCGTTCATCGTGTTCGACATGCCAGACTTATCCGACATGATCCCATTCGCGGAGCCTTCTTTCAGGGAATGAACACAGATGTGGTCATTATCCCGATCATGAGCGCCGACGAAATACAGAAGGGGCTTGGCAAGCTCGGCTGACGAGCAAGTATCCCTATCCCTAAGAGCGCGCTGAATAAGTCCCATTTTCCATGATCAATGTCGCAAAGCCGCAGGTCGGCTGCTTGCTCCTTGATCGCAAAAAAGGGTTATTCAGTGGCTTCCCTAGACGCTGAAGGCGCGACCGAAGGCGTCCCCGAGACGAATGGCGCGATCACCATATGCTGACGACGAGTTCGCAGACGGCGATCGCGGCAGGGAACCCAGTGACGACGCTCCAGATGATCTGGATGCCGACGTCCGTACATTACCTGGAACATCTGGTTCGGTACGAACACGTCGGGTCCGCCGAACTACACCCTGACGATGACGCAGGGCCAGAAATACACCTATACACAGGAGTTCGGCGGCAACTGGTTCGCCGGGCAGTGTCAACATTCCCAAGTCGGGCAAGCAGCAAGTCATCATGAACCTCTGGGCGCGGGGCCAGAACGTTGACGCTCAAGCCACGCTGATGATCCGGTCATTCAGTTACACCCCATCAGATTAGGAGCGGGACATGAAACGAATAACAGCAATATGCGTAGCGGCTCCCCTGCTCGCGTTGGCTGCTGCTGGCTGTAGCAGTTCCAGCAGTTCCAGCAGTTCCAGCAGTTCGAGCGCCGCCGCTAAGGCCACGCCATCGACAATGACGGGCACCGAGACGTTCACCTCTGGGAAGGTGACCAACGCGAAGGTCCTGGAGGCGAACAGCCCTACGGTTCCGCTCACCTACACCGGAGTCGTGTCTGCGACCGGCTCGTTCAACCTGGGCGGGTCCGGGCCAAAGAAGGGCCAGATCAAGACGTTCGTCACGAGCAAGGGCAACCTCGTGCTCATGGTTGCCAGCGATACCGTGAGTGCTAAGTTCGTGGACTCTAGTACCTGCCTGGCCCAGGACATCACTACTGTTCACTACACGGTGGTCGGGAACCAGTCAACCGGATCGTTCAAGAGCGCTTCCGGCAGCGGAGTCGTCAGCGCTACGTTCCAGGCCAATTCAGAGCTGAAGGGCAAGTGCTCTCTGGCCAACAATGCGGAGCCGGCCACGATGACGGGTGCCTACGTCCTGTTCACCGGCACCGGTCCACTGACCATCAAGTCATAGGGCCGCTGACCTCTGCGGACCAGACGTAGACCAATCGGCGTCTTATCTAGCAGTTTGCGCAGGTACGTGCGGAAAATGAGCTACGGCCTCCAGAGCCGTTGACCCCGCGTGCCAGTCGTGTACTGCCAAATCGGGCCATGCTGGCTGAAGGCGGTGCTGCTGCGCGGCACCGCCGCCAGCCCATAGCCGGATACCGCAGCATAGCCTGGCCGAGCCCTGTCTGCTGTGGCGCGGCGGAGACGGTCGCAGCGGCACGTGCCGGGCGGTGACGCGGTCGATGATCGTGGGAGCCAGTCGCGGCCTCGACGTGTCAGCACTTCCGGTCGGGGCGATCAACCTGTCAACGTCGCTGCAGCGCATCACGAAGACGGAGCTGGAGAAGCGGCAGCGGCCGGACGGCTATTGCCGGGCCATGTACATGCGCAGTTCGGCGTCGTCGTCGTGGATCAGTTCGCCGCTGACGTCCACCGTCACGCTGTGAATCGTGCCGGTGAACTTGAAGGGACTGGCGTAGTCATCAGTAACCGCGGAGCCAGGGTTGGCGCCGCACGTGAGGGCACCGGGGTTGAGGACGAACGGCGTAGTGACGGGAGCCTCCGTGTTTCCGACGAGATTGCCGTCTACGTACAGCTGGAGCCGCCCGGGCGCACCCTTGCCGGACGTCATGTCCGGCGGGCCGGTCGGCTCGAACTCGAACCGGAGGGTGTGCCTGCCCTGCTTGAGGATGTCCCCGGATTCAACTGCGTAGACGGCCCGGCCCACGTAGTTGTGGACATAACGGAGCTTGTCGTCCTTGACGAACAGGGAGTATCCCCCGGCCGCCGTGCCCTGGCTGAGCAGGACCCCTTCGGCTCCCTCCGCGGGGATCTCAACGTCCGCGGTGATGCTGTGCGGCCGGTTCAGGACCCTGGGCGCGGCGAAGAACGGGATCGATTGCGTGCCGGGCAGGTAGGTATAGCTGTCCCGGGGAGCGGCCACGAGTGGTTTTTCGGCGATCATGCGGGCCAGGCCGCTGCCGTCGACCGGCATCACGCCGAACTTGCCTGCCTCCACGTACCAGGTCCCGATCAACGCAATCAGCCGGTCGCGATGGTCGGCGGCCACGTTGTGATTCTCGGCGAAGTCCTCGGCCACGTGGTAAAGCTCCCAGCCCGTGGCATCCAGCTCGGACAGCTTCTGGGACGAGATCGGCTGACCGAAAGGCATGCCCGCCTCGGCGAATGACGGGCCGGGCCAGGGGCAGACGGCCCGCCAGCCGTCGTGGTAGATGGCACGGTGGCCCAGCATCTCGAAGTACTGCGTGTGGCGGTTGCTCCCCGCAGACGGATCGTCCAGCGTGTGGGCGAAGCTGACCCCGTGCAGCGGTGACTGGCTGACGCCGCGGATCGCCGCGGGCGGATCGATGCCCAGCAGGTCCAGCACCGTGGGCACCATGTCGATGATGTGCGCGTACTGGGTGCGGACTTGGCCCCCGGCCTTGATCCGCCGCGGCCAGGACACGATGAACGGATCGCTGGCGCCGCCCCGGTAAGTTTCGCGCTTCCACCGGCGGAACGGCGTGTTCCCGGCCCACGTCCAGCCCCACGGGTAGTGGTTGAAGTGCCTGGGGCCGCCGATCTCATCGATGACCTTGAGGCTGTCCTCCAGCGGCTCCTGGGCATTGTTGAAGAACTGCGCCTCGTTGGTGGTCCCGGTGGGGCCCCCTTCGGCGCTGGCGCCGTTATCGGAGATGACCATGATCAGCGTGTTGTCGAGGTCCCCCCGGCGCTGCAGGAACTCGACCAGCCGCCCGACCTGATGGTCGGTATGGCTGAGGAAACCGGCGAACACCTCCATCATCCGGCTGTACAGGCGGCGTGCCTCCGGCGGCAGCGACGCCCAGTCGGGCACGTCCGGATCGTGCCGTGACAGCTCAGCGTCCGCCGGCACAATACCGAGTTCCTTCTGCCGGGCGAACACCATCTCCCGGTACGCATCCCAGCCCTCGTCGAACATGCCCGCATACCGGTCCGCCCATTCCTTCGCCACATGGTGCGGGGCGTGCGTGGCACCAAAGCACAGATTCAGGTAGAACGGCTTAGCCGGGTCAACCTGCTTGGCGTCAGCGATGAACTCGATCGCCTTGTCGACCAGGTCCTCACTGAGGTGGTAGCCCTGCTCAGGCGTGCGCGGCGGCTCCACCTGGTGGTTGTCATACACCAGATCCGGGTACCACTGGCTGGTGTCGCCGCCCAGGAACCCATAGAAGCGCTGGAAGCCGCGCCCCAGCGGCCACCGGTCATACGGGCCCGCGCCGGTTTCCTGGTTGCTCGGCGTCAGGTGGTACTTCCCGATCATGAAGGTGCTGTACCCATGATCGACCAGCATCTCGGACAAGAAGCCATTCTCAAACGGAACGACCCCGTTGTATCCGGGGTAGCCGCTCGCCAGCTCCGTGATACAGGCCATCGCGTTGCTGTGATGATTGCGGCCGGTCAGAATGCACGACCGGCTCGGCGAACACAACGCCGTCGTGTGCATGTTGCTATAGCGCAGCCCGTCCGCCGCCAGAGCGTCGAAGCTGGGCGTCTTGATCGGGCTGCCGTAACAGCCCAGCTGGCCGAACCCCGTATCGTCCAGGACGATGAACAGCACATTCGGGGCGCCCTCCCGCGCCCGCACCGGCGCCGGCCAGGCAGGCGTGGACTCATCAGCGGTCCGCCCGATCACGCCAGGGAACGCAACGCCCGGCCCATACTCAACAACTGGCATGCAGCCCCCGTGTTCGCCCGCTGCCCTTATGGCCCATATCCTGCGGCGCCAGGCCCGAGCCCGCATCACCCGCCACGGATGGTGCGGATCACATCGCGCCGGTCGGCGTCGCCAAGGTTGGGCAGGTCTGGCCGGGGCCGCGGCGGCCCGCGCGAAGCCTATCTTCGCGATTCGCTGGGAGGCGGGGCTATCTCATCACCGTCTTGAATTCCGACGTTGCCACGATGGCGGTGGGCCGTAGGTAGAAGGCGGCTATGGCTATGGGATCGAACGCCTCCACCTCGGCGTCCCCATTCTTCTCATCGGTGAAGGCGCCGCAGATATCCAGAAAACGATCATCGGGCGCCGCCTCCCGGACCGCTTCAAGCTCGCAACCGGCTGATCGGCGTCCGATCCCTAATTTACGGCCGTGGCGACACCAGCATCCGACAGCCCGGCACCTTGAAGCGGGGGCAGCGCGCTCGCTCGCGCCCGCCGCAGCAGCCGCGTGCTAGCGGGTCGCACCAGCGGATGGGTGCCGCCGTTGCGTTCGGCTTCCGCCTGCCATCGTGCCTGCCGCTCCGCGAGTGTCGCCGCGTCGCTTAGTTCGCTGCAGTCAAGGCTGTCGTGGTTGACGTCCACGATGATCGTGTCGCCTTCCTCGATGAGCGCGATTGGGCCGCCGAGCGCAGCCTCGGGTGAGACGTGGCCGATGACCAGTCCGACCGATCCGCCAGAGAAGCGGGCGTCGGTCATCAGCGCGATGGTGATGCCGCGGCGGCGGCACAGTGCTGTGATCCGTGACGTCGGATCGAGCAGCTCCGGCATACCGGGAGCGCCACGTGGACCCTCGTAGCGGATCACCATCATGTCGTGGTCATCGAAATGCTCGGGTGCGGACGAGAGCGCCTCGATGAGCGCGGCCTCACTGTTGAACACCCGCGCGCGCCCGGCGAACCGGCCCTCTTCCATGCCGCCCTCGACGCCGGCGAGCTTGATCACCGCGCCGCCGTCGGGGGCCAGGTTGCCGCGCAGCAGCCGCAGGCCGCCGGTCGGTTTGAACGGCGTCGACAGCGAGTGGATCACCTCACCGTCCGGCTCGGGCGGGGCCAGCCGCGCGACCTGCCCAGCTAGCGTCTCCCCGGTACAGGTGAGGCAGTCGCCGTCGAGTAGCTCTGCTTCGAGCAGCTCGCGGACGATCACCGGCAGGCCGCCCTTGCCATCGATGTCGACCATCGAGTACCTACCGAAAGGACGGGCGTTGATCAGTACCGGCAGCGTGCGCGAGAGCCGGTTGAACTCCTCTTGGCTGACCACCTCGCGCCAGAAGTTGATGCCCGCGGCCCGGGCCAGCTCCGGCGCATGGAGCACGACGTTGGTGGAGCCACCCATCGCGATGGCCACCAGTGTGGCGTTGCGCAATGACGCGGGGACGACGATGTCGCGGGGCCTAATGCCGCGCTTCGCCAGAACCTGCAGCGCGTCGAGCAGTTGGGCGGGGAACTCCTCGATGCGGCGACGGTCTTCGGATGCGGGACTGACCATGTGCAGCGGTTCCATGCCGCAGGTCGCGATGAACGACTGCATAGTGTTGTAGGTGAACATCCCCCCGCAACTGCCGTGGCCGGGAGAGCCTTCCAGTGCAATGCGGCGGCGTTCGGCCGGCGGCCCGGCCGCCGCCTGGTAGCAGGACACGATGTCCACCGGCTCGCCGGTGATCGAGTCGATGCCGGGGCGGATCGACCCGTCGGACATGATCACCGCCGGCACGTCACGCTCAAGGATCGCCGCTAGCGTCCCAATCGGCGGCTTGTCACAGGCGACCACAGCGATGACCCCGCGGACGTCGCTCCCCTCCAGGTGCAGGCAAACGCCGTCGTTGGTGGTCTCGCGGCCGATCAGCGAGTACCGCATCTCGAGTGTGCCGTTGCGCTGCCCGTCGGAGATCCCGCCCGCGTAGTTGGGTGCGATGACCCGAACCGGGAGGTCCTCAGCGGTGACCCGGCGCCGTAGCTCGGCCTGGATCGCCTCGACCTTCGCAGGGACCCCGGCATAGCAGATGCTGTCACCCAGGTTGCCGATGACTCCCCAGGCCGGGCAGTGGATCTTGTCCGGATCCTGACCTTGCAGCCGTGCCGTCGCGACCGCCTGCGTGTCTTGCCCCGGCTTCCACACTGCCGCGTCGCTCACCGCTGCGCCCTCTCAATTCCCCGGATCATGGCGATAGTACCGGGACCTCGAATCTCTCCTAGAGCAGCCCCGGTGTCGGGTAGCTAGGGAACGGTCTTATGTCTCGGTGACGGAGGATTGCTCACCGTCTGCGGACCGGTGTTCACTTGGCTGTCTTCCGGCCGACGGTGACCCAGGCTCGGTCATGATGCCGCGGGGAGCCAAACTGGGTGCCAACGGAGCAGGCGCCCCGGACATCAGACGACAGCGGCAGACGCTCGTACAGCCAAAGGGCCTCGCCTGGCGAGAGCAATGCTTGAAACCTGTGGATCCGCCGGGAAGGCGGGCGTGAAGGGGCGTGTACCTTCCCGGGTGATCGAGTCGTAGAGGGCCTAAAAGATCTTGATCTACAGGTATTGACAATTACTCTCGGGTGCGATGAGGGAAGGCGTGCATCGCACGCGATCGGTCACCGCTTGACATTGACCCTACGTCAGGCTTGCAGGGTGGACGTATGCAGAATCACGCACAGCTACCCACGCCGGGGGAGAGTGCCCCTCAACTGGCGATCGACGCAGTGGGGTTGGCCAAGTCCTTCGGTGGCCAGCACGCACTCACCGGTCTCGACCTGGCCGTCCCCGAGGGTTCCGTCACGGCCCTCATCGGCCCCAACGGGTCAGGGAAGACGACGACGATTCGCATCCTCTCGACGCTTCTTGCTCCGGACGCTGGCCGGGTGACCGTGTTCGGTCACGATGTCGTGGCAGAGCCGGAGGCCGTCAGGGCAGCGATCGGTGTCACCGGCCAATTCTCTGCCGTGGACAAGTTCCTGACCGGCAGAGAGAACCTCGCCTTGATGGCTGGGCTGCACCACCTGCGGCGGGCTGTTGCGCTGGAGCGGACGGCAAGAAACCTGGAGCGCTTCGAGTTGACCGAGGCAGCGGATCGACCTGTGATCTCCTACTCGGGAGGTATGCGCCGTCGTCTCGATCTTGCGATGACCCTCATGGGCGAGCCCCGGATCGTCTTCCTAGACGAGCCAACGACTGGCCTCGATCCACGTGGGCGACAGGTTCTCTGGCAGATTGTCCGGGACTTGGTCGCCGGCGGGATGACCGTCCTCCTGACGACGCAGTACCTGGAAGAAGCGGATCGCCTGGCAGACCGTGTGGTCCTCATCGACCGTGGTGCCTTGGTAGCAGAAGGCACGCCGTCCGAGCTGAAGAGGCGGGCGACGGGCGGACGCATCCGGCTCCATTTCGCCGGGAATGATGCGTTCGCTGCTGCGGCTGTGGAGTTCGGCGGTGCAGAACGGAGTGATGACGACTTGTCGCTGGAATTGGCGAGCGACGGAAGCATGGCTGGCATCCGGCACGTGCTCGACCGGCTTGAGCGTCACGGGATCACCGTGAAGAGCCTTTCGGCCCAGCCCCCGGACCTCGACGACGTCTTCTTCGCCTTGACTGGCGGCGGCCCTGAGCCGTCTCGTGCCAACTCGGTGGGGGAAGGACAATGACGGGCCCCTCTCTGGCACTCGCTGACACGACCACAATGCTGCGCCGAGACGTACGTCACGCAGTGCGCTTCCCGATGGTGACGATCAGCGGACTACTCGTGCCGGTGCTCTTCCTGCTCCTCTTCGATGGTGTCTTCGGTCACACGCTTCGCGCCGGACTCGGCAGCGCCGTTAGCGGCGGCTACATCAACTACGTGCTTCCCGGCATCCTCGTGATGGCCGCTGCCTCGGTCGCTGAATCGACGGCGCTTGGCGTGAACGCCGACATGGGTGAGGGGATCATCGCCCGTTTCCGGACGATGGCCATCTGGCGTCCTTCGGTCCTTGCCGGGCCGGTGACCGGAAGCGTCGCCCGTACACTCATTACGGGTGCAGCTGTTTGCCTCTTCGCACTCGTCCTAGGGTTCTCACCCAACGCCACCGCACTCGGCTGGCTCGCCGCCATCGGGCTGTTCGCCCTTCTTGGAATGGCACTCTCGTGGCTGACGGTGGCCTTTGGGCTGCTCGCCAAAACGCCAGCAGGGGCAAACAGTCTCTCGCTCATTCTCCTCGTCCTTCCCTTTGTCAGCAGCGCGTTTGTTCCCACTGCCGCGATGCCCGCAGGAGTACGGGCGTTTGCCGAGTATCAGCCGTTCACCTCGATCATTGACACCTTTCGCAGCCTGCTTACCCGAACCCCGATGGGCAATCACGGCATTGTGGCCGTGGCCTGGTGTGCCGGCATCGCAGTGGTCGGATTCCTGTGGGCGGTGAAGTTGTATAACCGAGATTCACCGGTAGCGTCCTGATGGCGAAGCTCCTGACGATCGGCCAGCTGGCCAGCCACTGCGGCGTCACCGTGCGGGCGGTCCGTCATTACCACCGGGCCGGTCTGCTCCCAGAACCCGTGCGGGATAACTCCGGTTACCGCCGCTATGGTGCACAGGCAGTCGTCGATCTCGTGCGGATCAAGGTCCTTGCCGATGCAGGGGTCCCGCTCGCTCAGGTCAGCCACTTCCTCAATGCTGACCCGGATGAGTTCGGCGCTGCGGTTGCTGGGATCGACGAGGCGCTTCAGCAACAAATTGGTCAACTTGAGCATCGGCGCCAGCAGCTCGCCGGCCTCCTCGCTGGTGACCAGCTCCTACTGCCATCCGAGGTCGCAGAGATGCTCAGCGCCCTGCGGGAGATGGGCGTGAGCGAGCAGGGCGTGCAGATCGAACGAGACGGATGGATTCTTCTCGCCGCCCTCTGTCCCGAGGTGGTCCCAGAGTGGACGAGGCAAAAGCGAGCCGCGCTGGCAGACCCTGAGTTCCGGCGCATCTACCTGGCCTACGACGCAGCCCGGGATTGGGACCCGGCCGACCCACGACTGAAACCACTGGCGGACAGGACGGTCGAATGGATGGCGACCCGCCACGATGCGGTCGTCGGCGCTCGTCCCAGCACGCTCCCGAGCGAGCCGAACGTCGTCCTCGTCGCACAGCTCATAAACGCCGAGTCCGCCTACACTTCGCCCGCCTTGAACC
>Ga0187883_10002440_pt1 | contig 11197 bp, 9 predicted proteins | sample June2016WEW_20_1_2_FD_132966 | JGI IMG/M metagenome (GOLD analysis project Ga0187883, IMG submission 132966) | Peatland microbial communities from SPRUCE experiment site at the Marcell Experimental Forest, Minnesota, USA - June2016WEW_20_10 | ecosystem: Environmental > Terrestrial > Soil >...
GCCCGTCAGCCATACCAGGTTCGCGGCTCCCGCCAGGCTAAAGCTGAGTTCGCGCGCGGCCGGCAGCGTCGCAAGCAGGAACGTTACCGCGAGCAGGCAGTCGCCGAGAGCATGCCTTAGGCCTGCGGTCGTGACATGCGGTTGCGCAACTGCGATAGGCGCGGAAATGCGAGTGATAACTGCTTCCATGAATATATAGTGCGCTCCTGATACTATACCAAGCAAACCCTCGGGAAATATAAGTGAGAATCGCACTTAGTATTCATGGCAATACTAACTTATGACCATCATTGTAGTGCGGCAGTCACCGTCGATTGGCTATCTCGGTCAGCGCGTCGCGCAGCGCGTCGGGATTGGATAGACGATCAGATCGTGGAATCGCGGTCGATGCGCGGGCGGGTGCTATCCAGTCGCCATTGCCGGAGGCGCTGGCTTTGCTTAAGATGACTCGGCTTGAGTCTGCGGCTTCTTCGGGTGCCGAGGTGGCGGAATGGCAGACGCAGAGGACTCAAAATCCTCCGTGGGCAACCACGTGCGGGTTCAAGTCCCGCTCTCGGCACCAATATCTTTCCCTCTAATGGTTAGGTCGCCTGGCGCCATGGATTTGCGCTAACTGGGAAATCGATTTGCGAGCGGTTCGGATTGAAGCAAAGGCCCCGCCCTACCGCGATCGAGGTTGCGGAACCTTGGCGCCATCAGGGTCACCCACCATTTCCATGCCCGCAAGCTCAGTGCGTGCGATCGACGCCGCTTGGGCGACGCGTGAAACATCAAAATGAATCACCATTGGAGCCCTCTCGCCAGGATTCGGCGGCGTGGCGCCATCCGCCAACAAATCGCGGGGCGAAGCAAGGAAAAAATAGGCGTGCAGGGCATCGGCTCGATAGCGTTCGGCGATCGGAGCAAGCGACGCGTAGGTCCCAGTCACGCCAACCCCTAGATCCCCGCCAGGCATGCCACCGAGGTAAGCGCCAGCGAAAGTTCGCTGGTCGGTTCTGATGGGCGAAGGGCTTTCGCCAGTGACCCAGTCGGGATAAGTTCTCGGCCCCACGAGCCAGTCGGCAGGAAGCAGCCGTCTGCGTTGGGCTTCGAACGGGGTCAATTGAGCGAGCTTGCCGCCGTCGGCAAACCACTTGTCGGCAGCCACGACCAGCGTATCAAAAAGCACCGAGTTGGCACGCTGCTCCATAGCAAGCGGGGCGGTGTCCGAAAGGCGCGTCAGCACGTCCGGTAGTGCGCGATACAGACGGACGCCGCCAACGTGCTCTTTTGCCGCCCATGCCCCGGCGAACAGCGCCGAATTATTCGCATCGGGGTCGCTGTCAGAGACCACCACGACTCGGACTCCCTCTCGGGCCATGAAGGCGCGCAGTTGAGAGGCCGGAGCCGGAAGATAAGCGCCCTCCAGAAACGCATCCACGATGGGCCATTGTGCGAACTCCGGCGGCGTGAAACCGCTCCATCCGCCAGCCATCCTAAAATAGTAAGCGGTTTCGGCCTGCCAGCGCATCGAATCACCATGTAACCCGAATGGTAGAACCAGGACGCTTTCACCCGACCTCAGATATTGGCGATAGAGCGGCGTGGCGAAGAAAGCCGGGGTGGCATCGGCGCGCACCCAAAAACCCGGCGAGAGATTGGGCAGCGTGAAAAGCACGATCGCGGCCGCAAAGATGATCTTGCGGATCACTCCGACCGGGCTCATGGCAAACCATCGGGCGGCGATTATCGCCAGAATCAGAAACCCGTAAGCCATGAACCGTGATGGTACAAGCTTGTCGAGAATGGGAAGCACTCCGAAGATTTTGGCGGGGAGTCCAAACAGTTCAACACCACCAACATGAAACCGAGGGCCCAAAGATAGGACATAGATGACAAGGAACGAGTCAACTAGCAGCCTGCAGAAGGGTTCGCGCCAGCCGCGCCAGGCATATATGGCAAAGAGAAGCAGGATGGGAAGCCCCACGTAACCGTCCACTTCGACTATCGAACTAACTCTAAAGGACGCGGAAAGGTGAGCGATGAAAGGAATGACGCCGAGGGCCTGCGTTGGCGCCGGAACGATCAGGTTCAACAGATCGTTCGAATACCCCAGGCGAGCTTCGCCGGGAATGTGGAACGCCAACATGTAATAGAGGTACGGGCTCACGATAGCCACTGCGAGGGCGTAGGCTCCCGCGATATACGGAAGCGTTGCCAAAAGACGCGATCGAGTGTCGCGAGGCGCGAACGAATTTCCGAGCAACAGGGCCATCGCGGCGAAAATCGTCATCGTTGTAAAGACTTCGACGCAGACCAGGAACTGCGCGACCAGAATCGCCGTCAGGAGCAGAAGAAATCTGCGGGGCGGGAGCTTGCCCTCGATCGCGTCCACCACCGTCAGAACCGCCAGCGGTACAAAGAGAACGACCGTCATGTGGATATGACCGCAGCTCTGCTGGCCCAGCGTATAGCTGGAAAAGCCGAAGATATAGCCGCCGAGGAGCGACGACCACCATCCCCCTCCCAGCCGGCGGCACAACACAAACGCGGCCCATCCTGAAATCGGCAACGCCACCAGGCATAGCAGGTTGAACGCGGCGAACGGGCCTGCGGCAGCGGTTATCGGCCATACCGCGAGCGCAGGCAGCGGGATACCTGTCGTCCAGGTAAGATTAAACCCAGTCGGGGCCCAGATGAGATCCGTGAGAAAAGGGTTCAGCCCATGTGTCAGCGCGTGCGGCCACCATTGGAGGAACCAAGCCATCAACCCCGGGTCGCAGCCCATCCCTATGTGGTCGTTGCGAAAATGCCCGGTGAGACCGCGGCCGAAGGTGAACCAGGCGAAGGCAAGATAGATTCCGAACGCGGTTAAACTACGGGCCGCGCGGGCGCGTTTCGCCCGAGACCTGTGCTTTGAGCCACTATCGCTCTCCGCTGGCGGCGACGCCGTCATCGGGATTTCCTATATAGACCCAGCACCTGTGCAAAGGCGTCTTGAGCCTGATGACATGGTACCGGTCGCATCTGTATATCTGAAAAACTTAGGACTCCCGCTGAAAGTCGATGGCGGTCCACGATGTCCGGTTTGAGCTGATCGTCAGATGGTACGCGGTGCTCATGGTAGTGATCCTGACTGAGTAACTACTCCGGCTTCCGCGCCCACCGCAACGGCCGGGAAAACTATCTTTTGCTCGTCAGGGGGTTCGAGTCAGCATAACGCGGCGGCTGAGCGGTTTTGTAGCCTCGCGGCCTGTGTGGTCTGCGCGACAACACGATCGACGAGTTCATAGACGTAAAGCCCTGGGAAGCGAAAAGCTGACTCTGGTACTATGCTGATGTCTAGAGATAGAATTTCTCGCGGAGAAACATAGGACCATGAAAGCAAAGAGCGGCGACACGCCGACTGAAGATCGCTGTTCATCATGCGGCGGGTTTGTTGACCTGTGCGACGGTTGCGCTATCGTAACGTCAACGCCGAAGAGACGCGTCAGGCGCGTCAAGCAGCCGCCTGGCTCGGGCTTGCAAATCATCGGCGCGAAAAAACCTCCACTCCCGAAAGCCAAGCCACGTTGACGCCGGCGCTGGGCGGCTCGATAGACTTGGCCGCGCGGGATGATCGAACTCTTGTGCCTCGACCTGTTGCAGCGCGATTAGGTGCCGATGGCGGGCGAGCAGGCTGCGTCCGAGCGCCTCTGTATTCTCGCAGGTCGTGATTTGCCCATACTTGGGCATGAACGGCGAACGAATCGCGGCCGCGATGCGTCAGCCGGCGATCCTGGCCGTGATATGGATCTGCGCGCTCCTGATGCTGACGGGCACTTTGACCAAGATGCCCGGGCAGTGGCATCGCCGCGACTTCTCGAACTATTACGAATCGGCGTGGGCGATCCGGCATGGAATCGATCCATATTCCACGGATTTGACGCCGATCGGCGCCCGGCTCAGCCTGGAGACCGGCGGACTGCTTCACGCTTCCGAGACGCCGCCGTTTCTACTTTGCTTCGAACCTCTCACCTGCTTGCGGCCGCGGGTCGCATTCTGGATCTGGACCGCGATCAACTTTTCGGCATTGGCAATCGCGATGTACCTGTTGCTTGCGCATCGACGCGGGCTTTCCGGACGCACGGCGTGGTTGCTGGCCGGACTAATTCTGATGTCGGCGCCGGTGAATTTGAATTTTTACTGGGCACAATCGCAGCTGATAGTTTTGGCTCTGATGGCAGGCGCAATGCGCGCGATGGAACGCGAGCGCGATGGCACTGCAGGCTTGCTGATCGCATCGGCCGGGCTGTTGCGGGCGTACCCGCTGCTGCTCGTCGGCTACTTTGTGATTCGTCGAAAATGGCGGGCGGTTGCGTTCGCGGCGGCTGGAATCGCAGCGGGAGTATTGGTAACCGTCGCGGTTCTGGGCTTAACGCAATCGCTCAGCTTCATCTACGGCGCATTGTGGCTCACTGACTATTCAGTAGTAACCCGGGTAGATAATCTTTCGCTCGGACCATTTGTATCGCGGACGTTCTGGACGTTGACCGGTACCGCGTCCGGCTCATCGGCCGATTGGATCAGACGCGCCGCCGTCGCCGCTGCGGACATAGTAGTACTTGGAATGACTATTCGCGCGACGCTGGCGGATGCGAACCGCCGCGATCCCGACTGGAGAATCTACTCACTGTGGATCGCGACCTCGATCATGCTGTCGCCCGTCGGATGGCATCACTACCTGGTGTTACTGGCTATTGCGTTCGTGCAACTGGTCGCGGCCGCGGCGGACGGGCGGACAAGCTCGCGGGCCGTCTGGATAGCGGCGATGGCCTACGTTCTCAGCGCGGTTTCGCTCCGCGTCTTCAACCGCTTCCTGATACCGCCGCCGACTGAGTTCCAGCTCATCTTCCCATGGCTGGCGCGCGCGCTCGAGGAAACCAGCTTCATCGCTTTACTGACGGGATACATCGCGGCGTATTGGTTCGCGACCGATCACGGCCGCCAGCTTCCCGCGACTCAATAAACGAGCAGTGCTATAACGGCTCCTGGCAGCGACCGTCGAGAAAAGGAGACATGAGCGATGCTCTACATTGCGTTCATCAAAAGCCGGCAGGGATCCGCGACCGATGTCGACATCGTCGCAAAATCGCGCAAATGGTGGAACGAGGGCGCCAAGCCGCCCGGCTTGAAGACCATCGGCTTTTACGGAGTGCTGAGCAGCAATACTCCGGACGTACTGGTGTTCGAGTCGTCCAATCACGACGACATCCGCACGATGATCGAATACTGGCGCGACGTCTCGTTCGAAGTTCATCCGGCGGTCGATATGGCGCAAGTCTTCCACGCTCAGGGGATGGACGTCTCGTAGTCCGCTGCCCGACGCTCGAAGCCGCGATTCACGGTACCTCTTGCAACACGACCATCGTGTGTCCCGCGAGATGAACCCGCTCCTCGAATGCGTATGATCGTACGCGCTGCGGCGCCGCCGCATCCGCGGTGTCGAGTACGATCCTCCACTTGCGCCCCCATTTTTTCGGCGGCAGCTTGAATTCCATGGGCTCGCCATACGAGTTGAACATCACAAAGAAGCTGTCGTCGGCAATTCGGGCGCCGGCGCGATCGCGTTCAGTTATCGCTTTTCCGTTGATGAACGCGCCGAGCGTTTTCGCGTATCCGACACCCCAGTCACCGGAGGTCATCTCGGCGCCGTCGGGCCGGAACCATTCGAGATCTTTCAGCCGGCTGCCCTTCGCGGGCGCGCCGGTGAACCATCCCGCGCGCCGGAAGATCGGATGCTCGCGGCGGAGCCGGATCAGCCGCCGGGTGAAATCGATCAGCGTCGCGTCGGCGCTATCCCAATCGATCCATGAAATCGGATTGTCCTGGCAGTAGGCGTTATTGTTGCCGCGCTGCGTGCGGCCAAGTTCGTCTCCGGCCAGCATCATCGGTACCCCCTGCGACAGCAACAGCGTCGCAAGGAAGTTGCGTTTTTGCTGCTCGCCAAGCGCACGAATTGCGGGATCCTCGCTCGGTCCTTCGACGCCGCAATTCCACGACCGATTCTGACTGTCGCCGTCGCGGCTATCCTCGCCGTTCGCCTCGTTGTGCTTTTCGTTGTACGAAACGAGGTCGGCGAGCGTGAAGCCGTCGTGCGCGGTGACAAAGTTGATGCTGGCGAGCGGCGTGCGGCCGCCGGCGCGGTACAGATCCGAACTGCCGGTGACGCGCGATGCAAACTCGCCCATCGAATAGCCCGCGCCGCGCCAGAAATCGCGCACGCTGTCGCGGTATCTGGCATTCCATTCCTTCCAGTTGACCGGAAACCCGGCGACCCGGTAGCCGCCATCGCCGACATCCCACGGCTCCGCGATCAACTTGGCGGTCGAGATCACCGGGTCCTGCGCAATCGCCGCAAAAAACGGGCTGCTGGCAGCGAATTCGCCGCGCGGTCCGCGCGCAAGCGTGGTCGCAAGGTCGAAACGGAATCCGTCCACGTGCATCTCGAGTATCCAGTAGCGCAGGCTGTCCATGACCATTTGCAGAACCCGCGAATGTGTCAGGTCCAGTGAGTTCCCGGTGCCGGTGTAATCCTCGCATCGGCCGCTGCCGTCGGTGCGCAGCCGATAGTAAGTCGCGTTGTCGATTCCGCGAAAACAAATCGTCGGTCCGCACTCATTGCCCTCGCCGGAATGGTTGTAAACGACGTCGAGGATCACCTCGATTCCCGCGCGGTGCAATGCCTTCACCATCGCCTTGAATTCCGTGACGCAACCGCCGGGCGCACCGCCGGATGCGAAGCGGATGTCCGGCGCGAAATAGCCAATCGAATTGTATCCCCAATAGTTAGTCAGGCCGGTTTTGAATAGCCGGTGTTCGGGGGCGGCCTGATGCACCGGCATTAATTCAACCGCGTTCACGCCGAGCGAGGTCAGGTGCCGGATAACCGCCGGCGACGCGAGCGCCGCAAATTTGCCTCGAATCCGGTGCGGCACTTCGGGATGCAGCGCGGTCATCCCCTTCACGTGCGCCTCGTAGATGATGAGATCCTCCCACGCAATTGCGGGCTTGCGATCGCCATCCCAGTCGTGCGCCGAATCGACCACCACGCACTTGGGCATTGCGGGCGCGCTATTGCGCAGATCCAGACGAGGCGCAGCGTCCACGGCGGTCGCGCGATAGCCGAGCATCGAATCGTGCCATTGAGGCGTGCGATCGAGCATCCGCGCATACGGATCGAGCAACAGCTTGGCGGAGTTGAAGCGATGTCCCGCCGGGGGATCGTAGGGACCGCTGACGCGATAGCCATAACGCTGCCCGGCCCGAACGCCGCGAACATATACGTGCCAGATGTGTTCGGTGCGCTCGACCATCGGGATTCGCGCGATCTCGGCGTTACCACCGACCGCAGAGCCGCCAAACAGGCACAGCGTCGCGCCAGTCGCGTACTCGGAAAATATCGAAAAGTTCACACCCGCACCGTCGCAGGTCGCGCCAAGCGGATAAGGCGTGCCGGGCAGAATTTCAAATTTGGTTTTCGACATTTTGAAAATGACACTAATGGCAAGCCGTACCGATGATCGCAACCGTTGCGGTATTTCGCAGCGGCGAGACGGGCCTGGGCATGCCAACCAATATCAAGACTGCTCTAGATTCATGATGGAGGGCTTGACTTATTGTAAACAATGTTAAACAGTACAGCCCGCGACAGCGTCGGGTATAGCGATATCGCGCTGCGAAGCTCGAGCGCAGCGATGCGAGAGAATCTGCTGACCTCGTTGGCGCCGGATTGGACCCTGGCGCCGTCGAAGTCCGCCTACGCATCGCACCCGACGCGTGTCGGCGCCATCGCGGTCAGCTGGGCCTTTTGGACACATCTGACTGCTCACGGCGTCAGGTAATTGACTCAAAAGCGCACTTGCAAAGTTGCAGCCGTGCACCTCCACACTATGATTAGTACGCGATCTGGTTGCACTACCTATAGGTAGTCTGGCACACGATTTGCTCTTTTTGGCCCGATATAAATGAGTTTTGAAAAGCACCGCGGGTCCTTAAGAATAAACTTCCTGTCACGCCAGTTAGGCTGGAAGTTCGATTTCGTGGTCGTTTTATGAGTGCAGCCCTGATCTCATCGTCAACCACGGCGGAACGAATGCCGTCGCGAGAACCTGCGGCGCTGGAGACTCGTGAAGTTGACCATCTCGTTTCCAGGCTGCTCGCCGAGATCAACGTTCCGTTCGACTCGATCGGGACCCGGGTCCTCAATCAGCTTTCTGATCTTAAAAAGGTTCTCTCCGCCGACTACGCGGACGTGCCCGCGCTTCCATCCAAGCCTCTGCTCCAGGAGTTGGCGAAAATAGTCGAGAACGACATCAAGCGATACACCTCGGCTTACGCCGGCCTGGCGGATCTTGGCAGCCCGCAATTGCTCGGTTACCTGGGCAAATTGTTCGGTCCGCGCGAAGTCGAACTGCGGGCAGAACCATATCGCACCGGCGCCGGACTGGCGCTGCGCGGATTTTACTGCCGTGCGATGCTTGGCACCAAAAGCAAGTTCGTGATCTTCGTCAACACCGCGCATCATCCCGGCGCGGTCGCCGCGACACTCGGCCATGAACTCGGCCACTACATCTACGGCTCGTTGGTCGGAGAGCGGGCAGCCCACACAGCCTTCATGGAAGGCGCGTTCGCCAATCATCTGCTCGAAGAGGATGAACTGTTTGCCGACAGTCTGGTCGCGCTCGCAGCCTACAGCCCGGAATTGATCAAAAAGATTGGTGGCCTTGCGCAACTCAGGCCGGGTTTCTCCGACGATCTATTCAACCGGATAAAGTCCGCCTACGAGTTGATCGGTCCGCGTTATGGCCTCGATCTCAGCACGGGCAAGATGGCGGCGGCGTGGCGCGTCCGCTACCTCACCTCGATGGCTCACTTCTTCAAGCTGCGCTGCGCGCTCTACAAGTCGGCCGGAGTCTGACCTTCACGAAAAGGGGACAAGGCGGCCGCTCGTCGAAGTCAGACGGGCGGCATCGCTTTATCTGCCACCCCATAATTTACCTCGCCGCTCATTTCGCCGGCGAGGGCGCCGGCTCCGCAACCAGGCGCGCCGCCATCGGATGCGACTCGTGGCGAATCAGAATGTCCAACCAGTACTTGTCGGCCATCGCGGCTGCGACCTTGTCCGCCATATCAGGCGTCGGCTCCAATCGGACCTTGTCGAACTCCTGGTCGCCAACCTTCACCTTCACGTAGGGATTCGCCGTGTTTTTCTGAACTCTCCCGAACGCTCGATCGCCCAGCCGGACGTATAGTTGCCCGTCGATAACGACCAGCCACAGATTCGACCAGTGCTCGCCCTCCTCGGGCCCGATCGTCATTATCTGGAGCGTGCTCTGGTCGCGGAATGCATTCGGATCCCATCCGGGAACGGGGTTGTCCGCGGCGCAAGCCGCACCGATCAGCGCGATCCAGAAAACCGCCGACGCCACGACCAGGTTAATGCTCGTTTTGATCTTCATCAGCTTGCACCCTCAGCCTGTGGGCGAGAAGCGTTAACCGGCTTCACCGGCGCGACCCTCCACATACCACGCAATCGGGATCGTCACCAAGCTCCGGCCAGCGGACGGTTTGCCAATGTCGTCGAACGCCGGCAGTGCTCTGATTATGTGAACCTGCGACTTGCAGATGGTTCGCCTTACCGCGCTTCTGACTTGGCTGTTTGAAGGCCCAGAAGGTGCCAAGCATCTCGAAACTTTTCCATCCAGCCTAATGGGTAAGGATTCGTTCCACTTTTTCCAAAGACTCGCGTGTAGTCAGGAAGAAGCCGGCGCATCACAGTGTCCTTGTGTTTCTGGCCCTTGGCTCCTAGCGTAGCCAACCACTTTTGGTGTGACCGCTGCAAAGCTTCCGCGACGATTGTGCTGGGCATCACGAAAACCTTCGGGCGATCTTCAGTCGATTTGCCGAAGTCCACGAAGCAATAGAAAAGGCGCGTTCCTCTGAAGCCTTCATGCTTTGACTTCATGTGCCACCCGCCATCTGATCCGATGTCTCGACGGGTCTTTACCTGAATCGAGCAAAGCCGTTGTCCTTCAACATCTGTCACAACGATGTCGGCAGTCGGTACGCCCGCCGGGGCTAGAGCAGCTACATACTCGCGGCGAAGGAGTTCCGACATCACAAAATGCTCGCCTGCGGCTCCTAAAAGTGCGGTCTGTGACGCCATGTCATCGCTCCTTGCATCGGCTAAACAGATTCTCGCCAGTACAGAATCTCCAAATGAACTCGAAGATCGAGACCAGAATCCTGCGCGTACCTGAGTGCGAATTCCTGATATTGCCGACTCGCGTCAGGGCATAGATATTTTACGCCGTCAAACCGTGGCAGCGAGTGACCAGATTTCTTCGCGTCTTGCCGTAGCTGTTCGGCAACTAGACCGTCCAAGGCGACCTCAAGAAATGGACCAATACGTTCTAATCGGTAATGACTATGCAAAACGCGATTGAAGAATGCCTCGCACAAAAAGATGTTGAGCGCTTTTCGTGCTGCTCCCCAGCTTCCGGTCTTCTGTATGAGTAATTCGGTCTGGCGATTCAACTCTGTTTGAAAACCACTCTCGCCTGGTGCCTCCGCGAATCGCTCTATTTCCATTTCAGCGAGAAATTCGCGGGTCTTCTTTATTATCCCCTTTGCGCCCTGATTTCTGAGAGCGCTTGAAGTTATCGAGCCTTTCGCGATGCGTCGTTGGAAGTCTTTATACGTCACCGCCATTTCAATCCCTCCTTTTATCATGGCGCGATCGATCCTCGACATAAAACGCCATCTAAATCACCACCAAGTAACCTCCAGCCAACGGTTTACCAAGGTTCCAATCGCAGGAGCGGATCCATACACTGCCGCTCGCGAACCGACGGCCTCATCGACCACGTTTGCCAGGGCCAGCCGCGTCGTCAGCCGCGATGAGTCTGCGGGACTGCAATCTCGCCGCCCGCCGATGCGCAAATCGCGATGCGCCGTCAGCCATACACGCGTCTTCCCCCTTACCCTTCTAACAGGGACGAAGTCCCGCATCTTCACTTTTCACTTTTCACTGGGTGCAGGGGTCACCCCTGCCCAAGGAGGTGCGGAACCCACGGCGGGTTCCGCATTCATCGCGTTGAAAAGAATCGCACTGACGCCCGCCGCCTCATGCGATCGCGCCGCCGCAGCTCGATCCCGCGCCCGCCGTGCATCCGAA
>Ga0187883_10002443_pt1 | contig 11194 bp, 10 predicted proteins | sample June2016WEW_20_1_2_FD_132966 | JGI IMG/M metagenome (GOLD analysis project Ga0187883, IMG submission 132966) | Peatland microbial communities from SPRUCE experiment site at the Marcell Experimental Forest, Minnesota, USA - June2016WEW_20_10 | ecosystem: Environmental > Terrestrial > Soil >...
CATGTCGTTCAGTATGATGTCGGCGCGGCAAAAGCAAAAATTCAAAGAGACCACGGAAATCGATATGGCGTATGGCGTTGCCGGCCTGGGACGCTTCCGTGTGAACGTGTTTCAGCAGCGCGGCAATGTGGGATTGGTCCTACGCGTAATTCCGACGAAGATTCGCGCGCTCGACGAACTGTTCTTGCCGAAAGTGGTGGAGCAGATCTGCGACATGCCGCGTGGTCTGGTGCTGGTGACCGGGGTGACGGGCTCGGGCAAATCGACCACGCTGGCCGCCATGGTCGACCGCATTAACTCGACTCGCGCCGAGCACATCATCACCATCGAAGATCCCATCGAATTTCTGCACCGCGACAAAAAAGGATACGTGAACCAGCGCGAGGTGGAAGTCGATACGCCATCGTTCTCGGCGGCGCTGCGCTCTTCTCTGCGTCAGGATCCGGACGTGATTCTGGTCGGCGAAATGCGTGATCTGGAAACGATTGGGACGGCGCTGCACGCGGCCGAAACCGGTCACATGGTGTTCTCCACGCTGCACACGCTGGATGCGGTGGAAAGCATCAACCGCATCATCGCCATTTTCCCGCCGCCGGAGCAGAAACAGATCCGGCTGCAGTTGGCGGCGGTGTTGCGCGCCATCGTCAGCCAGCGCCTGGTGCGCCGGTCAGACGCCGAGGGGCGAGTGCCCGCGGTCGAAGTGATGGTGACGACGGCGTACATCCGGGAATGCATTCTGGTGCCCGAGAAGACCCGCGCTATCCGCGACGCGATTTCTGCCGGCACGTCGCAGTACGGCATGCAGACCTTCGACCAGTCGCTTTGGGATTTATTCCAAGCGGGGTTGGTGAATTACGACACGGCGCTGGAGAGTGCCTCGAATGCCGATGAGTTCAAGCTGCGCATGCAGGGAATTGCGTCGACTTCGGACATCTCACGACAGTCAATGCAGTCGGCGGGCTTTGGACGCTGAGATTCGAAATCGAGTTTGTCCTGCTGAACGTTGCTGTGTGTGAACTTTGTTCCTCCGTAGACTTGGGCGCGCTTCGGCGCGCCCGTTTTTTGTGCGGAGAAGTTTCGAGGCTAACAGGGCCGCGACTTAACTCATAGGCCTTTTCAGGTTCTATAACGCCTTCGACATGCGGACGAGATGGACGGGTATCTTGGCGACCTGATCTGCCGGAAAGGGCAAGGTGCCGTTCTCGACATATCCAAAGCGCTGGTAGTAAGCGGGCAGTTCCCGGCGCACGTTTACGAAAGTGAGATCCATGAACCGGCATCCGACGGAGCGGCAGTATTGTTCGGCGGCGGCGATCAGACTTGTACCGATTCCCGAGCGCTGCCGCAGTGGGTCGACTGCCAGTAACCCGAAGTAACCCCGTTCGCCGCGCAGTTCGGTGTAAACGCACCCGACCAGCACTGCATCTTCGAACCGCATAAGAAATTTCCCTTTTTGAAGAAGGGCGGCAACTTTCTCGGGATCGGTTCGATCAACATCAATGAAGAAGCGCTCGGAGCGAAAGGCATCGTTCACCAGGCGCGCGATGGCGGGCGCGTCGGTGGGCTCAGCGGTTCGGATCTGCGGAGGATTTGGCACGGGGTGAATTTTACTTCAGGAGGATGACTCGTGGAATGGGGCCCTAAATCCCGATGGCGGGGAGAGTTTCACGGGCGCGGGCGCCCGCGCCACACCAGTTAGTTCGGCTTGCGGAACTTACTGTCGGCGAGATAGCGCAGCATGATGGCATCGGTGGCGCTCTGGAATTGCTGCTCGAGTTCTGGGGCTTGCAGGGGAGCTTCCTGGCGCAGGGTCTGTCGGAATTTCTCGCCCATTTCAGAATCGCTGGTCACGACCTGCATGTAGAACCAGAGGAAGTGGCGCATCTGGTCGAGAGCGGACTTGAGGACCTGGATGGATTCCATCTCAGGCGTATCGGCAAGAGCTTCCATAAGTTCGGGATCGGTCGGAGCCTGCATGGCGGCGCAATTGAGTTCGCGCTGGATCACGCGCAGGTCGTCGGTCACACGCAAAATGCGGAGATGAATGTCTGCCATGCTTTCCCGGTTCTCGCGATCCATAAGGTCCCTTCCATCCCGACCAAACGTGCCTGATTAACGCGTCCTGACCAAGATCGCATTTCGGAGCGCGAGGGGAAAGGTTCCCCGTGTGCATGAGCTTCGGTAATTGAAGTTACCTTAGGTCGAAAGCCGCGCGGGACAGGCCGTTGCAGGCTGGTGAAGAAGTTTAATCCACGAAGGACGCGGAGTATGGTAAAAACGGTTTCGCAATAACAATAACAATGACATCAACGCAAACTGGCCGGGTGCAAACTAGCGCGGGGCAAGCTGGCTTACTGCGGGCCATTGGCCGTTGGAGCCTGGCCGCATTAGCGGTGAACTCAATTATCGGCAGTGGCATATTTGGTTTGCCGGCCACGGTGGCTGCGCTTCTCGGCAAACAGAGCGTCGCGGCGGTGTTGATTGCCGGGGCTGCGATGGGCGTGATTATGGCCTGTTTTGCCGAGGTGGCCTCACAATTTTCGGAGGCGGGCGGACCTTACGTGTATGCGCGCACGGCATTCGGGCGTCTCACGGGAATTCTGGTCGGATGGATGCTATACCTGGCGCAGACGGCGGCTCCAGCGGCGAATGCGAATCTGTTTGTCATTTATCTGGCGGAATTCTGGCCGGCGGCGAAAGCACCGTGGCCGCGGTTTGGCATCCTGACGTTATTGGTGGGACTGCTGGCGCTCATCAACCTTCGAGGGGCTCGCCAGGGGACTGCGGTGAGCAACGTGTTTACGGTGGCGAAAATTTTGCCGTTGTTGATGGTGATTTCGGCGGGAGCTGCGCTTACTATTTTCCATCCGGCGCCATGGGGTGCTGGGGGGCCGATGCCAGCAAGCGCGTGGATGAAGGCCTTGGTTCTTTTGATCTTTGCCTACGGTGGATTTGAATCGGCGCTGGCGCCCATGAGCGAAGCGAAGAATCCGGCGCGGGACGCGGCTTTTGCGCTGTTTGTGGCACTGATCGCCTGCACCGCGATTTATGCGCTGGTGCAATGGGTAGTGGTTGGAGTGCTCGGACCGGGGGCGACTACAGATCGTCCGCTGGCGGAAGTGGCGCGCGTCACGATGGGCAATCGCGGAGCGGGGCTGGTTGCGATCGGAGCGCTGGTTTCGGTTTACGGTTATTTGAGCGCCAAGCTGCTGGGAATGCCACGGGTCACGTTTGCGCTCGCCAAAGGAGGCGATCTGCCGCAAGTGTTTGCCGCGGTAAGCTCCAGATTTCACACCCCATGGTTCTCGATTCTGTTCTTTGCGGCGGCAGTGTGGGGGTTGGCGATCATGGGAAGTTTTGCCTGGAATGTGACGCTGTCGGTGGCCGCCCGCCTGTTCTACTATGGGGTGGTTTGCGCCGCGCTGATTGCTTTGCGGCGAAAGCAGTCGCTAGCCGCCGCGCCAGCCGGAGGTTTTCGGCTGCCGGGGGGGCCGTTGCTGTCCGTGCTGGGAGTTGGGATTGCCGTGGCGCTCGGCGCGGCTGCGCAGATATCGAAGCAGATCGACTTGAGTAAATCGCTGATCCTCGCGGCCACAGTGGGAGCGGCTGTGCTGAATTGGCTGTGGGCAAGGAGAACAATGCAAGCTCCGAAATAGACGACATAGACGACTAGTGGAGCGCCGCGCGCCCTCGCGAGGCGTTCACAAATAGAATCGCTTAAAGCAGGTCCGCGCCACACACGCGGTGGAGGGCTTTTTGCGGAAGTTCCAGTTGAAGTTCCGAGGCGTCGTTTCGTTTTTGCTCATTTCTGTTTCCTGCTTCGCACAACGCGAGCCCGTGCTCAAGCAGATTGACTTGCCGCACGCCTACTACTTCCGGGAAATGTACTTGCCACAGCTGACGACCGGACCGAGCGCGGCAGCGTGGTCGCCAGATTCGAACAACCTCGTGTATTCGATGGCAGGCTCGCTGTGGCGACAGCAGTTGCGCGGCACGAAAGCGGACCAGCTTACCGCCGGACCGGGCTACGATTATCAGCCGGACTGGGCGCCGGATGGGCGCTGGCTCGTCTTTGCGCGCTACGATCACGACGCGGTGGAGTTATGGTCGCTGGATCTGCGGGACGGCCGCACGCGGAAGATGACCTCTGGAAGTGCCGTCAATGTGGAGCCGCGCTTTTCGCCGGATGGAAAACGTCTGGCATTTGTTTCTACGTCTCATAAGGGGCACTTTCATATCTTTGTCGGTCGATTTGAAGATGGGTTGCTCGACGATGTGCGGCAACTTACTCCTGAGACCGTCAGTGTGCTGCCTCGCTATTACTACAGCCAGGCCGATCACGAGATAAGTCCGGTATGGACACGGGATGGCTCGGAAATACTGTTCATCTCGAATCGCGGGCACATTCACGGAACTGGTGGATTCTGGAAGATCAAGGTGGATCCGGGTGCCGAGGCCCACGAGATCCATTACGAGGAAACGAACTGGAAGGCTCGTCCAGATTTTTCGCCAGACGGCAAGCGCATGGTATATGCATCCTACCTGGGCCAGGCTTGGCATCAGCTGTGGTTAATGCCTGCGGTGGGCGGGGATGCATTCCCCATCTCATACGGCGCTTTTGACAATGTGAATCCCCGATGGTCGCCGGACGGATCGAAGATTGCATTCATCTCCAATCGCAACGGGAATACTTCGTTGTGGGTGCAAACGATTCCCGGTGGGGAACAGACGGAGGTTGTAACGCGCGAACGAAAATACCTGAAACCGATGGGACGAATTTCGTTGCGCGTGGTGGATGGCATTGGGAAGCCAGTAGCAGCGCGGGTGTTCGTGACGGGCGCGGACGGATTAGCGTATGCGCCCGATGACGCATGGATGTATGCCGACGACAGTTTTGATCGCTCGGAGCGGCCATTTGAAGCACACTATTTCGACACGTCGGGCGTGTCTGAGGTCACGGTGCCGGCTGGCGTGGTCGAAGTCGATGTCATGCGCGGATTCGAAAATCATTTTGAGCAACGTAAGATAGAAGTGGAGCCAGATGGCACAACCCAGCTCACGGTCCGACTGGTACCACTATCGATCACCGTGGATGCGACCTCGAATTGGGTGAGCGGCGATGTTCATGTGCACATGAACTATGCCGGAACCTATCGCAATACGCCAGCGCACCTGGTGGAGCAGGCAGCGGCTGAGAACCTGGCGATTGTAGAAGATCTGGTGGTGAACAAAGAGCAGCGCATTCCTGACATGGCGTATTTCTCGCCGCAACTCGATCCGGCTTCGACCGCGGATCACCTCCTTTTGCACGGCCAGGAATTTCACACGAGTTATTGGGGGCATTTGGGATTGTTGAACCTGACGCGTAACTTCATTCTTCCGGGCTACGCGGCTTATCCCAACACCGCAGCGGCCAGCCTAGATCCAGCGAACGCGAATGTTGCCGACATGGCGCATGAACAGGGCGCGCTCGTTGGGTATGTGCATCCTTTCGACAGTTTTCCCGATCCAGCGAAAGACGATCCTCTTACTTCCGAGTTACCCGCGGATGTGGCGTTGGGTAAGGTTGACTACATCGAGGTGCTGGGTTTTTCCGACCATAAGTCCACGGCTGAGGTGTGGTACAAGCTGTTGAATTGCGGTTTTCGATTGCCCACAGCGGCGGGCACGGATTTTATGGGGAACTACGCATCGCTGCGTGGACCGGTGGGGTTGAACCGCGTTTATGCCGAGGAACCCTCGCCTTTGAGGATTGAGCCGTGGTTGGCGTCAATCAAGGCGGGGCGGACGTTTGCGACAAACGGACCACTGCTTCGATTCTCGCTGGGTGGGCAGGCAATCGGCGGCGAGGTTCACCTGGGAAAGAAACAAGAAGTACATTTTTCCATCGAGATGTTTTCGATGATTCCAATCGATCATCTGCAAATAGTCTGCAACGGAAAGGTGAAACGCGAATTAGAGACGAATAAAGAGCATACGGGCGCGCACGTCGACGGCTCGATCCCACTCGACACGAGCGGCTGGTGCATTTTCCGCGCTTTCAGCGACAAAGCTGAATATTCAATTCTAGACTTATATCCCTATGCGACAACCAGCCCTATATATGTAAGTGTGGCGGGCGCGCCCGTGAGCAGCGCAGCCGATGCAGCTTACTTCGTCGCCTGGATTGACCGCCTGATTTCGGGCGCGCAAAGCAATGCGTCGTGGAACACCGAGACGGAGAAACAATCGGTGCTCTCAATCCTGCGGCGAGCAAGAGAAACATTTGCGAGTATGGAGAAATAGGCGGAGACGTCGCTGCAAGCCAGATGCCGACCAGCCCACAATCGCCAACAGTTTTCCAGAGCGGCGGCAAGACTATCCGTCTCGACGCGTATCTACCGGAGTCAAGCGACGGCCCCATTCCTGCCGTCATTGCGCTCCACGGTGCTGGAGGCGGTGTTTCCGGCATGGAGCGCTATGCCGGCATGCTCGCGGCCCAAGGGTTCGCGGTGTACGTACTTCATTATTTTGACCGCACCGGCATTGAGTCCGCGGACAAGCCGGCCATCATGCGCAATTTTCTGCTGTGGATGAAAACGCTCTGGGACGCAATCAGTTTTGTCGAAACGCAGCCGGGAGTCGATGGCGAGCGCATCGCTCTCCTGGGCTTTTCGCTCGGAGCCTACCTCTCGCTCGCCAATTCTGCCATCGACCATCGCGTGAAGGCCGTGGTCGAGTTCTTCGGAGGCATGCCGAAAGAAATGAACCTCTTCATGAAGCGCCTCTGCCCCGTGCTAATCCTGCACGGCGAGGGTGACGCGACCGTCCCAGTCGAGGAAGCCTACCATTTGCAGAAGTTGCTGGAGAAGAAGGGAATCCCCTACGAAATCAAGATCTATCCCGGTGCCGGCCACGGTTTCGAGGATCAGGCAATCTGGCGCGACGCAGGGCTGAGGAGCCTGCAATTTTTGCAGAAGTACTTAGCCGCACCGGGAGTCTGAGAAGCTCACGTAGGGGCGGACGCATTCGTTCGCCCAGCCGAGCGCAGCTCGGCAGCGCTCTTAAATTCGCGAAAGGCGAAACGGAGCGCTGAGCAAGCGTGCCGGCAGCATGACTACGGCCCAGACCAGGGCGAGCGCGCCATTGACCGCGATCCCCACGATGCGGAAGGGCAGCAACAACAGCCAAATGATCGGATAGAGAATCAGCGCCAGCAGCGCCACAGGCCAGCACACGACGAAAAGAAAGCACCACAGTAGGAAGGCGATCATTGGAATAAGGGACTCCTCCTCAATATGATACGCAGGGCGTAAAAAAAGTTCGAAGCCGACAAACAGAACTGAGAGCCGACAGCTGAGAGCTGCTCCCCTACATCGTTTTCAGTGACGAACTGACTCGCAGCTTCGCTTCGGTTGCTCCTTGTACGTCGTCGACAGTCAAGCCCGGGGCGATCTCTTCGAGTAGCAACCCCTCCGGCGTGACTCGGATGTAGGCCATCTCGGTGACGATTGTGTCTACGACCTTCACGCCGGTCAGCGGCAGGGTACATTTCTTCAGGATCTTCGGCTGCCCCTCTTTGGTCGCATGTTCCATGGCGATGATCACGCGCCGCGCTCCCGCAACCAGGTCCATAGCGCCGCCCATGCCCTTGACCATTTTGCCCGGAATCATCCAGTTCGCGAGATTTCCGAGTTCATCGACTTCCATTGCGCCCAGCACGCTTAGGTCAACATGGCCGCCGCGAATCATGGCGAAAGAATCGGCGCTCGAAAAGTACGCGGTGCCCGCCATTTCGCTGACCGTTTCCTTTCCCGCGTTAATCAGGTCCGCATCTTCCGTGCCTTCGAGCGGATATGGCCCGATGCCGAGCATCCCATTCTCGGATTGCAGAATCACGTCCATGCCCGGCGGAACGTAATTGGCAATCAGTGTAGGCAGCCCGATGCCGAGGTTGACGTAAAATCCGTCGCGCAATTCGCGAGCGATGCGCTTTACGATGCGCTCGCGTTTGTCGGGTTCCTTTGTGACTTTGGGCAAAGTTGACATTGTTTTCCTTAGATTATGTCGGCGACGGTTTCGCTAGCTTGTTGCTGTCGGTTTGGTCACGGTCCTTTTCTCGATTCGCTTTTCAAACCGCTCACCCTGAAAGATTCGTTTTACGAACACGCTCGGCGTATGCACCAAGTCGGGATCGAGTTCTCCGGGTTCCACCAGGTGTTCGACTTCGGCGATGGTGATCTTGGCCGCGGTCGCCATCATGGGGTTGAAATTGCGCGCTGTCTTGCGATAGACGAGGTTGCCCCAGCGGTCGCCCTTCCAGGCCTTGACGAGGGCGAAGTCGGCTTGCAGCGCGCGCTCCATGATATAAGTGCGACCGTCGAACTCACGCGCCTCCTTGCCGTCAGCAACCACCGTTCCAACTCCGGTGGGTGTAAAGAACGCGGGAATTCCAGCGCCCCCGGCGCGAATTCGCTCGGAAAATGTTCCTTGCGGAACCAGGTCAAGTTGCACCGTGCCGTTCAGCACCATCTGTTCGAGCAGTTTGTTTTCGCCGACGTAGGTTCCGATGTGCCGCCGGATCTGGCCGTTCGCCAGCAGCAGCCCAATGCCCAAGCCATCGACGCCGGCATTGTTGCTGATTGTGGTCAGGTTCTTGACGCCCTTGCGCGTGAGAGCGCGGATTAGGTTTTCAGGATTCCCGCACAAACCGAATCCACCAACCATGATAGTGGCTCCGTCGAACACATCCCGGATTGCCTCTTCAGCGCTCTTGACGACTTTGTGCATAGCAGAAGAATTCTATAGCAAATTGCAGCGCGCGAGAGGGACCAAAAGCAACATCTACCACGGAGTCACAGAGACACAGAGGAATTCATTTCTTGTTTTTCTCCGTGCCTCCGAGCCTCCGTGGTGGATTCTTGCGTAACTGATGCGCGCGCTCGAATTCGGCGGCCAGTTCTCGCGAGTCGAGATTTTCGCGGATGTGCGCCAGACGTTGCTCCAGCTTCAGCAGCGCGTCGCTCAGGTTCTTGCGATTAGTGATGGCGATGTCGCGCCACATCGAATAGGGGCTGCCCGAGATGCGAGTCATCTCGCGCAGGGCTCGTCCGCCGATGTCGAGCACCGGCGCATCGGGGCCAAATTCGTCGACTAGCGTTGCGGCCAGGGCGGTGGAGATCATCTGCGGCAGATGGCTGATCCAGGCGCAGAAGCGATCATGATCGGAGGGATCGACGACCGCCACTTTGGCGCCCATCTTTTCCGCGCAGTGGATAAATTCTCCGCAGAGTCCCGCGTGAACGTTCTGGCGGGGAAGAGGCGTGAAGAGCCAGGCGGCGCCTTCGAAAAGATCGGCGTCCGCAAACTCCACGCCGGCGTGCTCTTTGCCCGCCATGGGATGGCCGGCGAGAAATCTTTGACCGGCATTTCGCCCAAACGATTTCGCGGCGTGCTGAACAATTTCCGCCTTCGTGCTGCCCACGTCGGTCACGAGAGTCTTGAGCGGAAGCGCAGGACCGAGCCTGTCGATCAGATCGAGAATCGGGAGCACGGGCGTTGCCAGCACCACCAGATCGCTTCCATGTATGGCATCAGCGGGATTCGTGGTCCCACCGTCGATGGCGCCGCAGCCTTGGGCGCGCTCCAAAACTGGGGCGCGGTCGCAGCCGATGATTCGGGCGGCGAGATGACGCTTCTTGAGCGCGAGCCCGAGCGAGCCTCCGATCAAGCCGGTTCCGATGATGGTGACTTGTTTGAAAGGCATTTGTAATTGGTGATTTGTAATTTGTGATTTTGCTTTTCAATTACAAATTACAAATCACCAATTACAAATTATCCCTACGCGATCTCGCGTCCCACCGCGGGCGCGATCATGCGTAACTGATCCATCAACTTGGCAAACTGTTCCGGGTAGAGCGACTGCGCGCCATCAGAGAGCGCTTTGTCCGGCTGGTGATGAACCTCTATGAGCATGGCATCGGCGCCAGCGGCAGCAGACGCCAGCGCCATGGGCGCTACTTTGTCGCGCCGCCCCGTGCCGTGCGAGGGATCGGCAGTCATCGGAAGATGCGAGAGTTTGTGAATGATCGGGATCGCGGAAATATCCATCGTGTTGCGCGTGTAAGTTTCGAAGGTGCGGATGCCGCGCTCGCAGAGAATGATCTCGTAGTTGCCGCCGGCGAGCAGGTATTCAGCGGAGCACAGCAGCTCTTCGATCGTGGCCGCGATCCCGCGCTTTAGCAGCACGGGCTTGCGAACCTTTCCCAGTTCGCGCAGCAGGTTGAAGTTCTGCATGTTACGCGCCCCCACCTGAAAGATGTCCACATACGGCAACATCAGCTCGATCTGGGAGATCTCCATGACTTCGCTGATCACCAGGAGCTTGAAATGATCGCCCGCTGCGCGCAACAATTTCAAGCCCTCCAGTCCGAGTCCTTGAAATGAATAGGGAGAAGATCGGGGTTTGAAAGCGCCGCCGCGGAGAACGCGCGCTCCCGCTTGGGCGATCAGTCCGGCGACGGTGAACAGTTGCTCGCGGGATTCGACCGAACAGGGCCCGGCCATGACGACGATTTTCTTGCCGCCGATTTCAATCCCATTCGCAAATTTTACGACCGTGCCTTCGGGACGAAAATTGCGCCCGGCCAGATGGTAAGGAGAAGTAATGCGGTGAACTTCCTGCACTCCCGGCATCATTTCGACTTCGCGAGTGTCGAAATCGTGGGGAACTCCGACGCCGCCGAGTACGGTCTGGCGCGCTCCGGTGGAGCGGTGGACTTCAAAGCCGAAGTGGACCAGTTGATCGATCACCTGCTGGATCTGATCTTCACTGGCCGAATCTTGCATTGCTACGATCATGAGTACGCTCGTTTTGCCCGGCTGCGGAACGCGAAGAGCAAGATCAGCGTCCGCTGCGAACTTGGGTGGTTTCCTACTCCTTGAATTTTGAATCGATCTCGACACCGCCGGTCGTAGGCTCGGAGTCGGGAACGATTTCGTGCTTTTGAATACTGCGCATCACATCCATAATTCGTTCGTAAATCTGACCGAGGTCGCGCTCGGCTAATGGACCGGTGTTGCTACGCTGCACATTAACAATGACCTCGCGCTCGCGCTCGGGTTCGTAAATGGGCAGGCTGGTATTGCGTTTTAATCGTCCAATTTCGACGGCAGCAGCAGCGCGCTCATTGAGCAGCGCCGCCAGCTTGCGGTC
>Ga0187883_10002445_pt1 | contig 11190 bp, 7 predicted proteins | sample June2016WEW_20_1_2_FD_132966 | JGI IMG/M metagenome (GOLD analysis project Ga0187883, IMG submission 132966) | Peatland microbial communities from SPRUCE experiment site at the Marcell Experimental Forest, Minnesota, USA - June2016WEW_20_10 | ecosystem: Environmental > Terrestrial > Soil >...
GATCGTCTGGTCGCTGGCGGGCCGCCGCTCCGTCCCGTTCGCCGCGGCCCTCCTCGCGGGCCTGGCCGCCGTATCGCTCGCGCCGGCCGTCGCCTCGGTCAGCCTGGCGGCTCACAGCCAAGGCGCCTTTGATACTCCCTTCGAGTCGGCGCGGACGCAGGAGGCTATCGCTATCGGCACGGGGAAGCAGGCCATCGTCAGCGTGCGGGCCGTGATCCCCTTGTGGCAGCACCTCGAGAACAGAGCCCCCTACCTGATGGCGGCGCAGAGCATAGGGCTGCCGTCGGTGATCATCTATGACACCGGCCTCGAGGCGCTCCCCATCGGGGGGTACGACGGTACGACTCCGTCGCCGACCCTGGCCCAGCTGCAGGCCGACATCCGGCATGGCCTGTTCCACCTTGTCTGGATAGCCTCCGCCACCGACCCCCGGCTGCGGTGGATCACCACCCACTGCACCCAGCTAACGAAGCGGATGTATGACTGCGGAACGGCTCGGGACCGACTCCCGGTGCCCCAGCCGGCCCCGGTGCCCCACTCGGTCCCGGTGCCCCAGCCGGTCCCGGTGCCCCAGCCGGTCCCGGTGTCTCACTGAATCTGGCCAGGTTCGGGCTCCAAGACGCCATGGGGCACGGAACCACGACGGCTGCCCGCTGCTCCCGCCCGGGGTCAGCCACTACCCCACCAGGACCCTGCTACAGCTTGTGGACGCGGGTCGTGACGAACCGGAAGCTGTCTTGATGGGCAGGCTCGTAATCGAACTCCACCTCATCGCCCGGCTCGAGGGACCGGAAGCCGCTCATCTCGATTGCGCTGAAGTGCACCCACGCATCGAGACCCTCCGGCAATTCAGGCGAGGTGATAGCGCCGTAGCCCTTGTCTGCCTTGAAGAATTTGACCGTCCCACGTGCCATCATATTAGCATCCCAGCTGGCCGTCACTGGGTCAATCGATTTTCGTAGCGAGGGTCATGGCAAGATAAGTAGTTTCGCGGGTGCCGCACCGACGGCGCGGCCAGTACGATTGGCTGTACTAGCGGCCATTAGGATCGCGAGGGGATGAACGGGCAACATGCCAAACACCGGCCGGTGCCCAAGTAAGCCATTCTTTTGAGCGAGAACGGTTGGGTCATGCAGGAAATACTTAGCCGGGCGGCATGGTCCGCGCGGGGAGCCAGGGGAAGTCTGCCACGCCAGGGGCGTCCGATCCCTCCTGTCACAGCGTCACCTACCGCGGTAATGCCGGGTACATCTCCGTGCAGGAAAAGAAAAATAGGCTGCAGTGGGGAATCACCATGACACCACTTGGGTATTCGGTCGGCAAGTGGAATGTGAGCACCTATCTTAGCGGCAAGAAGACCTCTTCCGGTTTCAACCGGACCATGGATAGCCCGTACATACCGCATGGCAGCCTCGATGTCCGATCGGGCAAGGTATTCCACGTGCAGGCCAAGGTAGTTGGCAAGTACGGCACATTCGTCAACGTCCCGAACGCCTGCCGCACCTGAGCGTCCCGGGCAGCGTAGGAGCCCGGGAGGCAGCTTCGTGGGCCGCCAGGCGCGGCGGCGCAGGGCATCGGAAGCAGGGCCGTTGACGGTGCACCCGCCGACTTGTCCGCGGCCGTCAGCCAGGCAGCGTCGGGGCCGTGGGGCAGGCCAGGACCGCGGAGACCGCAGTGCTACTCGAGGTGTTCGCGCCCTTGTCGATCAGCACCGGCCCGGTCCGTCCAGCGGTCCGAGCGAAGTGGCGGGTGAGAAGCTCGTCGAACGCCTCGGCGTGCAGCGGCGACGAGAAGTAGAACCCCTGCCCCACCGGGCAGCCAAGCATCTTGAGCCTGGCGACCTGGTCCTCGGTCTCCACGCCTTCGGCCACCGCCGATATGCCCATGGCATTGGCCAGGTCGATGACGGCCCGGACGATCGCCGAGTCCACCGGGCTCTCGGCGATGCCCTGTACGAATGTGCGGTCCACCTTTACTTCGTGCACCGGGAACTGCTTCAGGTACGCGAGTGAGGAGTGGCCGGTGCCGAAATCGTCGATAGCCAGGCGCACGCCCAGCCGGTTGAGCTTCTTCATGACCTCGCGAGCACCGGAAAGGTCCTCCATGACCGCGGTCTCGGTGATCTCGAATATGAGCAGCTCCGCCGGTAGGCCCGATGCATCGAGGGCCTCCGCCACCTGCGACAACAGGCCGCTCTCCTGGAACTGGCGGGGTGAGAGGTTGACGCTGATGGGCAGGTCCACGTCCAGCCGGTCCCGGATCGAGCGCACCTGGCGGCATGCTTTGTCCAGAACGTAACGACCCAGCGGCAGTATCAGCCCTGTCTCCTCTGCCATCGGGATGAACCTCATGGGGCTTATCAGGCCGTTCGTGGGGTGACGCCACCGCACCAGCGCCTCTGCGCCGACGATGAGCTGCTCCGCAAGGGAGTAGAACGGCTGGTAATGCACCTCGAGTTCATCTCGCTCGAGCCCTTTGCGCAGATCGGCCTCGATTTGCAGCCGCTCGGAGGAGCGGGTTCCCATGGAAGCTTGGTCGAACACCTTGTAGATGCCGCCCCCGGCCTTGGCCTTGGCATCGTACATCGCCACGTCGGCGTTGCGAAGCACGTCGTCGGCTGTCTTACCTGGCTCTGTCAGAGCGATGCCGACCGACACGCTGGCAACCAGCTCGTAGCCGTTGGGCAGCACCATGGGCTGTTCGACGGCGGCGCAGATGCGCCGCGCCGCGGCGACCGCCACCTCCACGCCCGCCACGTCCTGCAGTAGCACCACGAACTCGTCGCCGCCGAAGCGCGCGAGCAGGTCGTCACTCCGCACCACCTCCTTCATCCTGGCCCCGATCGCCACCAGGAACTCGTCGCCGGTCAGGTGACCAAGGCTGTCATTGATGCCCTTGAAGCGGTCCACATCGACAAAGATCAAAGCGTGCGTCTTGCGGTCCAGGGCTGCCTCCAGCAGCGCCTGATCGAGGCGCTCCACCAGCAGCCGGCGGTTCGCCAGGCCGGTGAGGCCGTCGTAGAAGGCGTGATGGTGGAGTTCGTCTTCGAAGGCTTGGCGTTCGGTGATGTCGCGAAAGGCGATCACCGCGCCTGACGGTGTGCCGTCACTCATGACCGCAGAGGCCGTATACACAACCGGGACGGCACCGCCGTTCTTGCCGCAGAACCGGGCGTCGTCCTCCCGGATGGTGCGGCCCGTGCGCATGGCTTCGCGGGCCGGTACGAGCAGAAAGTCCGGCGCCGTGAGGGCACCATTGCTCAGCGGCTCGTCGATCGTGATGTTCAGCGACGGCAGCTCGATCATGTCGGCCGCAGCCTGGTTGACGAAGGTCAGCTTCCCGTCTGCGTCTATGGCGCAGACGCCTTCTCCGATGTTGAGGGTGATCGAGGAGAGCCGCTCGCGCTCGACATGGACCTGCTGGTATAGCTCGGCGTTGCTGAGCGCCCCGCTGCCGACGGCGGCCAGGGCCCTCAGCAGGCCCCGGTCCGCGTCGTCGAAGGGCTCATCCCGTCGTCGCCCCGACGCCACCAGCCACTGCCGCTGACCGGCCACGGACATGGGCGCCGCCAGGTGACCAGGGCCCGGGTGGTCAGATGTCAGCGTAGCCTCCGGGCTACGAAGCAGCCGGCGTACCGACCCCAAGATCGTTTCGAGCACCGCCTGCTGCCGCAGCCCCCGGTTTGCCTCCAACGTGACCTCGTACAGCCCTTCCATCCGGCCGCGGTCATACAGCGCCGCGAACCGGGCACTGATGAGCCGGCGCTCCACGACCAGGCCCGGGATGGCCAACGCCACTGCCCAAAGATGAGCCTGTACCGCCAATGCCAAAACCACGCCAACTAGTGCCCCCGCGCCAGCAAGTGTCACCTGAATCGGCAGATCGTCGGTGAACTCTCGCCAGGCCGTGCCCATCGAGACCAAAACACCGGCCACGAGAAACGTATTGATGACGAAGTACACACCCACGCCAAGCGTCATGGCGGCAAGCTGGCCTGCAGTGAGGGAATTCGAGGGGACAGCGATACTGCGGCTGACAGCCAGTCCCAGGCCAGCCGCGATAAGAACTTGCCCGGCGTTGAAGGCCGACTTGACAAGAGGGCGCCGGCGGGCGGTCTGGGCCAAGACGGTCGCCAGCGCAAGGGTCCCCAGGGTGACCAGTGGTGGCAGGAGGAGGGCGAGTATCACGAAGAAACCCTCATCCATATTGAAGGCCGCGGATTCGCCTCCCCGGTACACCACCACTGGCCATACCCAGCTCCCCAGGGCAAGGACTCCCATCGCAGCTGCCACAATCCACTGGCTCTCGTCGACGTGCCCTAAGGCCGGTTGCCCCCGGACAGTGACGAACAAGGCAAACGCGCCCCCCGCGACCGAGACCGCGACGACGGCCCAGGTGGCACGCGGTACCTTCATGGCTCAACCACCGCATCGGGCATGTGTCAGCTCCATGCCGAGCTGTCCCAGGCGGAACCGCTCCAGGCGGAGCCGTCCCACGCGGAGCCGTCCCACGCGGAGTCGTTCCAGGCCCAACCACTCCAGTTTCCGCCGTTCCACGCTGCGCCGTTCCAGGCCCAACCGCTCCACGCCTGGTCGTTCCAGGCCCAGCCGTTCCAGTCTCCGCCGTTCCACGCTGTGCCGTTCCATGCCCAGCCAGTGGATGGCGGCTGATCCCAGGAGGTCCCCGACCACAGGTTCGTGTTCCACGTGTCGACGGGGCGGGTGGGCGACAGGGAGACCGTGGTGCCAGGCACGGTCGGGGCCAGGCTGGCGGCCGACTGGTTGAAGTTCATTGGGCCGGAGGTAGCCGCGGCGTAGGCATTCAGGGCCCCGTGACCGTCGACGAAAGGGTTACCGACCGGACCAGGGTTGGTATTGCCGAGCAGGCGGGCCTTTATCTGGTCCGGGGTTAGGCCCGGGTTGTCGGCCACGACCAGCGCTGCCGCCCCGCTGGTGATGGCCGCGCTGAACGAGGTACCCGAGCCGACGAAGTTCGCCGAGCCGACCAGGGCCGAGGGGTAGTTGTTGTAGATCGTCGAGCCCGGCGCGGCCAGGCTCACAACAGACCGGCCCGAGGTGACCAGGTCAGGCTTGACCCAGCCGTCGGGCGAGGTGGGCCCGACGCTGCTGAAGTCGTTCATCTCGTCGTCGGTGATCGACGCCGTGGCCATGTCGTCCAATGCGCCCGCCGTGATCACCAGCGGGTCGTCGCCGGGGGAAAGGATGGTGCCGTTGAACGGCCCGGCGTTGCCCGCTGAGGCCACCACCGCGATACCCGAGTTCCACACCGCCTCTACCGCCTGGTCCAGGGGGTTGATGACCGTGGACTCGCTGGGCTTGAACCCCAACGAGATGTTGAGGATCTTGATGCCGTACTCGCTCTGGTGATCGACAGCCCACTGCAGGCCCGAGATCAAAGTGCCCAGGTGGGTCGTGCCGTCCGCCCCCGCCACCTTGATCGACACCAGCTTTGCGCTAGGCGCTTCGCCCGAGTACTGCCCGTTCGACGAGGCCCCATTGCCGGCGATCAGGCCGGCCACGAAGGTGCCATGCCCGTAGCTGTCCTGGAACGGGTTATTCCCGCCGGTCAGGTCCACCCCGCCGACCAGCCGCCCGGAGAAGTCGGGCAGGTTGTCGATACCCGTGTCCAGCACGGCCACGGTGACCCCCTGGCCGGTATCCCCATCCGACGCCAGCCGCGTAGACCCGGTCTCCTGCAAAAACACATCGGAAGGCGTGTGGGGCCCGGTCGACTCCGTCGTGGACGCGATACTCACCGAAGCATCAGGTGTCACAGTGATGCCCGGTATCGCGGCCAGCAGCGGCTCCGCAGCCGTGGGGATTAAAGCGTCCACCCCGTCGATGAGGTGGTACTGCGTCAAAATCGTGCCGCCAACCCCTAGCACCGCCAGCGCCGGGCTCAAAAGGCCTGCCGCGGTGACAATGACCGTCTCACTCGGGCTCGCCGACGCCGCCGGGGATGCAGCCATCGACGTGCCCGCTAACGCGACGACTGCCGCTGCACCCGCAACGGCAGTCCGGCCCTTCTTCTTCCACCAGACGAGCCGGGTCCGATATCCACCGCCTGCGCCGGATGAGCAGGTGTGCCGCATCTGATAACCGCCTTCCCTTGGGCGCCTTTAAGGTATCTACCGTACGCTTGGGGGCCAGCTTTAGCGGGAAATTCCACAACACCAGCTTATTCCTTTGTGGAATAAAACAGTCGATTCCATCGGTGCTAGTTCTAGCGGAGGTAATCCGAGGTGTCGGGGCAAATTCCCTGAAAGGGCTGACGGTGTTGTAATCAGGTGAAAGTGGCGAAAAGGCTGTAACCAGGTACGCCTAACCTCGGCTTAGCAACTCCGCTGGAGGAACAGTGCCTTGACGGTCGCTGCCCACTCGTAGGCGACCGTCTCGGGCCACTCAGCTGCTGGCAGCGGCGTGTTGATCACGTAGATCCTCCCCTTGAAGCAGCCCTGCGGGCGTGATGGCTCCCGCGTCATGGAGACCGGCATTCCCCGGCGGCGCGGGTCGGACGAGGGATCTGAGCCCGCTGCCATGGCCCTTGGCGGGCCGGCATCCTGCCGATCTTGCCCACGCTAACGGCGGTTAGGCTCTGACAATCGGCCTGGTGTCTCTAGCCGGGGGGGTGCACGATGCCAGACAAGCCGAAAGCAACCGCCGGGACGGCAGCTGAGTCGCCGATGTTTTACGGCAGCCGCCTGGCACTGCGCACCACTGCCCGCCAGGTCCAGGCGCTCAGTGCCGCCCACACGCGAGACGGTATCCGATCCGCGGCCCGCATCCGCGCCATGATCGCGCTCTGGATAGATGACCCGCGGCTGCGTGCCCGCGTCGATCGCGTGGCCCGCGACTGGCAGTGAGGGAATGCGCAAGCCGTGCGCCCGGAGTCGGGTGCCTTGCCGAGCCCTAGCAATGCCGATCTGACTCGGTTTGATAGGGGACTGATCGTGATTGACCAGTCCCAGCTCGCAGTGGCGGTGGAGCGGGATGAACCCCATCCCGCCGGTCGGCGCCGGAGGCTGGCCGCGTAGCACGTCCCGCGATCCCATGGCCAGGCTGTATCTCTTCCGTTGCCGGGCCAGCGGCGGCATGCTGGAAGCTACGCCGCCCGCCGACTGAACCTGCCGGCGCGAATGATGCAAGGGACGATCTTGAAGTACACGGTGCGAACGTCCGACGGCAGGCGACTTTCCACACAGGCGTACGGTGACTGCGACGGCAGGCCCGTGTTCCTCCTGCATGGAACTCCAGGAAGCAGGTTAGGGCCCCGTCCCCGATCCGCTGTGCTGCACCGGCTGGGCGTCCGGCTGATCTCCTTCGACCGCCCCGGTTATGGGGAATCGGACCGCTTCGCCAGTCGGACAGTCGCGGACGCGGCAGCCGACGTCCTGACTATCGCTGATGCCTATGGCCTGGAGAAGTTTTCAGTCGTCGGCCGATCGGGCGGCGGCCCCCATGCTCTGGCCTGCGCTGCATTACTTCCCGATCGTACGACGAAGGCGGCTGTTCTGGTGGGACTCGCCCCGCACGGCGCTGACGGGCTTGACTGGTTCGACGGGATGGCGCAGTCGAATGTCACCGAGTACACGGCGGCAGCGAACGGCTACGAGGACATCGTCGCCCATACCAAGGCGGTCGCCAGTGCCGTCCGGGCCAACCCCGCCAGCCTGATCGCCAGACTCCAGGCCGAACTCCCCGACCCGGACCGGCGGGTGGTGGCGGACCGGGGTATCCGGTCGATGTTGATCGAGACCTACGCGGAGGCGTTGCGGACGTCAGACTACGGCTGGATCGACGACGTGCTGGCGTTCTGCTCCCCATGGGGATTTGACCCGGCCACCGTCAGGGTGCCGGTGCTGCTCTGGCACGGCGCGAGCGATGTGCTCTCCCCCGTCAGCCACGCCAGGTGGCTCGCCGACCGGATCCCCAGCGCTGCCGTGGTGGTTCAGGCAGGGGCTGCCCATTTCGGTGCGCTTGACGTGCTTCCTGATATCCTCCGGTGGTTGTCCGCCGACCGGCCGCGCGATCGCTGCCTGGCAAAGAGCAGGAGCTCGGTCCCGGCTAGGCCCTAGATCTGCTGCGGCTCCAGATCGCGGTTGATCCGCTGCCACTTGTGCAGTTGCGTGACGTCCGGGTGGCCCGCGCCAAGGACGCGGCTGAAGTCAGCGAAGATCCGTGCCCTTAGTTCCTCGGCGTCGGCGCGCCGCCCTGCCTGCCGCAAGGTGATGGCGAGATTGGCCTCGCAAACCAGGGTATCCGGGTGATCCGGGCCGAGCGTTTCCCGCAGCAGCGCAATCGTCCGGCGCTCAACCGCCTCGGCCGCTTCGAGATCTCCTGAATCGCCGCGGCAGTTGGCCAGGTTGACCGCGCAGGAGAGGGTCAGCGGGTGGCTGGCCCCGAGCTTTCGCTGCATCCGGCCCAGCGTGTCATCGGTCAGCTCAAGTGCCTCCAGGAGCCGACCAATGCACCGCAGGTAGCACGCCAGGTTGTTGGCAGCGACCATGGTGTTCGGATGATCACCGCCCAGGCTGGCCTGAAGAACGGCCTTGACGCCGGTCACCAGTTCCAGTGCCCTGGGCATGTCATCGACCGCAGCGTAGTCGCAAGCCAGGTTGAGCGCGCACGATTGCGCATCGGGCGCATCGCTGCCGTACCGGCGCTTGTAGCGCTCATAAGTGTCCTGGGCCAGCTTCATCGCCTCGGACTGCTCCCCGGCCTTGCGCAGCGAGACGGCCAGGCTGGTGGCAGTGCGCAAGGTGTCGGTCATGTCGTCGCCAAGCACCTCCCGGTATTTCTCCAGGGTCTCGCGCAGCAGATTGACCGAATCCCGGAACGCGCCCGCCGCGCGCATGTCATGGGCCAGATCGGCCGCGGAGTAGAGAGTGTAGGGATGGTCGCGGCCCAGCACTTGCCGCCGGCGGTCCAGCGTCTGCTCATCGAGGGCCCGCGCCGCGAAGCAGTCACCGACCAGCCTCAGCGAACTCGCCAGGTTGTGGGCCGCCATCAGGGTCCGCGGATAGTCCTCGCCGAACTGCTCCTTGAAACTCTCGTAGGTTTCCCGGTCGGAGGCGAGCGCCTCCTGGAACTCACCGATCGCGCGCAGGTCGGCGCCCAGTCCGTTCGCCGTCATGAGGGCATAGGGATGGTCTGCTCCGAGCACAGCACGCTGCCGTTCCAGGACATAGGTGTCCAGGTCGCGCGCGTCCGTGAAGCGGCCCTGGGACCGCAGCACGTTGGCGATCTGGAACTGCAGATGCAGCGTCTGCTGGTGGTCGGGCCCCAGCTGGTGAGTCCACAGATTCTCCAGGCGACTCGCCAGGCTCAGGCCAGACTCGAACTCGCCGTGCTTCCACTGGTAGCGCACCCAGTCGATGAGCAGCTGGCGGGTCCGCGGATCGTCGCACTCCTCCGCCTGGGAGGGCCCCAGATGCGGCCAGATGATGTCGTAGGTGGACCAGTTCGCCGGGTCGTCCGTCTCGCCCTGGCGCGGCCGGGCACCAGCCAGGATCTTGTGCACCTCATGCCGGGCCTCTTCCTGCTCCTCATCGCTCATCTGGGAGCGGATAACCGCCTGGACAAGCCGGTGGATCTGCAGCGAGTTACTGCCCTGGTCCACCTTGACCAGGGCGAACCGGCTGATATCCCGGATCACGCGGCCGAGCATCAGCTTCTCGGTCAGTGTCTCGTCGAACGGCAGCAGCGCCTCGTTCATCTCGTCGCTGTAGAGCAGGTCCATGGAGATGGGCCCTGGTGAGAAGAATGCGCACAACTGCAGCAGGCGCACGGCGGCCGGCGATCGCCCTTTGAGCCGGTCGAAGGACAGGTTCCAGGTAGCTACGACCGGCATCGGGTAGTCCGGCGGCTGGTTCAGCGCCAGGATCCGGGTGGACTGGGTCGCCAGTTGCTCGATGTAGGCCCGGGCGGGCATCCCGGTCTGCTCCAGCCACGCACTGGCCTGCTCCACGGCAAGCGGCAGCTGCCCCAGGGCGTCGGCCACTCCCATCGCGTCAGCCAGATCAAGCTCGGGCACGTGCCGCAGCAGATGCGCCACGCTTTCGTCCATGGTGAAGACGTCGACCTCAAGAGGCTCGGCGGAGTGCGACCACGCCTGGTTCCTTGAGGTGATGAGGACATGGCCCGAGCCGGTCGGCAGATACGGCTCCAGCTGCTTCGGGTCGTCGGCATTGTCGAAGATGAGCAGCCAGTGCGGGCTGGAGTCGCGGCGCAGTTCCTCCAGGGCAGCCTCCGCTGCCTCAGCCACGTTGTCACCGACCTGGAGTCCCATCTTGCGAGCCAGCTCAGCTAGCGCCCCGCTGGTCTCCTCGGCCCGCTCGGACGGCACCCACCAGACCAGGTCGTAGTCGGCCATGAAGCGGTGCGCGTACTCCAGCGCGAGCTGGGTCTTGCCGACGCCGCCCAGCCCGTACAGCGCCTGCGCGACCACCACCGCCACCCCCCAGCCGGCCAGCTTGTCGCGCAGATGTTCCAGCATCGCGCCGCGCCCGGTGAAGTCGGCGTTCCTGGCGGGCGCATTCCAGATCGACGGGATCGTGCCAGGGAACCGGGGTTCCTCGGCCTGCGTCCCCAGGCTTCCCGACAGCTGTACGGGCCGGTCCAGGGCCCACAGCAGCTTCGCGGTAGCCTGGGCCGCGTCCATCCGCGCCAGATCGACGATGGGATGGTCGGTGAACGGCTCGGTGATCCTGACGTCGCTGACCCTGACCGGGACCAGCTGACGATGCGTGCCGGCCGCGTCGGCGGCCGACAACGTCTTCCAGATCGATCTGGCATCAGGCGATTGCAGATAGGCCGACGAGAGCACCGCTATGGCGCGGGGAGCGGCCTGAAGCTCGCGTTCTGCCTGGATGCTGCCATGAATCTCGCCGTTGCCTGTCGCAGCCGTCAGCACTGTGCTGCGCGGCAGCACTCGGAAGCCAGCGCGGGTCAGCACCGCCTCAATCCAGTCGGCCCACATGCGGTCCTCCGGCACGTAGCTCAGGTAGACCTGCGTGGACGATGCGGGCTGCCTGCGGGCGAAGGCTTCCTTGTACTGCAGCCGGAGGTTCTCGGCTATGGGCTGCATCACGGTGACCCGCCCCCCGGTGAGCGAGTCGGTGATCCGCTCGAACGAGGACAGCAGCGAGGCCGGCGATCCGGGATCGTCGCC
>Ga0187883_10002451_pt1 | contig 11176 bp, 7 predicted proteins | sample June2016WEW_20_1_2_FD_132966 | JGI IMG/M metagenome (GOLD analysis project Ga0187883, IMG submission 132966) | Peatland microbial communities from SPRUCE experiment site at the Marcell Experimental Forest, Minnesota, USA - June2016WEW_20_10 | ecosystem: Environmental > Terrestrial > Soil >...
ACCGGAACCGGAACCGGAACCGGACGGATCTAGCGTATGGATCGTGCAGGTCGGCGCACCAATGCCAACTATCTCGTGCATCCATAGAGGAAACATATAGATTACAGGACGAGCGCTGGCCAGGCAGGTCAGGCCTTCAGCCCGGCCCGCCGCGCGAGGTGGCAAGGACCAGCGCAACAGGGACCGTGAGCAGCCCGAGCCTGGTGACCACGCCGAGATCGGCGGGGTGGGCCACCGACCCGGGCAGGCGGCCAGAGCAGGCGAGGCTCTGCCGGATACCGCCCAGCCGTCCCGGGGGCAGCCCGGCCCTGGCAAGATGGCGGGCGTGGGCGAGCTGATGCTACTGGACGCCGCCTCGCTCTACTACCGAGCGTTCTACGGCGTGCCAGAAGGGATGACGGCTCCGGACGGCACTCCCGTCAACGCCGTGCGCGGGCTGCTCGACATGATCGCCCGGCTGGTGCGGGCCCGCCATCCGGCCAGGCTGATCGCCTGCATGGACGCTGACTGGCGGCCCGCCTTCCGGGTCGCGGCGATCCCGTCGTATAAGGCACACCGGGCCAACCCGGACGGGACCGAGCAGGCGCCGCCCAGCCTGACGGTTCAGGTGCCGGTGATCGAGCAGGTGCTTGCGGCGGCGGGCGTGGTGATGGCGGGCGCTCAGGGATACGAGGCCGACGACGTCATCGCGACGCTCGCAACCAGCCGCGACGGGCCGGTCGAGGTCGTGACAGGAGACCGGGACCTGTTCCAGCTCGTGGACGATTCGCGGCAGGTCCGGATCATCTATACGGCGCGAGGGCTGGCCAAGCTGGAGGTCGTGGACGAGGCGGCGGTCACCGCCAAGTACCAGATACCCGGGCGTGCGTACGCCGACTTCGCGGCGCTGCGCGGCGACCCGAGCGACGGTCTGCCCGGCGTGCCCGGGGTGGGGGAGAAGACGGCAGCGGCGCTGGTCCGGGTGTTCGGCAGCGTGGAGGCGATGCTCACCGCGCTGGACTCGGGTCACGGCGGCTTCCCGATGGGCAGCCGGGCCAAGCTGGCCGCCGCGCGCGGCTATCTCGAGGCCGCGCTGCCGGTGGTGCGCGTCGCGACCGACGTCCCGCTGCCGCCGGTGGACGGGCAGCTTCCGGCGGCACCTGCCGATCCCGTCCGGCTCGCCGACCTAGACCGGCGGTTCGACCTGGGTTCCTCGCTCGGCCGGATGTCCGGCGCCCTCGCCGCCCGGCCCGGCTGAGCGGCCCGGCCCGGCTGAGCTGCCCGGCCCGGCTGAGCTGCCCGGCCGTGAGACTGCCGCAGCGGCATGGGCAGACCGGGCCTAGCGCACCTGCAGCGCGACGAGGCAGGTGTCGTCCTCGGCGTCGGCCGAGCCAAGCGCCCGCACCGCTGCGGCAATGACCCGTTCAGGCTTGGTACGGCCCCGGGTGGCGGCGGTCAATGCGGCCAGGCCGTCCTCGATCGACCAGTACCGCCGCTCGATCAGCCCGTCGCTGTAGAGCAGCAGCACGTCGTCGCGAGCCAGCGCCAGCGTCGCGGTGCCGTAATCGGCTGCTCCCGCGCCGAGCAGGATGCCTTCGGGCGGGTCGAGCGGCCGGGCCCAGGCGCCCCGGATCAGAACCGGCGGCGGATGCCCGGCCTGCGCCCAAGTCAGCAGCCGGTTCACCGGATCGAAATAGCCTGCCATGACGGAGCCGGTGTGCTCGGGCCCGACATGGCGTACCAGGTCGTTCAGCCAGCCGACCAGGCGCGCGGGCGGAGCGCCGGTAATGGCTAGGCCAGCCAGCGCGCCACGCAGCCTGGCCATTCCGGCCGCTGCGGCAAGGCCGTGGCCGGCCACGTCGCCAATGGCGACCAGCACGTGGCCGCCCGGCATTTCCGCGGTGATGTACCAGTCACCGCCCACCCGGCTGGCGGCTGAGGCGGGCAGGTACCGCACCGCCGCCCGTAGGCCTGGCAGCCTGAACGGCTGATCGTGCAGCGGCAGGATAGCCCGCTGCAGTTCAAGTACCACGTGGCGCTCTGCGGCCAGCTCGGCCTCGAGCCTGGCCTCCAGCCCGCGGCCAGCCGGGCCGGTGCCCGCAGCGACTGGTCCGGGCAGCGACGCTGGCCTGCGGCCAGCGTCGCGCATACCGGAGGCGCGCGACGTGACACCTGTCGCGTCCTGGCGGCGAGGCGGAACCTCGATAGTCTCAGAAGTCATCATGATTCACATCTGGTGAGGCGTCGTGTACCTAGCGTGAGGCATGTGGGGCGGCGCTGTCTAGATGCGGACACAATTCCCAAGAGTGAGATGATGCTCAGGAAAGAAGGGCGCCAGCGCGCGCAGTCAGCGGGGACTGGAGGCGGTCATGGGCTATGACGGGCTCGAAGCGGATCTTCATCCGCCGGACCGGCTGGCAACGGCGGCTAGGGCGGCCAGGTCAGCCGGGCTGTCGGCACTCCTGCTCACACCCGGCCCGGACCTGCGGTATGTCACTGGCTACGACGCCCAGCAGCTCGAGCGGCTCACCTGCCTGGCGCTCCCGGCGGAGGGCGCAAGCGCCGCGCCGTTCCTGCTCGTCCCGCGGCTGGAACTCCCGGCCGCGCAGGCATCCCCGGCCGGCCGCCTCGGCCTCGAGATAGTTCCCTGGGACGAGACCGCCGACCCGTACGCGCTGCTCGCCGGGCGGCTCGGCCCGGTCGAGCAGGTCGGCCTCTCGGATCAGATGTGGGCCCTGATGGTACTGCGGCTGCGCGACGCATTCCCCGGCGCCCGGCAGGCGCTGGCCAGCCGGGCGCTACGCGGCCTCCGGGCCCGCAAGACGCCGGCCGAGGTGGCAGCCTTGCGCGCGGCAGGCGCGGCGATCGACCGGGTGCACGCCCAGGTACCGGGCTGGCTCCGGGCGGGCCGCACCGAGTTCGAGGTGGCCGCGGACATCGCGGATGCGATCATCGCTGAGGGCCACGCCCGGGTCGATTTCACGATCGTCGGCTCAGGCCCGAACGCGGCGAGCCCGCATCATGGGGCCTCGGACCGGGTGATCGCGCCCGGAGACGCAGTGGTGGTGGACATCGGCGGGACCATGCCCAGCGGTTACTGCTCGGACTGCACGAGAACGTATGTTGTTGGCGCGCCGCCGCGCGAATTCACCAGCTATTACCAAGTGCTCAAGGAAGCGCAGGAGGCTGCCTGCGCCGCCGTCCGGCCCGGGGTTGCTGCCGAGGCGGTGGACGCGGCGGCCCGCGAGCCGATCGCCGCCGCGGGCTACGGGGAGTATTTCGTGCACCGCACCGGCCATGGCATCGGCCTGGAGGCCCACGAGCATCCGTACATCATCCAGGGCAACGCGGAGCCACTGCTGCCCGGCAATGCATTCTCCATCGAGCCTGGCATCTACCCGGGACCGCACGGCGCCAGGATTGAGGACATCGTGGTCTGCACCGAGCAAGGCTTCGAGCGCCTCAACAATGCCACCCGCGAGCTCGTGGTGGTGAGCTGACAGTGAGCCTTGTCGAGCGAGAGTACCGGGACAGCCAGACCAAGGCGCTGTTCGAGCTGGTCGCACAGCTGGCGGACGCCGAGCTACGACCGGCAGCGGCAGCGGCGGAGCATGACGGCAAGTTCCCGCGCGAGATCTTCCGGCTGCTCGGCGAGGCAGGCCTGCTCAGCCTGCCCTACCCGGAACGCTTCGGCGGTGGCGGGCAGTCCTACGAGACCTACCTGCAGGTCGTTGAGGAGCTGGCGGAAGCCTGGCTGGCCATCGGGCTCGGGCTGAGCGTGCACACGCTCACCTGCTTCCCGCTGGTCACGCGCGGCACCGCCGAGCAGCAGGAGCGCTGGCTGCCGGGGATGCTCGGCGGCGACCTGCTAGGCGCCTACTGCCTGTCGGAACCAGCCAGCGGCTCTGATGCGGCGGCGATGAGCACCAGGGCTGAGGCGGCCGGCCCCGACCTCGTTATTAACGGGGTCAAGGCGTGGATCTCGCATGCCGGGCAGGCAGACTTCTACACCCTGTTTGCCCGCACGTCCGGCGAGCCCTGGGGCCACGATCGCGCCCGGGGGGTCAGCTGCCTGCACGTGCCCGCGCAGACGCCCGGGGTGCAGGCGGCGGCCGCCGAGCACAAGATGGGCATGCGCGCATCGGTGACAGCGCAGATGATCTTCGAGGACGCCCGGGTGCCCGCGGCCAACCTGGTCGGCGGCGAGGGCAAGGGCTTCGGCATCGCGCTGGCGGCGCTGGACGCCGGGCGGCTCGGTATCGCGGCTTGCGCGACCGGGCTCGCGCAGGCCGCGCTGAGCACGGCGGTGGACTATGCGCGCCAGCGCCGCCAGTTCGGCCAGTCGATCGCCGACCTCCAGGGCATGTCGTTCATGCTCGCCGACATGGCCACCGCGGTAGCCGCGGCCCGCGCCCTGTACCTGTCAGCTGCCCGGCGCAAGGACGCCGGGCTGCCCTATGGCCCGCAGGCCGCGATGGCCAAGCTGTTTGCGAGCGACGCGGCGATGCGGGTCACCACCGACGCCGTCCAGGTGCTCGGCGGCTACGGGTACGTCGAGGACTTCCCGGCCGAGCGGTACCTGCGCGAGGCAAAGGGGCTGCAGATAGTGGAAGGCACCAACCAGATCCAGCGGTTGGTGATCGGCAGGTCACTGACCCGCGCTACTTGAGCGCTCCGGCGGTAAGGCCGGAAACGATCCTGCACTGCGCGAAGATCACGATCCGCGCGATCGGGATTCTGCTCCGCCGTCAGGTGCGGGTAGAGCGCTTGGTTCTGGAAACCATGGCGATGTCGCGGTCCCTGGGCGGCGGCGCGGCTGTCTCGCGCCATCTTTGGCCGGAGCGTATCCCCCCGGCAGGCCGCTGTATCAGGCCGCTGTATTGAGTGCGGCGACGTTCTTGTTATCCGAGCGTAAAAGGCCGATATCAGACCGTGATACGGAAGTGGCAGCGAGCGCACCGGTACGGTGACCCCATGGAGGAGATCAACCGCATGATCATCTCGATGCTTGCCCGTGACGGCAGGATGAGCTTCACCGAGCTGGCGAAGGTGACCGGACTGTCAGTTTCGGCGGCGCAGCAGCGGGTGCGCAGGCTGGAGCAGCGTGGTGTGATCAAGGGTTATGCGGCGCTCGTCGACCCAGATCAGGCCGGGCTGCCGCTCACCGCGTTCATCTCCATCAAGCCATTTGACGCGGCCGCGGCCGATGACGCGCCGGAACGCCTAGCGCACCTGCCCGCGATAGAGGCGTGTCACAGCGTGGCGGGGGAAGAGAGCTACATACTCAAGGTGCGGGTAGCGTCGCCAGTCGCGCTCGAGGATCTGCTACAGCAGATCCGGGCGGCGGCCAATGTGTCCACCCGGACCACCATTGTGCTGAGTACCCCGTTCGAGAACCGCGCGCCCGACATCTGAGCACCGGCGGCTGAGCTGTCGGGAGCGGGTGGTGTAGTGCTCGATGTCTTGAATCACAGAGCACCTACGTATCACGTGACACAGGCCCCAGGATCCTAGCGACCAGGATCGCTAGGAGGCGACCGCGAACACGCGCAGCTGGTCGGGCGTGCTCGCCCGGTAACCTCCTGGCAGGATCGCCAGGGTGCCCTGGTGGGTGCTGGCCGCCGCGGCGATCTCGTCGGGCCGGACGGCAACGATCGTGGCGCCCCTGGTGAGCGCGTGATCGAGCAGCGCGCTGTAGGTACGGCCGTCGCCGGCGGGCGGTGTGGCCAGCACCACGTCGCGCGCGCCGATACCCGCCTCGGCGTCCAGCATGCGCAGCTGGTCAGCGAGATCGTGATGGGTGATGGGGATCGCCTCCAGCGTCCCGTCCGGTTTGCGCGAGTACGGCAGCAGCGCCAGGTCGTGCGGCCTCGCCTTGACCGGCAGCACCTGCCCGATCCCTAGCAGCGCGTCGAACGTGGTCGCGCCGGCGGCGTCGCCGAACGAGATAACCTGGCGGACCCAGGAGCGGTCGGCCGCCGCCTGAGCGGCTGCCGCAAGCGGCGGCCCGGTCAGCATCATGCGGGCGCCGCAGTCTGCGAGCTGCCCGGCGATCTCGGCAACGGTGAGCGCGGCGCTGATCGGGGAGGGGACAGCGCCCGCCGCGCGTATCGCATATGCGGCGAGCGCGTAGCAGGCAGCATCAGGCGCGTAGATCCCGACGACGTCCCTTGGCTGCAGCCCGCGGCTGGCCAGCCCGGCCGCAGCTGCCTGGACGGTGGCGGCGAGACCGCCATAGCTGTAGGTCCAGGCCGGGCAGCTGCCCACCAGGGCCCGGTGATCAGCACGGGCCTGCGCCATCTCGAGCAATCGCTGCGTGACCGTCAGCTGGCCGGACGAGATATCCGGGACCACCATTGGCTGGTTACCTCTCCGTCCGGCCCGGTGTGGGCACGCGCCTGACAGCTGACGTTAGGGAACCAGGCGCGGCGGGCGCATCGTCAGGAGTGTGTAGTCCGGTATGTAGTGCACGCCGGCTATTTAGTGCATTACCCCCTGGGGCGCCGGCCGTCCCGAGGGACGGGCCCGGGCATGGCCGCCCGGGCCCGCACGCGGTGTGGTCCGGTGCTGGCCGGCCATCCCCCTCCTGGTGGCCGGAACGGCCCACGGCAGCACATCGCGCTGATAACGACGTTAGACAGAACGCTGTCTGCGCACATGCGCTAAACGAACCATTGCGATGTGCATGAGTCGCTGCGGAGGATATGTACGCGGTCGCCGAGAACCGGCGCCGCCCTTATCGGAACGAGGGTCGGCCCAGGTCGCGCTAATGCGGCTCGGCCACCCAGGCGGCGACCTGCGCCCTGGACCGCAGCCCGAGCTTGGTGAAGATGTTGGCCACATGCCGGGCGACTGTCGCCGGGCTGATCACCAGCTCATCGGCGATGGCGCGGTTAGACAGGCCGCGTGCGATCAGGAGCGCTATCTCGCGTTCCCTGGCGGTCAGTACAGACGACGTCATCCGCGGGCCTCCGGCGGCGCCATTGGCCGATGTGACCGAGCCGCTTGCCGCCGCAGACGAGTTGCGGGGCGGGGCATCGTTGGCTGACGGGACCGAGCCGCTTCCCGCTGCAGGTACCTGTCCCGGGGTGGCTGCTGCCGCCTGTCCTGCCGCCGCCTGTCCTGCCGCCGCCTGTGCTGCTGCTGCCTGTGCTGCTGCTGCCTGGCCCGCCTGTCCCGGCTGGCTCGCGGCCGCCTGTCCCGGCTGGCCCGCCTGGCCCGGCTGGCCCGCCTGGCCCGCCTGGCCTGCTGCCGGCTGTCCAGCGCCACCCGCGGCCGGCGCGGCCGGCTGTCCGGGCTGGCCCGCGGCCGTACCCGGCATGGCATCGGCCAGGTCCCCGCCATCGGCGCCAATGGCATACCTGACTGCCTGGTCCGCGCTCATCGCGCGGCCCTCGGCCAGCAGCTCGGCGACCGCAGTCTCACCGAGCTGGCCGCGAGCCGCGTCGAGCAGTCGGCCTGATCGCTTCCTTGCCGATGCTGACGGAGCATGGCCGAGCGACTCGAGCAGCGCGAGCGCCGCGCCTTCCAGCCTTGCCGTCCGTGCAGGTTCCTCGTGGCGGGCGGCCAGGACCGCGGCGGCCTGGAGGCCACGCGCGATAGCCAGCCGCTGACCGATGGCCAGGCTGAGCTGAAGACTTTCAGCGAGCCTTGCGGCGGCGCGGTCAAGGTCCAGGCCGGCCAGCGCCACCCAGGCGAGGCCAGCCAGGCAGCGGGCAATGTCTGGCCTGGCGCCGATCTCTCGGTACAGGGCCAGCGCCGTTGCGTAATGCTCGGCCGCGGCGGCGTGGTCGCCGCGCGCGCTCGCCAGGCCGCCGAGGCCGTAGCGGGTATGCGCCACCCCCCAGCCGTTGTTGTCTGATAGCACGTCGAGTGCGTGCTCAAAGGTCCGCTGGGCTTCCTGCAGGCTGCCGTGGCGCGCGATGATGGCGGCCTTAGTGCTAAGCGCGATCCCTTCCTCCCAGTCATCCCCGTCGGTGCGCGCCGCCTCGATCGCCGCGTCCATCCCGGCCAGGGCGTCCTCGGGCCGGCCGGCCCTGAGGCTGACCAGCGCCAGCATCCGCAAGCCGCCCGCCGCGCCGGCTCCGCCTGAAGCGCGGCAGAGGTCAAGGCCGACCCGGGCGCAGTCCCCGGCCACCGGGTAATCCTGCTGCTCGAAGGCCATCTCGGACCTGAGCATCAGGGCCCGGGCCCGGACACGCTGCGTGACCTCCCGGTCCAGCCCGAGGAAGCGATCGAACCAGCTTGTTCCCTCCGACACGTCGCCGTCGGCGATCCACTGGCTGCGCAGCGCCGAGCAGAGCCGCAGGCCCTCCTCGGCATCGCCGCGGTCCAGGCTTGCCGCTAGGGCCGCACTGTAGTTCGGCCGCTCCACAGTGATCCTTCGGTACAGGGCGACCCGCGCCGGCCAGGGCGGATCCCCGCGCACGAACGCCTTGCCGACGGTGTCCTCGATCAGCCTCAGCAGATAATCGCGGTGCCGCAGCCGGATGACAGGCCTCTCGCCGGAGGCAGCGAGCCGGGCGGCCGCGTACTCCTTGATGGTGTCGAGCAGCCGGTAGCGGGCGTAGCCATCCAGTTCAGCGTCGAGTGTGACCAGCGACTTGTCGATCAAGGCGGCCAGCAGGTCGAGCACCCGGCCGACCGGGATCGCCTCGTCGGCGCAGACCTGCTCGGCCATTTCCAGGTTCCAGCCTGCGAACACCGACAGTCGGCGCAGCAGGATCTGCTCGGGCTCGGTGAGCAGCTCGTAGCTCCAGTCGACGGCTGCTCGGAGAGTCTGCTGCCGAAGCGGGGCGGTCCGGTCGCCGGTCGCGAGCAGCTGGAACCTGTCGCCCAGGCGGACGGCGATCTGCTCGATGGACAGTGCACGCACCCGTGCTGCCGCGAGCTCGATCGCCAGGGGCACGCCGTCAAGCATCCGGCAGAGCCTGGCGACCGCGTCCGCATTCTCGGCTGCCAGCGTGAATCCAGGGCTGGCCGCCGCCGCCCGCTCGGCGAACAGCCGGATCGCCTCGTGCCGCGCCAGCTCCCCTGCCCCGAGCCCGTCGAGGACCGCGGGCATGGCAAGGGGCGGTACCCGCCAGACTGTCTCGCCGCGCACCCGCAGCGGCTCCCGGCTTGTCGCTACCAGCCGCAGTGTCGGGCAGCTGCTGAGGAGCTGCTGGACCAGCGCCGCACAGGCCGCCACGACGTGTTCGCAGGTGTCAAGGACCAGCAGCAGCCGGCGCGGCCTGAGCGCATCGACCAGGGTCTCGGCCAGCGGGCGGTCAGGCTCCTCCCTGATCCCCAGAACTGAGGCGATCCGCGCGGGCAGGAGGGCAGGATCACCGGTATCGGCGAGCTCGACCAGCCATGCGCCGTCGGCAAAGCCCGGGGCCATCTCGCCAGCCAGCCGGAGCGCCAGCCGGCTCTTGCCGATGCCGCCGGGCCCGCAGAGCGTCAGTGCCCGGACAGCGCTGAGCAGCAGGGCAAGCTCTTCCAGGTCCCGCTCACGGCCGACGAAGCTGTTCGGTTCCGCTGGGAGGTTGCCACGGCTGATCTCATTCTCAGTGGTCATGGCCCTTCAGGGGTGGTCGCCTTCGGGTCCATTGTCGCATCAGTGACTCCCTCGCAGCGACCAGAGCGGCCGGCCCGGCGCTCAGGGCACTACGGTGACCGCCACCGGCTCGCTGTAGCGGAGCCGGCCGAAGTACATCACCTTGACCAGTGCCCACCAGTGCTGGCCGGGGCGCGCCGAGGCCGGCACCTGGACGGGAAAGCTCAGTGTCTGCACTGCGCCTGGCTCGGCACTGAACCCGCAGGTCCACCGCGGCAATGCGGCCCAGGTGCCGAACGGCGAGACCAGCTGGGCCTCACCGCGGATCTGCGAGGCGGTCGTATTGGCCACAGCTACCTCGATCTCGGCGCTGGACGCCGGCTGCACGGCAAGCTCACGGCTCAGCAGCCGCACCACAACCTCCGCTGCGCTGGCTGCCTGGTCGGCCATGTAGAGCGGGACGAGCTGGTCGAATGGCAGGTCGAGTGCAGGCGCAGGCGGTTCGCCCACGGTCAGGAGGACGGCGTCCTCCAGGACGCCGCCGACGCCATCGATCTGCGCTGCGACGAAGTAGCGGCCCGGCCCGGCGCCAGGCACCGTCCGGACGGTCAGGTCCCAGCTGGCGTGGCCACGCGCGGCCAGGTCATAGGCGAGCGGCCCGGCCGGATCCACCGCAAGCTGAGCCGGCCTGACCAGCCGCACCGTGCCTCCGGCCGGATCCGGCCCGCAGGCCACGGTCAGCCGTAGCGGCGCTGCCTGGCCGGCTGAGAGCGCGGTCCTGGCGGGGGAGAGGTGCACGGTTTCCGGGAGATTCCCGGCCGGCGCCGGGCCCTTGCCGTGCAGCCAGTAGCGGGTGAAGACCGGCTGCGCGGGCTCCGGCGGCCGTTCCGGCGCCGCGCCGGGGACCAGCGGTGCGTCCGTGACCAGTGTTACGTCCGGGGTCGACAGCGGTGCGCGCATGACCAGCGGTGCGTCCGGGGCCAGCGGTGCGTCCGGGGCCAGCGATGCGCGGGGCACCAGGGCGAGCGTTACCAGCCCGGACGGCGGCAGTTCGGTCTCTGCGGCGTCATCGCACACCGGCATGGGTGGCCCGTCCCGGTCCTCGCACAGATCGGTGCCGTGCGCCGCGGCGACACCGCCCCGCAGCCTGACCTGCGCTCGTACCGGTGTACCCGAGCCGGAGACATCGCGGAGCCGTACTGTAAGCCCGTCGGTGGGCCGCGGCTTCCCGCCGGGCACAAGCGGGTTACCGCGCGGCTTCAATGCCGAGATCAGAGCGGTAGCGGGCGTCGCTTCGGCCAGGCTGGCAGTGGCTGGCAGGGTGCCGTCGTGCTGGTCTGTCTCCTGCGCTAGCAGCTCCCGGTTATAGTCCTGCCCGGCCAGCGGGAACCCGGCACCGCGCCAGTCGCCGGCGCCCGCAGCCAGCGCGTACTCGAAGGTGTGGCTCCAGTGCTGCCAGGCGAAGCTGCTGCCGTCGGGCACCGTCCGCTTCTCGCCGTCGATCCAGACGCCGCACGGCCAGGCACTGCAGGCGCGCATCAGCGAGATGTACAGCACCCCGTCCGGGGTGACGAGGCTGCCCGGGGTGCCGCGGTTGAGGAGCGCCACACTGTGACCCGCCAGGCCGGGATCCGCCGGGCCGGGATCTGTCAGGCCGGG
>Ga0187883_10002455_pt1 | contig 11164 bp, 9 predicted proteins | sample June2016WEW_20_1_2_FD_132966 | JGI IMG/M metagenome (GOLD analysis project Ga0187883, IMG submission 132966) | Peatland microbial communities from SPRUCE experiment site at the Marcell Experimental Forest, Minnesota, USA - June2016WEW_20_10 | ecosystem: Environmental > Terrestrial > Soil >...
CTCATGAGTGCGTCTGGGAGATTTCGGGTCCGATCTGGCGTCGCAGCTTTCTTAAACAGATTGGGTGCTTCGACGAGACGCTGCTAAGCATGCAGGACTGGGAGATGCATGTACGCGCTCTGTCAGCTCGTGCCAAGTATGTCTGCTTCCCTGATGTAGATCACGACATCCGCTGGCAAAAGGACGCAACTAAGACCAGCGTGCGCCATTATAAGGATCCGGCTTATATTGAAGCCGCCGAGAAGGTGCAAGCGAAGCTTTTCGCTACGATTACGAGTAGCGGCCTACTGACATGGAGCCGGCAGCGAGCACTCCTAGGACTTAGCTTCGGGGCGGCCGAATGCTGGGTGCGGTCGAGGCGACTTGGCCGCGCTATTCGTGCATGGAACCAGGGCTGCGGTCAGCAACACGCTCCCCTGCATTTGCAGATTGCCGGACTATTGATGCTGTGTGCGGCGCGGCTGAGCGCAAGGGAGGACGGATTCTGCTCGCGGCTGGTCAATAAATGGAAGGGCTGGGCGCGCTTCCGGCAGGAGCCATCGCTGCTGGAACAGGCGGAATGAGAGCGTGCCGCAAGATTTCAATCTACCTCAGTCTCGAGCACTGCGCGCCTACCTTGGAGGCCTCGAGGTAGAGGGTCGAATGCAAACGGCTCTGGTCGGCATGCCCAGGGACTTCTGGGAACGGGATTGGATCCGATACCTGTTCGACGAAGTCGCCTTGGACGTGGTCGAGACACGCGACTGTGTCTTCACGCGACCGAGCATCCTGCTGCTGTCAGACAGCGATGGCCGACATGCCACGGCCGCGCGGCGGCTGCTGGGCGGCTTTGCGGCCCGGTCCACGCCGGTCTGTCTGGTTCATCTGAGCGACGAGTACTGCGCCTGTCCGATCGACTTCTACCGGCAGGCCGGATTCGTCGTTCGCAATTACTACCGTCCGTCCGCCGCGAAGCTATCGCACTGCCTGCACGTGCCGCTGGGCTACAAAGCGGGATTCACCGCCGGCCTCGTGCCGCGGCCTATCAGCGAGCGTAGGAACGCGTGGTTCTTCGCAGGAGAAGTCAAGGGTCGACGTCGAGGAATGCTGACGGCGGCCAACCGCGTGCCGAATGGGCGAGCGGTGATCACGGCGCGGTGGGACGACCCAAACGGACTGAGCACGGAAGCGTACGCCCAAGGATTGGCGGACGCTGTCTACGCGCCGTGCCCTCGCGGCAACGATTCTGTCGATTCCTTTCGCGTGTGGGAGGCTCTAGAAGCGGGCGCTATCCCGATTGTGGAGGACGACGGAGCGTTTGATGCGCTCCTCTGTAGAGCGAGCGTGCCGGCCACAGTGCGATCATGGATCCCGCGAGACCGGGGGCGCGTTCGTTATCGCGCGCTCTTCGGACCGAGCTATTGGGGTGGCATGTTTGGCACGAACTTTCCGGTTCCGCGGATCCGTCGCTGGCAGCGGTTTCCCGAGATGATCGCGCGTGCTGATCCGGTTCACCTCTCGCGACAGGCGACAGAATGGTGGAATGCCGTGAAGCAGCAGAGCCGACACCAGATACGTGTGGGCCTCGCGGCCATGTTGCGGACGAGCGGCCTGCCGTAAAGTGCGGTTCGGTTGTGCCGACCCACTGGAGATCGCGGTATCCTCGACCATCAGAGCGAATTCACCGTCCCGACTGATCCGGATCCCCCGTAATATCATGTTGGCAGCCGAGAAGTGAGTCTGACCGGAATACAAAATCGGCCCGGAGGAACACGTGAATTTCGGTTGAAATGTCGATACCTCGTGGCCCTACCGCCGCATCATTGCTCAAGCAAAAGAGCCAGTTGATGGGTACGGCGATCAAATCGGCGAAAATGCCTCTGCCGCTACTTGTACCGCCGACTGCACAAAAGACCTGAATTGTGCAAGCCTAGTCTTGCAAGCGCCGCTAAGAACTTCAACTAATGCCCAGGAAATTCGCGTTCAAATGACTGTGCAGCTTAAAGAGCGCCTGCTCCACTTGCTCAGACTTAGTGACCCGGCGCACCCTTGCGTCATTCGTGCACGTCAACTGCGACGGAGCATCCTGCGATCCGACGAACGCTTGTGGACCGACTACCTACGCAAAACTACAACGCCAAGATTACACATCGGCGGCGGCTGGCGCCTGTTGGATGGATGGTTAAACGCAGACCTCGAGCTGATTCCGGACGTTATGCACATGGACGCAACCCAACGATTCCCCTTTAGGGAGGGGACGTTCCAGTACGTCTACACCGAACACATGATCGAGCACGTCCCCTATCCACAGGGCGCATACATGTTGCGGGAGTGTCACCGCGTCATGCGAAAGGGAGGCGTGATTCGTGTGATCACGCCCGATCTAGCCGCCATTACGGGACTGTACCGCGGCGACCTTTCCGCCGATCAGAAAAAATATCTTTCGTGGTTTTGTCAGACGTTTGTTCCGGCGGAATACCCGCCCAACGCTGTATCCGCCATCAATGCAATGTTTCGTCTGTGGGGACACCAGTTCATTTACGACGAAGAGACGCTGGCCGACACAATGCGTGCTGCGGGATTCAGTTCAGTCACGAGATGGCTCTTGGGAGATAGCAATCATTCCGGTCTGCAAAACCTGGGAAACGAACAACGCTACCCCGAGGGCTTGCTCAATTTTGAAAGCCTGGCCTTGGAAGGATGCAAGCAAGAGGGGTAGGCAATTCCGGTGTCCCGGAAGTCGCGAAGTCCAGGATCAGGTGATTGATTGCGTTTACATCGCGGCTTCCGCACGCGACGCCCGATATACCCGAATCTGTGTCGCCAGCGTTCGCTTTTTTTACCCGGATATTCCCATTCGGCTCCTTGTGGGCGGGCACCTGCAGCGTGGTTTGGCGGACGAGTTGCAGCAGTATTGGAACGTCGGGACGGCAGATCTTCCCAGGGGCGAATACGGCTGGGGTTTTGTAAAGTTGGAAACGCTGTTTGCCATTCCCGGCGAGAAATTTCTAGTGCTCGACTCCGACACGGTGCTTACCGGACGGGTCCTGGATTTATGGAGCGAAAGCTCCGCGCCGTTCCTTTTAGATGATGAAAAGCAGTCCGAGGCTGACACGAAGCGGCTCTATTACGACTGGGAGAAAGTACGCGAGATTGACCCGAACGCTCGGCCACCTCGGTTCGTGGTTAACTCCGGGCAATGGTTCGGAACCGCCGGCGTGCTAACGCGGGATGACTTCGCGCCCTGGGTGGAGTGGACAATGCCACGCAGGCTGCGCTATCCGGAACACTTCATGCCAGGCGATCAAGGCATCGTGAACTATGTCCTCAATCAGAAGGCGGCGATTGACGGCCTGCGCGTCGAACGTCGACAAATCATGCGCTGGCCCGGTCATTCGATGGAGGGGCTGGATGCCGAAACCGTCTCGAAACGAGCGGCGACGCCTCGTGTCGTCCACTGGGCGGGCGTCAAAAAAGCGCGCCAGCGAGCCATGATAGGAGCAGACCTGCTCGCGTATTTCGAAAAAGCTTACTACCAACGGCTTCCGGTCGGAGAAGCACGGAGGCTTTTGCGGGCTGCCGAGATGTGTTGTCGCACTCACTGGCCGGCGCAAAAGTGAGAGTCAAATTGGCATATCGCAAATTGGCTCCCATACGCAGTGCACTTGTCGCAGGGTGGCGAAATGCTGTTGTATGGTCCGTCCTCACTTTCATCGTAAGAATCGTTCCGGGTCAGCGTGAGGCCTTGTCATAGAAGCCTATCGACGAGAATTCAAAACTCACCGCAAGTGCAGGTGCGCCACGCATGCGCCCCAATCAACCGTACGTAGGCTAGCCCTCGATTCTGGCACCTATCGAATTATGGTCCGATGATTAGACAGGTAGTCAAACGCGCCATTCGCGGCATGCTTGAAGCCGCTGGGTACCGGGTGTACCACCGCACCGTTCTGCCCTATGGTATCGATTTCATGCTCGATATCGAGCGGCTGAGCGGGGCTTGGGACGTTCCGATCAGCACTTTTTTCGACGTTGGCGCCAATGAGGGGCAAACGTCCACGTCAGCTCTCTCGTCATTCCCGAAAGCTCGGATATTTGCTTTTGAGCCTCATCCCGTCACGTTTTCCAGGCTGGTGCAACGTCTCGGCGGGGACCCTCGCGTTGCCGCTCACAATCTTGCCTTGAGCAACGCCAACGGGTTCGCCCCCTTTTTCGAGTATTCATCATCTACATTGAATAGCCTGATCCCAGATGCACAGTATCCTGTCCGAAAGGGCGTAGCCGCACGAGAAATCACCGTGCAGTGCAAGACTCTAGACGAGTTCTGTAAGCAGCACCGTATTCAGACCATCGACGTTCTAAAAATAGATACCGAAGGTTGCGAGCTTGTTGTCCTACAAGGTGCCCGGCAATTGCTGTCCACCGAAAAGATCCGGTTCGTTTATGCGGAATTCAACGACATGTCGCCTAGACCCGGCACAACAGGTGGCGCCCTCATTCCCGTCAGCGATTTTCTTGCACCGTTTGGATTTCGTTTCGTCGCAACTTACCCCGACTACATGGAATTGGGACGGGAGCTGCATGTCGGCGCAAATGCTCTTTTTGTTTCCCCCCCCGACTGTTACGGAGTAATCGGCGTTTAGTCCGAGTGTGCCGTGGACGAAATCTTGTCATCTTGCGCGAACACTTCAGTGCTTGCATTCCTGCAATGATTCGTTAAAGAGCAACTAATCTGGCCAAGTTCAAACGGGAAAGAAGCGCTCGACGGAAGGTGCCGGTGATGGTCGACTCGCTTGCCCTCCCACGAGAGAGTTTCCACTAGCATTTAAATTTCTCCAGAAGATGCTTTCCGTCGTTATCTGTACCTATAATCCGCGTTCGGATTATTTCCGGCGATGCCTCGACGGGCTGCGGAGTCAGACGCTCCCACTCAATCAGTGGGAATTGGTGGTGGTGGACAATCGAAGCGACGAACCGATTGCTGACCGCGTCGACCTTTCCTGGCATCCGGGGGCACGCATTGTTCGGGAGGAAACGCTCGGTCTCACTCCCGCCCGTCTGCGCGGCATACGCGAGACAACGGGAGAACTACTGGTCTTCGTGGATGACGACAATGTCCTGGACGCGGATTTCCTCGAAGCCGCTCTTCGCAGCGCGGAAGAAAGATCGTTCCTCGGCTCCTGGAGCGGGCAGTGCAGGCCTGGGTTTGAGGAACCGCCCCCGCGCTGGAGCCGTCAATACTGGGGCAATCTGTGCATCCGGGAATTCGAGCAGGATGTATGGTCGAACCTGCCGCGGCTACATGACACGATGCCTTGCGGGGCCGGGCTCTGCGTGAGGCGAAGTGTGGCGCTGCATTATCTTAATTTGCACGAATCTGGAAAACGTTCCTTCCAATTTGATCGCACCGGCAGCTCTCTGCTTTCCGGCGGAGACAACGATCTAGCTGCCTGTGCGTGCGACATCGGCCTTGGCGTCGGGCTCGTCGCCTCGCTCAAACTCACGCACCTGATTTCACCAGAGCGTTTGACCGTGGACTACCTAGCACGCTTGGTTGAGGGAATTCACTATTCTTCTGCCTTGTTGGATTCGGGGCATGGAATCGCAACTGGCCAGCGAACTGCGTTGGGCCGCACGGCAGATTTCCTGCGGATCGTGCGGCTGAGACAGCCTCACCGTCGGATATTGAGAGCGGCTTTCTGCGGGCGAGATCGCGCACTGCAACAGCTCGCTAAAGGTGAAGTTGTTCGAGCTTCCGAAAAGAAACGCTGATACGAATGATCGCAAATCTCCGGCATCAATTTGTTCTGGAGCTGAAGCGCGCGCTCTATGGCCAGCACGGCGAGCCCTATCGAATCGAAGGGCACACGTTGCGTTACCTGCCTGGCACGCGCCCTGTTCGGCAGCGTTATAGTCGCTCGCAGAACGGCGTCGCTCGCTATGATGCTTTGCAGGTCGCGTGGCTCTGCACCCATCTAAAAGAGGGTGACACCACGGTAGATATCGGCGCGCACTGGGGTGTCTATACCATCCTCATGGCAGCGAAATGTGGTCAAACCGGGCATGTTGTCGCCTTTGAGCCGGATCCCTATGCTCGCGAAGTGCTAGTGAAAAATCTCAGTCTTAATCCAATTATCAAGCGACCCACGGTTGAAGTTTGCGCATGCTCAGACGAAATCGGTGAGGCAGTGCTCTTCAGTCGCGGGGGCAATTCCCAATCCTCGCTGGCACGGTCTGCAGTGGAGTTTTCCGCCGCGCACAAACCCGAAGAAATTCGAGTGCCCCTTGTCACTCTCGATTCGTATTTGTCGGAGCGCAACCTGCCACAGCTCCGTTGCGTGAAAATCGATGCGGAGGGAGCGGAAATCCGTATTTTAAAAGGTGCGAAGCAGGTTCTTTCAAGCAATGCGAACTTAGTCTGTGAACTTCATCCGTATGCATGGCCGGAGTTTGGTAATACGCTCGGGGAGCTCAAAGACTTGGCCGCTGCGGCTGGACGGCGCATTCGTTATCTCGATCAGGATGCAGAGATCGGCGATCAGGCGGAATACGGCACGGTGCTGTTGGAACGCTATCCGTTTCAGAATCCATCTCTCAGATTTTGAGTTTTCTAACGGCTGTGCTGAGAGGCAAGCAGGTCAAGCGCAGGATTGCTTTAAGGTAGGCCGGTTCTATCTTGCGTTGGGCCTGTGGCTTGCGTCGGGGTATTGAAGGAAGAGGGAGTCCGCGAGCGATCTGCAGACGCGCTTATGGAACAGAGCGAACAGCGGAGCGACAAGGTGTGTGGCTTGATAACAAAATCGTATGTCACGCGACTTGGCTATCCATAGTTCGCAGCTCGGGCGGGAGGTGCGGCAGTCTCGAACATGCAAAAGTCACCGCGGAGAGTCCTTCACGTGGTTGAAAATCTCAATCATGGTTCCGTAGAGAGCTGGCTCGTGCGCATGCTGGGTCATGCGCGCAAGCGGGGAATCGATGTCGATTGGACCTTCTACTGTACTTTGGGGCAGCGGGGGGCGAAAGACGAGGAAGCGCGAGCTCTCGGCGCACGGGTTATTTATTCGCCGGTTCCGATCGGGAAGAAATTGGCCTTCGTTCTCGCACTGCGGGCCGAATTGCGACGTGGAAAATACGACGTGCTGCACTGCCATCATGATCTCGTCTCGGCTGTTTATCTTATGGCTGCCTTGGGTCTTCCGATTAGCAAGAGACTCGTCCACGTGCACAATGCGGATGAACAGGTGCTGACCCCCAACGCCCTCAAGCAATCAATCATGCGCCCTCTGCTGCGTCACGCCTGTCTTGTGATGGGCGACCGCATTGTCGGGAACTCCAACCACACTTTGGATACCTTCATTGCCGGCCGGGGCCGCCGGAAGGGAACGGACCTTGTGCACTACCTTGGCGTTGATTCCATTCGATTTGAAGTAGCGAAGGGGGATCGTCTGGGATTCCGCCGAAAACTGGGCTTTGCCGAAGACTCTCGAATTCTTCTCTTCGCAGGCCGGATGGTGCCCGAGAAGAATCCCGTCTTTGCGGTTGAGGTCCTGGCCGAGCTGCACCGAATTGATCCCGCAATAGTGGGGGTCTTTGTGGGATCCGGAACTCTCGACGAAGCTGTTCGTCGGCGTGGCGTGGAACTTGGGCTCGGCGATGCGGCTCGCTATTTGGGCTGGCGCGTCGACATTCCCGAAATTATGTGCTGCTGTGACTGGTTTATCATTCCCCACCCCGAACACCCGGTGGAGGGGTTCGGACTAGCAGTCGTCGAAGCCCAGTTGGCCGGGCTAAGGATGCTTCTATCACGAGGTATTCTGGATGACCCTCTCCTGCCGACCGCCAGTGTTTGCCGTCTTGCGCTGTCTGCCGGGCCCAAGATATGGGCGGAATCCGCGATCGATCTCCTGCGTCGTCTGCCACCGTCGCGATCAGCCGCGCTGGCTGCGCTCAAGGGATCCCCGATGGATATGGACCGGTCGCTCAAGGGGCTCCTTGAACTCCATATATGACGAACAAGCGCCCGATCAGGGTTCTGCAAATTATCGACACGCTCGGCATAGGCGGCGCCGAGACCTGGTTGATGGAGGTGTTGCGACTCTGGTCCAAGACCGAGGCGGTCCGCATGGATTTTCTGGTCACGAGCGGCAGCCGAGGGATTTTCGACGATGAGGCAAAGCAGTTAGGAGCGCACATCTACTATGTTCGCTACGGACGCACCCGTTTAGCCCAATTTACAAATGAATTCCGCAGGGTGCTGCGGGAGGGAAGATACCTCGCCATCCACGACCATCAAGACTATGCCAGCGGATGGCACTTCCTGATTGGTGCAAGCGTGCTACCGCGCGTGCGCGTGACGCATGTGCATAATCCATGGCTTCATATCGAAGCTAACTATGCGGTGAGTCTCTCCCGGCGGCTTACGACGATAATCGGAAAACGCCTTGTTCATCAACTGGCGACTTATGTCTGCGGCACTTCTGAAGAGATTCTCCGCCGATATGGATTCCAGCCAGGGCAAGCCCTGCGTCCGACGGTCTGTGTCGTGCATTGTGGATTCGATGTCGGAAAGTACAACACATCGCGCGAGCTCGATCGCCAGTCAGTTCTGCGCGAGTTTGGCTGGCCCGAGGAGGCCCGAATCATCTTGTTCGCTGGGCGACTTGATCGGGCGATGGAATTCGATCACCCTCAAAATCATAAGAATTCGTGGTTCGCGCTGAACGTCGCCCAGGCCGCAATTGAAAAACAGCCTGCCATTCGGCTCTTGATGGCAGGGGCCGGGGATCATTCGCGGTATGAATTGGAAAGCCGCATTGAGGCTTGGGGCTTGAAAGACAAATTGCGGCTAATCGGTGTCCGCAAGGATATTCCCCGCCTTATGCGTGCTGCAGACGTCCTGTTTTTTCCTTCCCGCCAGGAGGGGCTGGGGATGGTGGCAGTGGAGGCGCAGGCCGCCGGTCTGCCAGTTCTAGCCAGCATTGCCGTTCCGCGCGAGTGCGTCGTCATCCCAGAGCTGTATAACGCTCTGCCGCTCGACGAGCCAATCGAGCTTTGGGCGGCTACACTCCTTGAAATAATAACTAAGCCGCGCACTCCGCTAGGACTTTGCCGCCGCGCGCTTGAATCCTCGCCGTTCTCGATTGCGAATTCCGCACGGCGGCTCGAAGAGATATACAGTTCAGCCCAGCAATGACACGCGCTTTAGTTATCGAAGCTTCAGGCAACTTGTGGGGGTCTGAGCGCGCTCTCCTTGATCTGCTCGGTGCCGTATCAATGCTGGAGGTGGCGGTCTGCTGTCCGCCGCAAATGCCGTTAAACAGCGAACTCGAGAAGCTGCACATCCGCACCCTGCCATATTATGTTTACGGTCTTCACGAGAAATCGAAACGGCACCGCTTGCAAGCCGCCGCCGGCGTGCTTAGAGCTTGCCTGGAATTTCGGCCTGACGTCATTTACCTCAATCAGTGTGGTTGCTATAAAGTGGCCTTGCCCGCGGCAACACTGTTGGATTTGCCGATCGTGGCGCACGTCCGCATATTCGAGGATGCGGCCTATCTTGCAAGACAAAGCCCCAGCCCGCGTCGGCTTCGAGGCATTATCGCCATTAGTTCTGCGGTTGAGACGGAAATCCGACAGTTCCAACAACTCGACTCCATTCAGCTCCATAAAATTTATGACGCGTACGCGGTAAGGGCACTTCAGAACTTACGCTCGCGAGAAAGGAGCATCAATCGCATCGCCTGCATCGGGCGCCTGGTGCCAGTTAAAGGCCAGGATGTTCTCGTCGGTGCGTTGTCCATGATGAAGGACTTCCAGGGCAAGATGGAATGTCTGTTCGTTGGGGATGGCGAAGAAAGTTTTGCTCAAGAGTTGAGGCAAATGGCGTTAGCTGGAAACCCCGCTTATTCAATTCAGTGGCTCGGTTTTGTAGGTGACGTTCTTTCGCTGTTACTGACGTGCTCTGTGTTGATTTGTCCCTCGCATAGCGAACCTCTTGGACGAGTGATTCTTGAAGCGTGGGACGCAGGTGCAGTCCCGGTGGCATTTTCTGGAAGTGGCGGCGCTGCGGAGATCGTTGCGGCGTCCGAGGGCGGTATTCTTTACGAACAGCAAACACCCGGATCTTTGGCGCGTGCGCTACGAGTTGCACTGGAGCTAGACCCAGAACAGAGAAATCGCTTGGTCAACAATGGCCGTTCCTGGATGTCCGAGAACTGCAATCCAAAAATCTATAGCGAGGCTCTTTCAACAATCTTAGTCGGTGCGTGCGGGTCGCCGCGTCATTCATTGTGAAAATTCTCTTTCTCGGCCAAATCGGTTCCGGGCAGACATCCTTGATGCGAATGCGGGCGTTTGAACGGCTCGGGCACACAGTTCGCGGTGTGCATACGGTCGAACCTTGGACCCGGGCTTCGTGGCTCAAGCGACAGGTGCAAAGGCGGCTGCAGCGTGGGTCGGTGCTGGATGAGATCAATCGTTCGGTTCTCGAGTGTGCACGCGAGTTCCGGCCGAACCTGGTTTGGGCTGAGAAACAGGAGTTTCTCCACGCCGGAACGATCGAGGAACTGCGGAAGCTGGGTGCTCGATGTGTGCACTTCACACCGGACCCATATTTCTCGCTCGACTGGAAACGCACGCGGCTTATGGATGCCGCCATGGGCGCTTTCGATGCGCTTGTTTATTGCAAGGCGTATGAGGGAAAGCATTACGAGATGCTCGGCAAACCACTTGTTTATATGCCGCTCGGCTATTGCGATGAAGTCCACCGTCCGCTGCCCTCCAAGGATGCGCGGTGGAGCTGTGACGTTGGATTTCTGGGCGGGTGGGAACCCCGTCGCGAGCGCCTACTTCACGCTATCGCCGCTGCCGGGGTAGAAGTCAAGATCTGGGGAGGATACTGGGATTTCCTGGGCGACGGTAAATGGACTCTTCGCCGAAACATTATTTTGCGCCAGCTTGCCGGGGAAGATTGTTTCCGTTTTCATAGAGATGAGTTCTTGGCTCGTGCTCACCAAGGCGGAGAGGTTTACGAGGACGAGTATGCCCGGGCGCTTACGGGCTGCAAGATTGGCCTCGGGCTTCTACGCAAGGTCTGTCCAGACCAGCACACCACTCGTACTTTTGAAATCCCTGCCTGCGGTAGCCTGCTTCTGGCGGACCGAACCGACGAGCATCAGGAATTCTTTGC
>Ga0187883_10002457_pt1 | contig 11153 bp, 10 predicted proteins | sample June2016WEW_20_1_2_FD_132966 | JGI IMG/M metagenome (GOLD analysis project Ga0187883, IMG submission 132966) | Peatland microbial communities from SPRUCE experiment site at the Marcell Experimental Forest, Minnesota, USA - June2016WEW_20_10 | ecosystem: Environmental > Terrestrial > Soil >...
CGCGAGCCACCCACCACCAGCACCCGCGCGTCCGCAAGCCCGAGATCCATTCGCCTCCTCTTCTTCGCTGAGCCGCGTGCTCGGCAGCGCCACCAATGCCCTGGGAATCCTAGGTCTGTTGGGATGCAGGAGCGTTCCGGGAGTGGACGGTGACGATCCCGTGACTAGGAGATTGCCGGCGCGGTTTCCAGGTGCCCGCTACTGGCCGGCACTCAGTTCAACCATTCCGGCTCGCAGCTCGTCGATCTGATTCGCCAGATGCAGGGCAACGGCATTCAGCTGCCCGATGCACCCAATGAGAAACCGGAAGCGGTCCTGAGTGGTGATGTCGAGGGTCGGGTCCAGCACGCGCTCGACGGTGGGATCAGACCCGTGGATTCCTATTTCGATCAAGGCCACGACCTGCTGTGGGCGATTGGACCGAGGTTCTCGGAGTTCAATTCGATCGGGTGATGATCTCATGCTGGATCTGTACGGCGCACGGGATACTGCACGACTGGGCTCGTGTCTCGCACATTCCCTGAGCGTCCAGAACCTTGGCGGTTGAGGGGAGTTCACCGGCAGGCGGGACGTGCACCGGCCCCGCTCTCGCCAAGAGCAGGATCAGCGTCGGGGTAGAACAGCTCGACCGCCACGGTCGAGTCGATGGAGATCCTGCCGGTCAGGTCTACGGCGAATCACTGACCACTCGCACCGGGACGTCCCTGGGCGTTCGGGAGTGGTTCATGCGCCTCTACGCCCGGGGAGACTCAATCGGCGGCACGCCGACGCCGAAGATATCGTCGCAACGGGCTTCGGTCATAGCCGCCAGCGGCAACTCGATGTCCAGTTCCTCCGCCAACGCCAAAGCCGCCTGCACGTCCTTGTGAGCCAAGGCAGCCGCGGCCTGCATGGCCCCGACCAGCCCCCGGTCGTCCGCCTCGGAGAAGGGTGCCACCGTGGGCCGGAACATTAGGGTGGCGGCACCGCCGGACTGGGCGTCGCTGGCCCGGACAACCTGGGCCAGCTTGGCCAGCTCAATGCCCGCGGCCTCGGCCAGCACCTGCCCCTCGTAGGCGGCAAGCCACCCCCCGTACTGCACCAGGTTGCGGGCAAGCTTGGCCGCCAATCCGGTACCGAACGGCCCCATGGTCACCGTAAGCGAGCCCACGGCGTCGAACAGCGGGGCGAGGCCAGCGATGACTTCAGGGTCGCCCCCGCACATGCAGACGAGGTTGCCGGAGGCCGCCGCCGACGGACCTCCGCTGACGCCGCAATCGACGATGGGCACACCGAGCGCCGCCGCCTCGGCGCCGATGGCAGCCACGCACGCGGTGGTGATTGTGCTGACCACGACGACGGTGGTGCCGGGAGCGCCGGCGGCCAGTGCGCCCTCGGGGCCCGACAGCACGGTGTGGACCTGCTCGTCGTTCACCACGGCCACCACCACGACCTCGGACGCTCGTGCCAGGTCGGCCGGCGAAGCGGCCATGGTGGCGTAGTCGGCGTGGCGGTAGGTCGCCTCGGCGCGGACGTCGCAAACAACCAGCGGGAACCCAGCGGCGTGGAGGTTGGTGGCGATACCGTCGCCGATGGTGCCAAGCCCGATCACCCCGATCGTCGGATACGGTGAGCGATGTTCTGCGGACAATGGATTCCCCTTCTTGCTTGACAAGATGACTCTCTGGCCGGATCTGAAGCGACGTTGCCGCAGGCCGGCTAGCTGACCATTATCAATGGATAATCGACAAGAGCTCCAATGCGGCCGTTGCCTTGCGGATTTCGATGCTCGTCCGACCGTTAGTGGAGGCGCAGCGTGGTCTTGATGTTGCCCACGATGTCCGCAACCGTGCGCAGGACTCCCCCGTGTCGAGCATGGCTGTGGCGAATTCGAACCCGCGACCCTCACCTGGGCAAGGTCGTGGTTTCCGTCTGCGGGGTCGGCTGTAGTCCCCCGCTGTGCGGTTCCCTCCACCCAGTGTTACCCCGACTACCGAGTCCGCCCTTGTAGGAGAGCGGTCTACTAAGCGGCTCCGGCAGATCTTATGTCGCCAGTCCGTCATGCGAAAACGTAGTCGCCGCCTTCCACCCGGCGGGTCCATTCCCAGTAGAGGTCGAGGGGCCATGGAGACAGCGTGAAGACCTTGCCCGCGGGGTTCTTATAGTGGCTGTGTTTGATTGAGGGGTGTGACCACACCATCTGGCCGATCTCCGCCTGGTAACGCTCCGCGTAGCGAGCGTGGGCCTCGGGCGTAACCTCGCACGTCCGCGCACCCAAGATCAGCGTGTCGCGAATCGCCTCCATGGCGTAGTGGACCTGGAACTCGGAGTGATAGAAGAGGCTGGCACCAGCGGCGAGGTTCGTACCCGGACCGTAGACGCAGAACAGGTTTGGGAAATTTGCGATGGTGATACCGAGGTACGCCGTCGGTTCATCGCCCCATTGCTCACGCAGGGACACCCCGCCGCGACCGGTCACGTCCATTGAGGCGAGAAAGTCGTTGTGCCGGAATCCGGTCGCGAAACAGATGATGTCGGCGGGAGTGTGGGTGCCGTCAACGCTCACAATGCCGTCGGGCACGACCCTCGCGATCGCGGTGCGGACCAGCTCGACGTTCGGACGCTGCAAACTCCGCAGCCATGACCCGTCATCCTGCAGGACACGCTTACCGAGGGCGGGATAGTCAGGCACGACCTTCGTCTCAAGGTCGGGCCGTTCGGCAATTATCGACTTCATCCAGGCGAGCAGCGCATCCGCCCGGGTGGCGTTCACGACGTTGACGGACCGGCCTGTCTGATCCTCATACCCGGGTTCGACGCGATATGGGTCCGTACCGGCAGCGATGCCGCCGAAGGTCATGATGAACCTGTACCACCGCCCATAGAACGGGAGGTGCCGCAACGCCCATCTGTCCCCCGGCGGTACCGCCGCGTGGTACAGCGGATTCGGGATGATCCACTGAGCAGTGCGCTGGAAGATCGTAAGTTGCTCAACGTCGCCAGCAATGGCCGGACCGATCTGGAAGCCGCTCGCACCGGCGCCGACCAAGGCGAACCGTTTGCCGGTCAGATCGAGACCGTGGGGCCACCGAGCCGAGTGAAACCACGGTCCGCGGAACGTCTTCATCCCTGGTATGTCGGGTAGATTCGGGATATTCAGAGACCCGACGGCGCTGACGACAAATCGGGCATCGATGACTTCCTCTGTCCCGTTGGGTCCGCTGACGTGAACACTCCACTGACCATGCTCGTCATCCCAACGCAGCTTGGTGACGGCCGTGTCGAACTGGCAGTGTGGCAGCAAATCGTATTTCTCGACTATGTCGGTGAAATACTCCAGCAGCTCGGGCTGCTGGCAGTAGAACTCGCTCCAGTGATCGGATGGCTCGAACGAATAGCAGTACTGGTGGCTGCCAATATCGACTCGTGCTCCCGGATAGCGGTTCTCCCACCACGTACCGCCGGGACCTGGATTCTTCTCGACGATCAGGAACGGCAGGCCTGCTTGCTCGAGGCGGATGCCGGCAAGAATCCCGGCCATGCCGCAACCGATGACGACGACCGGAGACGCCGCCTTGACGTCCTCTGGGATTTCGCAGCCCCAGGCGACAGCGCCCGTATCAGCGCCGTCGAACTGCAGGTCGTCGAAGAAGAGCCCGGCAAGACGACCCTCCACAGGCCGGCAGCCAAGAAACGACATCATCTCCTGCAGGAGCTCATGTGACAGCCCGTGCGTCAGGCAGCCGCCGTCGCGGTACGCGCGGATCGCCGGCAGAGCCAGGCGACGAACCTGCGCTTGTTCATCTGCTGGGATGCCGCTCTGTATGTCCAGCGACACTGCGACCCGCGGACGAATGTCGCCACGGATCCACGCGGGATCGCCCGTCATGTGCACCAGGGAGCACAAGAGCGCAGGGACACTCACGTCCTGAAGCGCCGCCGCGATCTCCTGGTCGTCATCGGTAAACGGCTCAGCCGCGTGGGGGTTTCGAGTCATTCCTGCCTCCTCGGGGCCGAAGCTGCCAGCAGCGACCAGCGGACCGCGGCGGAAACATTCGACGCTTCTCGGACGAGGGATGTGACGAGCTCGGCCCGTGCCCGGAGACGGGGAGCCGCGGCCGGTCGGGACACGCCCCCAAATATATGGTCTATTTGCGCAACGTGGAGGAGGGATCGTATGGACAACTTGAGGTTCGACGGTCGAGTGGCGATTGTCACCGGGGCTGGGCGGGGAATCGGCTTTGAGCATGCCCGGTTACTGGCGTCACGCGGAGCGCGCGTGGTTGTCAATGACCGAGGTGTCGGAATCGACGGAAAAGGCAGAGATGCCGAACCAGCCCGACGGGCTGCCGAGGCGATAGCCGCCGCCGGCGGGTCGGTTATAGCTGACACCTCCGACATTTCGACCAAGGAGGGAACGACGGGGCTGGTCGAGCTGGCTCTCGAGGCATTCGGTCGGCTGGACGTGCTGATCAACAATGCCGGCATCTACAACACGGACGAGTTCCCCGATGTGCACCTTTCCGACCTGCGGCGGCACCTCGATGTGCACGTTATCGGCAGCTTCTTGACAGTCCAGGCCTGCTGGCCCCACATGGTGGCAAGCGGTTACGGGCGAATCGTGCTCACGACTTCCACGGGAGCTCTGGGGATGCGCAGTCTCACGGCATACGGAACCGCCAAGGCAGCGGTCATCGGACTCACCCGGGCCCTCTCGGCGGTCGCTGCTGGCCACAGTAGCGACATCAAGGTAAACGCGCTGGCGCCCATGGCGAACACGCGCATGATGTCAGCCCGGGAACTGGGCGGTGCCGACCCGGATCCCGAACCGGAACGTCACCCGGCGCTTGTTGCCCCGATGGCCGCGGTGTTGGCACACGAATCCTGTCCGGTCCAGGGCGAGATCCTCATGGCGGGAATGCGACGTTACAGTCGCCTGTTCTTCGCCGAGACCGACGGCTACGTACATGATGGTCTGGACGTGAGCCCGGAATTGCTGATCGAGCAATGGAACACCATCTGTGGCCCATCCGATCACGAGACAATCGAGAGCACTGACAGCTGGGTTGCCCGCAACAGTCGAGCGATCGCGGCCACGCCGATGTCTTGGCCCCAGCCTGCTGACGGCCCAGCCCCAATCTGAACGGTGCTCGAGTCCGACGGCTATTGGCGTCCTCAGCCGTCCAGCCGGAGGACTGTACGGTTGTGGGATCCGGTCTTCGCGTCGGCAACTGCAAGATCGAAGTCGGACGCTGCATAGACCTGGCCCACCATCTCGTCGAGAAGCAACTTTCCCGCCTTGTAGAACCCGACGATTCGCTGAATGTCGTGGTGCGGACGAGCCGAGCCGTACCGGCACCCAAAAATCGACTTATCGTTGTACATGTTGCTCACCACAAAGCTCGCTTCAGTCCCAATCCGGGGCACGCCAAGCATGACGCAGGCACCTCCCCAGTCGAGCATCTCGGTCGCCAGACGAATGAGATCCGGGCGCCCGACGCATTCGAAGACGTAGTCGGCTCCGTTCGTCAAACCCACCTCCTGGAGCGAGGCAACGAGGTTGTCAGTGCTCGTAGCGTCGATGAAATCTGTGGCCCCCATCTGGAGTGCTGCCCCCTCCTTGTCAGGGTTGGAATCGATGGCGACGATCCGGCTCGCCGAAGCTAGCCGTGCGCCTTGGATGACAGACTGCCCAATACCGCCAGCGCCGATCACCACAACGGTTTCACCAGGCTCGACCCGAGCCCTGTTCAGAACGGCGCCAACCCCGGTCAGGACAGCGCATCCAATGAGGCACGCCGACTCAAGCGGGACGTCGCGGTCGATGACGACGCACTGGGTCTCCCAGACAAGTGTGCGCTCGGCGAAGGCTCCGACGTTGGCGAACTGAAAGACCGCCTCTCCTCCCGCGGTAAACCTTCCCGGTCCGGCGCCGCCACCGACAGACTTGCGACAACACGTAGGAAGCCCTCGATCGCAGGCGTCGCACTGACCACAATTGCCGAGGGTCGTCAAGACCACGTGTTCTCCTACGGCTACAGCGGTGACGGCTGAGCCGACCGCCTCGACAACCCCGGCGCCCTCGTGGCCCATCACCACAGGAGTCGGGAAGGGAATTGTCCCGTCAAGAACCGAGATGTCACTGTGGCAGACACCCGCGTTGACGATCCGAACCAACACCTCTCGGGGTTCAGGGGACCGCAGCCCGACGTCGTCACGAACCATGGGCTCACCTGTGAACACAATGCCGTTCATGTGCAGTCAATCCTCATTTCTGGATTCCGAACCGCTCGAGGCCGAACGCACCGATAGCGTTCTCCCGAATTAGCATGCGGACCTCGGTCTCGTCGAGATCCGCCTTTGCGCAGATCTCCTCTGCCACTTCCCTCGACAGGCTGGACACGATCTCGGGGGCCTCTTGCGGGTCGTTCCCGTTACTCCCAGTCCGTCAGCAGGTCGGACAACACGAACTTGACGAGCCGCTCGGCCGGCACTTCCGGCGCAAGAGATTGCAGCCCAGAAGAAGGCGTCGGACGGCTTTGGGCGGGAGTCACCGCGGGAATCAAAAGGCGGGGATGCGGCCGGGAACCCAGTCGGTGCCGAACCCACCAGGCGCGCTGGAAAGGCAAGGCGGTCCTCAATCTCCATCTCCCAGTAGCCGTCACCGCCTCTGGTCTGCGAGCCCCTGTCGTTGGCGCTCGGTCACCCAAAAGGGTTCCGGCAGCGGGTGAACCACTCCGCTAGAGGCTCTCCCAGGCGGGGCTGGCCACCGACGTTGGCACTGGTGACTCGTCAACCGCAGGCCCGCCCCCATCGCTCCCTTGCGGTTGTTGCCCGTCGGGCCGATGAGTGGCGACGAACGCAGTCGTGCGCAGAGGGATCTCCTTGATGAGCCAGCTCAGGATGAAGCCGAGGACGACAAAGGGCACAGCGACCAAGAAGGTGGTCTCGATCGAGTGACTGAACGCACCGACGACAAAGGTGCGCTGGGCGGCGGGAAGATGGGCGATCTGGGCAGGGTTGGCTGTCACGTTCGAGCCGCTGACCAACTTCAGCTCGGCCGACGTGGCGTGCAGTTTGAGTTGTGAGATCAGGCGGTTGGCGAAGACGGCACCGAGGACCGCCACCCCGAACGCTCCCCCGATGGTCCGGAAGAACGTCGCCGTTGCCGTAGCCACTCCCAGAGCGGAGTGCGGTACCGCGTTCTGCACGGCGACGACCAGCACCTGCATGACCAGGCCTATGCCGAGCCCAGTGATGAACATGAAGACTGCCACTTCCCCGTAGGGGGTATGCGGTCCAAGCTGGGTGAGCGAGAGCAGGCCGAGGGAGAGGACGGCCGTGCCCACGATCGGGAACACCTTGTAGCGCCCGGTGCGGGTCACGATACGCCCGCTCGAGATGAAGGTGATCAGCATCCCGCCGATCATGGGCAGGAGCTCCAAGCCCGAAAGGGTCGGCGAGGCTCCGTGGACGATCTGGAGATACAGGGGCAGGTAGATGATGGCCCCGAACATGGCGAAGCCGATGATGAACCCGACACCCGAGGAGGCGGTGAAGGTCCGGTTCTTGAAGAGCCAGAGCGGGATGATGGGCTCGGAGGCCCTGGTCTCGATGAAGCAGAAGATGCCCAGCGTGACCAGGGCGACAAGCCCGGTGCCGATGATCACGGGCGAGCCCCAGGCGTATTCGGAGCCGGCCCAGGTCGTGAGCAAGATTATGCAGGTGACGCCGACGGAGAGGAAGGCGGTTCCGGCCCAGTCGATCTTGTGTGGCACCCGCTTGACCGGGAGGTGCAGCACAGCGGCCACGACGAACAGGGCGACGATGCCGAGCGGAAGGTTGATGTAGAAGATCCAGCGCCATGACAGGTGCTCGGTGAAGAAGCCGCCGAGCAGCGGACCCGCCACGTTGGTGACACCGAAGACCACGCCGAAGTAGCCCATGTACTTGCCCCGCTGCCGGGCCGACACGACGTCGCCCATGATGGCCTGGGCCCCGACCATCAACCCGCCGGCCCCGATCCCCTGGATCGCCCGGAAGGCGATGAGCTCCGCCATGGACTGGGACAGCCCGGACAGCACGGAGCCGACCAGGAAGATCACGATGGCCAGCTGGAAGAGTGCTTTGCGGCCGTAGAGGTCGCCGAGCTTTCCCCACAGCGGCGTGGAGATGCAAGTGGTCAGCAGGTAGGCCGTCACTACCCACGACAGGTGGTTGAGCCCGTGCAGATCGCCGGCGATGGTGGGGAGTGCCGTCGCCACGATGGTCTGATCGAGGGCGGCCAGGCCCATCCCCATCATGAGAGCGCCAAGGATCACCAGGATCCGACGGTGCTCGGCGCCGGCGGCCTCTTCATCCACCGGGGCCGTCGTCAGCTCAGTCACGGGCGTCGTCCAGGTCTCGCTCGAGGTGCGCCGCGAAGCGACTGAGCAGGTCGGCCAAGTGGGACAGGTCGTCGTCGTCCCAACCTTGCAAGAGCTGCTCGAGCCAGGCCCGGCGGGCCCGGCGCACCCGTTCGATGGTCCGGCGACCGGCCGGGGTGAGGCGGAGCCTCGAGGCTCTGCGGTCGTCGGGGTCGGTCTGGCGAACGACCATCCCGTCGCGCTCGAGCTGCTGGACCTTACGGGTCACTGTCGGCGTATCGACTCCCAGTATCTCGGCGAGGTCGGTGACGCGGAGCGAGTCGCCCTTCGCTGAGAGCTTGAAAAGCAAGGCGGCTCCGGCCCGGTCGAGCCGTACCCCCGCCAATCGCAAGAGCCGTTCATGTAAGCGCACCTGGGTGATCGACCGGGCGACGGTCTGCAACGCCTCGTCGAACCGATCGACCGGAAGGGCCGCGGGGCCCGACCCGGTATCGGTCTCGATAGTTGCTTTCAGCACGTAAATATCGTACCAGCCGCCCTCAGCGAGGAGGCACTCAGCTTCGACAAGATGCTGGACAATGTCTCGGTCTACTGTTTCACCGGAAGCATTACATCGTCCATGAGGCTGTACCTGGAGTGCGCACCGGCAGGTCCCGGCCCGTTCAACGCCGGGATGATCGACTTTCCGATAGCGGCAAGTATCTTTCCCCGGGAGATCTTCAAGGCACCGAGGTCGTGGGCCGAACGCTTGTGGTCCGACATCGTGTACTGGGACGAAGTCGAACACGGTGGACACTTTGCAGCCATGGAACAGCCTGTGATCCTTGTCGACGAGCTGCGCAAGGCATTTCGCGGAATCCGGTCGTGACTCCCAGCCGCAACGGGATGCGAGCCCAACGGGACTCGGGCCCGTGTCGCCTCCCTAGGAGAGCCGCCAGGCATATCCACTGCATATTCGCCGATGAGGAAGAACCGGTCTCTCAGACCACCTGCGATGACTTGCACAACGCACTGCTGCGCAGACCCGTCAGGCGTGCCGAAAGATGAAGTACGAGGACGGCCCTTCCATCGAGGTCGATATCCTCATTGATGCTCCGATCGAGCGCGTCTGGCAACTCGCGGCCGATGTCAACGTTCCCGCGCAATTCTCCTCAGAGTTCCTCGGTGCCGAATGGATCGATGACGTCCCCTGCGTCGGAGCCCGCTTCCAGGGCCGCAACCACCATGCGGCGCTGGGGGGATGGGAGACCACCTCGTTCGTGACTCGGTACGAGCCACCCCGGGCCTTTGGCTGGGCCGTCACGAATCCCGCCAATCCGTCCTCGACCTGGTGGTTCGAACTGGAGCACGAACAGGGTGGCGTCAGGCTCCGTCAGGGCACTCGCATGGGACCGGCACCCTCGGGGCTGTCGATTGCGATTGCGGCCATGCCCGAAAAGGAGGAGCGGATCGTCGTTCGCCGCCTCCAGGAGTACGAGACCAACATGCGCGCCACCGTCGAGGGAATAAAGCGGCTGGCCGAGGACCCACAATGACCCTGCGCGTCGGCATCGGCGCCATGCCCTTGACGCCTCAGGGAGTCGAGCTGATACGAGAAGCAGAACGGCTCGGCGTCGACTCCGTCTGGGTCCCGGAGTTCTGGGCGGCAGACGCCCTGACCCCGCTGGCCTACCTCGCCGCCTGCACCTCCCGCATCCGTCTGGCAACGGGGATCCTGCAGCTCGGCGCCCGTTCGCCGGCGATGCTGGCCATGTCCGCGCTCTCACTGCACTTCTTGTCGGGAGGTCGGTTCGTGCTCGGCGTCGGAACCAGCGGACCTCAGGTCATGGAGGGCTGGCACGGTGTTCGCTTCGATAGACCACTGCGTCGTACCCGCGAGACCATAGAGATCATCCGTTTGATAACGGCCGGTGAGCGCCTCGAATACCACGGCGAGATCTACGAGCTGCCAATGCCAGGTAGTGAAGGGCGTCCCATCCGCTCGCTGTTGCCGCCTGCCCATATTCCCATCTACGTCGCCTCGCTCGGTCCGGCGAACCTCCGGCTCACCGGAGAACTCGCCGACGGGTGGATCGGCAATTCGTTCTTCCCCGAAACCGCCGAAGTGTTCCTCGGGCCAATCCGCGAGGGCGCCGAGGCGGCCGGCCGTACGCTGGACCACGTCGAACTCACCGTCTCGGTTGGCGTCGAGTTCACCGACGACGTGGACGCCGCCGGCCGCCGCCACGCCGAGGGCTACGCATTTACCTTCGGGGCGATGGGATCGGCAGCCACGAACTTCTACAACAACGCCTTCGAACGTCAGGGTTACGGTGAGGACGTTCGCGCCGTTCAACGCCTTTGGCTGGCTGGTGACAAGGATGCCGCCCGCAAGCGCGTCCCCACTGCCATCGGACTTGGCACAAACCTGATCGGAAACGACGACCTCGTCCGCCAGCGGCTCCGCCTCTACCGGGACGCTGGCGTGAACACCCTCCGGGCTACCTTCCAAGGCACACCGAACGCTGATGACCTCGACCACCAGCTCGAAGACATCGGCCGGCTCCTTGACCTTGTCCGGAGCGTCAACGATGAAGCGGGGAAAGAGTAACGGTGGACATCGCCGTCGAACGCACAGGACGCTGTCACCCGCGCGACGAGTGCGTCCATCGGACTCGTTCCCGCTGCGTTGTCGGCTACTCGCGGTCGGATGCAACCGGAGAGGGCTCCGAACCATCTCCATGAGCGCTCGGCGACGACCTCGAACGGTTCACGGCTTCGCCCCGGGTTGAGCCATACCCTTGTACAACGTGTGACAACCGAGAGATA
>Ga0187883_10002458_pt1 | contig 11153 bp, 13 predicted proteins | sample June2016WEW_20_1_2_FD_132966 | JGI IMG/M metagenome (GOLD analysis project Ga0187883, IMG submission 132966) | Peatland microbial communities from SPRUCE experiment site at the Marcell Experimental Forest, Minnesota, USA - June2016WEW_20_10 | ecosystem: Environmental > Terrestrial > Soil >...
CTTGAGGCAGCTGCGTATGCCAGTTCCGCCACGGGCCTGAAGCTAGAAATTGTGCAGGAGTTAATAACTCAGTCGGGATGGACTGAGTCGTAATGACGATCGAAATTGAAGCAGGCGCTTCACAAACTTAATTTAGCATACACCGTGCAAAGGGTCACTCGGTTTTTCGGCTCTCTTGATGTTTTTGCGCGACCTTCTTCCCGGTTACAAGCGACCTTGCAGATGCTCCAGGTGGCCGCCTAAGTCCTTGAGAAGACGTGAGAGACATGCGAATCGTGGGTTCAAAAACCCGCGGAGAACGGTCCCAACCGCGCGGCAGAATTCAGGGCGGAACGTTGGCGCGGCCCAAGCTTGCGGGAGTCGAGAACAGCCGATTCGTAATTTGCAAGTCCTCCCACATTATCAACAGCTTACACTCGCGGAGGCGCCTAGGAGCAGTGCCCAGGTCGGCGATGATGCCTATTTGCATCAAAACATCGCCTTCAGTGGCGTGTTCACGCCTGTAACAATGTTGCAATGATGCCGCTGTGAGCAGAATTTGCCTTATGGTGCCACACCCAGCCCAGGCCCGGAACGGAACGAAGAAATCAGTCACTACTACTCTGTTTGTGAGCGCGAGCCCTAGCCGAGATCGGCGCGCCCGATCATATTTCTCTCTTCAGTTCCGAATGACACGGTTTTCACTTGCACAAGTGCTTGCCCCACATAACAGAGAAACCCTTCCTCTCGACCTTTCAGGGGTAAGGAAGAAATCAAAAATGGTGAGGGCGGAGAGCATTTGAACCTCCGCCCCCTGGTCCCGAAACAGAGAAAATTACTCAAGGTGTTGATTTTTCAATCCATGGGAGTGGTGCTTCAACCGTATAATCTCACGTTAAGCTTCAGCCTTTTGTCGCCTCGTAGTACCTCCCATTGATTTCAGTTCCCATGACGGCGAAATCGCACTTCGATGTTTCCAACGAATCTGTTTTGAAGACGAAATCGATCGAGGGCACGCGAATTCTAGCTTCAAGTTGCGCACTTGCCTTGAAACCTTGAAACCGATACTGCCGACCCGGATCTTCGTAGGTAACCGGTTCGTCTGTCGACTTGAAGACGAGTTTGAAATCCAGGAACGCCGGGGTCGATTCCGCATCCATGGCTGGCCAGCGCGGCTGGTCGATAATGGGTACGTCCGTCATGCGTAGTGTTGCCGTTTTGCCGTCTGCGCTGAACGTCAGGCCGGTGGGCCGAACAGGCGTTACCCAATAAAGGCCCTCCGGGGAGATTGGCGAATGGAAATCATGAATCTGGTTTGCAGGGACCGCCGGTCCCTTGAATACTGTGAGTCAGGTGTGGGCGAAGATAGCCTGGTGCGGCTGGCGTGCCGCCCAATATTCCCCCGCCATGTAGCTGTAGTCAGTGGTGGGTGTGCCCCAGGCAAGACGGTTTCCATGATTGTCCGTACCCATACCGTGGAAGCCGTTGCAACGTGCCAGCTTTCCTTTGAAGTGATAGATGTTGGAGAGCTCAACATTTGGCATGGGGCTCTGATTGTGGTTGCCATTCTTGTCGAGCCAGGGAATGGGGTACGGGCAAGAGCCGCCGTTCGAAGGTTCGTGGTTCTGCAGGATAGGCGGAGCACAGCTCGGCAGATCAGATTGCGCACCGAGCACGGGGCTTGGCAGCCAAACGGCGGCCGCGGAGGAAACGCCGAGCTTCAACCAACGACGCCGGCTCAATTCAAAGCGCGAAATGCGATTACGGGCCATAGTACCTCCTCTCTCACTTTCGAATTCATTGGCGGAGCCAAGGCATTTGAGCGATCTGCTCTTTCTTGTCCCCTTGACGAAGTCCGGAACTGAAAAATGGAAAGCAGGACGCAGACTCCTTCTATATATTTCGCACGCCAAGGCAAAGCAGCAGAAAACACCGGCCACGAACTAGCATCGGCGTCCCTCCTCGGGCGCGCTCACAATTGGGTTTCCGCCTGGCGCCTTCTTGTGAAGGAGCCGATCGGAACGGTCTGCCAAGCGCGTGAGTGCCGCCCGACAGAACTCGTTCCACATCCGAAGTTTCTCACGCTACTTCGCGCTTAGCGGTCACTTTTTCGTCAAGGAAGCTCAACAGTTCGCGATTGACTTCATCAGCGTGGGTCCAGGTGATGCAGTGCGGGCCACCCTTCACCACGATCAGCCGAGCCCCTTTAACGAGTTTGGCGGTACGCTGTCCCGCTGCCGCAAGCGGAACAACACGATCATGGTCCCCGTGAATGACCAAAGTCGGCACATCAACGCGGGACAGATCTTTGCGGAAATCCTCGTGCCAGGTCGGAACACAGGCCAGACTGGCCGTCGCGGATGCGCCGGCAGCGACATTCCAACTTGCTTGCACGACCTGGTCGCTCACGCGGGTATCGAGGTACAGATCGGTGTTGTAGAAGTTCTTGAAGAATTCGGTGAAAAACGCGTACCGATCCGCCGCTATTGCTTTCTGGATGCCCTCGAATACGCTGGCGTCGAGGCCTTCGGGGTTGTCGCCGGTCTTCAACAGAAAGGGAGGCACACCACTCATGATCACAGCCTTGCTGACTCCCTTCGAACCATATTTCCCGAAGTAGCGCACGATTTCGCCGCCGCCCATCGAGAAGCCCACGAGCGCGAAGTCCTGCAGCTTGAGGTGCGCAATTAGTTTGTGGAGATCTTCTGCAAATGTGTCGTAGTTGTAGCCCTCGGTCGGCTGGCTGGAGTTGCCAAAGCCTCTCCGGTCATAGGTGATGACCCGATGTCCCTCGTTCAACAGCACCGGCACCTGTTTCTCCCAAGAGGCGCCGCTCAAGGGATATCCGTGGATCAATACCACGGGTTTGCCCGAACCGTGGTCTTCGTAGTAAAGCTCTATGTTTCCTGAGTTCTCTTTGCTGACTGTAACGTATGGCATAGCTTTCTCCTTTTATGTTGTGCTGACTTGTTGTAGAAGGGCATCCGACAATGTGCCTTCGCAGGTCTCTTCGGCAGCGAAGGTTCATTCGAGTGCTCCCCTACCCCTAATCGACATTCAGAGTTGCGTTCAAGAACCACAAGCGGCGCTCCGTCTGATCAATCCAGACTTCGATCAGGCTCGTGGTGGCAACATCATTGTGGTGTGCACACAGCTTGTGCGAATGACGGAGCGACACGAGCAGTTGTGCATTGTCCGTCGCAAGCGCCGAGAGCATGCTTGCCGCTGAGACGGAATCCGTCTTGTCCGATAGACGCTTATGCTGGGCAATCTCGGCGATCGAATGTAGCGTCGTCCCGCCGATCTTCCGCGTTCTCTCCGCAATTTCGTCAGTCATCGCGAATACCTGTACTGCCTGTTCGTCCAGCAGCAGGTGATAGTCGCGGAAATGGGCGCCTGTTATGTGCCAGTGAGCACCCTTGGTTTTCACGTAGAGGGCGAACACATCGGCTAGCAGTTGGCGGAGGTCTTTTGAAATCTCCGCTACTGCGGCGGTTCCGAGTGCTCCGAGTCGTTTGTCCACGCGTGTGCTTGATACAATCGTTGCAGTTGTGCTCATCGAATTCTCCTTTCTAGGAAGTCTTTGCCGAACTGACTAATTTCTTCTTTAGCCGGGGATGAGGCCTCGATCCTCTGATCGAAGGCCGAATTCCCGAGGACCTTGATTCTCAGCAGAAACGTCGCCCATATGTGAGGTGACCTTCACACGGCGGCCCTCGAAACGGGTCGTGGAAGCGTTAGAGAATCGATCGCACGACGCCTCCGTCAGCCCGTAGGGCCGCGCCATTGGTGGCCGAGGACAATGGACTGCAGACGAAGACCACCAGTGCCGCAACTTCCTCTGGTGTTGCGAAACGTTTTAGCAGAGATGTGGGACGCACGCTGCGAAACATCTCCTTTTCCACTGTGGCCACGTCTGTCTTCTGGTCTTGAGCCAATCGGCGGACAAAGTCGCTGACACCTTCCGATGCTGTGGGCCCTGCCAGCACCGTCTTTACCGTTACCTTCGTGCCCTCCGTCGTCTCCGCTAGTCCGCGCGAGATGGCGAGCTGTGCCGTCTTTGTCGTCCCGTAGTGGATCATCTCGATGGGAATCTGAACCGCGCTCTCACTAGAGATAAATACAATGCGTCCCCAGTTGCGTTCTTTCATGCCAGGCAGATAGTGCCGGCTCAGACGTACACCGCTGAGTACATTTACCTCGAAAAAGCGCTGCCAATCGTCGTCACTAATTTGCTCAAACGGCTTCGGTTCGTAGATTCCCAAGTTGTTGACCAGAATGTCGAGTTGCGGAAAGCGCTCGATCACGCGGCGAGCTCCGTCGGCGGTCCCAAGATCGGCCACAATCCCTTGCACTTTGCCTTGTGCTCCGGAGGTATGTATCTTCTTTAATGCAGCATCCACTCTCCTATCGGTTCGTCCATTGACTATGACCGACGCGCCTTCGTCGGCTAGTGTTTGCGCGATTGCGAAACCGATGCCAGCAGTGCTTCCGGTAACCAGTGCAGTCTTGCCGTTTAGTTGTAAGTTCATAAAGATTCGATCCTGTCTCGTTATGGACAATCCCGTTTGAGTTTGTCCTTATCTCTCCCCTAGATGTTTCGGAGGGCCCTAATTATCGGCGAGATATCCCAATACACTCTGTAGTGCGTGATCTTGCCGCCTTCGATCCTGATGTTCTCCGCTACATAGACGTCGTATTCGTTGTTGTTGGCCAAGATCTGGCCGTGTTCGTGCACAATGCCGACTGCCTCGGGCCCATCCACCATCAACCGCAGCAGCTTGAACGACAGCAAACGTGCATGCTTCGCCCAAACCTCAATACTCTTCATCGCTGCCGCCACACCCTGGTAAGTTCCCAGCCATGGCGCCAAATCGCTGACGCCCGGCGTCGATGGAATGTTTTCCCACACGACGTTCTCATCCAACAAAGCCTGAGCGTCCTGTAAGTTGCCCTGTTCCAGGCTTGAGAACCACGCTTCGGCGACCTGCCGTGGTGACAGCGGCGTATGTACTCCACCTTCCTTTGTGATGGCCAGATTCGTCATTTCGAGCCTCCTCTTATGCCTTTCCGGTCTTAGGTTTAAGCGCGCAAATCAACTTCTTGTTCACAAACTCCTGGATGCCCAGGCTGGAAAGTTCCTTGCCGTATCCCGACCGCTTGATTCCGCCAAATGGCAGGTCTGGAGCGCTGATAAAGGGATAATTGACAAAGACCATGCCAGTCTCGATGCGGCTGGCGACTCGCTTGCCGTGCTCGATGTCGGACGTGTAGACAGAGCCGCCCAGACCAAAGGGAGAGTTATTGGCGATTGCAATCGCCGCCTCTTCGTCCCTCGCTGGGAAAAAGAGAGCCACCGGCCCAAAGAACTCCTGCCGGAAGGCGGGATTGTCGGGCTTGACGTCGGTGAGGATCGTCGGCTGCATAAATGCGCCCTGATGGCCGATGCGATCGCCTCCCGCGAATACTCGCGCGCCATGAGCAACAGCTTCACGCACCTGCTTTAGCAAGAGATCCAGCGCGGCCTCAGAAGACAACGGCCCCAGCGTCGTGCTCTCATCCAACGGATCGCCGGGCTTCAGTTGCGCTAACGCGTCGCGAAACGCATGGAGGAACTGTTCCGCACGCGGCCCAACCACGATAAAGCGTTTCGCACCGATGCAGGTTTGACCCTCATTGCCGATGCGGCCCAGGACGGCCATCTTCACGGCGAACTCAAGATCGCAATTCTCCAACACGATGAAAGCATCGCTTCCACCCAGCTCCATCGTCGATCTCTTCAGGTTCTTGCCGGCGCGTGATGCCAGTGATTCGCCCGCCTGCTCCGATCCGGTAAGAGCCACACCCTTGGTACGCGGATCATCCAGCAACCTCCCCACTTGATCGCTTGAAGCAAAGAGGTTGGTGTAAACACCGCAGGGCGCCCCGGCATCCGTGAACAGCTGCTGGAAGGCGAGCGCACATTGGGGCACGCTTGAGGAATGCTTTACCAGAAGGACGTTGCCGGCCATCAGGTTCGGGGCGGCAAACCGCGCCAGCTGGTAGTAGGGGAAGTTCCACGGTTGAACGCCGACCAACACTCCAAGCGGAGAAAATTCCACATGCGCGTCACCTATCGGTGTGTCGATGGGCTGCGGCGCAAGAAACGCCTCTGCGTGGTCCGCAAAGTACTGAAGAATCGCGGCGCTCATCTCCACTTCGTCGCGGCCTTCCGAAATCCTTTTTCCCATTTCGATCGCGGCAAGGCGAGCCAGTTGTTCTTTTCGTTCCAACATCAGAGACGCAGCCTTGCCCACGACCTTGGCGCGGTCGCGGAAGCTTGCTTTGGACCATACGTTTTGAAAAGTGCTGTCAGCCTTTGCCAGCGCGCTTTCTATCTGCGCATCGGTATGCTGATCGAACTCTTGCAGTAATTCACCGTTCAACGGATTAATGCTTTGATATGCCATGACCTTCTCCTTATTCTTGCGATGTTCTTCTGCCTAAACTTGCGTTTTCGTTTGCTGTCTTCGATCAGTTCGGTTTCCTCATCACATCCGAATCCATTCCGCCTTGCCGTCTCTGCGCACTCATTCCCATCCATTGCACGAACCTCGGCATCACCGCAGGCTCTCGAAATATTCAGCAAGAGAAGGTGCTTTGGGAGACCACCCGAGCCGGCGAGCGCTGACTGCGCTTACCAGGCTGTTGGAGGTTATGCCGTAACGGGCGGCATCGCCGTGTTGCTGTACCAGGTCCTCTACACTCAGGCTGACTGTTTTGCCGAGCCCAAAAGAACGGCTGATCATCTCAGCGATTTCCTTGAAGGACGCGTCGCCGTTTTCCGCGTAGAAGAATGAACCTCCTGGAGCCTTTTCCAGAGCGAGGAGGTACAGGTCTACGAGGTCATCAATGTGGACATTGGAGTAACGATTGAGGCCTTTTCCAAAAAAGACGCCCGCACCCACTTGTTTGGAAAGTGCAATGAGTTTCGGGAGTTGATCGCTGTCCGGCTGTAGCCCCCGCCCCTTTCCGTAGATCATGGAGGGGCAGATCACGATTGAGCGAATCCCTTTATCGATGGCTGCCTCGCGAACCAGGCGGTTCATGGCTACGCGCGGCCGGCGGAATGGGACTGGCTCGAAGTAGCTGTCCTCTGTAAGGACTGCGGAAGTTGCATACTCGCCGGCCGCAGAATCCGCAACAATCCCCGAGCCGGTTGTGCAGATCAGTGTTTTGCCGCTGCGTTCGAGTGCTCCGATCAGGGCCACCACAGCGCCGGCATGATCGGCGCTGGCAGCGTGGATTACCGCATCCGTCTCCTGTGCGGCTTTCGTAATGATTTCTGGGTCATCGAGATTTCCGAGAACCGATTCAATTCCGCGGTTCTTCAGCAGCGGGATACTTTCTGCGGACCGGACCAGCCCCACTACCTGATGACCTGAGGCGATAAGACGTTCTGCGACTGAACCTCCAATGTAGCCAGTCGCTCCAGTTACGAATATCTTCATAGTTCATCTCCTCGTGCCGGTTTTGGGACCCACAACTTTTTTTTGTTTGCCCCTTGACACAACCTTATAGATTATCGATAATCGATAACGATTCAGGAAAAAGAATGAAAAAATCTTCTCCGTTAATTCGCGAAAGCACCTCCGCAAAACTGAGGACTCTGATCCTTCAAAGGATCATTGATGGGCAATACCCGCCCGGACATCGGCTGAAAGAGATGGAGCTAGCGCGGGAATTTAATACGAGCCAGGGGCCAGTGCGGGAAGCCTTGCGCGAACTTGAGGCTACAGGCGTCATCGAGAGTGAACCTCATCGAGGAAGCCGCGTCCGCACCGTTTCCGAGCGAGAACTAGGCGAAGCCTACCAGGTGCGCGCGGTCCTGGAACAACTCGCCGGAGAGCTGGCAGCCGGACAGTTCAGCGGGAGGGAAACTCTCCTGCAAAGACAAGCGGACAAGGTCAGAACAGCATACGAGAGAGGAAACATGGAGGAATACGCACGTCAGGACCTGGCGTTTCATCGCATGATTCTCGAGGCTGCTGGCAACCAAGTGCTCTTAGAAAACTGGGACGCACTTCACTTCGACATTCGTACGCGGCTCTTCCTGGGACACTCGATACCAAGCCTTCAATCCACCTTGGATCTTCACGATGAAGTTGTGAAGGCGCTCATTCAGGGAAAAGGCAAACTGGCGGGGCGGCTCCTGCGGAAGCACTCTGAAGCATTTTGCTCAGGTGGAGGCGAAGTACAACAAGGCATTCCTGATACATAGCTCGCGGTTGGTCGGGAATGCGAAATTGGTCTGATCCTCTTGGGATTAGTACTGCAAAATCCGCATGGCGTAGGGACGGCAACCCCATCGATCCTGGGCAAACGAGCCACGAACTGAGTGCGAAACGCGCCAAAACGGGTCTTGATGGCAGTGGAGTTGTGGTTGACGTGAAGAACTTAGCCGGTATCAGCCAAAAGGGCGAGGACGTCCTGCTTGAACTGCTGAATGAAGGAGCGAAATTTCGCTGCCGTGGCGTCTTTGCGAAACAGACTTTGAGGCAACTCGCCAGTGGGCGCCGCAGGAACGTCAAGGAGACGACGAGATGACTTGGCCTACCAGAAATCACATCGAAGACGAAGCAAGGTACGTAGGAAGAGAGGAGTTCCTCAAGGCTTTCACTGAGGACCTGACTGGTCTTTATCAGCTTTCCTTCCTTCTGGCAGGTGATCACGAGAAGGCAGAGCGATGCTTGCTTGCTGGAATCGAGGACTGGGGTAATTCGAATCACATATTTAAGGAATCGGTACATTCCTGGGCAAAGCGCACGATTATCCAGAATGCAATTCGTGAACTCAAGCCGCGTCCAAGCCGTTCCGAGTTGTCTCTGCCCCGCCCTGCTCTTACCCACACTCACGACCTGTCGAGTGATGCGGCCCAGCATTTCGAAAGCGACGCTGTGTTGGTCCTTGAGGATTTTGAGCGGTTCGTTTTCGTGATCTCAGTTCTGGAGCATTACTCCGTTCACGAGTGCGCTCTCCTCCTTGGCTGCTCGCAGCAGAAAGTTCGAGAAGGTCAAACGCGGGCTCTTTTCGGACTTGTGGAGTCGTGTCTCATGGTCGTTTCACGCGAAGACAGTCTTGAAGATGTTCAGGAGACAAATCGATGAAGCACGTTGCTCAATGGCTGCTGACGCATGGATCGCTCACGGCAGTTCGGAGTTTTCCGCATTGTTCCTGGAGCGTTTACCCCCGTGCTCGCGAAACACTCGAAGTCGTTTTCGCTGATCGACTGCATCTCGGTGGGCGTTGACCGAATGGAGCGCAATTTTGAGCCGATGCGAAAACAGGTGGACGCATGGCAGAGAAGCGAATTGACGGACGTCACCGCCAAGGTGGTCATCTACGAGGCGTTTGTCGAGGGCAAACTAGAAGCTCCCCAACATCTCGCCCGCAGCGTGCATGACCTTTACTTCGAACCAAAGTACGAGGAATTCCGGTCGCGAACGATCTGGAGTCTCTCCAATGCGTTTACGTCGGCATTCAAAGAACTGGATCCCATTCCTCAATTCAAGGCTACGGCAGAAGCTGGGCGAATTCCTGGAGGCGCGCTTCTCACAATCGTTCTAGCAGGCGGGGCGGTATCGGACGGCCGCCCCTTTCTTGACTAGCGAGCGTGGCGCGGAAACCGACGCTTTTCCGACTGACTTCCCAGAAGCCCTCGATAAGAGCGAAGGCGTTGTCAAGGCATAGTTATCCTTGACGGTGCGAAAGCACCGCTTTTTCCGGCAGAGAGGTTGAGGACCAAGACTCTGGAATCTCACGCTAAATCACTCGCGGCGGAACGTCGTTCCACCAACCATCGATTCGACCAACTCGTCGGCCATGATTCTTCTATGCGAACACCCCGTCTTCACTGGATGCGAGAGCGCCCATTCAGTTTCTCGGTCTAGCTTTCGCTGACCAGGGCTTCGGTCGAGCTACTCTCGATGCGAACGACTTCCGGATACGGCTTCTGGGTACGCAACATCCAGTACAGTCGTACGGCCAGCTTGCGTGCCGCCGCTATCTTGGCCACCGCTTTCGGCTTCTGATGGCAGCGATGCAAATACTCTCTCCGCATTCCAGGATCGCAGCGCACCGCCATCTGCGCCGCTTCCACCAGCAGCATCCGCAGCATGCGATTGCCCTGCTTGGTAATCGCGCCCAGCTTCTGCCGTCCGCCCGAAGAGTGTTCCCGCGGAATCAGTCCGAGATAACTCGCCACCTGTTTGCCACGAGCAAAACGGCTCACATCGCCCATGGTCAGCACGTAGGCTAGCGCCGTGACCGCTCCCACTCCCGGTTGGGTTTGTAGGAGAAGCGCCATTTTGTCTCGGTGCGCTTCTTCTTTCACGGCCCGGTCCAGCGGCTCCATCTGCTGATCCAGCATGGCCAACAATCCCAGCAGATCTTCCCGGCGACGTGCGGCCCACGGCTTCAGCGGAAGCTCGCGCAGCACTTGCTGTCCGGCTTTGCTCCACAGCTTGTGTTTGCGCTGCACTCCCTGATTCAGGCACAGATGCTGCAACTCATTCTTCACCCGCGTCCGAATCGTTACCAGCTTGTGGCGATGCAACAACAGTTGCCGCAGATCCCGCACCTCACTCGACGGCATCCAGATGCGCGGAAACCGCCCTTCCACCAGCAGCTTCAGAATGTGCTCCGCGTCTCGTTGATCCGTCTTCTGCTGCCGTACGCAACTGGCCCGGATCTGCGCTGCGTCGCCCACCCACAATTCGTGCCCGATCTCGGCCAGCAAGTCCACCAGCCAATGACAGTTTCCTGTCGCCTCCATGCCAATCAGCGACGGCACCGGAAGTTGCCGATAAAACCGCTCGGCATCGCCTGAGGCCTGGACCAACTTCCGCTCCCCGGTATCGCCCGTCTCTGTATCCAACCAACTCACTTGTTGCCAGCTGGGATGAAAATCACACCCTATAATCATCATGCGAAGGCTCCTTCCTTCCCCAGCGTCTTTGGTCCTCAACTTCAGACTACCGGGTTCGATTTAAGCCTTCGCTCTTATCCAATCAGTTTCTGGACCACTTTCGCGTTGCGGGCAGGGTGTTCCCCAGTTTTAATCAGCCCACTTGCACTGCGAGCATTGAGACCGAACCGCCATCTACGCCCTCAACAGGAAATGTGAGCGGCTCGGA
>Ga0187883_10002461_pt1 | contig 11147 bp, 9 predicted proteins | sample June2016WEW_20_1_2_FD_132966 | JGI IMG/M metagenome (GOLD analysis project Ga0187883, IMG submission 132966) | Peatland microbial communities from SPRUCE experiment site at the Marcell Experimental Forest, Minnesota, USA - June2016WEW_20_10 | ecosystem: Environmental > Terrestrial > Soil >...
CCGGCGGGCCCTGCCCGTGGCTGCACGGGCAGGAGCAAAGCCGGGCGCCGGCCCGGCGCGGCGCCGCGACACGCCGGCAGCGGTATCTACGCCAATCTAGGGAAGCCGCTAGATCGCCCAATAAGCTCGCAGACGTGGACCCAGTCCGGAATCCGTATGCCCCCGGCGCCGGCCAGCGGCCGCCTGAGCTGGCTGGCCGGGACCGCGAGATCGCGCAGTTCGAGGTGGTGCTGGAACGGGTAGCCCGCGGCCGCCCCGAACGCAGCATGGTGCTGACCGGCCTGCGCGGCGTCGGGAAGACGGTGCTGCTCAATACCTTCCGGTCCATGGCCATGCAGCGGCTCTGGGGTACCGGCAAGATCGAGGCCAGGCCGGAGCAGTCGATCCGGCGGCCGGTGGCCGGCGCCCTGCACATGGCCGTGCGCGAGCTGGCCCCGCGGCACCGGGCGCCCGACCGGATCGACCAGTTCCTCGGCGTGCTCAAGGCCTTCGCGGCCCGCGACGTGCGCGCGAAGGGCGCGCCCGTCGCCCAGCTGGGCATCGACGTGCCCGCGGTCCGGGGCCGGGCCGATTCGGGCGACCTGGAGATCGATCTCACCGAGCTGCTGACCGACGCGGCGTCCGTCGCCGCCGACCTCAGCGTGGGCATCGCCCTGTTCGTGGACGAGATGCAGGACGTCCAGGCGGCGGACATCTCGGCGCTGTGCGCGGCCTGCCATGAGCTCTCGCAGAGCAACGGGCCGCTGATCGTGGTCGGCGCCGGGCTGCCGCACCTGCCGTCGGTGCTGTCGGCGAGCAAGAGTTACTCGGAACGGCTGTTCCGGTACGTGAGCATTGACCGGCTGGACCGGGAGGCGGCCGACGTCGCGCTGCTGGCGCCCGCCCGCCGGGAGGGTGCTGATTTCGAGCAGGCGGCCCTGGACGCGCTGTATGAGGCGGCCGACGGCTACCCCTACTTCGTGCAGGCCTACGGCAAGGTGACCTGGGACGTGGCCGCGGCCAGCCCGGTCACCCCGGCCGACGTGGGCGTGGCCGGCCCGATGGCGGCCAGCGAGCTGGCGGTGGGGTTCTTCGGCAGCCGGTACGAGCGCGCGACGCCGGCCGAGCGCGAGTACATGCGCGCGATGGCGCAGCTGGGCGACGACCCGGTGCAGACGGCCCAGGTGGCCGACGAGCTCGGCCGCAAGCCGTCGAGCGTGTCACCGGCCAGGGACAGCCTGATCAAGAAGGGCCTGATCTACAGCTCCGAGCGCGGGCTGATCGCCTTCACGGTGCCGCACTTCGGCCGCTTCCTGCGCGCCCAGCCGGCCTGATCGCGAGCGCGGTCCTGGCCCGGGCTGGCGGTCCGGGCGCGGGGCGCCGGTGCAGGAATGCCAGGCCCGGGCCTCTGCCGAAATCTTGCCCTGTCTAGCAGGCAGCCTAGAGATCAGTAGAGAACGGCAGATGGCTGTGCGCGGACGTCCGCCGCGCGGTGGCCAGGCCCGGCCAGGCGACCGGGACGCGGAGGGCCCGGCCCCGCCGTGCGTGCGGGGTCGGCCGTCCGGGTCGTCCCGGCCGCGGCGGTGCGGCGGGCCAGGGCAGGACGCGGCCGGAGGCGGCATCGACCAGCGCCACGTGGATGGGCGGCCTGCGCTGCTTGAGATAGACGGCGAAGACGATCTGGGCATCGCGCCCGTCCACCCGGCTCGGGTAGACCACGTACCGCCAGCACAGCTCCCGCCAGATGTCGGACGGCGTGCCGGCCGTGACGACCCCGGCGTGCCGGCGCCACTGCTTGCTGCGCCGCAGCGCGGCCAGCGTGCGCGCGGCGGGGATCAGCCGCAGCTCGCACGGGTCGGAGTAGCCGAGCCGGACCAGGCCCTCGCCCACCTCAGGCGAGAGGGCGCCGATCACGGTCAGCTCGGCCACCAGGATGATCAGCAGCTGGGCGGCATGCGACTCGATAGCGGCCTGGCGCAATGGCGGCAGCCAGACCGTGACCAGCGCGGCCACCGCCAGCAGGGCCGACCGGGCCAGGCTGCGCCCGGTCACGGGCGTGCCGCTGAACTCGCCGAAGCAGCCGCAGCCAATGTCAGGCCTGCTGGTCCGCAGCTCGATCAGGGCCGAGGTCGCCACCGTGAACAGCAGCACGGCGCCGAGCCGCACGCACATGGCCGGCGCGCCCCGGCCCGCCTGCCCGGCGGTGGCGATCAGTCCGATGCCCAGAACGCACTCGACCGCGCACAGCGCCAGGGCCAGCGGACGGCGCATCCGCATCGGGAAGAGGGCCGTGGGACCGAGCGTGGCCTCCATCGAGCCGCCTCGCACGGCCTGCACTAACTTGGCCGAGCAGCCGCCGAGCAGCATCGCGGCTAGCAGCGGGATCTGCACGTACTGGATCGCGCTGATGATCGTCATGTCACCGGCCAATCCTGATCCTGGCGTTAAAGCATCCGCGCTCGAGCTCGCCGCCCAGCGCGACGAAGCTGGCCAGGGTGAGATCGGCGATCCGGCCGCGCGGCGACGTGCCGCAGGTCACGCAGCGGTCGTTGAACAGCCTGGCCACGGCCGCGCAGCCGATCACAGGGAGCACGCAGGACCGGCCGCTGCAGTCGTTGCGGATCCCGATCGCGCTGCCGATCGCGAGGTAAGGCAGCCGGGCGTAGCCGCGGGTCCGGCCCGCCGCCGCGTACTCGGCGCAGCGCGTTTCCGGATCGAGCTCCGGATAAGCGATCCCGAGCACGCCGGGCGCCTCGTCGGCGTCCTCGTGCCAGGTCGCCGAGCCGCTGATCGTCTCCGGCACGTGCCCGCTGACCAGCGGCGAGACCGGGACCCTGCCGACCGGGTAGGCGGGCTGCGAGGTCGCCGGAACGAGTCCTTCCAGTTCCGCGCCGCGGCGCAGGCCGATGACATCGACGAGGTAGCCGGGCTGCAGTGTCGGGAACCTGACCTGGATGCGGCCGGCCGCGCGCGGCGGGATCACCACCACCTGCCGGCGACGGGTTGCGCCCTCATCCACGATCAGCCCGTCGCGGCTGTGCTCGATGATCGTCCCGGTCACCCGGCCGATGTTCGCCCAGACGCGGTCCGCGACATCACGCTGGCCCGGCTGCAGCCGGATCACCGCGTGGTCGCCCGGCCGCAGGCCGGCGGGCTCTAACGAACCGCCGCGCCAGGCACCCGCATCGGCGCTGAGGATGAAGCGCTGCTCGCCGCCCTCATCGCCGATGACCAGGACTTGCGGGCTGACGTCGAGGATGGTGCCGGCGACGGCCCGTGGCAGCTGGCTGGCATCGGGGAAGCCAGCACTGGCGAGGGTGCCGGCGGCCTGGGCGCCGCGGGCTCCTGCTCCGGACGGCGACGAGCCAGTCGCGACCGGGGAGTGCTCGCCGCCCGGCCGGGCGTGGGCTGCGGACCGCGCATCCAGCTGGTGCTGGAAGACGGCGGCCTTCAGCAGCCGCCGCCGCGCGGCGCGGGCCGCGCAGGCCGTTCCGGCCGACCCGGCCAGGCGGTCGCAGCATCCGTAGTCAGCCTCTGGTTCCGGCATCTGCCCTCCCCTGGGCGAAGAGCCCAGCCTCATGACCATGCGTAGGAGGTAGGCCCGGCGTCAAGCGGTTCTGTGATCTTCAGCACAGCGGTTACCCATATGCCTCTTTGAGGTGAGTCCGAAATAGGTCTCTCGGCGGGTTTATATCCCGGTGGCGGGACTCGCCGTTACACCCCCGTAGCTGACTGCCGGCACCATGCCCTGGGTACCGTGGGGGTGTGAGCGTCGGGGGCGATCACTTGGGGATACGAGCACGCGCGAACGCGGCCGGGGCGGCACCGCGGGACGCCGGGCCAGTTCACGCAGCGCAAGGACCTGCGGCGGGCGGCACGCGGGTGCCCAGGGCGCGCGGGAGCGGGGCGCGATCCGGTGCCCGCCAGCTGCCGCTGCCGTTGCGGGTCGTTGAGCAGGACCTGGCCGAGGCCGCGGAAGCAGTGTCCCCCGATGCTGAGCCGCCGGGAGCTGCGCTCCTGGAGGGCGAGGTCCTGGGAACCGGCGCTCTATGGGACGAGCCCGCGGGGGCTGAGTCCCCGGAAGACGGCCCGGAGCTGGCGGAGGCGGGCCATCCGGAGGCCAGATCGCCGGGCGGCAGGCTCCCAGGGGCGATGGCGCCCCTGCCGCGCTCGGCGAGCCAGGCGGAGCGCGGCCGCCGTGAGGATGCCGCCTTCCGGGACTACGTGACGGCCCGCAGCCGCTCGCTGCTGCGCACTGCTTACCTGCTGACCGGCAATCGCGCTGATGCCGAGGACCTTGTCCAGGCCGCCCTGGCCAAGACCTACCTGGCCTGGGACCGGATCGAGGACCGCGGGGCGATCGACGGCTATGTCCGCCGCGCCATGGTCAACACCCATATTTCCTGGTGGCGCCGCCGGCGGCTCGAGGAGTTCCCGACGGACGAGGTGCCGGACCAGGCGGTGGCCGACCACGCGAGCAACAGTGACCTGCAGGACTCGCTGCGGCGGGCCATCGACCGGCTGCCGCAGCGGATGCGCGCCGCCGTCGTCCTGCGCTACTACGAGGACATGACGGAGGCCGAGGTAGCGGAGGTGCTCGGGGTCAGCCTGGGCACGGTGAAGAGCACCGTTTCCCGCGCCGTCGCCAAGCTCCGGATCGACGCTGAGCTGCTGGCTGACTGAGCAGATTCCGAGGCCGCGCCGAAGCCGGCCGGCGCTGCTCCGCGGCGCGAGGGCCTGCTGACGGGCAGGTTTTTTTGCCGCTACGGTTAGCGATGTCAGGGAGGCTTGCCGGCGCGCCAGTTCTGGCCAGGCCGCCGGTCACGCAGGAGGTTCGCCCCATGCGCAGCACGATGATGGACATCCCGCTGACCATCGGCTCGATCATGCGGTACGGCACGAGCTCCTATGGTGATCGCGAGGTCGTCAGCTTCCTCACGGGCGGCGTGCGGCGGCAGACCTACCGGGAGACCGGCCGACGGGTGGCTCGGCTGGCCAGCGCGCTGCGGGCGCTCGGCGTGGACGGCGATCAGCGCGTCGCGACGCTGATGTGGAACAACTCCGAGCATCTGGAGGCATACCTGGCAGTTCCGTCGATGGGTGCCGTGCTGCACACGCTCAACCTGCGGCTCGACCCATCGGACATCGGGTTCATCGCGACTCATGCGGGCGACGACGTGGTGATCGCCGACGCCACGCTGGTGCCGCTGCTCGCCAGGGTGCTGCCGCATGCCCCGACGATCAGGCACGTTATCATCACACGGGCCGAAGGGGAGACGGACTTCACCCCGCCCGCCGAGCTCGCCGCGGACGGGCGCCCGGTGCACTCGTACGAGGATCTGCTGGCCGCGCAGCCCGCCAGCTTCGACTGGCCGGAACTGGACGAGCGATCGGCCGCCGCCATGTGCTACACCAGCGGCACCACGGGCCACCCGAAGGGCGTCGTCTACAGCCACCGCTCGATGCACCTGCACTCGATGGCCGTGTGCATGGGCGGCGTGTTCGGCCTGTCCGACCGGGACCGGGTGCTGCCGGTCGTGCCGATGTTCCACGCGAACGCCTGGGGCCTGTGCTACGCCGCGGTCATGGCCGGCGCCGACCTGATCATGCCGGACCGGTTCCTGCAGCCGGAGCCGCTGGTCCGGCTGATCGAGGCCGAGCGGCCGACCCTGGCGGGCGCGGTCCCCACGATCTGGAACGGGCTGCTGCAGCAGGTCCGCTCGCACGGCGGCGACCTGTCCTCGCTGCGGCTGGTGCCGTGCGGCGGGGCCGCGGTGCCGCACGCCCTCCAGGAGGCCTACAACAAGGAGCTAGGGGTCACGATCCTGCAGGCCTGGGGCATGACGGAGACCTCGCCGCTGGGCAGCGTGGCGCACCCGCCGGCCGGGCTGCCGGAAGACGAGGCATGGCACTACCGGGACACGGCGGGCCGGCTGATGTGCCAGGTCGAGGGCAGGCTCGTCGCGGACGACGGGACAGTCCTGCCGCACGACGGGGAGTCGGTCGGCGAGGTCCAGGTACGCGGGCCCTGGGTCACCGGCAGCTACTACAAGGACGATGACCCGGCCAAGTTCCATGACGGCTGGCTGCGCACCGGGGACGTGGGGACGATCGACCCGCTCGGCTACGTGACGCTGACCGACCGGGCCAAGGACGTGATCAAGTCCGGCGGGGAATGGATCTCCTCGATGGAGCTGGAGAACGCGCTGATGGCGCATCCCGACGTCGCTGAGGCAGCCGTGATCGGCGTGCCGGACGAGAAGTGGGGGGAGCGACCACTCGCCACGGTCGTGCTGGCCTCCGGCGGGACGGTGACCGCGGCCGGCCTCCGGGCCTTCCTGGCCGAGCGGATGCCGCGATGGCAGCTGCCGGAGCGCTGGGCATTCATCGCCGAGGTGCCGAAGACGAGCGTCGGGAAGTTCGCGAAGACCAGGATCCGGGACGCCTACGCGCGCGGTGATTACGAGATCGTGGAGGCTCACTGACCTGGACCGGAGGCCGTCCGGGCGGCTGCTTTGCCGACGGCCGGCAAGTACCGGTACCCTAGGCGCGACCCTGTGGGTCGCCGGGAGGCTTCGCCTAGTCCGGTCTATGGCGCCGCACTGCTAATGCGGTTTGGGTTCACGCCCATCCGGGGTTCAAATCCCCGAGCCTCCGCCCGGTGAGCTGGGAGTCCGTACCGAGAGGACGGGCTCCCAGTTTCGTGTCACTGGTCATTTCCGGCTCATGATGGGCCATTGATGATCCCGGAGGGCAGGCGGCGCAGGATTTCTTCGAGCATCTCGCCGTGGGCACCGAGCATTTCGCTCTGCCTGCCGAGCGTGGCCTGAGTCGCGTTGCGGAATGCACCCACCTCCTCGCGAATGACGCGCACGTCCTCATGAACAAGGCTGACCGCGTACGCAACGTCATCGATCTTGCCCGGCAGCATATGGCGCATCTGCTGCTCCAGGTCGGCCACGCGCGCCTCAAGTGCCGCGTAGTCAGCTGCCATCGTTAGCCTCCGCGCGCGAATCGGAGCGGCCCCAAGCAGCTCTTCCGCCTCCCGGTACCACTCCTCACTGACGACCACGGCGGCAGGCTTGCCGTAGCGGGTAATCAGGGTTGGCTCGCCTGCCAGGCGGGCCCGGTCGATCACGTCACCGAGCCCGATCCGGGCTTCCTCCACGCTGGCTGTCCTCACGAGAGCAATCCCAGAGGATCGTAGGCTCCTTGAGCAAGGGGCGGCGGCTCCACGATGTATGTCGGGCCTGACTCAGCCGCCTTGTGGGTCAGCTAAGCCCGTCATCTTGGCGCGCTGCTGAGCGCTGGAATGCTCGGCGGCAATGGCACTCAATGTCGAAAGCCTCCGCCCGGGTCCGTTATGGCCGGGCGTTGACAAAGGCGCGGGCGTGCGCGTCGACTGCGGCGGCGAACTGCCGGAAGTTAAGTGTTTCGGTGGGAAATCCCACCTGGGTCGGCTTGTCGTTGGTCGCCAGGGTGAGGCAAGCGGAGGTGTACTTGCGCTCCAGGACAAGGCGTTCGCACAGGACTTCGTAGCGTTTGGCGTAGGAGGCGCCGTTGAACACCGGGTCGACCGGGAAGTAAAGCTCAGAGTTGGCGACGGGCGCATGTACCCTCGGGCAGTCTTCGAGGAGGAAAAAGTAGCCCAGGAAGGGCGCGCGGTGTGCGCCGAACCGGCCTTCCCGGTAGGCGGTCCAGATGTCCTCGGCGTTCCCGATGGCTTCCTCGGTGCGGTTGTTGAAGTTGTTGCCGAAGCTGGGTCCGACCTGGGACTTGAACTCGACGGCCACTAAGAGCTGGCCGTCGGCAACGACGAGCAGGTCCCACTTCTTCTCGGGCCGGTAATAGCCGGGAAGCGACAGCGCGGTGCGCGCGCGGATGTCGGTTCGGGGCAGTCCCGCGTCGATGAGGATGTCGGTGAGAAGGATCTCCAGCGCGCCCATCTGGGTACCACCAGTGACCGCGCCGCGGGTGCCGGCGTCGATCTTCCCGGCTTCGATCTGCTTGTGCAGCTGCCGGTCCCGCGCATTCCAGAAGGCCTGCACGGCGTCCTGGAACCGGGCATTAAGGTCGGCTAGCACGACAGGGCCTCTGCCAGGCCGATGATGTCGTAAGCGTCGATGGCGGCGCCGGTCGCGGCGGCGGCGTCACGGGACCGGAAGGCCTGGCGGAGCCGCTCACGCACGTCCTCAGCCATGCTGGCGGGATCGGGAACCCTGATGCGGCGCAGGTACTGGGCCTGGAAACGCAGGGTGCCGCCGCGCATCTTGACGCAGTAGGCCTCGATGAACAGCTGCGCTACGCGGGAGAGCAGCAGGCCGCCGAGCACCTCCAGGTCCCATGCCTGCGAGGTGAGGTAGTACAGGTTGTGATGCGGGTAGGTCTCGCCCCGGTCCAGGACCGGGTTGCTGGTGAGCTTCATGTCAGGGAAATAGAGCTTGGGCTGGCCCGTCAGGTTGTGATGGACCGGGTCGATGGTGCGGTACCAGTCCCTAGGGATGCGCCTGGCGATGTGGCGAGCTTCGAGTTCGTCCCGGCGTTCCTGAAGGTAGGCGCGGAGCCGGGGATAGGCGCCCAGATTGACCAAGCCGCCGCCGGCCTTCCACGGGTCCACCAGGTAGTTCCCGGACCACCGCAGGTCACCTTGCCGGGTATCAGCGGTCATCGCGAGAGGCACGATCCGGTCGGGTTCCGCGACGCCCGGGTCCCTGGTGATAAACACGCGGTCCGCGCCCGTGGCTACGCCGATGCCGATCTTCGTGCCGGTCATCTGGTCTTCGAGCGGGCCGAAGCGCTCCTCCAGCCGCTGAAGCAGGCTCAGCTGGCGCGGTTCCAGAGACGGCCACGGGCTCGTACCGCGGAACCAGCGCTCCACCGTGGTCGCCGCGAACCCGCCCACGGTGGCCGGGCCGCCGTGGGCCAGGCCGGTGACTGCATCGGCGAGGCTGTTGCCATCAGCCAGCGGGCCGGCCTGGGCGCCCGCACTCGCGACGATCGCCCGGCCCTGCTGCGCCCGCCGGATGATGATCACAGCCGGGTACGCTGACACATCGTTGTCGAACGCGGGCGCGTCATGCATCTCGATCACTACCTCAACGCCGAACGCGGCAGAGATCATGCGCCGAAGCTCTGAGCCGTACGCCGATCGCATCCACCGGTCAGCGCAGATGAAACCCAGGACCCCGCCCTCCTTGAGCTGACGCAGCCCGGCCTCGATGAAGCCGACGTAAATGTCTCCTCGACCGATCATCGCCGGGTACAGGCGCCGGTAGGCCGCTAGCGCTTCGGCAGGAACGTCGTCATACCGGATGTACGGCGGATTGCCGACCACGATGTCGGCGCGCCGGTCCTTGGGGGATGTCAGCAGGTAATCGCTGACTGTTACCCAGCCCTCGGCCAGCTCTCGCGCCTCTCGCACGTTAGCGCCATGTAGCAGCAGTTCCCGTTCCGCCAGCTCAATGGCCCGGGCTGCGGAAACGCCGTCGAGTTCGTAGGCGCGGATCGACCCTCGCGCATCATCGAGCGCCCGGCCGTGTGCGGCCAGCGACGCTACTAGGCGGCGAATCATAGGCACCAGGAAGGCTCCCTCGCCCGCTGACGGCTCCACCACATAACGTGCCGCGAGATCCTCACCGGCCCGGTATCCGGCGAGATCCAGGATCAGGTCCGCTACCCACGGCCGGGTGTATACAACGCCTCGCTCCCTGGCCGTTGCCAGCTGTGCAGAGCCCAGTGGGCCGGCGCCGGTGATCCCCTGGATCGGCGCGGTCGCATCGAGTCCAAGATCGAGCTGGACTTGGGAAGACTTCATGTCAGTCCCCAGCATCTGCCGGGCATGACCACCCTATGCATCAGGGTGCAGCAAGTGACCAACGAGATCAGCACGGACCGATGATACGGAAGGAGTCCGACGCTCACGCGGACGTGGACCTCCACGCGCGGCGTCGGGACAGTCGGGCGGGGGCCGCGTTGATGGGCTGACATGCTGACAAGCATGGACGGCCGATCGGCAGCGTGATCGCGGTGTTGATCCGCAGCGTGTCCCAGATGCCGGGGAGCGGATGGATGATGCCGAACCCGCACAGCTCGCCGAGCCCGACCCAGCCGGACCATACGGCGACGGCGGCCGGGGCAGCGATCAGGACCAACGGCCAGCGCTTCACAGGTCGCCCCGATCCGTGCGGCCAGCGCCTGGTAGGCGTCGGCCTGGCCGTCATCACCGGCCTGCTCCCGCCACGCCGCCGGGTCGGCCAGGGCGGTGAGCATGGCCGGCACGTCGACCGGGACGATGATCGCCGTCCCGTCCTGCTCGACACCGGAGGCGGTGCGGCTGGCGGCGGCGATCTGCTCGATCTTCTCTAGCGCATAGCCGTCTTGCCGGATTCGATCGTCCAGCTCACGGTCGCCGCGTCAATGCCGCCTGTCGGCATCGCCTGAAGAACGCGCTGGAGGCCGGGCGCCAGAGCTGCCACACCGCGGCGAGGCCGGTCAGCCACGTCAGCATGGCCCACAACACCTGCGCGACGCCGTGGTTGCCGATCAGCTCCAGCGTCGCCAGGCCGAACAGCACCGTGGACAGGATGCGCGCCCAGTTCCTGCCCTGGCCGACCGCCCGCGCCATCGACAGCCACAGGGCGATCACGACCAGGCCGACGACTATCACCAGCGTGATGATGAGCGGGCGCAGGTGGCTGAGCTGGGCCGTGGTGAGGTGGTGCCCGAGCACTGCCAGGTGGTAGGCCTTGATATCGCCGATGAAGGCCAGCGCGATGATCAGTTGCATGACGGTGCCGACGACGCCCCCGTACATGAGCTTGACCGCGGACAGCACCGGCGCGGGAGCAGGAGGCCGCAACGGCTCGACCGGCTGGCCACCGGACGGGTAGGGCTGGTGCATGGTGACCTCTGGTACGGCTGTGAAGCGTCCGGCGGCCGGATCGGCGGCGATCGCGGCGGCCAGCCTGGCGCGGGCCGGGTCCAGCTCGGCAGGCGCGGGCAGGGGCGTCTCCTGCGCCAGCTCCCGAAGCAGCTCCATGTCATTCATTGGTCGTGATCTCCTCATACGTGGCAGCCGCATCGGTACCGGCCAGGACCTGGCGCGTCTTCGTGCGCGCCCGGTGCAGCCTGGACCGCACCGTCCCCACCGGGATGGCCAGCGCCCGCGA
>Ga0187883_10002467_pt1 | contig 11132 bp, 12 predicted proteins | sample June2016WEW_20_1_2_FD_132966 | JGI IMG/M metagenome (GOLD analysis project Ga0187883, IMG submission 132966) | Peatland microbial communities from SPRUCE experiment site at the Marcell Experimental Forest, Minnesota, USA - June2016WEW_20_10 | ecosystem: Environmental > Terrestrial > Soil >...
CTCGGCCCGGTCGGCGGCCAGAACTACCTGCACACCTTCACCGCGTCGATGGCGCTGTTCCCCGGGGCAGCACCGCCAGCATGACGGCTGTGGCCCGCCGCCTCCAGTTGCAGCTCGTGGGCAAGGAGATAGAGATGCTCCGCCTCCCGGCGTGCCGCACGTCCCCTATCGCGCCAGCCTGCCACCCGGATCGCGCGAGCCCAGGCGCTGCTCGACTGGATGAAGCGGCATGCTCGCTGAACTTGCCAGTCAAGCCGGGCGGCCGACGTCCGCGCATACTCCCGCCCGATTGGCGCGGGAGGGAGCCGGACATGACAGCGCCCCCGGGAGCGTGTGCTCACGAGGGCGTGCCGTGCGGTGCGCAGGTCGCCTCACGGCGAAAGGCGCAACATGGCTCCAGCCGGACGGTATTCCATGAAGGCAGAAATTAGAGCCCGGGGGACACTAACGCACCGACAGGGATAAGAACGCAAGGCCGGCCAGCACTATTCCGGCCGTGCCGAGGTTTCGAGGCGGGCCGCACCCCATCACCCGCCGTTGGCTGGCCTTGCCGCGTCGCTGATCGGCTCGTGGGCCAGGTACGGCGGGGCCGGCTCGTACTGGATGTACCGGCGGGCCTGGCGCGCGTGATCGCGGCCGTGCGGGGCTCCCGCGAGCGCCTTCGGCGATGAGCACCGCGGTGTCGGCGTTATCGCGCAGCACGCGGGAGGTGGTAGACACCTCCCACGGCCCAATGAAGTCCAGCTCGTCCGCGCCATCGAAGATCAGCAGCCCGTACGTTCTCACGTGAGCTCCCTGGTTGACTCCCTCCAGGATGCCGCGGGTCGGCGAGAGACCAGGTCAGACATCCGACGCTTGAGCTACAGGCCGGCCGTAGGTGACGGCCTCGCGCACCTCCCGGGGCAGCGACTGAGCGAGTTGCGCGTCGGGCTGAGCGCCGAGCGAGTCGTTGATCGTAGAAAACGCCAGGCGAAGGGCCACAAAGGCGGTGATGGCGAAGATCTGCCCGTCATCGAGCCCGGTATCGTGGAGCGCCTGGAGGTCGGCCGGCGTCGTCGCGTTCGGGTCCCTGGCGACCTTCCGGGCCCACGCCGCCATGGCCTTCTCCTGGTCCGTCAGCCCGGCGTCGCTGCCATTCAGAACCCCTGCCGCGACCGCGGCGTCCAGTGCTTCGCCCAGCTTCCCGCCCCACGCGAGCGAGCAGTAGGAGTCACCGAGGGCCGATACGGCGGCGGTCACCAGAATCCCGCGCTGGCGGAAGGTCAAACCGCTCGGCGTGAATGCTTCAGACATCAACCCGAACAGCTGCTTCAGGGTGTCTGGCTGGTGCGCCCACAGTCGGGACACGTTCCAAACGTAACCGCTGTCTGAGAGGTCTTCGTCGTAGAGCGCCCGCACCTGGGCGGACACTGGGGGTTCCGCGAGAAAGCTTCCGGTCATGCGCGCCGCGCTCCTTCGGGTTTGCGGGCCAGGTAGCCCACGACATGGATGTCGGCCCGCAGCGGCAAGCGGTCCCGTAGCTGCCCCTCAGCCTGCTCGACGGCCGCGCGATAGAACTCAGCCTCGCCGACGTTCTGGATGGCCTCATAAGCTGGTCCGGTAGCGGCCAGCGCACGCGCATACAGTTCTGGGTCCGCGAACTCCCAGGTGAACGGAACTTCCAGGCGTTCGACATCGAGGAATCCGTGCGACGCGAGGAGTTGCTCGCCCGCACCAGGCCGGCCGAGCGACACCATCGCAGCCTGGTTGCCGACCTTCTCAGCCGCAGCGAGGCGGAACGGCGCCAGCGCCCAGGCTCCAGGGGACATCTTCAGGTGACCCCACACCGTTATCCCGACGCGTCCGCCGGGGCGAAGGACCCGGTATATCTCGGCAACCGCGCCGGGTGTGGTGCCCCAGATCCCCCGGAAGCTGGTGACTACGTCAAACGACGCCGGGTCCCACGGCAGGGCGTGCATATCGCCGACCCTGATGTCGCAGTCAGGGTTCCGGTCCCGGGCCACCGCCACCAGCCTGGCCGAGGCGTCGATACCGGAGCAGGAAGCGCCGCGCAGGCGAGCCAGTTCGACGGCGAGCCCGGACCCGCAAGCCACGTCGAGCAGCCGGTCCCCGGCATCGACGCCGAGCCGATGGTGCACAGCGACGTACTCTCGGCAGTTTCCCGGCTCGCTAAGGGTCGCAAAATCAACCGCCTTGCGGCCCCAGCCCTCGTCCACCAGCGCCCACGGGGGCGAGTCCGTGCTCGTCGGCCTCGTCATTGCCGCTCCTCTGCGTCGCCAGGTCTCCCGCTGCGCTGTTGCCGGTCCGCCGGGCCGGCTCGGCGGAGCGTGCATGTCAGCGGGGTGGCATGGCTGGCACGGCCTGCCCGGACGGCGTGGTCGGCCCGGCTCTCAGGTAGGACAGACCGGCGTACAGGTGGAGGTCCCAGTTTGCGGTCATTGATTGTTCCCAGGCAAGCGGGGGAAGGCGTCCCGCGCGCCGAACGGCGAATCTGCGTTCGCGTCGCGCCAAGCCTGCTGAACCGCAGACGAGCGAGTATCCGGCATTTCGTGTGGGGTTTGGCTGGCGCGACGCATGGCCGGTGACGATGCGGCACCCTGGCTGGCACTCGACGGCTTCCGGGCTCGGGTGTCCAGCGCATATTCTGAAACGGCCCAGCTGCGCAAGCGCACGGAAGGTCCTCATGCCGAACGATGCCAGCGTCAGGGGTGAGCCGGCCAGCCTCACCGAACGGGTCAGGCTCGCTCTGGAATCCGGCGATCTCGACGCCATCAGGGATCTGCTCGATCCTGACGCCCGCTGGGGCGCACCGGAGGGTCCCCATGCCGCCGACTGCAAGAACCGCGACCAGGTCGTCGCGTGGTGGGCCAGCGCGCGAGCCGCCGGGGCGCGTGCGGTGGTCATGGAGGTGACCGCCGGCGCCGGGACGCTTCTCGTGGGGCTCGAGGTTACTGGCACGCCGGCGGCTCGCGAGGCGGGCGGAGCGGCGGAGCGCTGGCAGGTCCTGACTCTGCGGGGCGGCCGGATCGTCGACATCCGTGGCTTTGATGACCGGGCGGCAGCCGCGGGCCATGCTGGCGTGCCTGCCTGAGCGCAGCTCGGCTTTAGGCCAGGACTGGTGATCGAGGATCGCGCATCGTCGCCGCGTACGCCGCTGGGCCGTCCGATCCGTTCCGGGTACGCACAGCCACGTCCGCAGTGATGACCACGTGGTCGGAGACCGTAAGGAGGTCGAAGCCGAGGCCTTCCATGATCCGCCCCCACTCGCGTAGTACGCCGGGATCGGTTCCGGGGCCATAGTTCGGTACGTTGACGCCAAGGTGCATGGCCGTTGAGGCTGTACCGGCGATCGTGGAGTCCGGACCCACGTTTACGTGGGCCGGCGTCACCGAGCGGTACGCCGTCATGGCACGCGATAACCACAGCTTCGCCAAGTTCAAAAAGATCGGCCTGGACCAGGACGGTACCCCGGACCCGGCCGACCTTCACCTGGCCTGGGCCGCAGGGCGCCCGGGCCTTCCAGCTGGCACCGCGCTGATGCCGTCTCCTCGTTAAGCGGGCCCGGCGTGGCGGCCCGGAAGCGCGCTGCAGCGGATTACCACAGATCGCCCCCAGTGATTACGTACAGGAAAGGCACCAGCGGGATAAGACCGAAGATCCCCCACGCCAGTTTTCCGCCCCCCCTCAGGTCCGGCCGGTCGGTGGCCAGGTCGATCCACATGAGGACGACAGCCACGGGATGCAGAAAACAAACCAGGATCTCAAACAGCTTCTTCATGACCTGAACCTACGCCGGCCGGCGAGTGCCCCGGGCCGGGCCCCAGTTAGAGTCCTTGGGCCGGCCCGGAGGTGTCGTCACGGGAGTGCCGCACTCGAAAGGCGCACGCGTATATCTCGCTGACCGATACCGGGATATCCTGATGGGTAGGAGGCGGAGATGGCCAAGACGCTTATTGATGTCGACGAGGAATACCTCGCGGCCGCCCAGAAGGTTCTGCACACCGAGACCAAGAAAGACACCGTCAACGCTGCCTTGCGCGCGGTGGCAGCGCTGGCCGCGCGGCGCCGGGATTTGCAGCGGTTGGCCTCGGGAGGCCTTCCCGACCTTGAGGACACTGAGGTGATGCGCGCCGCATGGCAGCGGTAGCCAGCTACCTGGCAGACACCAGTGCCCTGGCCAGGCTGCGCCGCGAAGCGGTTGCCGAGGTGCTGGGACCGCTGATTGAGGCGGGCCTGGTAGCCACGTGCGGGGTGATCGAGTTCGAGCTTGGCTGGGCGACCAGGACAGGTGCGGAATTCGCCCTTCTGAGACCTGACCGCGACGCCGGTTACGAATGGCTTGCCATCCATGATCAGGACTGGCGGCGTGCACTTGATGTCCAGGGCGCCCTGTGGCGCGGCGGGCAGATCAGGTCGGTCGGCTTGCCCGACTTGCTGATCGCCGCCGTAGCCGAGCGAGAACGTGTCACCGTGCTGCACTATGACGGCGATTACGATCTCATCGCGCAGATCACCAGCCAGCCCGTGCGGTGGGTTGTGCCCCGTGGGACTGTCTCATAGCCGCTGCCGCCGAATGCACCCGCCTGGGTGCGCCGTCGGCGGCAAAGAGTGCGTGCGGGCGGTCGTGGTCGTGCTCTCCCGCATCGCCGCCGGCATGTCCAACACCGAGATCGCGGCCAGCCTGGACCTGTCCGATGGCACAGTGAAAATCCATGTCGGCCGGATACTCGCCAAACTCGGCCTGCGCGACCGCGTCCAGGCTGTCGTACTCGCCTACGAATCCAGGCTGATAACCCCCGGGACGCCCGCTTCCGGCGGACCCGGTCACCCGCACTGACCCGGAGCAGCGGCCACCGATCTCGGGCCGCCGCAGTACTTCCGCGGGCTGGCCCTGGCCGGGCTGCCGCCGGACCGGGAACGGGCCGCTCGCGCCATCGCTGACCTGGAGTTCGTGCTGGCCGTCCGGGATCAGTTCCCGCCCATGCTGCTGCGTTCGGTGCACCACGGCCTCGCCGCCGCCCATGCCATGCTGGGCCAGGATGACCAGGCCGCCGAGGCCGAACGCAAGTCGGGGCTCGGCGCGGCTCCGGCCGGCTCGCGGCTGATGTTCGGCGGCTTCTGGGCCACCGCCCAGGACGGGTTCCGCTTCACCTCGCCCAGGATCTTCCGCCCGGAGCCCGGTATCCAGGTCGCGCAGGGCTACGACTTCAGCGATCTGGCGTTCATCACGACCAGCGATGGCGTCGTAGCGATCGATGCAGGCACCGCCGAGGACCGGGTCAAGGCCGCGCTCGGTGCCCTTGACCCGCCCGCTGACGGTGCGATCAGCCTGCTGATCCTCACCCACGCGCATTGGGACCACGTCGGCGGCGCGGGCGCGCTGCGCGGGCCCGGCACCCAGGTGATCGCTCAGGCCGGTCTCCCCGCCGGACTGAACCGTGCGCAGGGGGAGCGGCCACGGTTCCGTTACTTCGCGGGCGCCGCCGGAGATATCCCCCCATCCGTTGTCCCCGACCAGCTGATCAGCCAGCCGACGTCACTGACCATCGGCGGTACCGAGCTCGTCCTCTATCCGACGGCGGGCGGGGAAACCAGCGACGCGCTGCTGGTCCACCTTCCGGCGAGCGGCGTGCTGCTCACCGGCGACGTGATGATGCCCTACCTAGGGCAGCCATTCGCCGGCGAAGGCTCCCCGGAGGGGCTCCTGGAGACCCTCGCCTTCATCGCCAGCCTGCGGCCCCGCCTGCTCATCCACGGCCACCCAACGCTGACCGAAAATTTCACCGCCGAGGCGGTCGCCGGCCTCGAGGCGGCACTGACCCGGCTGCACGGCGAGGTGCTGGACGGCATCCGCGGCGGTCGCATGCTGCCGGACATCCTGGCGGAGGCCAGCCTCCCGGCCGTGCTCCGTGAGCACCCCGCGGCGGTCGTGCCTTACCTGGTGATCCGCGACCACTTCACCGAGCGGCTCTACCACCAGCGCACCGGTTACTGGCCGCTGGACGGGCGGGGACTGGAGTCGTCGACCGCGGCCGAGCAAGCCGCCGCACTCGACCTGCTGGCCGGAGGCAACCAGGAGCAGTTCGCCGCCGCCGCCAGCACCCTCATAAGCCAAGGCGATCACGCCCTCGCCCTGGAGAACATCGAGCCGGGCCTGCTGCGCCACCCCGCTAGCACCGCACTGGCCGGGCTGCGCCGCACCGCGCTGCACCGCCTCATGGAGCAGTACCAGCAAGTCGACCCGTTCAAGTTCCTCATCTACGCCGAGCTCGCCGGCGCCGAGATCGGCCCGGCCGAGTGACCGCCGGGCGCACGGCGGCGCCGCCGCGGGGCAAATCGCCGGCTCGCTCCGCCTCGCCTTCAGCGCCGAGCCGCCGGACCGTATCCGGGTCGGTATCCAGCGGCCAGCGGCCGGCGCAGGAGGGCAACGGCCGGCATGAGGGCAACGGCCGGCGGCCGGCGGACGAGGGCGCGGCCGGGTTTCCGCCGCGGGTGCTAACCCTTCCGTGCGCTTGGCGGGATATACCCTGGTCCCGGGCCACCGTCAAACGTTCGCTCAAGCGTTGCACTTAATTCTTAATAGACAATTCAGGCAAGAGCGACGAACACTGGGGAGCAGAGGCCGCAGCGCAGCGGCCGGGACAAGGCCCCACCGCGGCCCCGGTAGTTGTGGCCAAAGAGGGGCGTTGGTCCCTGCGGCGGAATGCCTTTTGGCGCTAGTCGCGTCCGCGCGGCGGTAGAGGCTTGGAAAACACCCCCGAGGTGCCGCGTTATCCGAAGCCCCTGGCGCTGTCGGAGCAGACACCGCCTGGGAGGAGACAGCTATGAAAGAAATACTCGACACCATCCTTAATCCCAGCAGCCAGACGGAAGACTTCACCGCGCTGCCGCTCCCCGAGGCCTACCGGGCCGTCACCCTGCACCGGGACGAGGAGCACATGTTCGACGGTCTCGACGTGCGCGACCGTGATCCCCGCAAGTCGGTGCACGTAGAAGACGTGCCGGTCCCCGAGCTCGGCCTCGGCGAGGCGCTCGTGGCCGTCATGGCGAGCGCGGTCAACTACAACACCGTATGGAGCTCCATCTTCTCGCCCGTCTCCACCTTCTCCTTCCTGCGCCGCTACGGGAAGCTCTCCGAGCTCACCGCGCGGCACGACCTGCCCTACCACGTGGTCGGCTCGGACCTCGCGGGCGTGGTGCTGCGCACCGGTCCCGGCGTGACCGTGTGGAAGCCCGGCGAGGAAGTCGTCGCCCACTGCCTGTCCGTCGAGCTGGAGAGCTCCGACGGGCACAACGACACCATGATGGACCCGGAGCAGCGCATCTGGGGTTTCGAGACCAACTTCGGCGGCCTGGCCGAGCTGGCCATCGTCAAAACCAATCAGCTGATGCCCAAGCCCAAGCACCTGACCTGGGAGGAAGCGGCCACCCCGGGCCTGGTGAACTCGACCGCCTTCCGGCAGCTGGTCTCACGCAACGGCGCGGGCATGAAGCAAGGCGACAACGTGCTCATCTGGGGGGCCAGCGGTGGCCTCGGCGCCTACGCCACCCAGTACGCCCTGGCCGGCGGGGCGATCCCGATATGCGTCGTCTCCAGCCAGCGGAAGGCCGACATCTGCCGGTCGATGGGTGCCGAGCTGGTCATCGACCGCAGCGCCGAGGATTACCGCTTCTGGAAGGACGAGCACACCCAGGACCCCAAGGAGTGGAAGCGGTTGGGCGGCAGGATCCGCGACCTGACCGGCGGCGAGGACGTGGACATCGTCTTCGAGCATCCCGGCCGGGAGACGTTCGGTGCCTCGGTCTACGTGGCGCGCCGCGGCGGCACCATCGTGACCTGCGCCTCGACCTCCGGGTTCATGCACGAATACGACAACCGCTACCTGTGGATGAGCCTGAAGCGCATTATCGGCTCGCACTTCGCGAACTACCGCGAGGCGTGGCAGGCTAACCGGCTGATCTCCAAGGGCATGATCCATCCGACCATGTCGATCGTGTACCCGATGGAGCAGACGGGCCAGGCTGCGATGGATGTCCACCGGAACCTGCATCATGGGAAGGTGGGGGTGCTGTGCCTCGCACCGAAGGAGGGCCTGGGCGTGCGTGATCACGAGCTGCGGGCCAAGCACCTGACGGAGATCAACCGGTTCCGCAATGTGTGAGCCGACCCGGAAGGCGTGAGAAATGAGGCCGGGATGACCGAGCCGTACGAGGCGCCGGAAGCCCGGCGGGCCCAGCGCCCTAGCCGCGAACGCCCCTGGCTGATGCGGACCTATGCGGGGCACTCAACCGCCAGGGAGTCCAACGCGCTTTACCGCCGCAACCTCGCCAAGGGCCAGACCGGCCTGTCCGTGGCGTTCGACCTGCCCACCCAGACCGGTTATGACGCCGACCATGTCCTGGCCCGCGGCGAGGTCGGGCGGGTCGGCGTCCCGGTCGGGCACCTCGGCGACATGCGGGCCCTCTTCGCGGACATCCCGCTGGAGCGGACCAACACCTCGATGACGATCAACGCCACAGCCATGTGGCTGCTGGCGCTGTACCAGGTCGTAGCCGAGGAGCAAGGCGCCGACATCGGCGTGCTGACCGGCACCACGCAGAACGACATTGTCAAGGAGTACCTGGCGCGCGGCACGTACGTCTTCCCGCCGGGCCCGTCGGTGCGCCTGACCACCGACGTGATCGCCTACACGGTGGCCCGGATGCCCAAGTGGAACCCCATCAACGTCTGCAGTTACCACCTGCAGGAGGCCGGGGCGACCCCGGTGCAGGAGATCGCCTACGCGCTGTGTACCGCGATGACCGTGCTGGATGCCGTCCGTGACTCGGGCCAGGTCGCGCCGGAGCAGATGGGCGACGTCGTCGGGCGGATGTCTTTCTTCGTCAACGCGGGTGTCCGCTTCGTCGAGGAGATGTGCAAGATGCGCGCCTTCTCGCGGCTCTGGGACACCATCACCCGGGAGCGGTACGGGATCACCGACCCCGCCTGTCGCCGTTTCCGCTACGGCGTGCAGGTCAACTCGCTGGGGCTGACCGAGGCGCAGCCGGAGAATAACGTCCAGCGCATCGTGCTGGAGATGCTGGCCGTCACCCTCTCCAGGGACGCCCGCGCCCGCGCCGTGCAGCTGCCCGCATGGAACGAGGCGCTCGGCCTGCCCCGGCCCTGGGACCAGCAGTGGAGCCTGCGCATCCAGCAGGTGCTCGCGTACGAGTCCGACCTGCTGGAATACGGCGACCTGTTCAACGGCGCCCCGGTGGTGGAGGCCAAGACCGCCGAGCTGATGGCGGGCGCCGAGGCGGAGATCGCCACGGTACAGACGATGGGCGGGGTGATACCAGCGTTGGAGTCCGGCTACCTGAAGGCACAGCTCGTCGCCTCGCACGCGGCCCGGCGGACCCGGATGGAATCCGGCGAAGACAAGGTGGTCGGCGTCAACTGCTTCCAGACCACCGAGCCCAGCCCGCTCACCGCGGACACCGGCACCGCGGTGCACCATGTGGACCCCGCCTACGAGCAGGCAGTGCTGGCCGACCTGGCGGCGTGGCGCGCCCGGCGCGACGAGACAGCGGTCCGCGCTGCCCTCGGCCTCCTCCGGGCCGACGCGGCGCGCGAGGACGTCAACCTGATGAGCGCGACCCTGGCCTGTGCGCGCGCGGGAGTGACCACCGGCGAATGGTCACTTGCCCTGCGGCAGATATTCGGCGAGTACCGGGCCCCCACCGGGATCAGCGGTGCCCCGGTCACGGTGGCCGGGAACGCGGACATGCGCGCGGACATGGCCGCGGTCCGGGCCGCGGCGGCGGGCACCGCCGAACAGATCGGCGCGGGCAGGCTGCGCCTGCTGCTGGGCAAGCCCGGCCTGGACGGCCATTCCAACGGCGTTGAGCAGATCGCCGTGCGGGCTCGTGACGCCGGATTCGAGGTGATCTACCAGGGCATCCGGCTCACTCCAGCGCAGATCGTGGCGGCCGCGGTCGCCGAGGACGTGCACTGCGTGGGGCTTTCGATCCTTTCCGGCGGGCACGCCGAGCTGGTGCCCGACGTCCTGCGCCGGCTGCGCCAGTCCGGGGCGGGGGACATCCCGGTGGTCGTCGGCGGCATCATCCCGCCGGCGGACGCTCAGGCCCTCCGGGCCGAGGGCGTAGCCGCTGTCTTCACCCCGAAGGATTTCGAAATTACCGCCATTATCAGCGGAATCGTCGATGAGATACGCCGCGCCCATAAGCTCGAGCCATGGCCAGGCCGGCCGGATGCCCTGGCCGGGGCGACAACCGAAGGATGACACGACCGACATGACGACCGAACCCGACGCCGCGTCCGACCGCCAGCGCCCGCGCCGCTCCTGCCTGGCGGTGCCGGGCAGTAGCCCGCGCTTCCTGGAGAAGGCGCAGAGCCTGCCCGCCGACCAGGTGTTCCTGGACCTCGAGGACGCGTGCGCACCGCTGGTCAAGGAAAGTGCCCGGCACACCATCGTCGACGCCCTCAACAACGGGGACTGGAGCGGGAAGATCCGCGTCGTCCGGGTCAACGACTGGACCACGCACTGGACCTACCGGGACGTGATCACGGTGGTCGAGGGCGCGGGCCCGAACCTGGACTGCATCATGCTGCCTAAGGTGCAGGATGCCGAGCAGGTCAAGGCCCTGGATCTGCTGCTCACCCAGATCGAGAAGACGATGGGCTTCGAGGTGGGCCGGATCGGCATCGAGGCCCAGATCGAGAACGCCAGGGGACTGGTGAACGTCGACGCGATCGCGGCGGCCTCGCCGCGGCTGGAGACGATCATCTTCGGCCCCGCCGACTTCATGGCCTCCATCAACATGAAGTCGCTGGTGGTCGGCGAGCAGCCGCCCGGCTATTCCGCGGACGCCTACCACTACATCCTGATGCGGATCTTGATGGCGGCCCGCGCCAACGACCTGCAGGCCATCGACGGCCCCTACCTCCAGATCCGTAACCCAGAGGGCTACCGCGCGGTCGCGCGCCGGGCCGCGGCCCTGGGCTTCGACGGCAAGTGGGTGCTGCACCCGGACCAGATCGCCGCCGCCAACGAGATCTTCTCGCCGTCGCAGGAGGACTACGACCACGCGGAGCTGATCCTGGACGCCTACGACTGGTGCACGTCGGCGGC
>Ga0187883_10002469_pt1 | contig 11128 bp, 9 predicted proteins | sample June2016WEW_20_1_2_FD_132966 | JGI IMG/M metagenome (GOLD analysis project Ga0187883, IMG submission 132966) | Peatland microbial communities from SPRUCE experiment site at the Marcell Experimental Forest, Minnesota, USA - June2016WEW_20_10 | ecosystem: Environmental > Terrestrial > Soil >...
ATCACGGCCCTCCACCAGGTGGACGCCCATGAGGCGGGCGAGCAGCGCGTGCTCGTAGAAGGCCGAATTGTGCACGCCGGGTGTCAGCACCACGACCGTCGGTTCCTGCACCGACGCCGGTGCGGAGCGGCGCAGCGCGTTGATCAGGTGGGCCGGGTAGTCGGTGACCATCTGGATCGGCTGGCCCCAGAACAGCTCGGGGAGCACCCGCGCCATGGCGGCCCGGTTGGCCAGCACGTAGCTCACACCCGACGGGCTGCGCAGGTTGTCCTCGAGCACGCGGAACTCGCCGTCCTCGTCACGGATCACGTCGATCCCGGCGACGTGGATGCGGACGCCATTGGGCGGCGTGTACCCGTAGGCCGCTCGCACGAACCCCGGGGAGCTGGTGACCACCTCGTGGGGGATGAGGCCGTCGCTGACGATGCGGGCCGCGCCGTACACGTCGTCCAGGAAGAGCTCGAGGGCGCGCACCCGCTGGGCGACCCCGTCCGCGACCCGGGACCACTCCCCGGAGGTGAAGATGCGCGGCACCACGTCGAGGGGGAACGGTCGCTCCTCGCCGTCGAGGTCGAAGGTGACGCCCTGGTCCATGAAGGCCCGGGCCAGCCGGGAGGCGCGGGACGAGACGTCCTCGGGGCCCATCTGGGCCAGGGAGGAGGCGACCGCCGCGTAGGGCGCCCGGGCCGAACCGTCCCGCCCGACCATCTCGTCGAAGGCGGCCTCGGTGAGCCCGCGGGCGGACACGCCGTACCCGTCGAAGAGGTCTCCCACGGGTCTCAGGGTGCCAGGCATGTGTTTCCGCGTGGTTTCACGGCTGAAAACAGCCGATGACGGGAATCGGGCGAACGGCGCCGGGACCGGAAAAGACCAAGCCTGCATCCTACCGGGGGTGTTACCCGATCAGGCCCAGCTCCTTGACGTCGTTGCGCTCGCCCTCCAGCTCCTCGGTGGTCACCTTGATGCGCGCGTGCGCGAAGTCGTCGTGGCTGAACCCCTCGGCCACGGACCAGCCGCCCTTCCCGTCGGCCACCACGGGGAAGCCGAACTGGAGGCCCTCGGGGGCCCCGTACTGACCGGTGCTGGCCACCGCCACCGAGAAGCAGTCGCCGGCAGCCGTGGCGGTGCGCAGGCTCACCACGGTATCGATGGCCGCCGCCGCGGCCGAGGCGGCCGAGGACGAGCCCCGGGCATCGATGATGGAGGCCCCCCGTTTCTGCACGGTGGTGATGAAATCGCCCCGCAGCCAGTCGCCGTCGGTGATGACGTCGGCGGCCGGCTTCCCGCCGAGGCGGGCGTTGGCGAAATCGGGGAACTGGGTGGCCGAGTGGTTGCCCCAGATGGCCACGTTGGTGACGTCGGCCACGGGCACGCCCGCCTTGGCGGACAGCTGCGCCTTGGCCCGGTTCTCGTCCAGGCGGGTCATGGCGAACCAGCGGTCGTCGGGAACCTCGGGTGCGTTCGAGCGCGCGATGAGGCAGTTGGTGTTGCACGGGTTGCCGACGACCAGGACGCGCACGTCGGAGGCGGCGTTCTCGGCGATGGCCCGGCCCTGCGGCTTGAAGATGCCGCCGTTCACGCTGAGGAGGTCGCCGCGCTCCATGCCGGCCTTGCGCGGCACCGACCCGACGAGGAGGGCCCACGACGTGCCGTCGAAGGCGGTCTTCAGGTCGGAGGTGGCGACGATGTCGTGCACCAGGGGGAACGCGCAGTCGTCGATCTCCATGACCACGCCCTCGAGCACGCGCATGGCGGGCTCGATCTCGAGCAGTCGCAGCACGATCGGCTGGTCCTCTCCGAGGAGCTGGCCGGACGCGATGCGGAACAGGATGGAGTAGCCGATTTGGCCGCCGGCGCCGGTGACGGTCACGTGGACGGGGGGCTTAGCCATGGAGCAGGTGGTCCTTTCCGACAGGTGGTGGTTGCAGGGGCGGCGACGGGCGGTCGCTGGTGTTTAGAGGCGGTCGACGATGGCCGAGGCGAACTCCGAGCACTTCACCTCGGTGGCGCCCTCCATCAGCCGGGCGAAGTCGTAGGTGACGATCTTGTCCGCGATCGTCGCCTCGAGCGCGTGCACGATGTCGGACGCGGCGTCGTTCCAGCCGATGTGCTCGAACATGAGCACACCCGAGAGCAGCAGCGAGCCGGGGTTGACCTTGTCCTGGCCGGCGTACTTGGGCGCGGTGCCGTGCGTCGCCTCGAAGATGCCGTGGCCGGTGACGTAGTTGATGTTCGCCCCCGGGGCGATTCCGATGCCACCGACCTGGGCGGCCAGGGCATCGGAGAGGTAGTCACCGTTGAGGTTCGTCGTGGCAATGACGTCGAAGTCCGACGGCCGCGTCAGCACCTGCTGCAGCGTGATGTCGGCGATGGTGTCCTTGACCAGCAGCTTGTCGCCGGGGTCGCCGCCGCAGTCCTCCCAGCCGACCGCGACGTCGGAGAACTCCTCGCGCACGAGCTCGTAGCCCCAGTCGAGGAAGGCGCCCTCGGTGAACTTCATGATGTTGCCCTTGTGCACGAGCGTGACCGAGCGGCGCTTGCGTTCGAGCGCGTAGTTGATGGCGCCACGGATGAGGCGCTTGGACCCCATTTCCGAGATCGGCTTGATCCCGATGCCCGAGCCGTCCCGGATGGGCCAGCCCATCTCCTCCTGCAGAAAGGCGGTCAGCCGGTCGGCCTCGGGCGTGCCCTCCTTCACCTCGTAGCCGGCGTAGACGTCCTCGGTGTTCTCCCGGAAGATCACCATGTCGACCAGCTCGGGGTGCAGTACGGGCGAGGGGACGCCGGTGAACCAGCGCACCGGGCGCAGGCACACGTAGAGATCGAGGATCTGGCGCAGGGCCACGTTGAGTGAGCGGATGCCGCCGCCGATCGGCGTCGTGAGGGGTCCCTTGATCCCGATCAGATGGCTGCGGAAGGTGTCGACGGTCTCGTCGGGCAGCCAGCTCCCGGTCTCGTCGAACGCCTTCTGGCCGGCCAGGACCTCCTTCCAGGCGACGGTGTGCCCGTGCTTGGCGGCGGCCGCATCGAGGACCAGCTTGGCGGCGGGCCAGATGTCGACGCCAGTGCCGTCGCCCTCGATGAAGGGGATGATGGGCTCGTCGGGGACTTGGAGGGTGCCGTCGTCGCCCATGCGGATGAGATCTGCCATGTCCCGGATGCTACGGGGCGCCGCCGCGGCGTCCTAATTGACGTGGTCAGGGCTGTGCGGGGCCGGGCCGCCGCCCTTTCCCCCCAACAAGCCGACGAGGCGGGTGTACTGCTCGGCATCGGGGCCGAGGATCTCGCCCACCCAGTAGAGCGTCCGTGCGGCGTCGACCTCGGTGCCCCAGCGGAGCATCTCCTCGATGTCGAGCCAGTCCTTGGGGCGGTCGAAGATGGCCTTGCAGACGATGAGGTGCTCGGGGGCGAGGATCGGGATGTCGACCGGGCCGAAGCGGACCACGCGGGAGCGCTCGGCCATCTCGAGGTGCAGGTCCATGGTGGCGAAGAACACATCGAGGTAGGAGCCGTCCCAGTCCAGCCTCGCCTGACCGTCGCGGGCGATGGCCACCCGGTCCTCGGGTCCGACCGTCACGCCGAGCCCGGCCAGCAGTTCGAGGATCGGTTCGGCGGCTGCCGGCGGCAAGGTCAGGTTGACGTCGATGTCGGTGGTCGCCCTCGGGTTGCGGTACCAGGCGAGCGCGATGGCCCCCCCGAACTGGTGCGGCACCCCGGCGGAGTCGAACAGCTCGTGGAGCGAGACGATCCTGGGGGCCAGGTTGCCGAACTGGGCCGCCCCGGTCGACGCCCCGGCCCCGGCCGTCAACGCGACGCCCCGGCGCGCGCCGCCCGCAGGCGGGCCAGGGGCGGGAAGCGCAGCGGCTCCTTGGGGCGAGGGGCCTGGTAGGCCGAGACCTGGGCGACGAGGCCGAGGAGGTCCATGAGGGCGTCCCCGGGCTCCCGCCTCGAGGCTGCCGGAGGCGGCCGCGATTCGAGGGCCGCCGCCATCCGGCGCGAGGACTCGACGAACTGGCGCATCTCGGGGCCCCGGTGGCGGGGGGTCGGGGCGCCGGCGCGCGCCGCGCTGGCCCGCACCGCCTCGGCATCGAAGGGCCGGGTAGCCCTCCGACCGGCCGTGGCCAGCACCTCGTCGGTGAGCCGTCTGAAGCCGGCCAGGGAACGGGCCCGGGGGCCCTTGGGGGTATGGACCGACTCCCGGATCTCGAAGCGGCCCCGGGGCCGGGCGACGACGTACGCCATACCCACTATGTTACCCACTATTCGACCCACTTGGTCCAGCCCATTCTGGTCGCCTTCGGAGCACCGAACGGGCCATCCGGGGCCCGCAGGACCTTGGGTGGGTGGTACCACCACGATCAGCTCTACAGGGTGGCCACCTTGGGAACCCCGGTTGGGAGCGTCAAGCTGAGGGTGAGGGAAGGAGCATTCCTTGGGAGCAGTCAGGCTGGTGTTCCAGGCCGGGTTACGCCGCCGCTGGCGGTCCTGGCTGGCCATCGCGCTCCTCATCAGCGTCGTCGGGGGCCTTGTGCTGGCTGCCGCGGCCGCGGGCCGGCGGACGGAAAACGCGTTCCCGCGGTTTGTGGCGGCCCACGGGTTCGACAGCATCGTCTACGCCACCAGACCGGTGCCGGCGGTCGCCCATCTGCGCGGGGTGGCCTCGGCCACGGAGCTGATCCTCCCCGACGTTGGGAATCCGACCTGTGACTGTGCACCGATCAACGACAACGACTTCGGCGTGGCCGTCATGTCGGGCCGAGGCAGGTCGCCCTTCACGATCGTCTCCGGCCAGTTGCCCGATCCGTCGAAGCCCGACCAGGTGCTGGCATCGTCCACGTTGCAACAGGACGGGGTGCACGTGGGAACCGTGATCCACGTCCCGTTCGAAGCACCGTCCGAGGCCGCCGACTACAACAACCCCAATACGGGGCTCCCCGACCCGCACGGTCCGCACCTCGCTCTGCAGGTGGTCGGGATCGAAGCCAGCGAGGTCGAGTTCCCCTCCGGGACCACCCCCGTCTACTTCCTGTATGCCGGCTCGGGCTTCGCGCGCTCGGTGCTCCCGCACACGGCGGTGCAATACCAGTACTTCGTCCGCCTTCGCCACGGTGCGGCCGGCATCCCCCAGTTCGACCAACAAGCCAACCAACTGAACCTGGGCATGGGCAGTGTCGGCGCCTCGAGCGAGGACGGAACCGCCGCCACGATCCAGGCGTCCATCCACCCGCAGGCCGTCGGGTGGTGGATCCTCGCCGCGCTCGCCGCGCTCGTCGGGCTGGCGGTCGTGGGCCAGGCGCTGGCCCGCCAGAGCGCCGTCGAGAGCGAGGACCATCCGACCTTGGTCGCGGTCGGCATGTCCGGCCGGGAGCTCTTTGCACTCAACATGGCACGGAACCTGGTGGTGGGTCTGGCCGGGGCCGCGGGCGCCGTCGTGCTCGCCACTGCGCTGTCCCCCATCGCACCCCTCGGCGAGGCACGACTGGCCGAGGACTCCACCGGCGTGGCGTTCGACTCGCGCGTGCTCCTGCTCGGAGCGCTCGTCACCGTGGCGGTCGTCCTCGCGCTCGGCCTCTGGCCGGCCCTGCGGGCGGCGCGTACCCGGCGGATGGACGAGCGGGCCGCGTCGTCCCGACCCTCGGCGATGGTGCGGCACCTGGTCACCTTGGGCGCGCCACCAACTGCGGTGATCGGCGTCCGCAACGCCCTGGAGCGCAGATCCGGCGGATCCACCGTTCCTCTGGGCTCTGCTCTCCTGGGCATGGTGCTGGCGGTCATCGCCTTGTGCGCGACGGGGGTCTTCGGCGCCAGCCTGACCCACCTGACGGCGACGCCCCGGTTGTGGGGCGATCCGGAACAGGTCAGTTTCATGCCGCCGAACACCGCCCTGCTCACCAGCCTGGAGCACAACCCGGCCGTCACCGCCATCACCGAGGGCGTCGGCGCGGGGGACGTCACGGTCAACGGGAAGATCGTGGGCGGCATCGCCGGGACGTCGGTCAAGGGGCCCCTCCTCTTCTCGACGGTGGCCGGGACTCTTCCGGTCGGCGACGACCAGATCGGGCTCGGCGTCTCGACCATGCGCCAGGTGGGCGCGCGCATCGGGTCGGTCGTGGACATCACGTTCACCACCCATTCCGGTGCCCCCCACACCGAGCCGTACCGGGTCGTCTCCCAGGTCTCCTTCCCGCAGTTCGGGGGGTTCGTGAGCCTCGGCACCGGGATCCTGACGACGACGGCCGGCCTCGTCCACGTCGCCTGCCTCCCGGGTCCCCAGCTCGCCCTGTGTCGGCAGAAGGTGGCCAACATCGGTGGCGGTGGGATCAGGGTGCGCTTCGTGCCGGGCCCGAGCGGGAAGGCGGCGCTGGACCGCTACCTGGCGGCGTACCCATCGATTTCCTCAGAGCCCCTCGCCCCGACCTCCCTGGTCAACTTCGGCGAGGCGGTCAACTTCCCGCTCATCTTCGGGGTGATGCTGGCCGTGTTCGGTGCGGCGACGCTGGCGCACCTGCTCGTGGTGAGCGTGTCGCGGCGCCGCCGAGAGGTCGGGCTCTTGAAGGTCCTGGGCTTCGTCAACCGCCAGGTCGTCTCGACGGTCTCGTGGCAGGCCACGACCTTGGCCCTGGTGGGGGTCGTCGTCGGTGTGCCGCTGGGGCTGGTCGTCGGCCGGGGGGTGTGGAATACCTTCGCCAACAACCTGGGGGCGGTCCCGGTCGCCGTCGTGCCGTTCCTGCTGACCGCGGCGATCGCGGTGGGAGTCCTCGTGGGCGCCAACGTCATCGCGATCGCGCCTGCGCTGGTGGCGACCCGGTCCAAGCCGGGTGAGCTTCTGCGACCTGTCGACTGAAACGCCGTGTGCGCCAGCTGAATCGCCGGTGTGCCCGGTCGGCCCGCACAACCATGGTGCCCCGCAGGCCGCGCTACGGCTGTGCGGCGACCCCGTTACCCGGCCCCAGTCCAAGCGCGGCGTAGATCTCTCGTGTCGCGCTCGAGGTGTTGAAGGTGTAGAAGTGCAGCCCCGGCACGCCGGAATCGAGGAGGTGGGAGCAGAGCTCGGTGGCCAGCTCCACACCTTCCTTGCGCACCGCGTCGGCCCCGCCCCGCTCGTCGGCGGCGCGCAGGCGCTCCTCCATCCATGCCGGTGCGGCCGCACCCATGGCGCCCAGTCGGCCCATCGTCGACAGTGATGTGACGGGCAGGATGCCGGGCAGGACGGGTGTGTCGACGCCGCGCTCGCGCATGTCGGCCATCAACCCCTCGTACTCAGCGGCCTCGAAGAAGAACTGGGTGACCCCGAAGTCGGCCAGCTCGAGCTTGGCCGCCAGGTAGTCGCGGTCGGTCTGCAGGTCCGTCGAGCGCGGGTGGCCGGCTGGGTGGGCGGCCACGCCGACGGAGAAGCCGCCGATGGCGCGGGCCAGCTCCACCAGCTCCGCTGCGAACGCGAGCTCGCCGGGACCGGCGTCGGGGTCCTCGGGCGGGTCTCCACCGAGCGCCATCAGGTTCTCCACGCCGGCCTTGCGCAGCGAGACGAGGATGTCCGCCAGCTCGAGCCGGGTGTGCGCCACGCAGATGAGGTGGGCCATCGGGTTGAGCTTGGTCGTGTGCAGCATGCCCGACACGAGGTCGAACGTGCGCTGGCGCGACTCGGCGCCGCCCCGGTAGGTCACCGAGACGAACGACGGCTCCAGCGGCTGCAGCTCGCCGATGGCGCGGGCGAGGGTGGCCAGCTCCTTGTCGTTCTTGGGCGGGAAGAACTCGAACGAGTATGTCGGCCCGGCCGCCAGCAGCTCTGCGATGCGCGTCAAGGCGGCCACACCACCTTCCCGGCGTCATCTGCTCCCCCGTCTGCTCCGGTGGACGTGCCGGCGTCGACCCGCCCGTAGTCGTCCTCGAGGCGCACGATGTCGTCCTCGCCGAAGTAGGTGCCGTGCTGCACCTCGATGAAGACGACGTTCGTGTCCCCCTCGTTGGCGATGCGGTGCGCGCCCTCCATCGGGATGTCGATCGACTCCCCCGGGTGCACCTCGGTCACCGCGCCGTCCAGGGTGACCATCGCCGTGCCCGACACGATGAACCAGTGCTCCGCCCGCTTCGAGTGGCGCTGGTAGCTGAGCCGCTTGCCGGGGTGTACGACGATGCGCTTGACCTTGTGGTCGGAGGCGTCGTCACTTAGGACCGTGTAATTGCCCCACGGGCGCTCCGAGTATTCCCGCTCACTCACCTGCGCATCGCCTCCCTGGGCCGGGCTGCCGCTCCGGCCGCTGCAGCGGGCCGGGACCGGGGGCGGGACCGGGCCCTCACAGGGCCGACATCTCCGCCGCCCGCAGCGCGTTGCGCAACAGCATGGCACGGGTCATGGGGCCCACCCCGCCGAGGCGTGGCGTGATCCATCCGGCCACCTCGGCCACGTCCTCGCGCACGTCGGGGATCAGCTTCCTGCCCTCCCAGCTCGTGCCCGCCGACACCACGGCCGCACCGGGCTTGACCATGTCCGGCGTGACCAGGGCGGGGCGACCCGCGGCGGCCACGATGATGTCGGCCGTGCGCACGATCGCAGCCATGTCGCCCTCGTCGACGCCCGTGTGCAGCACCGTCACCGCCGCGTTGCAGCCGGGACGCTTGAGTGACAGCAGCATGGAGAGCGGCCGGCCGATCGTCACGCCGCGGCCGATGATGACGACGTGACGACCCTCGACGGGGACGTCGTACGCATGGAGGAGCTCGACGATCCCCGAGGGTGTGCACGGCAGCGGGCCCGGTGTGCCCAGCACGAGGCGGCCGAGGTTGATCGGGTGCAGCCCGTCGACGTCCTTGGTCGGGTCGACGGCCAGCAGGGCGCGCTCCTCGTCGAGGCCCGCGGGAAGCGGCAGCTGCACCAGGAACGCGCTCACCCGCGGGTCGGCGTTGAAGCGGGCGATGACGTCCATGACCTCCTGCTGCGTCGCGGTGGCGGGCAGGTGCTCGCCCACCGAGTACATGCCGATGGCCGCGCAGTCCTCGTGCTTCAGCGCGACGTAGCGCTCGCTCGGGACGTCGTCGCCCACGAGCACGGTGCCGAGGCCGACGGTGAGGCCCTCGGTGCGCAGCCGCTCGACGCGGTCGGCCACCTCGGCGCGGATGCGAGCGGCGACCGCCTCGCCGTCGAGAATGATGGCGCCCATCAGTGGCGGAAGTGCCGCTCGCCGGTCATGACCATGGCCAGGCCCGCCTCGTCCGCCGCGGCGACGACCTCGGCGTCCTTGACCGAGCCGCCGGGCTGGACCACCGCCGTGACGCCGGCCTCGGCCAGCACGAGCAGCCCGTCGGGGAAGGGGAAGAAGGCGTCGCTGGCCCCCGCGCCGCCCTTGGCCCGCTCGCCCGCCTTCTGCACGGCGATCTCGGCGGCCACGACCCGGGACTGCTGCCCGGCCCCGACGCCGACGGCCTGCCCGTTGGTGACCACGGCGATGGCGTTGGAGGTCGTGCGGCCGCAGACCCGCCACGCCAGCGCCAGGTCGCGCCACTCGTCGTCGGTGGGCTGGCGCTTGGTGACGGCCCGCCACTCGGAGCGGGGCGAGACGAAGGCGTCGACGTCCTGCACCAGCACGCTTGCGCCGAGGCTGCGCAGCTGGCGGACCGCCTGCTCGGGGGCGGGCCCCGAGAGGAGGCGCGTCGCCTTGCGCCGGCCCGTCAGCTTCTCCAGCGCCTCGGGCGTGTAGGAGGCGGCGATGATGACGTCGGCCTGCGGGCCGGCGGCGATGGCCTCGGCCACCGCCTCGTCGACGTCGCCGCCGATGGCCACCACTCCCCCGAAGGCGCTCTGCACGTCGCACTCGAGGGCGCGCTCGTAGGCGGTGACCAGGGTGCCCGCCACGGCGGCGCCGCACGGGTTGGCGTGCTTGATGATGGCCACGGCCGCCTGCCCCGCACCGGCGTCCGCCGCCAGCTCGTGCACGAGCCGCCAGGCCGCGTCACCGTCGAAGAGGTTGAGGTACGACAACGGGTTGCCGCCGTGCTGGACCATTTCGTCCCACCAGCTCGCGGTCCCCGCGATGCGGTAGCGCGAGCCGCGCTGGTGCGGGTTCTCGCCGTAGCGCAGCACCTCGGTGCGCTCGAGCGTGAGGTGCAGCGTCGGCGGGAGGACGGCTGCCAGCGCGTCCTCCTGGGTGTCGGCGTCCGTGGCGCCCTCCAGCTCCGAAGCGGGTGCGGGGCCGCCGGCGTCGAGCCAGGCGACGATCGCCGCGTCGTAGGTCGCCGTGTGGGCGAAGGCGGCCCGGGCCAGCCGGCGGCGGGTGGCGGCCGACAGCGAGCCCGACTCCCGGAGCTCGGCGAGCACGACCGGGTAGTCGTCTGGCGAGGTGACGATGCCGACGTGCTCGTGGTTCTTGGCGGCGGCACGCACCATGGTGGGGCCGCCAATGTCGATCAGCTCGATGGAGGGGTCCGACGAGAACGGGTAGAGGTTCGACACCACCAGGTCGATGGCGTCGATGCCGTTGGCCTCCAGGTCGGCCAGGTGCCCGGGCTTGGCCCGGTCGGCCAGGATCCCGCCGTGGATCTTGGGGTGGAGGGTCTTGACCCGCCCGCCCAGCATCTCGGGCGATCCGGTCACCTCGGCCACCTCGATGTGGGCGATGCCGGCCTCGCCCAGCTTGGCCGCGGTGTTGCCGCTGGCCACCAGCTCCCATCCCAGGTCCGAGAGGCCCTGGGCCAGCTCGACCAGGCCCTCCTTGTCGTACACCGACAGCAGGGCCCTCACGACGTCATCTCCTCGTCACTCCTTCTCACTCCGTGCCACTCCTCGTCACTCCTTCTCCGTCCCTTCCCGACTCGCCCTGCTCGCCACTCCACCGTGGCTCCCGGCACCGACCGGCATCCGGGCCGGCGGCGTGATCGGGCGCCCCGCCTCGAGCTCGCCCAACGCCCACGCCACCGTGGCAGGGTAAAGGGTGCGCTCGGCCACCTTGATTCGCTCGTGGAGCGTCTCCTCGGTGTCGCCAGGCAGCACCGGGACCACCTCCTGGGCCAGGATCGGGCCCGCGTCCATTTCGAGCGTGGCCAGGTGCACGGTGCACCCGGTCTCGGGCACACCGGCGGCCAGGGCGTCGCGCACGCCGTGCCACCCCGGGAACGCGGGCAGCAAGGCGGGGTG
>Ga0187883_10002474_pt1 | contig 11119 bp, 11 predicted proteins | sample June2016WEW_20_1_2_FD_132966 | JGI IMG/M metagenome (GOLD analysis project Ga0187883, IMG submission 132966) | Peatland microbial communities from SPRUCE experiment site at the Marcell Experimental Forest, Minnesota, USA - June2016WEW_20_10 | ecosystem: Environmental > Terrestrial > Soil >...
TCTCAAGATTGCGGTTTGGCGATGCCGCGACGCTTAACTTACGGGTTCTTCAGGAATCTCAAATAGAAGGCCGCAAACACCAAGACAACGCCGATGTTCACCATCAGCCGTTCCCAGAATCGATTCCTAAAGAAGAGCAAGTCCACACTAACTACAACGGCTATCAGCACCCCAACGTAAAGCCCAACAAATATACTCTTTGTCATTTCAATCTCCAGTCGACCAGAAGGAGCAAAGGCCGGAGAATACCAGCCGAGCCATCTCGTCTAACTTCGACACTGACGCAAGGATTCCCCAAAGACAACCGTTGGGATTAACCTACCTGCATGCTCCAGGAGTTCGGCCGCGCTCTTTTCTCTGCCGAAGGCCCGACCGTTTCCTTCTTCGGCTTTCCGTACCCGACCCGCATGGCCGTGGCGCGACTCTCTGCGCCCTAGCACTGCCGAAATCCGGTGTCGCGACAGCTTGTGTTGCATTACGCCCATCACCGTCACTTTGAGACTACGATTACGCAACAGCCACCGCCCGGAAAGGGACTGCCGGCGACCGCAGTCAGTGCCCCGGTGCCGGTATTGATGCTAAAGACGTAAATGCTTCCGTTGGAGCCGGCGGCGTAGGCGAAATTCCCGCTCGGGTCCACCGCGATCGGTGAGAAAAGGTTGCCCGCGACGGGCACGAACGGGCTGCCTGGCACTACCGTGAGAGCGCCGGTGGTACCGTCAATGGCGAAGGCATTAATACCGATACCGCTACCGTCGACGATAAAGGGGTTACCCGCTAAGGCCGTCAGTGCGCCGCTGCTGGGATTGATCGCATAGGCCAGAATGCTCTGCTGAGAATACGCGAAAGTTCCGCTCGGGTTGAGGGCGAAGCCCGGGCCAGTGACATAGAGGAACTTGCCGTTAGGGTTGACGGTTAGGGAAGGGGAGTCAGTGTAGGCGAAGATGTCGCCGCCGTCAGTCAAGAAGGGGCTACCGGGAACCGCAGTAAGGGCGCCGGACGTGGCGTCGCGGGTAAAGGCTTGGGTGTAGAAGACACCATTGACCGTGCCATAGCCGACGTACACAAATTTGCCGCTCGGATCGAGGGTCACGGTGTCTGGGAAGTAGCCGGTTGCGGGGCCGCCCGCGAGCGGGCTCAGCGCGCCGGTCGTGGTATCGATCCTGAAGACCGAGACGCTGCTGCTGCCCGCAGGGTTCGGCCCAGGCGGCCCCACCCCCGCGACATAGAGAAAATTTCCGCTCGGATCAACGGCAATGGCGTCAGCAACGGCCGGCATGGGCGCCGTAAAGGGACTACCTGCCACCGCTGTGAGCGCACCCGTGGTGTGATCGATCGTGTAGGCTAAAACGCTCGCAGACGCGCCGCCGTCCGCGACGAACGCGAAGCGGCTGGTCGGATCGACCGAAATCATTCCAGGTCCACTCTGATAGGGGCTTCCGGGCACCGCCGTGAGCGCACCGGTCGAGGCATCGATCGAGTAGGCCAAGATGCAGTTGGAGGCAGTGCAGCTCGTACCCACAACGTACAGGAACCGTCCAGCGCTCAAGCAGGCCAGCGCTACCGTCGTGACGTTGGCCGCCGTGACTGTACCGGTTCCACTGCCGTTGAGGATCGAGCAGTTTTGAACCGGATTGTTGGGTTGGGTCGTGATGGTGACGTTATAAGCGTCCCCATTGGACAGCGGTTTCGCAAAGATAAAGCCACCGTTGGTGCCTACCGCGAGATTGTCGCTACCGTTATTGCTGAGCATGAGCGACGAGCCCGCGAGGCCGGAGACAAATCCTCCTACGCTGTAGGTCGAGGGAGGCGGACCTCCCCCACCCACGCCACCCGAACCGCCCCCGCCGCCACTACACGCGGCGAGTGCGAGCAGCGAAGATACGATCAGGGTTGCTCTTACAGCCGACGCGAACGGCGGTGTCGTTGCATTTGCGCCTCGGTGATGGCTGCGCGACGTCGATTGCTTGGTCCGGCCGATCATCCGCTTAATTTGCCCGACAAGAGTACGAATTCCGCGGCCGTGGCAGCCCGTCGATGCGATCACGGTGAATACCGCGCCCAGCAGAACACCCCGGGACCTCAACCCCCCACGCCACAAAGTGCTCAATCTCACACGACCTCCTTCAAGTGCTCTGCCGGGTCAATGTCACTTGGCTGCTTCTCGAGGCTATTCACGGGGTCTTGCGATCTCGACCGCCGCCCCCGCCAGCACATCGCCGATAAGTACGGTCGGAACCATACTTCAGGCGCGCTGTAGGCGCGTGATGAATCGTTGATTTCTTTCTGATGAAGTGCTTATGAATGCGCAACACCGCGATTCAGGACGCGATTGAGGGCTCGTTTAAGTTTGGCCACCGATAAGGTTTCGCGCCGAAACATCCCACGCGGTTTGTTTGTCGTTCAGACTCATGGGGATTCACAAATCTGGAACGGCGGCCTATCAGAAAGGATTCTTACCTGCTGCAGGACTGATTTTGGCCGGCTGGCGCCCGACCCGATTGAGATCACAGGCGAATTCACCCTGTCGACCCGTTGCAGCCGGTCGCCAATGTCCGCTATCAGGAAGCGTATCCAGCTCTTCTGCTTCGCCAACGCCTCTCGCGCGGCAACATCGCTCCGTTCGGTGACGCACAGACCCCGCAGTGGTCGCGGCCCACGATCCCCGCGACCCCGGTTTCCACAAGTAATAGAGGACACCGATATGAATGCTCTGATTGATGCGGAGGTAACTCTAAGTGCTGCGCCCAAATCAGGAAGTGTTCAGAGTGCGGCGGCCGCGCCTGCTGCGTCTGCAATATCAACGCCAAGAGCCGGATCGACGAGAGATGCAACCAAACAGGGCGTGTTCAACGCCTCTCCGGGGATGCCCGGGCTCTTTCGGTCACACTTTGACTTCATGATGGCCCGAAACTTTTGCGCTGGCGGCTACGGGGAAGGCGGAGCGGCAGGCGAGTGCTTCTCCACCGCACACCGGATCGCGGACGGAGATGTGGAGAGCTGGACGGTCGCGTGGCGCCACACAGCCGAGAGAGTCGAGCGCCTAGCCAAGGACTGCCTCCGCGGCGGGCATGATGTCAGCGCGCGCGAAGCGTTTCTTCGCGCCTCAATGTACTGGGGATCGGCTTTCTTCTACCTTGCGCCCACCGACCCGCGACACCGTGAGATGTACATGCGCCACCGCTCCTGCTTCAGGCAGGCGGCGCGGCTCTTCAGCCCGGCGATCGAGCCTGTCAGCATCCCATATGAGAATGGCAAGACACTGCCTGGGTATTTCATGCGCACCGTGGGCGCCGACGGCCCTCGTCCGACAGTGATGATTATCACGGGAGGTGATGGTACATGTGAGGAGCTCTATTTCTGGGGTGGTGGGGCTGCAGCGGTCCGGCGAGGCTACAACGCGTTCTTGTGGGAGGGTCCCGGTCAGGTCGGCGCGTACACGTTGGATCCAGAGTTGACTTATCGCCCGGACTGGGAAGTCCCGACACGGTATGCGGTCGACTACGTCCTTTCGCGTGAAGACGTCGATCCCGAGCGGCTTGCCCTCTCCGGGCACAGCATGGGCGGATACTTTGCCCCCCGGGCCGCTGCGTACGAAAAGCGACTCACCGCGGTCATTGCGAATTCGCTCCTGCCGGAGTGGAAACCCGCAGCCATGGTCCTGATGGGCTTCGACCCCGGAGAGCCCTACGGCACTGACCTCGAGAGCAGGGTTAATCTCTCCGACATGATGATCAAGTGGTTCGCCACCCAAATTAAGGTGCGAATGGGGAGTGGCGGAGACTCCGTCGCAGCCTTCTTTGACAAGTGTGGCGCCTACAGCCTAGCCGGGCTCGAGGGAAAGATCACGTGTCCGCTCCTCAGCATAGCCGGCGAGGCCGAAGGACCCCTGATGTTGGCCACGGGGCACCAGTTCTACGAAAAGCTGATCTGCCCAAAGGCAGAGCACGTCGTTTCCTTAGTGGAAGGGGGCGAAGCTCACTGCACAATGAATAACCCGAGCCTCAAGCATCAGATCGAGTTCGATTGGCTGGATGATGTATTTAAGAACAACACGAATTGCCGGTAGACAGTCGATTTCTACGCGGGGGACTGAAGTAATCCCTGTGATCGAAGTGTAAAGGAGCAGGATGCGATGAATGCCGTGATCGAAGCGAAGACGAATCCAATTCCCGTCGTCATCGACGAGACGACGGCACGAATATTGCCCCCGGCCAATTCCCCGCCGTTCTCCTTTCCGATCGGCTATTACGAATTGCACCCCGACATCAACATCAATTTTCAGCTGAACCGCTTCTTTGGCTGGGTCGGCGACGACAGCATGCTGACCGAAATGCGCGAGGCGGTCACGGGCGTGAACGATTATCCGACGTTCACGAAAGTCATCCTCGACTTGGGAGAAAAGGCGCTTGCCCGGCACGAGGTCCGCAAAGGGGCCTACTATCTGCGTCTCGCCGAGTTCTTCATGTTCACTAACGACCCGCGCAAACTCCCCAGTCGCAAGCGCTTCGTCGATCTGCTCCTTAGCAACCTCCAAATTGCGCCGTCTGCCTATAGCAGAATTCCTTTTGCGACCGGCTGGCTCCCCGCCTATCGTCTCACGCCGACAAAGCCCAAGGGGACTCTGGTCGTTTTCGGTGGGTTCGACAGTTACATCGAAGAATGGATGCCGGCAGCGCTTTTCTTCCGCGATGCCGGCTACGACACGATCCTATTCGAGGGTCCAGGCCAAGGGGCGGCGCTCCAGTTGGCGCAACTGCCGATGATCGCGGAGTGGGAGCAACCGGTCAAAGCGGTCTTGGACTTCTTCCAGTGTGACGCGGTTACGTTGATGGGATTCTCGCTTGGCGGCGAGCTCGGTATTCGCGCGGCTGCCTTCGAGCCGCGCGTGCGCCGAGTGATTGCCTACGACGTGTGCACAAGTGCGTTCGGGTTCCTCTTGCGCCCTCTGCCGCCGCCGGTACGCCAGCAACTCCTCGAGTGGCTCGACGCTAACAACGAGGGCGCTGTCAACACTTTCTTCGTGAATGCCAGGGCCAAAAGCCTGTTCGTAGACTGGGGAACGCAAAACGGCATGCACACCGCCGGAGTGACGACGCCGTATGAGATGCTGAAGCACTTCCAGAAATACGCGACTGCGGGCATCTCTTCCCGCGTGACGCAGGACGTACTCCTGATGGCAGGGGCCGAAGATCACGCAATCGCGGTAAATGAACTGCCCGACCAAATCGCGACGCTGACGCATGTTCGCACACTGACCGCGCGTTTGTTCACGCGCGTGGAGCAGGCGCAGAACCACTGTCAAGTGGGTAATTACGGTCTCGCATTTCGCACCATTGTCGGCTGGATGACTGGCCTTGGGCCGATCGAAAGCGCCACCGACGGATAGCGACCGCCTTTCGGTTGCCGCCTTCGCCCCTTCGGAAAACACAATATTGCTCGCCAATGCCAAATAACTGGGACAACTTCTTCATTTTGGCCGGCGGCGCAGCAGCGACTTTGATGGGATTGCTATTTGTTGCCGTGACGGTAGGGGGCACCGGCTTCTCCACGTCGCTCATAAAGCGAGGCACGCGCGGATTTTTGACTCCAACTCTCGTTCAATTCGGTACCGTGCTAATGCAGGCGTTAGCGGTGCTGGTGCCGTGGCCATCCACATGGCCAATCGCGATCATATTCGGACTCGGCGGACTCGTCGGATTAGCCTATCAATTTCATGTTGTGGTTAGGCGGCATCAGTTCGGTCTACCCTTGCATGATTGGCACGATTGGCTTCCGTATGTGGGCGTTCCCGCACTCGGAAGTGCGTGCCTCGTCGTTGGGGCCGTCGGATTGATTGCCGAAAAATCCTTCGGACCCTTCGCCGTCGCGGGCGCAACCACGCTCTTGCTGTTTGCCGGCGTCTATGGCGCGTGGGACCTCACGTTGTGGATCATCAAGAATCGGGACAAAACAGAGCGACCCATTGAATCACCAAACCACGACGAATCGAGGCCTTAACGCTACTGAGCGCTGTCACCACATGGTTGTACCAGCCAAGCGCTGATTTGGCGCAAGGATTCTTGTCTGCATTTGATTTGCTATTGAACGGCATCGGACGTCCGGCCTCTGAGCGGCCAAGCAATCAAGGCCGCGCAGGCGGTCGAAGAGCCGTCAGCAGGCGCTCCAGGTGATTACGCGGTCCGCGATGAATGTGTCAGGAGACCCAAATGGCCAATGAGGCACTGGGTCGTCCATCGCGAATGAAGACGTGGCCATTAGGACTCCCGCTGCTGAAGGCTATTCAAAGAAATCCCCTGGGTGCGGCGCAAAGACTGCAGGTGGAATACGACGATGTCGCCGACCTCAGGATACTTGGCACACGTATCTATTATCTTTTTCGCCCGGAGGCAGCGCGCGAGATTCTGATAGATCACCACAAGGACTTTGTCAAAGAACAACGTCAGCTTGAGATTTTTCGAGCGGTTCAGGGCGCGAATGTCATCACCACCGAGGGTCAAACGTGGGAGCGGCAGCGCCGCATACTGACGCCAGCTTTTACGCCGAGGCGGATCGAGGAATATATACCGCTGATCGCGGCGGCAGCCGATGAGGGCATTGAGAATCGGCTGCCCGCCCAGAGCGGTCAAAGTGAACTCGTCGACGTCGATCGATTGATGATTCGAATCACGATGGATGTCATCTTACGCGTTCTGTTCTCATACCGAGGAACTCAGGAGGAAGCTGACGCAGCCTCCGTCGCCGTAAGGTCATTGACACGGCAGAATATGCGGGAGTTGTTTTGGCCGTTCATGCCGCCTGCGTGGATGCCCTATCCTGGGCGCAGAGCCAAGATGCGGCACCTGTCCGTTATTCGCAGTCTCGTCGCGTCGCAAATCCGCGCCCGTAAGATTGGTGCAAGCTCGACATCAATGCACCCCGACGTACTTGGCATGATGTTGGCGGCGCGTGATGAACAGGTCGGATCGACCGGCGCGACTTTCAGCGATAGTGAAGTTCACGACAATTGCGTCGCGCTGTTCGGTGCAGGTCATGATACATCGGCAACGGCTCTGACTTGGTGGATCGGATTGATGGCGGCCCATCCTGAGATCGCCGGGCGGGTTCGGCAGGAAGCTGGCATTGCTTTGGTAAATTCGACAACACAATTCGACGCGGTTGAAAACCTCCCGTTTCTCAACGCCACCCTGAAGGAGGCGATGCGGCTCTATCCACCTTCGACTGCAGTGTTTTCAAGAAGCGCTCTGCGGGATGTGCGAATTGGTGACGTTGACATTGGCAAGGGCTCGCTCGTCATCATTCCGATTTGGACCATGCACCATGACAAGCGCTGGTTTCCGGAACCCGACGAGTTCCAACCGGAGCGCTTTATGCCCGGAGCACAGACCATTCCCCGCAGCGCCTATATGCCATTTGGTGCTGGCCCGCATTTTTGTCTGGGTCAGCAATTTGCGTTGACCGAAATGGCCTTGATCGCCGCCAAGCTGATGCGGCTCTACGATGTTTCGCTCGAGCATGGAGCGACCCTTCCTGAGGGTATCGTAGACCTCGTGCTGAAGCCCAAGACTCGATTGCAAGTACGATTTGCACGCTATTGATGGATACCGTCGGCGTGACTGGCGGCTAAGCAGGGCGCAAGGTGACTGTGCGCCGACAGGTTTGATCCGAGTGGCGATCGGTGCGATTGAAACCGCCGGCGAATTCACGCTCTCGAGAGGCGGTCGGCCACGAAAGTCCGCTTCCCGCAGCGCTATCGGGCGCCGTATAGTCTCGACTCCATCTGCGATCGACCTCTTCACTCGAACCCCTTGACCACACTCTACGACAATATTGGACGCACCTACGCCGGCCGACGGCAGAGCGACCCGAGGATCGGCACAGCAATCGAGAGCGCACTCATGGGCTGCGAAACAATCTTAAACGTCGGCGCCGGAGCGGGTTCGTACGAACCACGGTCTCAAATGGTGATCGCCGTCGAACCGTCGCGGACGATGATTGCGCAGCGTCCCGTGGGCGCCGCCCCCGTGGTTCAGGCCTATGCCGAAGCGCTTCCGTTTCAGAATGGCAGCTTTGATGCGGTCCTCGCCATCTTGACGGTCCATCATTGGAAAGATCAGGCCAAGGGGTTCGCCGAATGCGCTCGCGTAGCACGGTCCCGAATCGTTTTCCTGACGAACGACTTTGCTGTCTGCGAGAAATTCTGGCTCTTCGACTACTTGCCGGAACTGCTACGCGCCGATCGACACATCTTTCCGAGCATCACGCGCTTTGAAGATGCCTTTGGGTCGATCGAAACGACTGTCGTCCCCGTTCCCGCGGATTGTCTTGACGGATTTCTCGGCGCCTATTGGAAGCGACCGCGTGCCTATTTGGACCCAATCGTTCGAGGCAGCATCTCAACGTTTTCCAAAATCGGCAATATCGACGCGGAGCTTGCGGGTCTGCGGCGAGATATCGACTCTGGGGCGTGGGCAAAACGGTACTCCCACCTGCAGGATCTCGCTGAACTCGACCTTGGTTACCGTTTGGTGATCGTGAGCAAGACGACTGGCAATTAACGCTCGCGAAGTGTGCAGACGAATGGCTTTCTGTGCGGCATTTCCAAACTAACAGAGTCTCTTGATGGCCGATCGCGCCGTTTGCATGCCGGGTGGCCGGCGGCCGGACCGCTCCGACGTTCCCGACCCGTTGCGGGCACTCGCGAGTGACCGGTTGAAGGGAGGCCAATGGCGGTAAAATGCACGCGCTCACCGCCGGTGACAGTTCCGCCACGAAAAGGAGACCGAGTCGATGGCTGTGTTGGGTTATTGCACCGTAGGTTCGAATCGCCTGGAGGAAGCCAAGACCTTCTACGATGCGCTCCTGGGTTCGGCCGGAATTTCTCCAATGTTTGAGCATCCCTCCGGGGGCCGCGTTTACGGCCAGGGTGGGCATCACTGTTTTGTGGTGCTCGGCGCCTATAACGGAAAACCAGCCACAGTCGGCAACGGGTCCATGTTCGGTTTCAGATTCGATACGCGGGAGGAAGTGGACGCCTTTCACGCGAAGGCACTGTTGCTCGGTGGCAGTGATGAGGGAGCTCCCGGCGAGCGTGCACCAAAGTATTACATGTCTTATTTCCGCGATCTCGACGGCAATAAGCTTTGCGCCTACTGCACCGCCTAACAATAAGGAGGAGACACGAATCACGAATTAAAGCTAATGGCCACCGACCGTCATCAGGCGGGTCGCGACCCAAACCCGCCTCTGGTGACCGTCAGCTTTGCGGCATCAGAAGCAAGAACGCCGTCAAAATATGCAAGTGTCTGCGATCTATTTCGCGCGCTTTCTTGCCGATTTGGATTGTCGGTAGTAGAGAGTGATCAGAGAAATCCCCGCGATGAACACGATGGCCCCTAGACAACTACGGCCGACGGTAAACGGATAGGCAACCCAAGCCGTAAGCGCAACAAGACCGAACGCCCATGTTCCACACGCCCAGGGGAGCGTTAAAAATCGTGGGGTATTCATGACGCCAGATGCATTCGTTTGAGGAATCGTTCGACCTCGGGATCCATCTGGTATGCATTGGCGGCTTGGTAGGCACTGAGCTTCTCGGCTGCATCGCCGTTCAGGATTGCACATCGTACCTGCGCGAGGAGATGGGCTCCACGCGGCGTCCAGCGCATTTGCTGCCGCTTGCACATGCGAGCGTTGATCACCTGATTGACGGCTGACTCGGCCATCGCGGACGAAATGAATTGCCCCTTGCGATACCGAAGCCCGTAGGCGACCGGCTTGTCGGCATTTCTCAAGACGTAGGTAAGAACGTCACGTATCCCGTAGTCAATGCTCTTAAGGGTCTTCTCGAAACCGGGGGTTTCTGCTACGACAATCCGGCACAACACCAATATCTTGCGCAGCGTCTTGTCGAGCTTGCTCGCATTGTTGTGCCAGAGACACCAGCGTATCCTGTCAAGATCCGCGGCCAGGAGATTTCTCGTGGCACGCTCGGTTTCAGTGTTCGCACGCAACCCCTGTACAGACTGCTCTAGGTGGCGAATTTTCATTGAGATATGGAACCAATCGAGGACCGGTGTTGACGGGAATGGCAGTCCCTGCCGAATGCTGAGTGTGTTGTTAGCGCCGTCTGTTACGATGACCAGCTTGGGCGCTGGGTGGCCCGTTCTGGCCCTCACCAGAGTCGACACCCGCTCGGCGGCGCCGTTTGCCTGACTACCCACCCAGGCAAAGACATAGGGTTTTTTCTTGGGCGCCGCGAGTCGACCGGTCAGAATTTCAAAGTTTCGCTGGTCGCCTTGACCGACCCCCCGGACGAAACCGCCGTCAATCGCAATCGTCCAATCGGTCCGCGCGCCTGTGGATGCCACCGGAACGATCGGCGGCGAGATGCCATCGATCCGCTGTCCGATGCGCAGGGTGCGATTTCGCAGCGTAACGTGATTAAATGTCGGGCTCACCGGCAGGAATTCCCGAAGGATATTGGCGGCACGTCGGTAGGAGAGGCCCGCGCACAGTTTGGCTTGAAGCAGCTGCAATTCTGGCGTGGCACGCTCGGGAATTACGGGCGCCAACGGCAAAATCGGTAACTCAAGGTAAAATGGGGGCTCGCAGGGACACGACATGATCCTAGGGTTCCGGAGACTGACCGTGCCAAATACAGTCTCAACCTTGCGTGGCCGGTAATCCTTGATCGGATTCCAGCGAAGGCAGTGCTGACAGACTCGGTGAAGCTCGCAAAGCTCATCGGCCTGCGCCGAGGCGACCGTTTGCTGCAACTGTTTCAGGAGAGCCTTGCCGTCGCTCAACGACAGTCCCAACGTATCGGCGTTAAGTGCGCGAGCCGGTCGCGAGAATTCGGCGACGTCAACTTCGGTGACCTCGCCCCAATCCGTCACCAGCTGCGCTCGCAAGACGATTTTCATGGCGAGCCTCCGAACAAGAAATGGTGCTCGCTGACCCTACCACCGACAATCGCGAAACCCCATGGTTTTTAACACTCCCGATGATATACACCACGAATGCCATCGAGAGTCTGAACTCAACGCTGCGCCGCTCGGTGCGCATCCGCGGTCATTTCCCGAACGACGAGGCGGCGATGAAATTAATCTGGCTGCAA
>Ga0187883_10002475_pt1 | contig 11118 bp, 8 predicted proteins | sample June2016WEW_20_1_2_FD_132966 | JGI IMG/M metagenome (GOLD analysis project Ga0187883, IMG submission 132966) | Peatland microbial communities from SPRUCE experiment site at the Marcell Experimental Forest, Minnesota, USA - June2016WEW_20_10 | ecosystem: Environmental > Terrestrial > Soil >...
GGACCAACGACATGCTCAAGGTCAGCGGCATCTGGATGTCACCCGCCGAGGTCGAGGAACGGCTGCTCGCCCATCCGTCGGTCAGCTATGCGGCCGTCGTGGCCGGGCCTGACCGCGACGGGCTGCAGAAGCCGGTCGCGTTCGTGCTGCTCGAACCAGGCATGGTGGCCACCGAGGACGAGCTCATCGAGTTCTGCCGGGTCGGCCTGCCGTCGTTCAAGCGGCCCCGCAGGGTCGTTTTCGTGGACGGCTACCCGTCCACCGCAAGCGGTAAGATCCGGCGCGTCGAGCTGCGGCAGATGGCCGCAGCTGTCCTCGCCGACCCGCAGCCCGCCGCAGGAGCCAGCGCATGACCAGCAGGGTCCGTGGCATCGGTACCTTCACCCCGCGGCCGTCCCCGGGCGATCAGGCCTCTTCGGTGCAAGCCATGCCGCGCTGCGTAAGCAGTACTGATCGCATGACATGATCCGATAGGCCGCTCGCGTCCGGAATACGCGGCCCGCCGGTCTCGCCGTTCTGGTCGGAGGATCCGGAAGGAATCGCAGCCATGAGGTCAGTGCCCGCGCCGTCCCGTAGCGCACGATTCAAGGTCCACCGCGGGATGCTCGCCGCGTGTGCTGCAGCGCTGGCGCTCGTCGCGGCCGGCTGCAGCAGCGGCAGCTCCGCATCGGGCGGGACCACCCCGGTCAGCGGCGGCACTGCCGTCTGGGCGGAGCCGCCAGCGGAAACGCCGAGCTACATCTTCCCGTACATGAGTAGCGCCAACCTCAGCAATGTCAACCTCTTCGATTTCCAGTACTTGATGTACCGGCCGCTGTATTGGTTCGGCCTGGGCAGCCAGCCGGTGGTGAACAGCTCGCTGAGCGTGGCCAACCCGCCGGTCTTCAACGGCACCAAGGTCACGATCACGCTGAAGCCTTACATGTGGTCCAACGGCACCCCGGTGACCGCGCAGGACGTGGTGTTCTGGCTGAACATGGAGCTCGCCGAGCCGGCCAACTACGGTGCCTACACCGGGTTCCCGGCCAACGTGAAGGACATCAAGGCGGTCAGCTCGACCGAGCTGACCATGACGATGGACAAGGCCTACTCGCCGACCTGGTTCCTCTACAACGACCTGAGCCAGGTCACGCCGATGCCGACCGCATGGGACCGGACCGCGTCCGGGCCCAGCAGCTGCGCCACGACGGTCAGCGACTGCGCGAAGGTGTACGCCTACCTGGATGCCCAGTCCAGGGACATGACCGGGTACGTGTCCTCGCCGCTATGGAGCATCGTGGACGGGCCGTGGAAGCTTAGCGCGTTCAACGCCGACGGGCATGTCACGTTCGTGCCGAACAAGTCCTACTCTGGGCCGGTGAAGCCGCGGCTGGCGGCGTTCCAGGAGGCGCCGTTCACCACCGATGCGGCCGAGTACAACGTACTGCAGTCACCCAGCGGCGCCAGCAAGATCGACTTCGGCTACCTGCCCGACCAGGATGCCCCGGCCAAGTCGCCCGGCGCGGCGGTGGGCGCCAACCCGCTGGCGTCCAGGGGCTACACGCTGGCCCCGGTTTACCCCTGGGGCATCGATTACTACGCGCTGAATTTCCAGTCCACCGTCTCCGACCACGCCGCGATCTTCAAGCAGCTGTACTTCCGCCAGGCGCTGGCGTACCTGATGAACCAGTCCGCGGTGATCAGCGGCCCGCTGCGCGGGTACGGGGCGCTCACCGTGGGCCCGGTCGCCGCCACCCCGGTGACGTCGTGGCTATCGGCCAAGGGCCGGCAGGGCGACCCGTTCCCGTACAACCCGGGCAAGGCCAAGAGCCTGCTGGCCAGTCATGGCTGGAATGTGGTCCCGAGCGGGGTCACCACCTGTGTCGACCCGGCCAAATGCGGGGCCGGTATCACCAAGGGCAGCGGCCTGAGCTTTGGCTTCCTGTACGAGAGCGGTGTCTCCTGGGTCACGTCGGAGATGACCCAGCTGCAGTCCAACGCTGCGCCGATCGGGATCAAGCTGAACCTGGAGTCCAAGCCGTTCAACCAGGTGATTGCGGTGGCCGGGGGCAACTGCGTGGTCGCCAAGGTCCCATGCAACTGGGACCTGGCGAACTGGGGGTTCGGCTGGTCGTTCTCTCCCGACTACCAGCCGACCGGCGAGGAGCTGTTCCTGTGCGGCGTGCCCGCCAACTCCGGCGGATTCTGCGACCAGACCAACGACGCTCTGATCAACCAGACGCTGACGAGCTCCAACCTGCAGTACATGTACAACTGGCAGGACTACCTGGCACCCCAGCTGCCGGTCGAGTACCAGCCCAACGCCGCCTATACCCTGACCGAGGTCTCCAACAGCCTCAAGGGCGTCCTGCCACAGAGCCCGACGCTCAGCATCACCCCAGAGAACTGGTATTTCGCGAAATGACCACGACCGGCTAGGCGGGGCGAGCTCAACGTGCGGGTGTTCGACGCGAACTGGATGCAGATCGAGGAGTACCTGAAGCGGGACGACCGCATTGTCCTGCCGACCGGCTCGACCGAACAGCACGGCTACCTGTCCCTGGGAACCGACGCCATCCTCGCTGAGCGGGTGGCAGTCGAGGCCGCCCAGCCGCTCGGCGTCCCGGTCCTCCCGGTACTCCCCTTCGGCATGGCTCCCTACTTCGCGGCCTTCCCCGGCAGCATGAGCTTGCGGATAACGACCTACATCGAAGTCCTCAGGGACCTCCTCGACGGTCTCGCGGCGCAGGGCTTCCGTCGCATTGCCATCGTCAACGGGCATGGCGGCAACTCGCCAGTCACCGGGTTCATTCGCGAGTGGCTCTGCCAGCCGCGCCAGGACCGGGTCCGGGTGCTTTTTCACAGCTGGTACGACGCGCCGCAGACAGTAGCTGCCGCCGGCCAGTTCGACCGAGATCAGGCGCATGGCGGCTGGGTGGAGAACTTTCCCTGGACCCGGCTACCAGGAGTCGACGTGCCGGCTGACCCGCGGCCGGTCATTCCCCCGGATCTCGTCGGGCTGCTCGACGCCGAGCGGGTCCGGGCCGCGGCGCCGGACGGCATGCTGGGCGGCGCCTACTCGCGTCTGGACGAGGACATGCAGGTGGTCTGGGCTGCCGGGGTGGCCGAGGTCCGGTCGCTCCTCGAGAACGGCTGGGTGCCATGACGGCGAGCCTGGCCGGGAAGACGGCGGTGGTGACCGGCATCTCGCACGGCATCGGCGCCGCGATCGCCGAGGCGCTCCGCGCCGACGGGGCAGCCGTCCACGGTCTCGACAAGGAGACCGCCGACCTGACCAGAGCCGATGCAGTGCGGGAGTTCTTCTCCGGGCTCGGCGCCGTCGACATCCTGGTCAATAATGCGGGAGGCGTCTGCGGGCAGGTCGGCCGCCCGCTGGAAGAGGTAACCGACGACCACTGGCGTGCGGTGGTCGATGCCAACTTGACCAGTACCTTCCTCTGCACGCGGGCGGCAGTGCCGGCGATGAAGGAACGCCGGTGGGGCCGGATCGTCAACATCTCCTCCGGAGCCGGGCGCACCGTCAGCCTGACCGGAATCCAGGCGTACGCCAGCGCCAAGGCTGCCCAGATCGGGTTCACCCGGCAGATGGCGCACGAGCTCGGGCCGTTCGGCATTACGGTCAACTGCATCGCCCCCGGCTTCATCCTGTCCAACCCGACGACCGAGCGGCAGTGGGCGAGCTACGGCGAGGCAGGCCAGCAGGAGCTGGTGCAGGGCATTGCCATGCGGAGGCTGGGCGAGCCCGCGGACATTGCCAACGGCGTGCAGTTCTTCGTCGCGGAGCGGTCCTCCTGGGTGACCGGGCAGACGATCTCCATCGACGGCGGCCATGCTTTCCTTTGACCCCGGCGATGCCGGCTACCTGCGGGAGCTCGCCGAATTCGTCGCCGTGCCCAGCGTCAGCCGGGACGCGAGCCGGGACACGATGCGCGCCGCGGCGCGGTGGCTCGCCGGGCAGCTTGAGTTCGCTCATGGCCGGGTGGCCGAAACCGATGGCCATCCCGTCGTCCTAGGCGAGTGGCTCGGCGCCGATGGGGCGCCGACCGTCCTCGTTTACGGGCACTACGACGTGCAGCCGACCGGCGCGGAGGCTGAGTGGGCAACTCCCCCGTTTGAGTTGCGCATCGACGGCGATGTCGTCCGCGGGCGCGGCGCCACGGACGACAAGGGTCCTGTCTACATCGTTCTCAAGACCGCTCAGGCGTTCTTGGCCCAGGAGCGTGGCCTGCCGCTCAACGTAAAATTCCTCTTCGAGGGCGAGGAGGAGATCGGAAGCCCGCATCTTCCGGCTTTCGTCACCAGTCACGCCAGCGAGCTGGCGGCCGATCTGGTCATATCCGCGGACGGGGCCATGTGGCGGCCGAGCGAGCCTTCCTTGTCGCTGGCGTCCAAGGGCCTCGTCGCGATGGACATCACCGTCGAGGGCGCCAGCGCAGACCTGCATTCGGGACGGTACGGGGGGACGGTCGCCAATCCGATCCACGCGCTCAGCAAGATCCTGGCAAGCCTCCATCGCGCGGACGGGACGGTCGCCGTCGACGGCTTCTACCACGGCATTCCCGAGCTGAGCCAGGCGCGCCGCGCGGAGATCGCCGCTGTCTCGTTTGATGAAGCGGAGTACCTCAGCGAACTCGGGCTGCGCCAGGTGCATGGCGAGGCGGGGTTCAGCACCCTCGAGCGCCTCTGGGAACGGCCAACGCTGGAGATCAACGGCGTGCAGGGCGGCGGAAAGTACAGTGTGATACCCCATGTCGCCATGGCTCATGTGTCCTGCCGCCTGGTACCCGGCCAGCATCCGGAAGCGGTGATCGATGCCATCGTTGCTCACGTGGGCGCGCAGGCACCGCCGGGCGTGCGCGTCGAGGTCCACGCGGACGACGTGCGGGTGCCGGCTTACACCATCCCCGCCGACCACCCGGCTATCCGCGCGGCCACCGCCGCGCTCGAGGCGGTCTACCCCGGCGAGCGAGTCCTGCTGGCCTGCATAGGCGGGACGCTTCCGGCCACCGCACTGTTCGAGCAAGTGCTCGGAGTAAAGACGCTGTTCTTCTCGTTCTCGACCGCCGACGAGAAGCTGCACGCGCCCAACGAGTACCTGCGCATCCGGCGGCTGCGCGAGGGAATGCGGGCGTGGGAACAGCTATGGCGCCTGCTCGCCGCCGGGCCGCACCATCTCGCCGCCACCGGAGGGCCTGCCCGAGGATGACTGACTTCCCGCAGCCCGGACCGCCTGGCCGCCCGGGCGCCCAGAGCAGCTACACCGCCTACTCCTATCTCACCGCGGGCGAGGACTTCCGGCGTTTCGAGCTGGCGCCCGAGTTCGGCCGGGTGGCCCCGCACAACGCCAGGCTGACCGGGGAACAGCAGCAGCGATCGCAGCTGCTGCTGCGGGACAGCATCGTGATCAGCCTGCACGACCATCCGGTCCGGTTCCCGCTCCGGATGGAGGAAACCCCCGAGTACAACCGCGCCGGGCGCCAGCACGCCGCGTACGCAGGCCTGGCGGCCTCGGGCATGACCGTCGTGTTCGACAACATGATGGACGGCACTGCCTGCGTCACCGGGAACGCCCCGTGGCGGTGGGACGACGTCATCACTGACCTCGGGATGCGCCAGGCAGACCTAGCCCACCAAAGCCACGTCATGGTGATCCGTACCGTGGCTGACATCGACGAGGCGCACCGCTCCGGGCGGGTTGGGCTCGTGTTCGGGCTGGAGGCGGCCACGCCGATCGAGAACGAGATTGACCGCCTGGATGTTCTTTACGGCCTCGGCCTCAGGCAGATCGGGATCGCCTACTCGGACGCCAACGCGCTCGGCAGCGGACTGAGCGAGGATCGCGATGGCGGCCTCACCGCCTTCGGCCGGCGGGCGGTGACGCGGATGAACAAGCTCGGACTGGCCATCGACGTTTCCCACTCGTCGGACCGCACAGCTCTCGACGCGTGCCAGCAGAGCGACCGGCCGGTGTTCGTGACCCATGCCGGGGCACGGGCGGTCTGGGACACCCCCCGCATGAAGCCCGACGATGTACTGCGGGCGATAGCGGAGACCGGAGGAGTGATAGGAATGTCGGCTGCCCCGCACACGACGCTGTCGGGTGCGCATCCCCGGCATTCGATCGAATCGGTCATGGACCACTTCCGGTACTGCGTTGATCTCGTCGGCATCGATCATGTGGCGTTCGGCCCGGATACGCTCTACGGCGATCACGTGCAGCTGCACCAGATTTTCGCCGACCTGCTCGGCCTGGGACGCATCACCCGCGGGCCGGAATTCGACCCCGTCGCCTATGTCGATGGGCTGGAAAATCCCACCGAGAACTTCACGAACATCTGCGGCTGGCTGGTCCGGCACGGGTTCGACGACGAGGCGGTGCGAGCCGTCATCGGCGGGAACGTCTACCGGGCCCTGCAGACGGCCTGGATCGGCTAGCCACTGCCGCGTCCGCCCGGTGGCTTGTCCCGCTCACCGGACCACCGGTTCGTGTCGCTCGAAAGCCAGCGCCTCTTCGATAATGCCCGCGGCGGCCAGCAGCGGCATATCAGCTCCACGGGGAGCGGACAGCTGTATCCCGATGGGGAGTCCTTGGTCATCCCACCCGCAGGGCAGCACGAGCGCCGGTTCCCCGGTGAGGTTGAAAATGGAGGTGAAGAGCCCCTCCATCGCTCCTTCCGGCGTGTCCGCCGGCGGGGTCGTCACCGGGGCGGTGACCGGGGCGGCCGGGGTGAGCAGCACATCAGCGCTCTGGTACACATCAGCCGCGCGCGGAAGCAGCTCGTCGCGGCGGCGACAGGCGGCCCGGTAGCTACCGTCATCGATCTTGGACGCCGTCTGGAGCAGCCGGAGCGTTTCCGGCCCGTAGCGTTCCGGGTGACTCTGCACCTGGCCGCGGTGGACCTTCCAGGCCTCCCGCAAGAAGATGTCGTCGAAGGTCCCCGCTATCTCGATCAAGGCTGACCCGTCCACCTCGACTACCGAAAAGGCCTGGCCCAGCCGTTCGGTCGCGGCTCGCAGGGCGGCTGCGACGCCGGGCCGGATGGCCGGATGCTCCATCTGCTGCCGGGCAACTCCCACCCGCAGCGTGGCCGGACGGGCCGCGGGCGCCTGGTCGGTGATGGCAGCGACGACCCTCGCGGTCACCGCGATGTCAGCGCCCAGGATGCCGACATGATCGAGTGACGGCGAGAGAGGCTGCACGCCGGTGACATCGATGACCCCGAACGATGGCTTGAAACCGACGATCCCGCAGTAGTGAGCGGGAATGCGGATCGATCCGCCGGTGTCGGTGCCGAGAGCCACGTCGCATGCGCCGGCGCCAACAAGGGCGGCCGAGCCGCCGCTGGAGCCCCCGGCGGTCCGCCCGAGGTCGAAGGGGTTGCGCGCTTCGGGCACGTCGGGGTGCGTCGCCCCGGCGGCGTACTCGAGCAGGAACGTAGTCGCGAAGACCTCGGCCCCCGCCTCGCGCAGGGCCGTGATCACGGGGGCGTCACTCGCCGCGGGCGCTCCGCTCATGTCGTGCGGGTTCCCGTTACCGCGCGGGCTTCCGGCGATGTCGATCAAGTCTTTCACCGCTATGGGAACACCGTGCAGGACGCCGTCCGGTCGGCGGGCAGGTGACGGAAACAGGCTGACCACGGCGTTCAGCGGCGGTCCGAGGCGGAGCGTTCGCTCGTATGCGGCCAGGAGCTCCAGGTTGGCGACTTCGCAGGTCCGCTCCCCCCGCTCGATCGCGCGGATCAGCTCCCCGGCGAAGGTCGTCAGCGGGCCCTGCAGGTCCCGGAGCAGGTCGTCGATTTCGGTCTTGCGCCTGCGGACCATCAGGTCGCGGTAGATGCCGCTGTGCGATTTCGCAGTCTCCCGGTTGAACGTGACGAGGCGGGCCAGGGAGCCCTCGAGATCGGCCGGGTCGAAGCCGTCGAATCCCTCGGGGAGGACCGGCGCCTGGGCCAGTACCTCCTGCGCGATCGCGAGCATCAGCGGCCGCCACCTCGGGTCCTCGAGGGAGTCGGCGATCGAGAGGTCCGACACCGCTCCGGCGTAGAGCATGGCTCCGTACGCCTCCTTGCCCCAGAGAAAGCCCATGATGTTGTCAGTGGGCTCGGCATAGGGCAGCGCCTCGGCCAGCTCGAGGACCCGGGCGCTGATGGCGCCTTCAGGTTCCCCGACCCGGAAGGTGCCGATATTGCCCTGCATGATCCGCCCGGGTTCAAGCCAGTCCGCGCCGAAGTTGACGAAACTGACGACAACCCGGCCCGGTCCCACCGCCGCAGACAACGTGCCATACGTCAGCCCGTTCTGGAAGCTGACCACGTACCCGTCAGGCTCGAGGCGCCCGCGCAGCAGCTCGGCCGCGGCCGCGGTGTGGTGACTCTTCACGGCAACGGCCGCCCGCGGCAGCGAGGCAGGAAGGTCAACTGGCAGCACGGCCGTCGCCTGCACGGTGAAGTTCTCGACTGGTCCGCAGATGGTGAGGCCCCGCTCGTTGATCGCCTCGACGTGGGCGGGATCGGCGTCGCAGAGGAGGATGTCGTGGCCGTCACGGATCAGGTGGGCACCGATCGTGCCACCGATGGCACCGGCGCCGATGATTGCCAGCTGCATGAAGCTCCTCGTGCCCTGTGACCGCAGGGTACGCCCCGCGGCAGCTGACTCCGACCGCAGCCGGAACTTGTGGCCGCGGGGTCCGCCCGGGCAGGATGCGATCAGTTCAGCCGCCGCGTCCGGCGGGCTGCCGGGCCCGTGCAGGCCCACGGCCGGGGTCAGGCAGCAGGCTGGTACCGTGAAGGAGGATGAGCCGATGCCACCAGCAGTGGTCCGTCGCGAGCTTGCGCTCGCCGGGCTCGCCGTTCCCCTGGTCGAGCTGGCCGGTTCCGATGACGGCCCGTTGCTGACGGTGCTGGCCGGTGTGCATGGCTGTGAGTACGCGTCGATGGCCGCGGTCCGCCGGTGGGTTCGCGATCTTGAGACACGCGAACTGCGCGGTCGGGTCCGGGCTGTGCCCGTGCTTAACGTGTCGGCGTTCGCGGCCCGGAGCCCGTTCGTGGTGCCCGAGGACGGCAAGAACCTCAACCGGTGCTTTCCCGGTGACGCTCGCGGCTCGCTCGCCGAGCGCCTCGCGTATGACACGTTCAGCCAGCTCATCTCTGGCTCGGACGCGCTGGTCGATGCACATTGCGGTGACCTGGTCGAGGCGTTGCAGCCGTTCACGCTGTATGAGGCGGGGCCTGCTGAGGGCAGGGCCCGTGAGCTTGCCGTTGCCTATGGCCTGTCGTACGTGATCCGGCAGGAGCCCGGACCGGACCGGGCGGTTGCCGGAACCACCAGCGGGGCGGCTGCCGGGGCTGGCATTCCGGCCATTACCGCCGAGGCCGGAGGCTGCGGCCTGGTGGAAGAGCTCGCAGTTCACCTGCACGTCGCAGGGCTGAACCGGGTGCTCAACGTCCTGGGCATGGCGGACGGCCACCCGGACGGCGAGGCCAGCGGACAGGAACCGGCCTACCTGGGGCGCTTCCTGTGGCTGCGCTGCCGGGAAGCCGGCTGGTGGGAGCCCGCTGTCCGGCCAGGCGATGCCGTGGCCGAAGGCCAGGTCATCGGCACGGTCAGCAGCCTGGATGGCGCCGAGGTGCTGGAGACGATCACCGCGCCCGCAGCTGGTATCGCCATCTTTCTGACCAGTTCGCCGTCGGTGGCAGACGGGGGCCTTCTGCTCGGGCTCGGCGCGATCTAGTAGCTCACGTCTACCCTGGCCAAAGGGAGGAACCGCCATGGCTGCAGCACCTGCCGATGACCCGATGATGCGCCTGCTGGCCGACGACCTGTACGGGCTTTTGACCCGCGAGCACCTGATTGAGGGTGCGAACCTGCTCCTCACCACACAGGACGACCGGCTGGTGATCCAGATCATGGCCAGCCACCGGGACGCTCGGCGTGTTACTGGCCAGCCTCTCCGACTCCGCAGAGCTGGACGACTCCGGCAGCCTCACCCGCCGGATTACTCCCGGTGAGGCGCGTAGTGGAGCGGACCAATGGGGGTATGAGCTGGTAGCCACCCGGTACCCCGTGGATCACAGCATCGTGTTCCTGGCAAAAGTACAGCTACCCGTCAGCGACCTGCCGGAGGTGGTCTCGCGCTTGCGCCGGAATCGCTAGCTCACCATGAAGCAGCCAAGCGATGCATTCTCGATAAGAGGTAACCGCGTCAGCCGCGGGCATCGCAACCGCGCGCTGCCCGCCCAACTGGCCATCAGGTTGTGAAGGCCCGTCGCTGCTTCGTGCAGGCCGTTGGCGTCTTGGTCTTGTTCAGCGTCGCGCGCGTTCGGGCTGTTAGGCCCGCCGGTACTAGCTGTCACCCTGCTCACTTCAGCGCTGGCCCTGATCGCCTGGAGCGCGCGCGCGACGCTTGCTGACCTTGGACTTGGCCGAACGGACATGGTTGCGGGATTGCGTTATGGAGCTGGTGCCTTCGGGATTGTCCTGCTGGTCTTGATTGTGGCTGCCGTCATCCCGGCGACGGACGGCTTCCTTCACGATTCGCGAGCACAGATCCACGGCGGGCGGCTGCTTTACGAACTGGGAGTGTCGATCGTGCTGCTCACGGCGATCCCCGAGGAGTTCGCGTTTCGCAGCGTCCTGCTGGGGCCGGCGCTGAGACTATGGGGTCCATGGCGCGCGAGCCTGATCACCTCGGCGCTGTTCGGCCTCTGGCACATGGCGCCGGCCTTGCACGCCATGTCGGACAACCATGAATTCAGGGGCGCAGCCGCCGGACATCAAAACCACGCCACCCCCATCCATCCGGAGGTTAGCGATATGGCGAAGAAGGAGAAGGACAAGCAGAAGCAGTACGACGGGGAGGTCCAGGCGTCGCCGGCCGTAACCCAGGAGGAGGCCGGGGCCGGCCCGCCACCGAAGATGAAGCGCAAGGAGTACGAGCGGGAGATGAGACTCCTGCACGGCGAACTGGTGGCCATGCAGGAGTGGGTCAAGGCGTCCGGAGCCAAGATCTGCATCGTGTTCGAGGGCCGGGACACCGCCGGGAAGGGCGGCACGATCAAGCGGATCACCGAGCGGGTGAGCCCGCGGGTGTTCCGGGTCGTCGCCCTGCCCGCCCCGACC
>Ga0187883_10002476_pt1 | contig 11116 bp, 10 predicted proteins | sample June2016WEW_20_1_2_FD_132966 | JGI IMG/M metagenome (GOLD analysis project Ga0187883, IMG submission 132966) | Peatland microbial communities from SPRUCE experiment site at the Marcell Experimental Forest, Minnesota, USA - June2016WEW_20_10 | ecosystem: Environmental > Terrestrial > Soil >...
CCGGTGCAGGCTGCCCCGGTGCAGGCTGCCCCGGTGGCAGCAGCCAGCAGCTACTCCGGCGGCGTGCCTGGCGGGGCGTTCGGTCAGTGCGTGGTCTCCCGCGAGTCCGGCGGCCAGCCGCAGATCATGAACTCCAGCGGCCACTACGGCCTCTACCAGTTCAGCGCTTCGACCTGGGCTGCGTACGGTGGTAACCCTGCTGACTTCGGCAACGCCAGCGTGGCCGAGCAGAACCAGGTGTTCGCCAACGCGCTCGCCCAGGGCGGCGAGTCCAACTGGGCGCCCTACGACGGCTGCTGACCACCCCGGCGTATCGCTCCGGGCGGGCGGGCGATCGGTACCCACGTGTCCGGCCTGGCAGCGCCGTAGCGCATGAGCGGCGGTCGCCCCGCCGCCGCTTGTGCTGTGCTTGTGACGTGCTGTGCTTGTGACGTGCTGTGCTTGTGACGTGCTGTGCTTGTGACGTGCTGTGCTTGTGACGTGCTGTGCTTAGCTTAAACGAGTGTGGCCGCAGTCGGGGCGCTCCAGCGCGCCACCAGGACTAAAACAGACCTCATGCGCGCGCGAAGCCTTTCTGTGCGCCGCCAACAGCATCATTCCGTCGGGACCGTAACCCTGCTCCAAGCGTGTTATTGCCGGAGACTTCGGGACAGTTGGCTGCCGTTTGGGCGAACCCCGCAAACCATTGCTCATGCGGCTCCAGGTGATAGTGACTCGTCTTGCCTCCTAACGTCCCCCGGACTCCTTATCTGATTGTGCGTACCTACGCTTCCTCCATCCGGGTGGGCTGCCCGGCTGCGATCCGCCTGGCGGCGTCTTCGACATGCTTCTGCATGGCGCGCTCGGCCGCGCGCAAGTCTCCGGACGCGATGACGTCGAGCAGTTTCTGGTGGCTGTAGGCCTGCTTGCGCAACTCGTCAGGGGCGAGCGAGGCTGCCGCCGCGCGATAAAAGTGGCTGGTCCGGCTGCGCATCTGCGCCGCGACCTCAACCAGCAGGGTGTTGTCGGTCAGTTCCCAGAGGCGCCGGTGGAACTGCCGGTCGAGTTCGTGCACGCGGACCAGGTCGTGCTGGTCGACGGCGAGCAGCAGCTGGTCAACGATCGCCTGCAGCCCGGCGTGCGCATCGGGCGTGAAGCGGCCCTTGAGGCGCCGCACAACGAACTGCTCAAGTACTACGCGCAAGCTGGAGACCTCCTCCAGCATCCGCGGGGTGAGGCTGGCCACTCGTGCGCCGCGCCGCGGCAGGCGCACCACCAGGCCCTCCTCGGTCAGCCGCGCGAGCGCTTCGCGCAGCGGGATGTGACTGATCCCGAACTCCTGTGCCAGCCGCCGCTCCACCAGGCGCTCGCCTGGCGCGTATATCCCGCTCGAGATCGCGGCCCTGAGGCGGTCGACGACAGCGTCCGCCAGGCTCTGGTCAGGCAGGGGCTCGTTGGCGTTCACGCGGCGCGGTACTGGCGGATGATCCGCCCAGGATTGAGCGCCAGCTCGACGACCCGGCGCGCGGCGGGCGGGACCTTCCGCGTCGCGAGCAGATGCACCGGAAGCTGAGCGTTCGGGCGCAGCCCAAGCGCGGCCGGTCCCACCCACGACTCGTGCTCCACGACATCGGTGAAGCTCATGGTCACAAGCTCGCGGCTCACGACGCCTTCCTCCTCCTGGCGCACCCGTAGGTTGACATTGGCTTTCTTTGGCTGCCCATGGGATTCCCGGCCCGCGGCGACCGAGGCATCGGACTTAGATACCAGGAACGGCGAATAGACCGCATCCGAGTCGTCGGGCAGCAGCGCGGGATCTGCCTGGCCGAGTCGCAATATACGCTGAACCATTCGGCATCGTGCATGTGGTACACATCTCAGTTCTGCCTTTCAGAATGTGATGTGCAGGAGGCCATCGGCGATCACGCGCTGACCCGTGAGATACGTATTGTCCGCTGTGACCAAGTTGCGCACGGTGGCCGCGATTTCGGCCGGCTCAGCCGCCCCGCGCAGCAGCCGACCATGCTTGAGGTAGCTGTCACGGAACGACGCCGACTCCTCGTCGGCCCTCAAGCCCGCTGACGACGCCGCGCGAGACGCATGCGGATCACGGGCACACCGCTGCTGGTCAGCCGGAGGGGCTGCCCCGGACAACGAGGGCCTGCGAATCGCGCTCGGCTGCGGCCGTAATGTTGCGGAGCATTCCACCGAACACGATGCCGTGGAACGGCCGGAGCGACCACCAGTAGGCGTGCCCCATGAACCCGTGCGGGCGGAAGATCGCTCGCTGGCCGTAGACGGCCCGGCCGTCCTGGTCGCGTCGCACCGACAGCTCGAGCCAGGCCCGGCCGGGCAGCTTCATCTCGGCACGCAGCCGTAGCAGCGAACCAGGCTCGATCGCCTCGACGCGCCAGAAGTCCAGCGCGTCGCCGACCAGCAGGCGGCCTGGGTCACGCCGGCCGCGGCGCAGCCCGACGCCCCCGGCCAGCCGGTCGAGCAGGCCGCGCACCGCCCACGCGGCAGGGAAGGAGTACCACCCGGTCTCGCCGCCGATGCCCTGGATCAGCCGCCACATCGCCTCGGGTGGCGCGCTGACGATCCTGGTGCGCTGGTCGGTATAGAGCGAGCCGCCGGCCCAATCCGGGTCGCTCGGCAGCGGATCGCTCGGAGCGCCCGCGGTGGCCGCCGATGACCAGCGGGTGGCGACCGCGCCCTCGCGGACGTGCCGGAGTGCCAGGCTGATGGCCGAATCGAGCGGGGTGAGCCCGGCGGGCGGATCAGGCACGTACTCGGCGATGTCGTGCTCCGAGCAGATGACCTCGTTCCTGAGTGACTCAACCAGCGGCCGGGCCAGACCTGCAGGCACCGGGGTCACGAAGCCGACCCATAGCGAGGACAGCGATGGCGTCAGCACCGGAACGGGCACGATCACCCGCGGCGGCAGGCCCGCAACCTGGGCATAACGGCGCATCATCGCGACATAGCTCAGGATGTCCGGGCCGCCGATGTCGAACCTGCGGTTGACGCCGGCCGGCATGGTCGCGCAGCCGGTGAGGTAGCGCAGCACGTCGCGGACGGCGATGGGCTGGATGCGGTTGCGCACCCATTTGGGAGTGACCATCACCGGCAGGCGCTCGGTGAGATAACGGAGCATCTCGAACGACGCCGACCCGCTGCCGATGATCACCGCGGCCTGCAGCACCGCGGTGGGCACCCCGCTGGCCAGGAGGATGTCGCCGACCTCGGCGCGCGAGCGCAGGTGCGGTGACAGTTCGTGGGCCTGGCCGGAGATGATGCCGCCCAGATAGACAATCCGCTGCACCCGGGCCGAGGCCGCGGCGTCGGCAAAGACCCGTGCCGCGGCCCGGTCACGCTGCTCGAATGACCCGTCCGAGCCAAGCGAGTGGATGAGGTAGTAGGCGACGTCGATGCCCTCCAGGGCACGCTGCACGGCGACCGGGTCCAGCGCGTCGCCCCGGGCGATCTCGACATCGTCAGACCAGGGCCGGTCGCCGAGCTTGGCCGGATCGCGCGCCAGGCAGCGGACTTCGTGTCCGGCGGCCAGCAGCTCGGGAACGAGGCGGCCGCCGATGTACCCAGACGCCCCCGTTACCAGGCAGTGCAGCTGCGATGACACATCGTTAATTCTCGCATGGCCCTATCCTGGTCGGATGCCGGCCGGCGGGCGGTCCCGTGGCCCTATCCAGCTGGCCCGCAGTCCCGGTGGATGGCGGCTCACGATCGCCGCGGCCAGTCGGATGCCGGCCGGCTGCCCCGTCGCCCTATCCTGGTCGGATGCCGGCCAGGGGGCTCCTCGTCAGCCTGACTCTTGTCATTGTGGCGGCGCTGGCTGCCTGCGGCCCGGTCGCCCCGGCGCCCGGCATGCCCGGGCCCGGAACGCCATCGGCAGCTAGGTCAGCGACAGGCGCGGCCGCGCCTGGCGGATCGGTGCCAGGCAGCGGCCCGGCCGGCCGGTCACCGGGGGCTTCCGGTCGCGCCCGAGCCACGGCGGCAGGGCCTGCCATCACGCTGGCCTTCGCGGGCGACGTGCACTTCGCCGGCCGCACCGCCGCGCTGCTCAAGGATCCCGCCCGCGCCTTCGGCTCGATCTCCTCGGTGCTCAGGTCGGCCGACCTGACCATGCTCAACCTGGAGACGGCCATCACCCGCCGCGGCGTCCCGCAGCCCAAGACCTATCATTTCCGGACCACGCCCGCGGCCTTCACCGCGCTTCGTGACGCTGGCGTCGACCTGGTCACGATGGCCAACAATCATGTGCTCGACTTCGGCCAGACCGGGCTCGCTGATACCCTCGCCGCGGCGAAGGCGGCCCGCTTCCCTGTGGTGGGCATCGGCGTCAATGCGGCGGCTGCCTGGGCGCCCTATGTGACTACGATCAGGGGAACACCGATCGCGATCATCGGCGTCTCCCAGGTCGCCGAGCTGGCCTCCTCGTGGGTAGCCACCGGCTCCAGGCCAGGCGAGGCGAACGCGGTCAGCCTCCGCCGCACGCTCTCCGCGGTCAGGGCCGCGAGGAAGCTGGCCAGGATCGTGATCGTCTTCATGCACTGGGGTACCGAGGGAGAATCGTGCCCCGACGCCAACCAGCTGTCGCTGGCACCCAGGCTCGCTGCGGCCGGCGCCAGCATCATCATCGGTGCGCACGCCCACATGCTGCAAGGCTCGGGCTGGCTCGGCCGCACGTTCGTGGCCTATGGCATGGCTAACTTCCTGTGGTGGGAGAACTCCTACAGCACGGCGACCGGCGTACTGAAGCTGACCATCCAGCCGCACCGGCCGCTGGCCGCCAGGTTCATCCCAGCGGTGGTCTCGGCGACGGGCCAGCCGGTCGTGCTGACCGGCGCAGCGGCGAAACGGGCGGCGGAAAGCTACGCGAGGCTGCGCAGCTGCACCGGCCTGTCGGCCCGCCCGGCCCGGTGATCGCGCTCATCCTGGCTAGCACGATCGCATCCCGCCTGGGCGTCACGTTCCGCACAGGGCCGTTACGACCTCCGCGGCCTGGCGGGCGGCCGCGGCGCGATAGGCCCGTCCTGCCCACAGGCTCATCCGTTCGACATCCCCGGCTGCGGCTGCCGCCGACCTGAGCGGGCGGGTCGCATTGTTGATCTCGGGGTACGCGGCGGGGGCGGCAGGGTGATCGCGCATGAACCGATTGACAAGCCCGCGGGCGGGCCTGCCGCTGAACGCCCGGGTGACGGCCGTCTGGCTGAACCGCGGATCAGCGAGAGCGGCTTTGTGCGCTGGGTGGGCGCCGCTCTCCGGGCAGCGGAGGAACGCGGTCCCGCACTGGACGGCGCTGGCCCCGGCGGCGAGCGCTGCCGCTACCGCCGACCTGTCCGAGATGCCGCCCGCGGCAACCAGCGGCAGATCGGTGACTCGCCTGGCTTCGCCGATCAGGGGGATCAGCCCGGGCTCTTCGGCGGGCCGGTCCTCGTTAGTGAAAGTCCCGCGGTGCGCGCCGGCCTCGGGTCCTTGCACGCAGAGGAAGTCAGCTCCGGCCGAGGCAGCCGCAGCGGCCTCGGCCGGGCTGGTGACGGTCACCCAGACCAGGCTGCCTGCGGCCCGGAAGCGGGCCACGAGTTCGGCCGCAGGACAGCCGAAGGTAAAGCTCACGATCGGCGGGCGAGCGGCGAGCAGGGCGGCGATCTTCGGTTCCCAGCCGTCATCGTCCCAGGCTGGCTCCCCGGCCGCAGCGCCGAGTCCAGCGGCTTGCGCGGAGAGATCCGCTACGTAGCGGGCCAGCGCACCGCGGTCGGCTGCCGGGGCCCCGGGGACGAACACGTTGACCCCGAAGAACTCGGTCCCTGCGGACCGGACGGCTTCGATCTCAGCGGTCATGGCCGACGCTGCCTTGTAACCAGCGGCAAGGAAACCCAGCGCGCCGGCCGCAGCCGCAGCCGTGACAAGCCCCGGAGTCGACGGCCCGCCCGCCATGGGTGCCACGACGACGGGATACCGCAAGCGATCGAGAAGCGCAGGCTGAGCCACCTGACCGACCTTAGCGAAGGGTCTGCGGCTTCGCGTACGATCCATTTCTATGTCTATCCGCACCGAATCCCCCAGCAGCGAGGTCCGGCCGGAGGAGCTTGAGGAGTACCGGCGGGAGCTGACTGGCTACTGCTACCGGATGCTCGGCTCCGTCTTCGACGCCGACGACGCGGTCCAGGAGACGATGCTGCGAGCCTGGCGGGGGCTCGACGGCTTCGAGGGCAGGTCGGCGGCTCGCTCCTGGCTCTACCGCATCGCTACCAATGTCTGCCTCGACATGCTGCGGAGCCGCCAGCGCCGGGCCCGGCCGATGGATCTGGGGCCGAGCTCGAGGGCGGAAACACCGATCGGCCCGATGCTTCCCGGGCACGTGTGGGTGCAGCCAATCCCGGACGCCCGGGTGCTGCCCGGTGATGGCGATCCGGCCGAGCTTGCGGCCCAGCGGGACAGCGTCCGGCTGGCGTTCGTCGCCGCCCTGCAGCACCTGCCGGCTAGGCAGCGCGCGGTGCTGATCCTGCGAGAGGTGCTCCGGTGGCAGGCGGCGGAGGTGGCCGGCCTGCTCGACACCAGCGTCGCGTCGGTCAACAGCGCGCTGCAGCGGGCCAGGGCGACGCTGGCGGCCCGTGACGTCGCGGTGTCCGGGCCGCAGCCGGTGCCGGCCGGGCAGCAGGACCTGCTCGCCCGCTACGTGGACGCGTTCCAGCGCTACGACATCGACTCGCTGGTATCGCTGCTGCACGAGGACGTGATCATGTCGATGCCGCCCTATGACTTCTGGCTGCGCGGCCCGGCCAACATGGCCCGCTGGCTCGTCGGGCAGGGAGCCGGCTGCCGTGGCTCGCGGCTGGTTGCCACCGCCGCCAATGGCTGCGCCGCGTTCGGCTCCTACCGGATCGACCCGGCCGGCGGCTACTCGCCGTGGGCAATTCAGGTCATCGAGGTCGCTGGCGACCGGATCTCCGGGCACCACAATTTCGTCGATCCGGAGCTGTTCGGTGCCTTCGCCCTGCCCGGCCACCTGGATCCATAGGGCGCCCAGAGCTGTCCCGCCGGCGGGGCGGCCTGCCGGCCTGGCCGGTGACCTGAGGCGGGCTGATCTCCTCGGCCGTCCGCGGCGCCTTGATCCGGTGGCCAGACCTGATCCGGTGGCCAGACAGTGCGGAATCAGCCGGGGACCCTTGATGGCCCGCCGGCCGGCGCCGGCCGGACCTGAGGCCAACGCGTCGAGGCGCGGAGGAGAGGTAGTGGACAAGCTGACTGGTGCCCGGATCGTCACGCTGCAAAATCACATCGCCGAGGTGCTCAACCAGACCTCCGAGGACAGCAGGGTGCCGGAGAAACAGCAGGCCGAGATGTTAGGAGAATGCTGCGGGCAGGCTTGCGGCCTGCTCGGAGAGTGGCTCCAAGGCCCAGCGGAATCGCTGCGCCCGGCGGCGGATACTCCGGTGAAGGAGATGATCAAGGACAGGGCGGCGTTTGAGGAGTTCCTCGTCGCGATGCTCGGGGCTGCCCAGGCTCGGGCGAGCCGGTACGGAATGAAGGTCAATGACGAACTCATCGAGCAGGCTCGCAAGGCGATCGCCGAAACGGTCAGGAAGAAGCCGCGCTTGAAGTCGCAGGAGCTGTTCGCTATCGCGACCGAAAGGGTCAGTCAGCTCCACAGCGCCGTGTGCGATCTGGCAACTCGCTTGCACCAGGGCGCACAAGGCCCGGCCATCGCGCGGATAGCGCGGCGCGTGCTGAAGAAGGTCGTTGAACTGCTTCCCGACTTGGTCATCGGAATGTCCGCGGTCGCCCTCACTCAGGCGGGCCATGACCTCTCGGTATTCGGCCACGAGGCCATAAAAATGGTCATGACCAGTCATATCGCCTATATCGCCCAGCTCGGCTTGCATCTCAAGCTTTCGCCTGGGGGGCCGACACTAGGGTGAGGCAGGCTAATCCGGCGACATGTATTTGTCGAAGGTAAAGAAGAACGGCGGACCTTCCGGCAGCGAGACGATGCAGCGACCGGTGGTGAGGCTCGACAGGGCCCAGTCCTCGATCACGTTTCCCATGATCACTTGCTGCTGCACCCCCTCGGACCGGACCGGCGCAAACGTCGTGATCTGCTTGCGGTTGGCGCCGAACCGCTGCCGGACGAGGTGGCGGCTGCTGTCGTCCATCAGCCGGAAGGCGAAGACAGTGCCGAAGCCGGACAGTATCGTCTGGCCGGCCTCGCTACCGTACGCCCTGATCACCTGATTGACGTTCTGAGTGCCCACCACGAACTTGAGCCCGAGGCTGCGGCCAAAGTTGATCCCATCGGTGATGTGCGAGAGTTTGGGCAGCAATGCGAACTCGTCCAGTATGAAGTAGACACTGCCTCCGCCGTCCTCGGGCAGGCCCCGGCCAAGGCTGAGCGCCTCCTTGATGGCCATGTCCATGAGCACCCGGTAGACCGGAGTCAGCCGGCTCCCGATCGCAATGTCGTACTCAATGAAGAGCGCCCGGCCGCCCTTCCCGCGGACGAACTGGCGTATCGAGAAGTCCCCGGGCTGCCTGAAGGTGCCGGAAAACGAGCTGTTCAGTACCTGCTGCAGGACGGCGAGGATGGACTCAGGAGTTCTCTCGCCCTCAAGGTAGCGCGCCGTGCCTTCGAGGTGGGGGTACTTCTGCATCAGCTCCACCAGCTCATCTGCGGGCTTCTCCAGGTATTCCCTCAGGTTGGCGTTGGTGAATTCCTGGCCCGCACGGGTCATCGCATCCACGACGGCGAAGAAGATGTCCCTGGCCGCTGCCGTGAAGAAGGAATTCTCCGTGCTCTTGGATAGCTCTTCGCCGAATACCGTCGAGGCGATCTCGTAGATCTCCTCTCCCCGGTCACCATGGTCGGGTATGTCACGAAACAGGTTCCATACCACGCCGTCCTCGCATGTTCTGCCGGCGCTGGAGACGACCGCGTCACCCGGCTGCCGGAAGTCGTTCTCGAAGTCTCCCTTGGTGTCGAAGAACACGAACACGTCTCCGGCCTTCGCCTTAGCCCGAAGCTCCCCGACCAGATGCTTCATCGCATTGGTCTTGCCGGTGCCGATGCTGCCGAGGAACAGCAGGTGCTTGCTGAGATACCGGTCGTCGAGCCGGACCGTTCCGTCCCGGCCATGCAGCATGGCCCGCATCGGCGTGCCCTTCACCGGCGGGGCACCCGCGAACCTGGGAGTGGGCAGGATGCTCGTGCCTTCGAGAATGGAGATGCTCACGTGCGGCTGGCCGCCCGTCGTCCCGTCGCCGTAGCCGCCATGAACAGACGTCACTGCGGCCGCCTACGCTGATCGCGCCGGGCCCGGAGCACGGACCTGGCCGGCCTCAACGCCCCAATGCTCGCCCGCCATGCTGCCCCTGGTCTGCAGGTCGAGGATCAGCGCCCCCAGTTCGGTGATGAGCTGCTCTGAGTCCGGCCCGGGGAAGGCCGTCAGCACATCGAGCGCCGTGAACACGCCGAACAAAGACAGCAGCGGCCGGCTGATGGCGATGAGAAAGCTGTTGAATAGTCCGCGCGGTTGCCCCCACTGGCCGAACTCTATAGGGCTCGCCTGCGTTCCTTTCGCGTGAATCGTGACGCCAACGGTCCCGCGTTTTGCTCCGCGAATCACCAGGGCAGCCCCGCACGCCGCGGTCAGGATGAGCAAGACGATCGTCGTTCCGGCGGTCCCGTACCGCAGCGAGACCAGCGTCAGCAGCGCGAACCAGGTGGTGGCCGCCAGGAGCAGCAGGCTGATCCGGCGGGTGACGTAGGCGGCCAGCCCGCTGACGTCCGCTAGCCTTGTCTGCTGAACGAGCATGCTTGGCCGCTGCGTGCCGCGGCCTTTGGCGCGGGCAAAGAACACGACCCTGGAGTCCGTGATGTAGAGGGTGCCCTCGCCCTGCTTGCGCGTTCGCAATTGGGACACCCGATACCGCCGGTAGATGACCTCGCCGTCACCGAGCCTGATGGGCGCGTCTGGAAATGTCCCGGGCGCAACCGGGACCAGCGCGGTTCGCGGTTCCGCCATTGGTGGCCGAGCGGCCTGGGTATCGGCTTGTCTCGGCACCGGGATGAGCGCGGTGCCGCACTCATCACAGAATCGCTGCGAAGGAGCTGCGACCGCTCCGCAATCCGGGCAATTCATCGCACAACAGCACCTCTCTCGGTAGCTTACTGGCAAGAATCCGGGGCGGGCGGCCATCTTGCCATCGCGCACCGGCGGTGATCTGCTTGGCAGGCATGTGCTCAGCTTGTCTGCTGGACGTTAGAACTGACGATGACACCGCCGCTGACGGTGTAGGTCCCCTGGTAAGTCTTAATACTGCCGTCGTCCTGACGGGCAGCTAGCTGCGCGGACACCAGGTCGCCGTTAACTGAGATAATGGTGACGGCGTCTTCGGCAGTGCCATTGAGGCCGTTGACAAACGCCTGGTAAGAGGCGCTGGTATTCCTGCCGCCAAGGCGCCAGGCCGTTCGGTACGCTTTACGGCTGATCGCCGCGAAGTACCCGCGCACGGTCGCGGCCGGGCCGAGCGGGCCGGTCACAGCTGAGCTCGTAACGCCGCTGGGGGTGCTGGCCGGACTGGTGGGACTGCTTGGGCTGGTGGCGGTGGTGGCCGGACTGGCGGGGCTGGCCGACGACGGCGCGGCCGATGTCGGCGCCTGCGAGCCCGGGGATACTGCCCGCAGTGCCGACGCGCGCGGCGACGATCCTGCCGAGGACGCGGGCCTGGCTCCGAAGAGGACCGGCGGCCAGCCCGCCCGCCAGCCGATGAGCGCCATGACTGCGACCACGGCCAGGGCGGCCAGCAGGACGGCGGGCGTGCGCCTGGGCAACGGGAATCTCGGGTCGCCGCGGTGGCGCGTCCCCTCAGCCGTTCCTAAGGGCTCAGCCCGTTGCGCGGCCGGCGCCGGGCTCGCCGGGGCCGCGCGCGGGATGGACTCAGTGGTGGTGATCGTGGCGTCGTCAGCGGGCGCCCGTTCAGCTGGCGTCTCGAGCGGTGCGCCGCACTCGGCGCAGAAGCGCGCCGTTTCCCTGTTTGGCTGTCCGCACTCCGGACATCGACCGAGATATTCCAATGCAGCACCCCCCGCTCCTCCGAGATCAAAATACGCTAATGATCA
>Ga0187883_10002477_pt1 | contig 11109 bp, 9 predicted proteins | sample June2016WEW_20_1_2_FD_132966 | JGI IMG/M metagenome (GOLD analysis project Ga0187883, IMG submission 132966) | Peatland microbial communities from SPRUCE experiment site at the Marcell Experimental Forest, Minnesota, USA - June2016WEW_20_10 | ecosystem: Environmental > Terrestrial > Soil >...
AGCGTATCAAGCGAGACGTTGATGCGCTTAACTCCGCAGTCGACGAGTTCGCGGGCAAAGCGGGCGAGTTGCGAGCCGTTGGTCGTCAAGGTCACTTCATCGAGCGTTCCCGCGGCGAGATGCCGGGAAAGCCCATGGAACAGCGACATCACATTGCGCCGGACCAGCGGCTCGCCGCCGGTAATGCGAATTCTCCGGGCGCCCAGGCCGACGAAGGCCGCGCACAGTCTGTCGAGCTCCTCGAGACTGAGCACGTCGCGCTTCGGCAGGAAATTCATGTCCTCGGACATGCAGTAGACGCACCGGTAGTCGCACCGGTCGGTCACCGACACCCGGACATAGGCGATCGCGCGGCCGAACGGATCGACAAGGGGCCGGACGGCGGGAGGCGCGTGCGCGTTCATCGCTCAAGCATATAGACGCGCGATTGATCGAAAGAAAGGCGCCGGCTGGAGCGCCGGCGCGCAAAAAAGCGCCGTTCTTTGGCCCTCTACGCGTTCAGCGCGTCACGACCACCCGCGCGCCGACTTTCGCCCGCCCGTACAAGTCGATGACGTCATCGTTGGTCATGCGGATGCAGCCGGACGAAACCGCCTGCCCGATCGTGTCGGGCTCGTTCGAGCCATGGATTCGGTAGAGCGTGCCGGCCAGATACATCGCCCGCGCGCCGAGCGGATTATCGATACCCCCTTCCATGTGACGCGGGAGGTCCGGACGGCGCCTCAGCATCTGGCCGGGCGGCGTCCAGTCCGGCCATTCCCGCTTGTACCCGATCCGGGTGACCCCGGCCCAGGTGAAGCCCGGCCGCCCGACGCCGACGCCGTATCTGAGCGCCTGATGATCGGGGAGCACGAAGTAGAGGCGCCGCTCCGAGGTGCGGATGACGATGGTGCCGGGCGCCTCGCCGCCGTCAAACGGGACGGTTTCGCGCGGGATGGGAGTTGCGACCGGCTGCAGCTGCGAATCGAGCGCATTGGCGAAGACGGGCGCCGTTCCGGCGCTCAGTAAGAGGCCGGCCCAGACGGCGGCGCGGATCAGATTGCGGCGCATGATTCCCCCATGGAGACAATCGACAACGGACCCGCTCCAGCCCGATTCGGCGCGGTCGCGTGATTATTGCGGGAAAGAGGCGCCATGCAATGAATTGTGCCCGACGGCGAGTCACGAATCCGTCAATTGCGTCAAATTGTGGCGAAGAAGACACAATCGAGGCCATGTCGCAGCGGACATATCAGCGCGCCGGTGCGCCTTTCAGCGCGCGCGCAGGTCCGACGTGTTTGACCCTACTGTCTCGGTTAGGGCGCCCCGCCGGCGCCCGTTCCCCAATAACGCAGCCGGGCTCTCACGCACCAGAGAAGAGATGGGAGACGTCGGCCACGCCGATGAGAAGCAACAAAATACTGACGGGAAAATTTCCTTGTTGCGAAGCCATGAGCCGTCTGCTCAACTACCCAATCCGGCAATGTCCGCGATCAAGCTGGCTTTCGGCGAGGGAACCAAGGGGGCTACTGATGAAAATATTATGTTCTGTAACGGCGGCGGCCGCGTTCGCGGCGTTTGCGACCGCAGGGGGGTCCGCGCATGCGACGACCACCACGCTCGATTTCACCGCGCCGGGCATCACCGGGTCGCTCCAGCTGACCTACGGAACCGCAACCGACGCAAAATATCCGTCGGCTGGCTTTCCGGAGACCGCCTATGAACTGACCGGCATCAGCGGAACATTTTCCGATTCGAATCACGGCCTCAATATCGTCGACGCGCCGGTTGTCGAGTTGTACACCCTTACGAAGACCGGCCCGGCCGATCCGGCCAACACGGGCGCCCCGGCTGATTTAAGCTCCATTGACCCGTCCGATCCGAACAGCCTTCTACCTTTCTTTAGTTTTGGCGCCGTGACCTACGACAATCTTTATTGGCCCGGGGGCGCCCCAATCTCGGCGTGGGTTGCAGCCGATTGGCCTTTCTTTGGCGGTCCGCTCGACGTCTACGGCGTGATGTTCCAAGTAAACGTTGGCACGACCAACGCTCCGATCTATGACGATGTCGACTTGTGGTTCAACGGCATCGGCGCCCCTGTTGGGTCCCAGGGCTTCGGCGTCGCCGTTCTCGCCGACAACGACGGCGCCCCGGTCGTGCTGGACTATGTCGCCGGCGGCGTGCCGGAACCCTCCACATGGGCGATGATGGCGCTGGGCTTCGTCGCTCTCGGCTTCGCCGGACATCGGGCGGCCCGCAGGACCGTCGCGGCCTGAGACGCGGAAGGACGAAAATTACGCGGCCGTCCCCGGCGGGACGGCCTTTTCGTTGCGTCCCGCCATCACGCCAAACCCCAGGGATTCTGACCGCGACAATATGGCGAACCCGGCTTCCGCCCCAATATCGCATCTTGACTTAGACTGGGTAAAGTATGCTTAACCGGCGCGGAATCGCCGAAGGGAGACGGGCCTGCTATGACCGAACACGTTCGTGAAAAACTGGTCGCCGCCAACGATATCGACGCCGCGCTCGAGGAGAGCCTGACGACGGTATGGGACGCGAAGGTCTACTCGTGGGACAACTCAAAATATCCGTTCAATGAGTGGGTTCTGAACCGCATTCGCGGAATGGGATACAAGCTCGACGATCTCAGCTATCTGCACGAATCCGTTCCGCTCAACGAGACGTACAAGGTCACCAAGCAGCTCTGCGCCGATACCAACCTGCCTGAGTTTCGCCGGATGCTGAACCGCTTTGTCCGCGAGGTGATCGTGCCTCAGGGCAAGTTGCGGCTCCCGGTCGCCGTGCAGCGGTTCATGAATGTCCGCATCATGCTGCCGACCACCCCGGAGTTGTTTTTCCCGTTCCACACCGGATTGCTCTACGGCCACGGCATCGCTTCGCGTAGCATCTGGATGCCTTTCTGCGACGTGACCAAGGATGAGGATCGCAGCCGGTCGATGCAGATCCTCAGCATCAAGAAATCGCGCGAGCTGATCCAGCAGGCGATCGACAAGCGCCTGAGCATGGACGAAATGACGCAACTCTTCGGCAAGGAAAGCTGGCAGATCAAGGCCGGGCCCGGGAGCGCCTGCTTCTTCACCCAGGAGAATATCCACGGCTCGGGCCGGCCCAATACGAGCGGCAAGACCCGGGTCAGCATGGACTTCCGCGTCGCGGAGGGGATCTACGGCGACTATCTCGGCCGCAAGATTCCAGCCGGCTATTTCCACCTCATCCCCGACACCGAGGAAGAAGAGGAGAGGCTCGCCCAGCACCCGCGCCTCCCGGACGCCTTTTTCAACGGCAAGAACAACATCTTCTACGTCGCGAACAACACAGCGTCGACGTATGGCATACCCGTGCACCTGCAGCGCTACATGCTTGTCGATTACTGCAATAAGAAGAAGCTCGAGTTCGACTACGAGCTGTTCGATCTTGAGGACATGACGCATCTACCGACCCTGAAATATCTCGTCACGCAGCGAGAATGCAATATTGTCATGTACAGCATCTTCGCGCTGCCGGAGGACGAAGCTTATCGCAACGAGTTGCTGGAGAAGGCGGTCGAGCGAGGGTGCATCATTCATTTCGTCAATGAGGATCTCCAACTCGCCAACGGCGAGGACTTGAAGACAATCAAGAAGTATCTCGAGTTTTCCAAATACGGCAAGTCCCGGCTACCGATCGGCTTGCCGCTGACGACGTCGAGCAAGTTGTTTTTCGACAAGTGGGCGGGCTCGCTCGCTCAGATAGACTGATATGTTGAACCATCCAATGCCGGTTCGCGAACGGCTCATGGGCGCGTTTCCGTCCTCGCTGGGGTAAAGGCAGGCGGATAGCCGAGCAATTGAGGTTGGCTCATGAGGCTGCGCTAGCGCGTGGGCATGTGAGGGCCGCGGAGGGATTTAAGCGCCAGTGTCCCCCAGCTCAATCTTTTTGCTTCAGGCGTTCGTCATTGTCGCTGTTCCGGCAATATTGCGACGCCTGACCAGGGTGAAGGGAATTATGCCCCTGGTCACGATGCAGATAATGGTCGGCATCGTCTTGGGCCCCTCGGTCTTTGGCAGACTGGCGCCCGGCGTCTTTCAAATCTTCGGGAGCCCGGCCGCTCTGTCGCCCCTTGGGGGACTCGCTACCGTGGCGGTGCTCATCTTCGGGCTGATCTCCGGTCTGCATTTGGATCCCTCTGTCTTCAGCGGCAGGGAGCGGGCGTTCTGGCCGGTGGCCATTGCGACCATCGCTTGCCCACTGACGCTTGGCTGTCTCGCCGGATTCTGGATCTTGTCGCGTTTTCCGGATGAACTCCTCCCCGGCGTGAGTCCGGCTGTTTTTGCGGCGGCGATGGGTATATGCGTCAGCATGAAAGCGCTCCCCGTCCTAGCCGCGATTCTTGGCGAAATGGGCCTGTTCGGCAGCCGCATCAGCCATCTCGCTCTCGGTGTGGCCGGCGTCAACGACATAGCCCTATGGGTGCTGTTGGGAATTGTTCTGACCGTTGCAGCCGCGGGTCATGCTGGTCACGGCTTGCCCGCGGTTTGGCTTTTGGCGTTGGCGCCGATCTATCTGTTCTTGATGGTTCGATTCGTGCGCCCGGTGCTCGCCAGAATGGTGTCCCGTCGGATCGATGACGGAGATGAAGCGGTGACGACCCAAGGGGCGATCGTGGTGGGCGGCGCGACGATCTTGTCCGGGCTCGCGACTGAGCTCTTGGGACTGCACTACATCATTGGGGCCTTCGTCGTCGGGGCGATTATGCCCGCGGACCTGCACAAGCCTATTCTTGATCGTTTGCAGGTTATGACAGTCGCGCTTTTGATGCCTTTCTTCTTCACCTTGACGGGCATGCGAACCCTGATCGACCTCAGTTCCCCCGTCCTGCTTCAAGTTTTCAGCATCGCGATGGCGGTGGGCGCGGTCGGCATCATCGGCGGGGCCGCTTTTGCGGCGCGGATTTTCGGCGAACGATGGTCATTCGGTCTCGCGCTCGGATCGCTGCTGCAAGCAAAGGGGCTGACTGAGCTGATCGTTCTGTCGGTCCTTTTGGACGCCCAGATCCTCTCTCCGAGAATTTTCGCGCCCTTGGTTCTCATGGCGCTGGTCAGCACCGCGCTCGCCATGCCGCTGACGCGGCTGGCCCTTGCCAGAGCGGGGGAGCGGCGCCTGACCGCGGGATCGGCGCCCGTGAGCCTGCCGGGTCCGCAGACTTAGCGCCGAACAAAGCTCGGCAGCCTGCGAGTCCAGGTTGACCCCACGTCAGCGGCTCGTCGAGAATGGGTTATGGGCGACAGGGAACCGTTCTACTTCGGCAACGCCAAGGCCGATCAGGTGCCCGGGACCGGATGGTTTGTCGGTCAGTTCATTCCGGCCGAGTTTGGACTGCGGCATCAGACGGATGTCGAACTGAAATGGGGCGTCCACCCGGACGGAGAAAAGCGGCCTCGCCCTTGGGCCAATCAGAACGGCACGACCATCTCCGTGCTTATCGAAGGCAGCTTGAAGATCACTTTCCACGTCGACGGCGCGCAACAGGAAGTTACCCTTCGGACCAAGGGCGATTACGTGGCTTTCGGGCCCGAGGTTGTCCACTCTTGGGAGGCCGTTGGCGACACGATCGTTCTCTCTGTGCGCTTTCCATCAGTCGAGGTCGGATCACGAACGGCATTGGCTTGAGAGACTGTCTCAAGTCCGCAGCGGCGTGACGTCGATCTCGGCCAGCGGCGGATAGAGGCCAACCGGTGATCGGCGATGGCCGGAGCGCCGTCGGCTCGCCCGCAGGCCTTATCAGACTAAATTCTATATTGCTTTCTGGCGCTCCGCGGCGAGATGAGGCCCTACCGTTTTTAGTCGTCGACACGCTCGGCGAGATTCGACGGCGAAAATCGGTTATGCTGATTTGCCTCGACAACGCGTCAACGAGACCGGCGCGATCCACGGAGGAAAGGCTTGGCGACGGGGGGCGAAAGCCGAGAGGCGGAGGACACCTTCGCGAAACTCCTGCGCGCCCACGCGACCCTGCGCGGGACGCGTCCGGCTTTCCGCCACAAGGATCTCGGCCTCTGGCAAACTTGGACCTGGGCTGAGGTCTATGACGAAACTCGCGCCATCGCGCAGGGTCTGATCGGGCTCGGGCTCAAGCGGGGCGCGACGATCGCCATCGTCGGCGCCAACCGGCCGCGGCTCTACTGGTCGATGACCGCGGCGCAGATGATCGGCGCCGTTCCGGTTCCGGTTTACGCCGACGCCGTCGCCGACGAAATCGCCGCCGTCCTTGACCATTCCGAGGCCACGATCATCGTCGCCCAAGACCAGGAGCAGGTCGACAAGATCCTTTCCGTCCGCGACCGCCTGCCCAGGCTCGCGCATCTTCTCTACGACGAACCTCGGGGCCTCAACGAATATGCCGAGCGTGGCCTCGCGGCGCTGGCCGCGGTCGCAGCGATTGGCCGCGCCGCGCTCGCCGATCCGGCGGTCGCGAGCGACCTCGACCGGCTGATCGATGGCGGCAGGGGATCCGATCCGTCGGTCATTCTCTACACCTCCGGCACGACCGGCCGCTCGAAGGGCGTGGTGCTCAGCGGCGAACGGTCGATTGGCGCCGCCCGCTGCACGGTCGCCTTCGACCGGCTGACCGACCAAGACGAAGCGCTTGCTTACCTGCCGCTGGCCTGGGTCGGCGATCACTATCTCAACTACGCTCAAGGCTATGTCGCCGGCTTCTGCATCGCCTGCCCGGAAAGCGCGGAAACGGCGGCCAACGACCTGCGGGAGATCGGCCCGACCTATCATTTCGCGCCGCCGCGGGCGTTCGAGGCGCTGCTGACTCGGGTGCAGATCCGGATGGAGGACGCCGGCGCCGTCAAACGCTGGCTTTATCGCGCTTTCATGGACGTCGCCGGGCGCTGGGGCGAAAAAATCGCCAATGGCGAGCCCGTTCCCTTGAACGCGCGGATGGCCTACCGCCTCGGCGATCTCCTCATCTACGCCCCGCTCAAGAACGCGCTCGGGTTGTCGCGCGTTCGCGTCGCCTATACCGCGGGCGAGGCGATCGGCGCCGATCTCTTCGCCTTCTACCGTTCGATCGGCCTCAATCTGAAGCAGCTCTACGGCCAGACGGAAGCTTTCCTGTTCGTCACCGCCCAGACCGATCGCGCCGTACGATCGGACGCCGTGGGGCCGCCGGCGCCGAATGTCGAATTGCGCATCGCCGATAACGGCGAGGTGCAGTTCAAGTCGCCCGGCATGTTCGTCGGCTATTTCCGCGAGGACGACAAGACGCGCGAAACGATGACCGACGACGGCTACGTCAAGACGGGCGACGCGGGCTTCTTCGATCCCGACGGCCAGCTCAAGATCATCGACCGCGCCAAGGACGTCGGCCGCCTGAGAGGCGGGCAATTGTTCGCTCCCAAGTACATCGAGAACAAGCTCAAGTTCTTCCCGGAAATCCGCGAGGCGGTGGCGATTGGAGACGGCCGGGATTTCGTCGCGGCGATGATCAATATCGAACTGGCTTCGGTCGCCAATTGGGCCGAGCGCCAGGCCATCGCCTATGCGTCCTACCAGGAGCTCGCCGCCAACCCCCGGGTCTACGCCATGATCGAGAAGCGCGTCGACGCGGTCAATCGCGCGCTGAGCCTCGAGCCGGTCATGGCGGGCGCCCAGATCAGGCGGTTCTTGATCTTGCCCAAGGAGCTAGACCCGGACGACGGCGAACTGACCCGCACGCAAAAGGTCAGGCGCGGCGTCATCGCCGAACGCTATGCTTCGCTGATCGTGGGTCTCAACAGCGGCGCGAGCGAAGCGTCGATCTCGGCCGAGATCACCTATGAAGATGGCCGCAAAGGCAAGCTCGAGGCGACGGTGCGCATCGTCGACTTGCCGCCCGATCCGCCGGCGAGGGCGCCCCGTCCGCCGGCCAGAAAGGCCAACGCCGCGTGAAGGCCGAGACCGACGACATCCTGCTGGCGGTCGAGCACGTCTCGCTGTCGTTTGGCGGCGTGAGAGCGATCTCCGACGTGTCGTTCGATATCCGCCGGGGCGAGATCCGGGCGATCATCGGGCCGAACGGCGCCGGCAAGACCTCGATGCTCAATGTGGTCAACGGCTTCTACCACCCGCAGAAAGGCGCGATTCGCTGGCGCGGCCGGGCGCGGGCGCGCATGAAGCCCTATGAGGCGGCGGCGCAGGGCATCGCCCGCACGTTCCAGAACGTCGCGCTGTTCAAGGGCATGACGACCCTCGACAACATCATGACCGGCCGCAATCTGCGGATGAAGCGCAACCTCTTCTGGCAGGCGTTGCGGCGAGGGCCGGCGCTCGACGAGGAAATCGCCAACCGACGCGTTTGCGAGGAGATCATCGACTTCCTCGAGATCGAGCATATCCGCAAGACGCCCGTCGGCGCCCTGCCCTACGGGTTGCAGAAGCGCGTCGAGCTTGGCCGTGCGCTAGCGATGGAGCCTGAGCTCCTGCTGCTCGACGAGCCGATGGCCGGCATGAACCGCGAGGAAAAGGAGGACATGAGCCGTTTCATCGTCGAAGCCAACCGTTACCGCGGCGCAACCATCGCGCTTATCGAGCACGACATCGGCGTCGTGATGGATCTCTCGGACCGGGTCGTCGTGCTTGATTACGGCCGCAAGATCGCTGATGACGTTCCCGAAAAGGTCAAATCGGACGGGAAGGTGATCGGCGCCTATCTCGGCGTCAGTCACTAGTCGCCCATGGAGCTTCTCCGCGCGGTTTTCGTCGATCCCTTCGCGCAGATGGTCGCCGCGCCCGATCTTCTGGCGCAGACGATCTGGGAGGGTCTCGTCGCCGGCGTCCTTTATTCGCTGATCGCGCTTGGCTTCGTGCTCATCTACAAGGCCTCAGGCGTATTCAATTTCGCCCAAGGCATCATGATGGTGTTCGCGGCGCTGACGCTGGTCGGCCTGCACGAAAAGGGCGTCCCGGCCTGGGCGGCGCTGATCCTGACGATAGCGGTCATGTACGCGCTCGCGCTCGCCATCGAGCGCCTGGTGCTGCGCCCGCTGGTCAATCAGCCGGACATCATTCTCCTGATGGCGACCTTCGGCATCACCTATTTTCTCATCGGCTTCGGCGAGCTCGTGTTCGGCGGCAATCCGAAATCGATGATCACCAAGGAGCTGCTGTTGCCCGACGGCGCGCTCGACCTTCACATTCTCGGCGGCAAGGTCGAATTGCAGAAGCTCGACATCGCGGCGGCGGCGATCGCTCTCATCATGGTCGTGAGCCTCGCGACCTTCTTCCAGCGAACGCGGATCGGCCGCGCGCTCAGGGCGGTCGCCGACGACCATCAGGCGGCGCTGTCGGTCGGCATCTCGCTCGATCAGATTTGGGTCATCGTCTGGTTCACCGCGGGGGTCGTGGCGCTGGCGACCGGCATCTTCTGGGGCGCGCGGTCGGAAGTCTCGTTTGCGCTCCAGGTCGTGGCGCTGAAGGCGTTGCCGGTTCTCATTCTCGGCGGCCTTACGTCAGTTCCGGGCGCGATCGTCGGCGGGCTCATCATCGGCGTCGGCGAAAAGCTCGGCGAGTTCTACTGGGGACCGCTGCTCGGCGGCGGCATCGAGAGCTGGCTCGCCTATGTCATCGCGCTGGCGTTCCTTCTGGTCCGCCCGCAGGGCCTGTTCGGGGAGAGAATCATTGAGCGGATTTGACGGAATTCCTTCTCCCCGCTCGCGGGGAGAAGGTGGCGCGAAGCGCCGGACGATGGGCAACGCGGACCTCTCCGGAAAAGCCTGCGACGCCCCTCACCCCGGCCCTCTCCCCGCAAGCGGGGCGAGGGGGTTCACGGGGCGCTGACGTGTTCTATCGCGAAGCCGGTCAGTACAAGACCACCTATGCGGCCGACATGGCGATTTTTCCGATCCGCCAGGACCGCTACGGCGTGGCGGTCATCCTCGTCGTCGCCTTCGTCCTGATTCCGGCGTTCGGCAATCAGTTCTTCCTCAATACGATGATGATCCCGTTCCTGACTCTCTCGCTGGGCGCGATCGGGCTCAACCTGCTGACCGGATACACCGGCCTGTTGTCGCTCGGAAGCGGCGCCTTCATGGGCGTCGGCGCCTATGCCTGCTACAAGCTCGAGACGATCTTCCCGCAGGTCAATATTCTGGTCTGGATCATCGTCAGCGGCGTTTTCTCGGCGCTGGTGGGCGTCGTCTTCGGATTGCCCAGCCTGCGGATCAAGGGCTTCTATCTGGCGGTGGCGACGCTGGCGGCGCAGTTCTTTCTCCAATGGTGCTTCGCCCGCGTGCCCTGGCTCGTCAACTTCAACGACTCGGGGGCGATCGAGGTGCCGACCGAGACCCTTTTCGGCTTAGCCGTGACCGGTCCGACAGCGACGCCAGTGACGCGCTATCTCGTCGTCTTGACCATCGTCGCCGCGATGACCTGGATCGCTTCCAACATCGTGCGCGGGCGGATCGGACGCATGTGGATGGCGGTGCGCGACATGGATATCGCCGCCGAGCTCATTGGCATCCGCCTGTTTCGCGCCAAGCTTCTCGCCTTCGCCGTGTCGTCGTTCATGATCGGCGTCGCCGGCGCGTTGATGGTATTCCTGTGGCTGGGCGCAGCGGAGGCCGAGGCGTTCGACATCGACCTGTCGTTCCAGCTCCTGTTCATCATCATTATCGGCGGATTGGGGTCGATCGTCGGCGCCTTTTTCGGCGCCGCCATCATCCACCTCATGCCGATCGCGCTGCGCGCCCTGCCGGCGTTGGTCGGCCTTTCGATCGACGCGGCGACAATCGACCAGTTGACGTTCATGATTACTGGCCTTTTGATCATCCTATTCCTGATCGTCGAGCCGCACGGATTGGCGCGGCTCTGGCAAACCACAAAGCAGAAGCTGCGCGTCTGGCCATTCCCCTACTGAGATGGCGCGCGGCAAGACCGAGGAGGAAACGCAATGAGGACGAACATGTTGCAAAAAGTGGCGATCGGCGCGCTGGCGCTGAGCCTCGCGCTGCCGGCCGGCGCGGCCTATGCCGAAGACTCGATCTACGTGCCGTTGTTCACCTACCGTACCGGCCCCTTCGCCGGTTCCGGCACCCCGATCGCCAACGGCATGCACGATTATCTGACCATGCTCAACGAGCG
>Ga0187883_10002483_pt1 | contig 11095 bp, 8 predicted proteins | sample June2016WEW_20_1_2_FD_132966 | JGI IMG/M metagenome (GOLD analysis project Ga0187883, IMG submission 132966) | Peatland microbial communities from SPRUCE experiment site at the Marcell Experimental Forest, Minnesota, USA - June2016WEW_20_10 | ecosystem: Environmental > Terrestrial > Soil >...
GCCAAGGCGATGAACTGCCTGGAGCGTCCCATGACCGACGGCCTGCCGGATTTCTGCGGCCATTGCGACAACTGCCTGCGCATTGCCGAAGCCGATGCGTTGGAAGAGCGTTTCGCCGAGGCGGTGGAGGCGCGCGAGAACCTCCGCGATGCCGACAAGCGCGAGACCCGCATCTTCGTCCAGACGCATCCCGACGTGCTGATCATTCCGCCCGATCCGCCGCAGATGCTGGTGAAAGTTGACCAGGTGCGCCACGTCATTCACGAGATCTACTACAGGCCGGTGCAGGGCCGCGAGCGCGTCTACATCTTCAGCGACGCCGACTTCATGAAGGAGGCGGCGAACTCGCTGCTGAAGATCCTGGAAGAGCCTCCCGAATTCGCGACGATTTTCCTGCTGACGGATAATCCTTCCGCGCTGCTGCCGACAATTCGGTCGCGCTGCATGCATTTACGGTTGTCGCCCGTTCCGGCAAACGAAGTGGAGCAGTATCTGGCTAAGACGCGTCCGGAGTGGAAGCCGAAGGAGCGGGCGGTGGTGGCGCGAGTTTGCGGCGGCGGACTGGGCCGGGCGCGCAGCTTCGACCTGGCGGGATATCTGGCGGCGCGGCAGGACGCGCTGAAGCTGCTGGGGCCGGCGATGGGCGCGCGCGACCACAGCGATCTCTTCCATGTGACCGACACCTACCGCTCAGGCGCCGAAGGCAAGGCCAAGACCGAGCACCTGATCCGGACAATGTATTCGCTGCTGGAAGACATGCTGTTCCTGCGCTCGGGTACGCCGGAGCTGGTGCGCAATCAGGACATCCAGCCGGAGCTGGCGCGCATGGCCGAGAGCGTGGATTTTTCCTGGATTGTGACCGCCGTCCAGCGGCTGGGTGAGTTGGAGAGCGGCATGCGCCGAAACCTGCTGCGCTCGCTGGCGCTGGACACCTTTGCCACCTCGCTGGAGATGACACCAAAGTAGCATTCAAATGATTGTCTTAGCCGAACACCTGTGTTAGGGTATCGCTAAGTTCACACCTAGGAAAACCTCGGGGTTCATCACACGCCAAGGCTTGCCACGCTTACCGTGCCGGTTGCAGCGTCCCGAGTTCACGATCGCCGAAAGGCTGGTGTGCAGACCACAGGAGCCAACCGCCATGAAAGAGTCCATGGATGCCACCGCCGTAGGGCGAGCTATTGACCCGGAAGGGTTTGCCAACCGCAAGCTGATCCGCCCCGCACTGAACCGCAACGATCATCCGCGCCCGGATGTCGAACGCCGCGAACGGGCTGATCGCCCTGATCGCTCCAACTCCAACGGCAAGAAAACGCCGCCGCCGGAACAGACCCACGCCGAGAATTTTTATTATCAGAAGCAGATGCAGTCCAAGACACCGATGGTGCTGGTGCTGCAGGACGGCGAGGAAATCCACGGCATGATCGAGTGGTACGACAAGTATTGCCTGAAGGTGAACCGCGTAGGCGCGTCAAACCTGCTGATCTACAAGCCCAGCATTAAGTACCTGTACAAGGAAAGCGAAAAGTAGAAGGGCGGCGGGCCGCGAGCCTCGAGCCCCGAGCATTTCGTAACCACACCACGTGGCGTCATCCTGAGCGTAGTGAGTCCGCCGCGGCGGACGAACGAAGTCGAAGGACCCCTATACATAAGGCCGTCGTGCGGTATGGGAAGAGTGCCGCCGGCTGAAGCCGGCTCAGGCATCGTGTAGGTACGGTACCCAGGGCTTCCGCCCTGGGCTAACTTCAGTTCCGCCCTGCGGGCTTGATTCTCGCGGCTCGATCAACCTCGCTTTCGTAAAGCCCGGATGAAAGCTTCCGAAGAGAATCCTTCAATGCTCCCCGGTCGACCGTGCGTTATATTCTACGACTAACCCAACGGACTATTGCCGGTAGGATGATAAACCACTGGCAAAATCCGACCATAAAGATAATGAGCCACTAGAGAATTATTGTTAGCGGAGCGTCTGGGGAGCTGTTTATCATCAGACCGGGCAACGGTACGTATGCTATCGAGCCCGAAGGAAAGGATAAGATCATCATCCACAACATTTCACTTACTTCCGCATCTCCTACAGCGCTATGAGGTCCGTTCAAGAGCAGCAGCACACAAACGAGAAGGCACAAGCAAACCGCCGTCCATAAGACCGCAGACGCGCTCCAGATGGGCTGGGCCTTTATGAGTGTTACAAATCGCATCATTTCTCCCCGCACTGGTTCTTGCAACTACCTACAACGTTCTCAGCCCAGTCCTGGCGCGCATTTCGAAAAGGGCAAAACCTGCACTTGCAGGAAAATGCCGGCCTTGCCCACGTATGACCGTTGCCTCACTGAGAGCCACGAAACGACCGATGGCATTGTTCCACTTGACCGTGGGTTTACGCTTCTGGCGAAAAGCGAAAAGCGAAAAGCGATATGCGAAGAGCGAATCGCGACTTTGCTGATCACTAGCCACTAGCCACCGACAACCGCTCTTTACAGCTTCGGCAGCACGATGCCTTTTTGTCCCTGATACTTGCCGTGCTTGTCCTTGTAGCTAATCTCGCAGATCTCGTCGGACTGGAAGAAGAGGATCTGGCAGAGGCCCTCGTTGGCGTAAATGCGCGCGGGCAGCGGCGTCGAGTTCGAAATCTCGAGCGTGACGAAGCCTTCCCACTCGGGCTCAAACGGCGTCACGTTGACGATGATGCCGCAGCGCGCGTAGGTCGACTTGCCGACGCAGATGGTCAGCACGTCGCGCGGAATCTTGAAATATTCCACCGAGCGCGCTAGCGCAAACGAGTTGGGCGGGACGATGCAGACGTCGGTTTGCAGGCTGACGAAGGAGCGCTCGTCGAACTTCTTGGGATCGACGATGGTGCTGTTGACGTTGGTGAAGATCTTGAACTCGTCGGCGACGCGCAGGTCGTATCCGTAGGAAGAGAGACCGTAGGAGATGACGCCTTCGCGGACCTGCTTCTCCGAGAAGGGGTTGATCATATCGTGCTCGTTGGCCATTTTGCGGATCCAGCGGTCGCTCTTGATTGCCATCGTTCTCCTTAGATTGCCGATTGCCCTCTGTGACGTGTCACCCCGAGCGACGAGCCGCTTCGGGCGAGGAGTCGAGGGACCTGTTGTCTGTCGGGTCTCCGGCGCACTGCCTGCGAAAAGCAGGTCCCTCGACTTCGTTCGTCCGCTCGCTCACGCGAGCGGACTCACTGCGCTCGGGATGACACATCAAATAAAGAGCCGCAGCGGCGCAGCTAAAGCTGCGCCCCTTCAAAACCAGTGATAACGAATTTTCACCAGCCTGAAGCCGTGCCCTGGCGCCAACCTGCTCGTCCGCGAAACGTCATCTTACGGAATACGTAGCAAATTGACAAAGGGCATTAGGTGGAAGGACGCAGCTTTAGCTGTGCCGGCGGTGCCTAATTGACGTTCGGCTTTGGCCTCGGCTCGCCATGGCTAAAGCTATTTTCTGGATCATCCTATTCCGCCGGGCCAAGGTCAGCGCTTCCACATTCACCAGGATTCGCGGTTTACCTCAAGCGCCTGGCGAAGCTTTGTTGTGTGGAACCAGGAGACCGTAACCCGGTAAACCTCTTGCCATGAAGATCTTGCGCCGTAATGTGAAATTAAGTTGACTGGACCTGAGGAGAGCGCAATAGTTACTCCGCGACGGGCCGGCAGAGCTACCGCCGGATCGTAGATCGCCTTAGCTTTCGTAGACCGGCAGCGATGGTTGCGAAGGCGGTCGAGGAGAAACGAAATGGCAGCTTCAAAGCAAAGTGCAGCTTCGATTCTTGACATCAACCGGCGAGCGGGAATGGTTGTGCTCGTCCTGACGACCGTGTTCGCGATAACTACGATCGCAATTCCGCCAGCCCAGGCGCAGACCTTCAGCGTTATCCATTCCTTTACAGGCGGCGGAGATGGATCGAACCCCACCATCGGCGTGACGCTGGACCGAGGCGGAAACCTCTATGGAGGAACGTCGCTCGGCGGAAATACCAGCGAGTACTGCGGGCCGACCTGCGGCATGGTCTTCAAAATGGCCCACGCCGGATCCGGCTGGATTTATTACCCGTTGTACCTGTTTACCGGCCAGGATGGGGCGGCGGGCGGTCACCTCATCTTCGGGCCGAACGGCAGTCTTTACGGCATCGGGGGAACTTACGCCTACAATCTCAGACCTCCGGCGACACGGTGCTCGTCTTTTCTCTGCGAGTGGAACGACACCGTGGACTGGACATTCTGCTGCGGGATTTATTCCGCCGGCGGATTGACATTCGACCAGGCGGGCAATATGTACGGCGCCGACGAGTTCGCAGGATACATCAACCATTGCAGTGGCGGCCTGGGCTGTGGCTATATTTTTCAGCTCGTGCCCGGCAGCGGAGGATGGACGGAAAACGTGATTTACGAGTTCCACGGAACCGATGGCGCCCATCCCACAAGTGGTGTGATTGTTGACCAGGCGGGCAATCTTTACGGCACCACGGCTGGACTTTACGGAGGAGACGGAAACGGCAATGTGTTCGAGCTGACACCGTCAGGCGCAGGCTATTGGAACGAAACCATTTTGTACAGTTTCCAGGGCGGTAGTGACGGCGAGTTCCCGACAGGCGGAGTCATCTTCGACTCGGAAGGCAATCTCTACGGCGCCGCCTCAACGGGAGGAGCCAACAACGGTGGCACGGTTTTCGAGCTGACTTCTGCAAATGGCGGGTGGAGTTTCAACCTACTCTTCAGCCTGAACGGAACGGGCCTGTGGCAGGGGGGTGTAACGTCCAGCCTGATTATGGACTCCGCCGGCAACCTGTATGGCACAGAGTCTTACAACGGGGCGCACAATCTGGGCTCGGTCTTTAAGCTGACGCACATGAATGGCGGATGGAGGTACACCTCGCTGCACGACTTTACCGGCGGCAGCGACGGCGCATATCCCCAGGGAAGCCTGGTGATGGATAGCAGCGGCAATCTGTACGGAACCACCTTCGCCGGCGGAAATACCGGAGCAAACTGCAGCGTCGGCTACAACTATCAATGTGGCGTGGTCTTCGAGATTACCCCGTAGCGCCAATACATTCGGCTCTTTCAGGTTGGGGTGATACCTCGTTATCACCACGGTAACGACAGGTTACACAGAAGAAGCTGTACATAGCCTCAATTTCACGAGGAGTGATCATGGAAAACGCCAAGGAGCACCTCATGCGCTGTCTCACGTTCCACTTTCTTCTCGTTACTCTTGCTGCGGTTGGGGTGATGACGGCTGTCACAACAGTAGCGGGGGCCCAGACCTATCATGTGCTGTACAACTTCACCGGGCATGCCGATGGAGGAAATCCTGCCGGCGCTCTGGAGATGGATGCGCATGGAAACCTGTACGGCATGACGAATGATTACGGTAACGGGAACTGCTCATTTGGCGGCACCGTTGGTTGTGGAACAGCTTTTGAGTTAGCGCACAGAGGCACGGGATGGGTTTTCAATCTCCTGTACACGTTTACCGGAGGAAATGACGGAGAGGCCCCTACGGGCCGCATGGTCTTTGGGCCTGATGGGAGTCTATACGGCACGACTGTCTTCGGAGGCGGCGGCGACTGTACCTTCGGTCAAGGTTGCGGCACCGTCTTTAACCTGAGGCCTCCCGCCAGCGTCTGTAAGTCCGTGCTTTGCCCTTGGTCAGAAACCGTGCTCTATCGGTTTACCGGCGGCAGCGATGGAAATTGGCCCCAGATTGGCGACCTGAGCTTCGATCATTCCGGGAACATCTACGGCACGACGCCACGGACAGTTTACGAATTGGTGCATTCCAATGGCGCGTGGACACTCAACCTGCTGTTTGGGTTTACCCAGGAGGATGGCGGCTGCTGCTCGTTCAGCGGCGTGATCTTCGACCAGGCAGGAAACCTATATGGCACGACCTACGCCGGCACCACCGGATACGGACTGGTCTTCGAGCTCTCGCCCTCGGCGGGCAGTTGGAGCTACAACACGCTGCACAATTTTCAGGTCGCGACCGACGGGGGCGAACCCCAAGGCAACCTGATTTCCGATCAACAAGGAAGTCTCTATGGCACGACTCCCCTCGGCGGAACGTACGACTCCGGCACGGTCTACCAACTGACGCCATCCAGCGGCGACTTCTCAGCGCTTCACACCTTCTACGGGGGAGTCGAGGAAGAAGGGCCATTCGACGCGGTGGTCTTCGACGCCAACGGCAACCTCTATGGCACAACCTATGGGGGCGGCTCTCATGATCGGGGCAACGTCTTCAAGCTGACCCCTTCCGGTAGCGGCTGGATCTACCAGTCCTTGTACGATTTCACCGGCGGCAGCGATGGCGGAACGCCCGAAGACAAGCTAATTGTGGATGCCAGCGGGAATCTTTATGGCACGACCTCATATGGCGGCAACGGCAACTGTAATGGAGGGTGCGGCGTAGTCTTCGAGATTACCCCGTAACGATTTACGTTAAAAGTAGTTACGCGAATCCATGAAGTCGGATAGAATCTCAGTTGCGTCTGCGGTGCAGGCCATTGCGCCCGGCGAGCGTCAACCCTTGCGGAGCTGCTTGTGATCAAACTAGACCTGATCAACGAAGTTGTCACCAAGACCGGCGTCACCAAGACCAAAGCGGAAATGGCCGTCGAGACCGTCTTTGAAAGCATGAAGAAGTCGCTGGCGCGCGGCGATCGCATTGAGCTGCGCGGCTTCGGCGTCTTCACCGTCCGGCCACGGAAAACCGGTATCGGCCGTAACCCGCGCACCGGCGCTGAAGTCAACATTCCCCCCGGCAAGGCTGTCCGCTTCAAGCCCGGGAAGGAGTTGCAGTCGATCGAGTAAAGCAGTGGTTAGTGGCTAGTGGTCAGTCGCCGATGGCCAGAGAGTCGCCCCCGGCAGCTACCCGATGTGCGCGCAGACCGGTACTGGGGACCCGCGCTAAGAAGCCGACGGCCGCGGGTTCGTAGCTGGCCACTGATCACTGACCACTGACCACTGACCACTGTTTTTAACGATGTCTAACTCCACGCCGCCCGTCTCTTACACCTTCGAAGTCTCGTCCTATCCGCAGGTCTTCGCGGCGGCGCCTGCGCAGCGCCGGCGATACTGGCTGCATATTTCCTTGCTGCTGATCACGCTGTTTACAACCCTGGTGGTCGGAGCGCGCCTGGAAACTAACTTCTTGCACAATCAGCCGGCGTTTAGCGACGATTCCGTAGTGCTGCCGCTGTTTCACCTGAAATGGCTCGTCCGCCATCCGGCAGACATCTTGCTGGGCCTGCCATTTTCATTGACGCTGATGGGCATTTTGCTGGCACACGAGCTCGGCCATTTCATCGTTGCCAAGAGAAACGGGGTTGATGCAACGCTGCCGTTCTTCATTCCAGCTCCGACATTGATAGGAACGTTTGGCGCGGTCATTCGCATCAAATCGCCGATTCGCTCGCGGCAGGCGTTGTTCGACATCGGCATCGCAGGACCGATCGCGGGATTTCTGGTTGCCGTTCCCGTGCTGTTCTGGGGTCTGGCGCTTTCGAAACCCATGCCTCCGAGCGCGTTCGACTCTTCGCTGCTCCTTGGCTATCCCCTCATTTTCAATATCGTATATCGCGCTGTGACGCCGCTGATGCCGCACGCGGTTACACTGGGCAACCTCTACCTGCATCCGGTGGGAGTTGCAGCCTGGGTGGGGATGCTCGCCACCGCTCTGAACCTGTTGCCCGGCGGACAACTGGACGGCGGGCATATCACGTACGCGATCGCGCCGCGAGCTCACAGGTGGGTGACGTGGGCCAGCATTCTTGTCCTGATACCGTTGGGCATCCATTATTGGCCGGGCTGGCTGGTCTGGGCGGTAATCCTGGGATTCACCGGCCTGAGGCACCCTAATGTTCCCAAGTGGCCGCCGCTCGACAGAAATCGCCGGGCACTCGCGCTGCTGGCGGTGCTGATGCTGGTGCTGACCTTTGCGCTCGCGCCCATCCGCGGCTTGCTAGGCAGCTAGCCTTAGCGTTAGACAAGGCTGGCCGTAATCGATGTCTTTCTCGATTGTTTGTGTCAGGGCACGACTTTTAGTCGTGCCGAAAGGCCCACAGCGAGAAGTGGGGCTTTAGCCCCTGCCAGACATTGTCCTTCAGGGGCTAAAGTCCCACTTCACTTCCTAACACGTTTTTCGGCACGACTGAAGTCGTGCCCTGACACAACCTAAATCGGTAAGAGTCTCGGCGATCAGAAGTTCGCTCCCACCTCCAGCACCGTAGTCGGGTTCGCCAGCTCCGGATCGAAAACGTACGTCGTAAATTCCAGCTTCTTGATCGACACTCCAACCAGAAATCCGCGTTGTATGTTGAGGCTGGTGTGGTACGCCTTGGTATGTTGCGCTACGGCCCGATGCGAAACCACTTGACCGGCGAATAAGTCAGTTGTGGCCAGCTGTAAAAGAAGCTGCCGGAAGCCTTGGTGGTGTTGAAGACGTATTCGCTGGCGGCATAGAACTCGATCTTCTTGTAGGTGAGCGTGGTCTCCAGGCCGGGAGCGACTCCCGTTGTTCGCCCCATGACCCCGCCGAGCATTGGAGTCAGGGTCAGCTTCAGATTTTTCTTGCCGAAATTGAAGTTGTAGCCGAACCAGAGCGAGCCGGTATAGAGATTCTCGTCGTTGTAGCGCGCTTCGAAATGCCAGTTGTTGTCGGCCGTGAAGATCGGGCTGGCATAGCCGGTGCCGTTGGGCACGATATAGCCGTCGACCGTCAGGGAGTACGCCCACGGATTGGACTTGTCAGCCGCCGGCTGAGCCGCCGTCCCTTGCGCCAGCGAAGGAAAGCTCAAAGCAATTGCGACCAACAGCGCTCCGAGAGGATCCAGAGCAAGCTTCCGTGATTTGGTTGCTGTTTTAGACATGGTCCATTGGGATCGCGACCGTAACCATGCGACCGATGTTGTGTTTCTACGGTAGCAAGAGCAAAACTGCTATAGATTTCGTTGTCTATTTTGACTCAGGCGGTCAGGTTGGGGCTGTGACGTGCGGTAATTGGCTCAAGGGTGACTCTTGGCTCTCCCGCCACATATGTTGCATTGACAGGGGTTTTTCGCTCCCGGAGAATCGAAGGTAGCAGGAAAGGACTCACAATGCTTGAAGAAGGACAAATCGCTCCTCCCGAATCGCGGTGGGCCGCATTCGAAAAGAGTGACGTACTGAAATATGTATTGCTGGCAGCGGCCGCCATCTACGTGATCGCCTCACTGTACCTGATGTATGGTCTGAAGACGCAGCTCACGGCGCTGGAGCAGAAGCAGGCCGCACTGGCGACGGCGCAGGACGATCTGGTCACACGCATCCATGCTACGTCTTCGGAATTAAAGCAGACCCTGACGTCGGAAGTTGGCATGACCAAGCAGGCGCTGGATGAGCGCGCCGCCGAACTGCAAAAGGAGCAGAAGGCGACTGCCGCGGCTGCTGCCAGGCTGGCCGCCCAGCAGAGCCAGCAAAGCCAGCAGATCGCCGCCGTCAACGGCGAGGTCAGCGGAGTGAAGACCGATGTTGGCACGGCCAAGACCGACATCCAGAAGACCCAGACCGATCTGGCTGCAACCAACGCCAAGCTGGAGAAGACCATTGGCGACCTCGGCGTACAGAGTGGCCTGGTAGCCCACAACGCTTCCGAGCTGGAGATGCTGAAGCGCAAGGGCGAACGCAATTACTACGACTTCACGCTGCAGAAGAACGCGCGCACCCCGGTCTCGACCATCAGCCTGCAGTTGAAGAAAGTCGATCCCAAGAAGGGCCGGTTTACCGTCGACGTGATGGCCGACGACCGAACCATCGAAAAGAAAGACCGCACCGTGGCCGAGCCGCTGCAGTTCTACACCGGTCGCGATCACATGCTGTATGAGGTGGTTATCTTTACGGCGGGCAAGAACAGCATCAGCGGCTATCTGTCGACGCCGAAGAATGCGCCCACGCCGGTAACGCCGTAGGAGACTGTGTCACAACTAAGACTGGAATTTTCTGGAGGAACAGAGCTGACGGGTAAGCGCTCAAACTAGCCGCAACGCGGCGGGATGGAGTTAGACGCGGGCGTAAGCCCGCGGTCAGGTGGAAATAGACCCGAGCCGCGCAGCCGGCGACACTGGGTTGCGACACAGTCCCGTAAGGCCACCAGAATGGAAGAGGGCGAGGTTCCAAAAGGGGAAAATAATCTCGCCAGTACACCACGTTGATGCCGTATAGATCGCGGAATCGACGGTTGCCCTGATTCGGGCATCTGATCACTTCGTAGAATGCCCTGTAATCGCTCTCACAGGCCCATAGTAAGGCGTTCCCTCGCTGGACATGCCTGAAGGTCGTCCGCCGAATCGCCGTTCGTCCTAGGGCGAATTGCGCAAAAGGTTGCACTTGTTGCGGTGCAGGACTGGTTTTAATATAGGCACGTTAGTGGCACATGAGAACCGTGGCCATCAGAAGCCCTTCACAAGAACGCCCCGCATGTCGCCCTCGCTTGCGCCCATCGGCGATGCAGGCGAATCGATTAAACCTGAGAAAGCCACGAAACATGCGAGCTTTCAATCCAGGTAAGAACGCAAGTTGGGGGGGAGTTAGTTCGAACGCAAATGGCCAACCTTGCTATTTTCGATTATCACAGATTATGAAAATAGCGAAGAACACTATCTGGTCGGAGAACTACAGCCTGGTTATATCACCGGCAACCGCGGTCACGCGGGGATACTAAAAAAAGGCTTCTCCAGATTGAGAGCGGTGACCTGGTCGAAATACTCGGTCAATAAGTGCGAAGCGGCTGCCCCGCTTCAACAATCTGCGCTTTGCTCACTTGGCCATTGCGTTCGCGGATGAACATATAGCCCTTATCGACTCGGCAAAGTATCTGCTGTCCTGAATTCATCCCCACATCAGGCCCAGGCAACGCAATCTGATAATTCATTCTTCCAACGCGAACAAAGTAGAAAATCTTGTCGCGCGTCATATCCGAGGCCTGCGAATACGTCTCGTTAGCCCACATCGTTACGTCGCACGTTTTGTATGACTGGGCAAAACCTGATGCCGCGGTCAGCAGCACAAACCAGAGGCAGCGTTTTATAGCCACAAGTCCTCCC